>Ga0206677_10003916_pt1 | contig 12351 bp, 12 predicted proteins | sample M130m12015metaG_FD_155475 | JGI IMG/M metagenome (GOLD analysis project Ga0206677, IMG submission 155475) | Ammonia-oxidizing marine archaeal communities from Monterey Bay, California, United States - M1 30m 12015 | ecosystem: Environmental > Aquatic > Marine > Intertidal zone | place: USA... | reverse complement strand
CGTTGGCATGCTTCGTCCCGCGCATGCGGACGCGTTGCTTTTTCTGCCCGGGAAATTCAACTTTGGATGGACCTGCCATGAACTCCCCTCAAACACATCGAGCCACCCCTGTCGTTTGATTCCTTCGTGCTCGGCAGCCAAAACTTCACCCCAACATTTGAAGGATGAGTGCAATTAGTCCAGAAGGAATCATTCCAGCACATCCCACGGCGACCATTTCAATCACGAGTCGGGTCTGAATACGCTTTGTCTCTACAACAACAACGGATTGAGGCGAGACGATACACTGTCCCGGGACAATAATCCCGAGCCCGGCGTATTCGTTCGCGATTCCATGAAGTGTTTCAACTTCAGATTCAAAGAACCTCAACTTAGACAGAAGTGGCTTGCAGCGCTTTTCAACCCAAGCATATACAACAATCCCAATGTGGGACAAAAAAAGAATTATTAAAATTGTAGCGATATGAGATGACATTATTCTTCCTCCTCCCTCGGTAGCCGAACCAATTTCCGCCGCAATTCAAGTAATTCAAGGCGCAAAAAAGATCCATAATCGGGCCCACTGTATTCTTGCGGTTGTGACAAGACGTCGATTGCAACCTGGATACGTCGCTGCTCTTCACACCATACGTGAATTGAATTCAACATGTTAATTGTCAATCCCATTGTCGGGGCAAGAGGGTGAGTTGCTGGGATTTTTTCGGCAATTTGTGTGAAAAGCCGATCGAACTTCTCTAACCGCAAGCACCACCCGCCCCAATTTCCTTTTTCATAGATCATATCAAAATCTGTTAAATCTATATCCAATTGATTCGAGAGAAGGCCTGTGACATATCGGGAAAAATCACCATCATGGACCGCGGCATCAACATTTGAGAGATCTTGCAAACGCATGGCTAAAACAGGGCCAAAAGCATCCTTCTCGACAAGCTGCTTGGCCTTTTGATGCGATACGCTAAGCCTGCGATTTTCCTCAATTTCTACTTCAAGAAGACACTTCATGGAATCAAACGCACTTGATAGGAAAAACATGTTCTGTCCAGAAGGCGTATTTGCCATAAGGGGGGCCAATTCAAGCCGAACTTGTTCCTGAAATTCTTGAAATCCAACAAGCGAATCAATGGACGTATTAAGGGCCTTTTCTATTGTATTCAAGACAACAGACAATTCATTCATTCGAGGACCCCCAAACGGGTTAATAGGCAATTAAACGTCAGTTCCCACTTAGTAACCATGGAACGTGGGATGTTTGGCGACCCCATCTTTTCAAACAATTCTAGCATGATGGTCATCTCCTCAAGAGGTTGGATCACTTCTACGAGGATTACATTCTTCAACTCGAGCGCAGCAGCTTCGTGCTGATCATTATCAATTCCTTCGAGAAGGGTGATATTTTCATTATGATGTGCAATCAGGGCGAGGGCCTTTGTCCTGAATGACTCAATATCCAACAATGGCCTTCACCTTCCCCACATCTTCAGAAACTCGGGCAATTGTCTCGGAGGTGGAGGACGATTCTTCTTGTACAAGAGCAATCATCTCGATTAGCTGAATCAAGTTCGTTTCGATCAGATTTGCGTCAGCTCGTTGATTCGCGATCAGTTCAGCCATTGCACCTTGCTCTTCTGCCTTAGCCTCTCTAACCCGTCGTGCAGCATTGATCATGTTGAGAATCATCTTCTTCGTTTCCTCTTCTCGCTCATCAAGGAGGTTTTCTGCCCCATCGAGCAGGTTCGGATTCTCATCAGCCATCCTCAAAAGATTTGCCTGATAAGCCTTTACGCGCTTCGATTGAACAATCTCATTCGGCGACTTTGTTCGTAGTTTCTGCAGGAAGGTCATGGAGTCGTTTAGTTGGGAACTTTGGTCGATTTCAACACGTGCAGCAGGTGCTCGATCAAGATTCAATGCGCCCCACATGAGCACCAATGCCAAGAAAATTAGAATTGCATTTACGATTTCCATATTATTCACTCTCCCTTACCTTCGATTTTGTTTCGCAAACGGTCCGAACCGCCAAGGATTAGATTCGGACGGTTACCGAAGGCACCTCCGTAGTAATGACGGAAGAAAGCCATCATCAAGTCGCCATCAACAATGCAATGATGATATCCACTTTGCTTGTGCGCATTTACCATTCGAAGCAAGAGTCGATGGAATGCTGAGACAACCAACCCGTATGGATTTGAGATTTTCTTCGTTTCTGGATTCGAAACGATTCGGCGCTTCTTTGATGGATTCACCTCTTCAGTAGCAACGATAAGAACGTTGGTCCCTGGTTGATCTTCTGTGATTTGAATCATGATGTCATCTCGCTTCAACCCCACCCCGGTTGGAATTTTGTACAAATTAATCAATGGCTTGTCGATTCCCTCCGAAACAAGACCTTGGGCAATCGCCTCTACCGCTCGACTCACTGTGGACTTGGTAATAGCCACACGATCGTCTTCCAAGAGGTGGGATGGGACCAAAGCATCGATAACAACAAATCCTCCTGCAGGGAGAGTGGCTTCGGCGCTTGTAGCAAGGCCTCGCATTTCAGAAATAATCTGTTGGGCATAGTCAATATTCTGAGAAGGGTCTTCGGAGCGAGCCAACGACACCATCTTGGCCTGTGAAATACGCAAGGTGCTGTTCATTCGCAATCGTCGTTGTTGATCCCATGGGCCTTGCGGGTCGGTTTCTACAGTATCGTGGATTGTCATATACTGGGACTCGGTAATCGCTTCCTCTCGACGCTTTGCAATACGTTCGTCAGAAATATCCCCTTGGAGCAAATCAAGCTCCGTATGGCCGAGGAACAACGACCGCAAGATTGCAATTTGTGCCCGAATCTTATTCACTTGTTGAGTCGATGCGTTATGTCGATCGGTAAGAATTACCGGGAACCCTTGAAGGCGCTCCCCAAACCGACCCCACGTCGTCCGGAGCAACGTCGTTGCGAAGTTGGCGCGGTATTCTTGCAGTTGTGATTGTAGGTTTTCTTGAATCCAATCGCCACGATCGATGTTAATTGATTCAAACGCGTCCTTGGCGATGATACTGCGCGGAATCCGCGATGAAAGCATTGCATACCTTCCAATTCGAGCGGTTCCACCCAACGTGGTCTCGATCGATCCGATTTTACCCCCTACCCGCTCTAGAGCAGCTTGCCACCAGACAAATTCATCAGCCAGGGCCCTGCATTGAGCACCCAGCCGACCTTCGACAAGACTCTCGTCCGACTTCCCTCCGCCGATATCGTTTGCAGGGTGGATGAAAATTAGGTGACGTCCCCGTCCAAATTGCCCAGGGGATCCTAGGTTCAACTCGAGGGCGAAAACCTTCCCCATGTCGTTGAATAGGGCGGCCTTAAGCGTGGCCTGCGGCGCCCCAATGGAACGAAAAGCCTCTGCGAAGGCAGCATTGTTTTGTACATTCTTGACTTGACGGAGAAGGGCAGAATGATCTTGACCACCCAATACGGCCACAACACCAAACTGATATTCATTACCATCGCCGTCAAGGCCGCGGTTTTCTGAGAAACGCCTCGATGTTCGAACAAGTTCGGAAATGTGCTTGACAGCCTGGGGGATGAATCCAGTAACACCGGTTGCGGGGTTGACCCCTACAGCCTCTGTTACCCCCGTTGCCGAGGTTCCCATCCATACAGAAGCACCATGCAGGTGCCAGTTGCAATGACGGATGTAGTCGATTGGCGACCCAGTAACCCGAAGCTCCTCATAAGAACTCGATCCGAGGGGGCCCCAGCGCAGTGCGTTTACACCACGTCCCATTGGCAATTCCCGACCAGGGAATTTGAAAAATCCTGTTCCAACTGCTCGGTTCATTGCAACAGGGGGTTGACTGTGTGTCGGCGTGGGTTGAGCCTCGATTTTGGGGGGGGTCAGAGGCGGGCTAGAAATTGTAGCAGCTTGAATTTCTTCCTGAGGCTCTTGCTTTAGAGCGCGATCGATTGCTAGCTGTAGGGCGTTTGGCTTTTGTTCTGTATGAGACATATTCTTTACTTCCAAAGTCTTTGATGAATCGTTCGAACCCCGCACTGGTGTGTTCGAATGTTCAGGCATCGTATTGTCACTAGGAGCGTTTGAATTTGCGAGGGGCCTGATTGTTGGCACCGGCCTCAAAATCGGTTTTGGCGTTGCTATGGGCATCAAAATCTTTCTCTTGTTCGTATTTTCATTCATTTCTTCAACCATTTCACTCAACTCCATATCCGTTCTTAATCACTGTAACATCAGCAAGAAGTTGCTGAGTCGTTACTCGTTGCTCTCTTAGTTTATCTTGCAGTTGCTTCACAATTTGCATCGCCTGAGGTACTGCGGTTCGAATGTGTTCAAGACTCGGCTGATTTGGTACAGATCTATTCATGGAATCGGACATGGAATTGATTTCTTCACCCAAAATAACCAGGTGCTTGGCTTCAGATTCCTTCGCCGAACGAATACCATGGGCCATGGCTCGTAGGCGCGGATTTAATGCGTAAGCAGCGAGTTCGTATTCGACAAGTTCATGTTCGATATTACTCTTCACATGCCGGTGCTCATGGCCGATCCGTTCTTCGATTCCTTGCAAAAGGTCGATGTCATTCTTGAATGCGTCACGTCCATCTGCATCGCGCTCTTCATATTCCTTAATTCGAGACCGCATCATCTTGTTCAATCGCATCAGATAGAATGCGCCAGCGCCAAGAAAGGCGAAAATTGCAAGTACGTTTTCTTCAGAAATAGAATTGTAAAAATCAATAGTGTTCATGTACTTGAGGATAAAGTCCACTCCTAAAGGTTCGAATCTTCTCACCTAAAGTTCGAACAGGGGCCCTTGAGGATATATTCTCAATGGCGGTGTTTTTCTGCTTCCGAGTAACACCTGGGCTGCACGCAAGGCAGAAACCGGCCGGTTCCTCTCTCGCATGAGGAGCCTTACACAGCCCAATCTTTTCCTTGACATTTCCAAATTGTTGCGATAAATCGGGTCAATGCGGAGCTTTTCATCTCGCTCGCTCAGTCGTTCAGCTCTCTCCGCGACCTGCTTATTTCGCCGATCTTCATGGATTTTCAATTCAAATGTGATTGTGGGTTTCAAAACCCCGCCCGGGTATACAATCGAGTCGTGTTCCCCAAAGTGGGGGAACTCAGCATTCTCCTTCTTGTAATCTTCAACTAAATCAGCAGCGAAAGAAGCCCATGTTCGATCTAATATCACAATCTGGCCTGAAGTACTTTCTCTTAACAGGTTGATTTCCTCGGTTTCCCTTCGATAGCTTTCGGTCATTTCAGCATCGAGTTCTTGAAGATGGATTTCCCCACCCTTCCAACGTTCAATTAGCAGGTTCCGCTCCTCTTTGTATTGGCCTTCATTTAATCGAACATCACCGTCAAAAATTTCTCTCAGACCGACGCTTAAACTCGACTTTCCAGTTCCATCATGAGCTTCTAATCCAACGGCAATAGCTCTTTTGCTCATACGCTTGGGGATTCTTCATTAAGTAAATAGTCAATTTCATCTGATTCCGGCAAATTCTTTCTCAAATCAAGATTGTTATAACGCTCGATATTACCTATTGCAACGCTCAACTGGTATCTTGCAACCTTCTCATTCCATTGAAGTAGTTTCAACCATAATGTCGACTCCTTCCTAGGTTGCAACCATTTTTCTACTTCAGCTAAAATAGAAAACCCAATGAAAAAGATCCCGCCCAGTACAAATCCTATTGCCCACAACAAGAATCCATTTTTTACAACCCAGTAGGCTGCGGACCAAAGCAACTCCAAATCCATCATGAAGTCACGCCCCTTTCAATAGCGCCCCACAATCCCTCATATTGTTGGAAGAGGGCGCCATGGCCCTCATCGTAGCCCAAGATGCCATGAAGAAATTCATGGTACAATGTGGCGGCAAGTTCCCCATCTTGGACGTGAATGAGCGATCTTTTCACCAAAATCCTCCATGTGCGCTCGCCTGCATTGGACGCCGTTCTGTGGTTATGTGCGTATGAGCAAAATCCCAGTAAACGAGGCTCCGGCTCTCGCAAGAATCCGAGAATCACCGAATCTAAAGAACGTAAGTCGTTTTCATCAAATTGACCGGACTTGGCCATCGCGTCTAAAACTCGACTTGCGCACCCAATGAGCGCTGCCCGTTCTGCTAAGGTGCCGATTACTCGCGGGCGATCAATTCTTTGCCGACGGTTGGAATGATTACGATTCATTTTCCATCACCTCTCCGAGTCAGCACAAACCTCTAGCTGCATGTTTAATTGAACGAGTTCTCCTTTTGTTAGAAGAGGAAATGTAGACATTTTTGTTTCGATACAAATCATAGACGTCTTGACAAGCCATCTCAATAGTTTTCCGAACTCGTAAATCTGGCGAGGTTCCTTTGATCTTGCCCATGCTCCATAAACAACCAAGAAGGATTTTTTCGACATTTGGTTCCGAGGCGGCTAATTTTTTTGAAAGATACCAAATTTGAAATCCTAGAATCTTTGTGAATATTTGGGTTTTCAAATTGACTACAAATTGAGAGAGTCGATAATTGTACATTCTTGCTTGCTGGGATGAATGGGTCTCGGTTCGAACCATCTCCTCTCGAGTTCGAACTAAATCCGACGAACAATCTCCACATTGAATACAGTAAATTGATAGTCCGAAGTCTCTGAATGAGACTGACGGCTATCAGTTGTTGGAGGCATTTAGTATGAAAGAAGCAATCGATAAAATGAAGTTAGCCCAGATTCGTCAAGAGCAAAGAACCTCAAAAAGCGGGATCATGAATACCCAAACGTGGTCCAGTGGTCATCAAATCGAAGACATACGCTCCGATTTTGCCGACCAAATCCGGGCGTACAGACAAACAAATTTCGTCTCTCTTGATGCGATGGTAAAAGCGGCGAGCGGAATCTTCGGGAAAAAGGATTTTGAGAGGTTTGAGGCTGGTTACAAACCGACCATACTGGAAGCAAAATCGCTAGCATCTCTGTTCGATGGTTTGGACCTTGTAGAGGAAAGGAACGTATTCTCTCCTGTTTTGACTGCATGGGAACGGTTGGTTGTCGAACTCGGGGGCAATCTTTCGGCGGCGGGGAGTTTCGAACAGAAATATTTTGAATTTCTAGAACCACATATTAACAAGACCCATCAGATATTGCTGAAAGCAAGCGAAAACAGATCCGAAACTGAAGCGGAGACAACATGGAACGGTGTTCGCAAATGGGACGGCTCCGTCCAATGTCAAAATACAGGGTGCACTGGAAAGTTGCTCATTAGCGAGGCCAGCAATACTAGAGGGTTCTACGATGAAACAAAGCGCCTGCTATTAGAGTATCATGCGCAGAAAATAAACGCGGCGCACACAGCCTTGATTACAAAATACAAGGGTACTGAAGAAACCGTCCCTGAGGCCCGTAAGAGGATGATCGAAGAGTTCAGAATCATGATCGATGCTCAACTTGACGGCGTGTTCAATTACAACGAGCAATCAGTTAACACATTCAATGTTCGAGGGTTGTTTCGGGCATTTCTTTGGGAAGGTGGTGAGGCCACAAATTTCGGAGATTTCGATGTCGATTTGATTGACTTTTCAAACGATGCGCCGGAGGGCGAGGAGAAAAAGGCAACACAGGACCAGCCGGAGAAAGAAGCGTACAGTTCAAGAGGCGCTTTTACAAAACTAGAATTGTCGGCAATACACGATACAGGTGACACAAAGGCTTCAAAGATTGCACATCGGTTGAACATATGTTCAGATCGGCACCGCATGCCAACCTGTGACCAATGCCGAACCACAAGGTGGACGCTCTCCCCAGACACATTTGTAGAGCCCACAAACTATTTCCAATCACTCGCGCAAATATCGACCCAGACCGCCCTTGAGTCCATTTTGTCCTCGTCCAATCGAGTCGACACAGAAGTTTACGATGCTCGCATTGTATCAAGCGGGGAATCGATCAAAGTGTCGACCTCTGGTAAAATTATGGGAAGAAGTCACCGGCATACAAGTTTACAGATTGCCGATGCAATGGAAACCGCTCTTCGATTGCTTGGCTCAATCACCATTAGAAGTGAGTTTGAAGACTTTGAAGTCCATGCATCTGATAATCTCAAAGGCCGGATTTTTACGGCAACAAACACAAGCGTCTTGGGCGCATTGGCAAAACAATTGAAGAAATTGAAACCGACGCTCTTTTTCCTCGATGAAGAAAATCCGGTGATTGCTCAGGATGAATGGGCCGGAAAGGTTGCTGGGCAGATCCTCCACGCAATGGGGGCCAATGGCCACATGTTTAACACGAGAAAGCCGGGCGGCGTGATGTTTTCAACAGGCGACACATCCAACCACTCGCCTAACATGCTTACACTTAATTCTGAAATTTGGCAACAGATTATGGAGCATTTTAATTCATCTGATGAAAATGGTATCACTCGTAACACCCTCGAGGAAGCTGTAGCTGAAGATATGAATCTTCCAATGATATCCCCTCCGAGGGATTACAACCAGTATGGTGCCGGTGGTTACCTTACCAAAACAATGCAATCCCGATATCCCATGATATCGAACAACAAAAACGAGGAACTTCTCGGCCACCGTCGATTCAATCCTTCAGAAGAGGCAATAGCGTCCTTGAACTATTTACAAAAGACGGAATGGAGGGCGGACCGCAGGGTGATGGATGTGGCTTTAGAAGTCCTTCGGAACGTTGTCAAAGAAACGATTGTCGAACAATTTGAAGTGTTATCGTCTCAAAACGAAGAGGGGAAGCAAACGTATGTCTTTGGATTGAAAATGCAACCAAGAATCACCCAAAACCAAGTATCGGCATGGGCGCGAACTGGGGATTTTGTTCATGATCACACGACTGAAGCAGGAGGGGCCACGAGCTTCTACCACCCATGGGTGTTTGAATGGCGAGGGCGGATGATGACATGCACAACGCTCCTTTCGCCACAGAATGACGACCTTTCGAGGGGTGTTCTTCGGTTTGCGAATTCCACCCCACTAAGCGAGGACGGGTGGGTTTGGCTTCAACGGCACACAGCAGCTCTCATGCGAGGCCAAGAAATATTCGATAAGGATGGTTTGATTTTCGAAGGCTTAGAATACTTGGTGGGGACAAAGACGATTAAACATGTCAAAGAGGAATGGAAGAACATTCAACGTTTGATGGAAGACAAAAAATGGCAGTCTTATGACGTTGCTGTACAAGAGCCGTTGTTCAAGTCGGTGGTTGATGCAATTGCTACAGATCCTCTTGGGACCTTTGGAGCATGGGGCGAAGGCGATGTGTTCACTGCCAAGTGCGAGGGCTTCCAACGTCTCTCTGCATGTACTGTACTCAGTCAAGCATATGGTGAAGGAGGAATCGGGGCCGAGGTCAGCCTTCCAATTTCTCACGATGCCTCTTCGAGCATTTATCAGCACGCCTCTGCGCTTGTGCGGGATAAAAAGATGGCCAAATCAGTCAACGTCCTTCCAAACGATTCAGGAATGCCAGCAGATGTTTACCTTGAAATTGTGAATCATACGAAGAAACGCTGGCATGAGAAAGGGAATCCACTTTATCTCAAAAGGTTGATGTCCAAGGAGGACTCGGAAGATCTTGCTAATACTCTCTTAACACGTAAATTTGCCAAGAAACCCGTCATGACGATTGGTTATGGAGCCACGACATATGGGATCACCTCTAGTTTCCTGACTCATAACGGGAAAGCAAAAGGTATTCTCGGCGCCTATGTATTTGTTAACAAGGAAACGCATGAACAAGTGGACGTACCAGAAAGCGAGGAAGAACGCAATGCGAACAAGAAGAACCAATGGTGGAGAGTAACAGCACACCCTGCATCCCTTCTTGGCGACGTGCTCAAGGACGTCGATCCGGCACTTCACAACCCTATAGCGCAAACGATTGTTGATGAATTGGAGACATCGACATATGAAGTCCTTCCAGGAATTAAACTCGTTCAGCAATTCCTCGCTCGTCAAAGTGAACAGGCGGTTTCTAAAATCGTTCAATGGGACCTTGTGGATGGCTGTAGGGTGCGGAACATTAAACTCGAATCCGAGGGCAGTCAAAGGGTCGAAGCATGGATGAGTAGCCTCTCAAGCAGCAAGGAACGCCAAGCATCGGTCGATAAAATCAACAAATTGCTCATGGTACGTGGCACAGATCTTAAGATGCCAATAACGGCAACCAAGCGCTCCACCTTGATTGAACACCTCGTTAGTGAGGCGGAAGACTCTGTCAAGCAGCCATTAAGGGGGCGTATCAGCTCTCTTCTGAAGCCAATTGATGTCGAACTATCAGAGGCGTTCAAAGAGTACGAGGCGCTCACTAGAAGGTCCACATTCTCCAGGCGAATTATCGCGGATGAAAGGGATAGCGGGGGCGAAGCGCGAGGGCTCTCGCCAAATTTCATCCACTCTCACGATGCTTGCCACATGCGACTGGTCCTCAATGATATGGATGACGAGGGCATTCGTGATGCTTGGTCGGTTCACGATGCGTTTGGAGCCCACCCCAATCATATGCATTTTGTTCGATCGTCGGCAATCACTTCATTTGTACGAACCCACACCAATCAAAATGGGAAAGGAATTCTCTTCGAAATGGCCCCTGGCCTGTTTACAGATATTGTAAAGCCGACGATGTCCATCAAGGAAGTGGAAGCTGTCGACTCAAACGAACAACTCCTTTCAGAATATCTGATCTCTTGAGGTGAAAAAATGGAAACACAAACAAAATTGGAAGAAATAAGCAAAAAGTGGGATTCGCTAACAACTGAGGAAAAGGAACAGCAAACCAAGGCCTTTCTTAAACAAAATCCGTTTATCGTCAACCGCGATAATGGCAACATTCGCACATCAGAAAAATCGGGTTTCATTGTTATTGAACTCGCTGACACAGAATCATTTGAATCGAACCCCATGCCTGAGGTTCATTCATTCAAAGACCCAGATGAGGCGAATAAGAAGGTCGAGGAACTTTACCCTAGTTGCACTCCTGAATGGAAGGAAGTGATCTGCAAAGCTTGCGTTATCGAGTTCGAGGTCGCCGTCGGAAAGAGAAAAAAAGCGAGCCAAGTGCCAGCTACTGATGAAGAAATGGTAATTGAAAACTCACATCAACACATACGACAACTAATCCAGTCACACGTGGATATGCTTGGACGGAACAGCTCGAATTCCAAGAAAACCAAAATCGGCTTTCGCAAATATTCAACTCTTGAGGAAATCAAGGCAGATTACTTGCAGCAGGTCGAGGAGAGCACGACTCAGTTAGCGATTTATATCCAAAAAAATCATGCAGTTAGAGATGGAAAACACCGAATCTTGAGCAAAGCCGAAAAGACAGAGAGCACATCGCACAGCAGCAACGAAATAGAGCCAACATTGGTCGAAGAGGTCGGCTTAAGAGTGGCCCCCGATCCCGATTTTGTCGACCTCATTTACTCATTTTTCTACCCCGGCGAAGAACCGACAATTGGAGAAGTTATCGCACGGAGCCATTACCTCATTGCGATGAATTACGAGGGAGAAGACCCCCATTTCCGCCAGTCACTCACTTCCAAAGGCAGGATTGGAGTAACCACCGTTTCAGACTTCAAGGAAACAGTCCAAATGATGACAAAGTATCACTTTACAACCCAACCAATTCTCGATCCAAACACCGGGGCTTGCGTGGGGAGCCTGAATTTAGAGCGAATGGTTGGTCTCATCCACCATGAAAGTGAATTTCTACCAAGCACGCTGAATCTGAAAGATTTACAACAATCAGGGTTATTGGGTCCAAGGCCACCAATGCTCGATGAGAACGCATCAATCGCTTTGGCTGAGGCCCTGTTTGCTAAAGGGTGCCAAGCTATTTTGTTTGAACATCGCCCACCTCTCCAGCCAGATCCTACTGGCTCGCAAGAGGGCCGAGCAACTTTGGAGGCTGGTCTTCATATCATGACACCAGTAGACATCGTTGCTTACATCACAGAGTGAAGACGTTCTTTCTGCTCAACCTTAGCGGATTCATTTTTCGAATCAAGGCGCTCATTGTTCCAACCAATTTCCGCCCTACACCGCCGATATTATAGGTGGATCATATGACAGTTATTCCAAGACGCCGTTCGAATTATTGGGTACGACAATCAGACAACCGTTCGCTAAGGGCTGTGCCTGGATCATTGCGCCGGCGAGAAAACAAGACGGAGGGGGCTGAGTAATGCTTCTGTATTCTTTATTGCTTGGGGCACTCCTGTTTGGAGCGCTGTTGCCCATCGCGCGTGAAATTTCTGCCATGATGTGGGTTGTTAGCGGTTGTATCCTCTTCCCCCTTGGCGCCGGCTTGTTTCTCTCACCAGTATT
>Ga0206677_10003912_pt1 | contig 12357 bp, 12 predicted proteins | sample M130m12015metaG_FD_155475 | JGI IMG/M metagenome (GOLD analysis project Ga0206677, IMG submission 155475) | Ammonia-oxidizing marine archaeal communities from Monterey Bay, California, United States - M1 30m 12015 | ecosystem: Environmental > Aquatic > Marine > Intertidal zone | place: USA... | reverse complement strand
GGTATGGAAGCGGCATAATCTGCGCCCGCTGTCTGCGGGGGTTGGAGGTGTGTGCTATTGATTTCAACACGAGATTCTGTGTAATTTATTGAGAGACTCTGGCTCATTAACATATTAGAAATGAGGATATAAAGTAAAACGAGTATGATTCTTATAAGCATTGATAGGTGAGATTAAGGAGGTGAAGATTGGCGTCGAGGTATTGGTACTGTGTTCGACTTAAGGCTATGTGCAAGGTCAACGGTATACCGTCTTGCGGTGCGGTACCCGAATGACCATGAATGGCGGCGGTAAGAAACTGATTAGTTCCATTGTGTGTGGCAGATGGCGCGAGGGTGCATGTGCCACTCTTGGGTAGAAAGGGAGCCGTATGCCAGCGGGAAGTGAGTCCGGCCGGTAATAAAGCCGTATGGACCAATCGTGCGATTGGGTGCACTGGGCTAATGGTATACCGAAGATGAAATGAGGTAGACAAACTGTCCGTGAGGGCCGGTGATCCTGCGGCTGTGGTTACGGGAGGGGCCAATTGGATTTCTTGCTGACTTACAGCAATCAATGCAATGGGTTCAAAATGAAGATCAAAGTGGGTACTCTGCTCTGACCAAAGTATTTGAGAAGAGCAATTAATGCAATAAAAAAGTGCGATTTGTAAGGAGTAGAATCGGCGTATCATAAGGCTTGAAAAGGAATGTTTTGAGGTAATTCAATGAGAATGATATTTAGGTTCGAGGGGCCGCCTTCACGAATGTCAATACTAATGGGTGCATAGGAAAACCCCTGGGGCGCCGGAGCTAGCGCCCCGCAATAATGGCCCTCCGGCAGCCCCCCAAGGGTAAATTGGCCGTCCTCACGAACGGGTGTTGTAAAAGAAGAACTATCTTCATGATAAAGCGTGAGTTCAAGCGAGGCAAGGTTGATCTGTTGGCGAAGCGCTCCGTGCTGCGTTCGCTGAAGAGTTATGGTTCCTCTCAGGCCAAGCGTATGGTAGAATCCTAGGGTGCAGTGCTGCTTGCGTTGCTCCAGGAATTGGCGCTGTTCATAGCCTAAAATAGGCTGAGTGGCAAAGGGAAGGCTGGCGGCATTAATTTTTAAAAGTGCATCGGTGCCTTCGAGATGAGCGAAACCAAACGAGCCATTAAGGTCTGTAATGACGGATTTTCCCTGGGCACTAATCTCTATACCCTCGAGCGGATTGCCCTGGTCATCCCGGCATTGTCCGGTTAGTGTTTTGTAGGGAGATCGGGCGTGCAAGCTGCCGTTCCACCCTATAGCGGCACGCCGCAGGGATTGTGCGGAAACGGAAAGGTTACCGTGCGCTGTACGGCGAACGAGTTGCAGGTTTTGCTGGTGTCTTGCTCCGCCATTTGCACCTGCGAAGAGGGCTGACTGTACCCGCAGTGACCACCGTTTGAATTGCATATTTCCAGAACCTAGGATGGACCATCTTCCGGTGCTGGGCTGGTGTCGAAATTGGGTTTGGAGGTAGGCTCGTGAAGTGCGTAAACGGAGTTGATGCTGGTAAAGCATATGAGGAGGCAAATGGCCCAATTGACGCCATTCACCACTGCTCTGCCATTGCCATGCACCGCTTCGGTATTCTCCTTGGAGGCGAAGTTGTTTTGAAGTGAGGGCGGAAGAAAAGAATTGGCCCCGGGTGGAGAAGCGCCAGGGACCTAAGGTGAGGTCGTTTTGAAAGAGGTGAAATTCGTTCCAATTCCCATTTGCATCCGCAAACAGGGCCGATTGACCCAGCCATCGGTTCGGTCCCAATACCCCTGAGGCATGTGCACGAATAAAGGAGCTATATGGGGCTTGCACGCGCAATTTATCTGGAATATAGGCGGCATGTACAGACCAACGGTGTACGCCTTTTTGCCCATTGTATTGCGCGAGCGTCATGGCTTCGTATTGGCTCAAATTCAGTTCATTGCGGCCCAATTGTATGCGGTGTTGCATTCCCAAAAATTGCCGCGAACCACCACCAAAAAGAGTTACACGTGAATCCAAATTCCCGCCATTCCAGCGCAACCCCGCCATAGGTTGTCCATCCCGCCACTCTAGCGCACCGGTAAATTCATTGAAAGGAACTTCCATCCGAACATAGCTCATTTCTTTCGCGCGCGACAGTACATGCCGTTGCAAAACCCCATACCCTGTACTCAAACGTCCCCAGGATTGTTGCAGCTCTGTCGATCCCCGCAGTCGGCCGTTCCAAAGTAGTCCGCGCGCTGAAAAAGCATTCTTTTCGAACGAAACGGTGCCCAATTGGCTAATGCGTCCACTATAGATCGTTTGTAAGCGCCAATGCAGCCAAGGCGCTCCTGCTTCATAAACCGGCGCCACACTTTCAGAGGGTCCTATCGGCGCTAGTCCGAGCACCACGAGCGTATCCCATCCATTCGCGCTTTGAGCGGAAAAAGTGACCGAATTCCCTTTTCTAGATGATTGATGTTCATAGGATTCGGTAGGTGCAATAGGAGCTTCACCACAATTCAATGCTACGTTACCCGTATTAGTGATTAAGAGGTTGACACTGTCCTTTCCAGCAGAAATGATAGTCGCACTTAGGCGTGGTTTAGGCAGTACACGAACGTGCAGTGAATCGTCTACCGTGTGCCATGGACAAGCACCATCAAAGGCCACTCGTATCCAATATTCGCCGGCTTCAGCATGGCCTGATGTTATAAACACTGGTCGTGCAATGCCAGAATCTGCACGTCCTTCCGCGGGTATAGAAAGCACCGTAAATGGTGGTGGTGCGTCTATGCGAATATTGATGTTTTTGCCCTGAGGGAGCGCGGTCCAATGCGCTGCCAACGACCAAATCCCGCCCGCAACTAATTCTTCTGGCCCACGAACCACTACTTCACCGCACTCCTGGCTCCAAGCTGAAAGTGTAGCGATGACCAAAGCTATTACTCCCCCGTACCTCATAACGTTAAGAAATGTGTTACCCCAAATTTTTCTCCGGCATCGGTTTGGCTGACCACTACCATTTGGTAATCACCTGCGGGTAAATCGGGTTTTTTAAACTGAACCGTGCGGCATTGATTAGGGATCAAACCCTTTGCATGCAGGCTTTCTGTTTGATAGACTACCTCGCCCTGGTCATTCAACAAATGCGCTCGCGAAGAAATGATCCGATCTACATTTCCCGCATTCTGATATCGCAGCGCCCAAACCGAATGATCTTCACCGACTGCCAGCGCTTTAGCTTCCATAGCAACCACAGGTGGTACCATGGGATTGCGGTAGAGTACATTCACGGCATAGCGCAACTCAATGTTCAAGCGCGGACCCTTTCTATCGCCCTCTTTTTCCGGTTTCGAAGTCACGAGCAGGCATGCGCGCGCACTCGATTCGTTGAAACCTTTCGGTATACGCATGCGCACCTTCACGATTATCTCCTCGTTTGCGCGCAGCACGTGGTCATACGTTTCCGCCTCAAGCCAATTCGCACAACTGGCATCCGTGCTTCCCGGAGGTAGGTAACGGTAACCGCTGTCGCAGTGAGAGCTGAGATCCGCCAGTTCGATGTGGAAGGCGCAGGGTTGATGGCCCACATTTTTAAGTTTAATAGGCACAATCTCCTGTTGCCCTGGCAGGCGTTCGATGCGGTGGGCAAGTCCGCTTTGCACAGTGATTTGGCCGTGTGCTCCATGGTTAACACAAAGAGCTAGAGTGAGTGCGTGTAAGAGTAGTCTCATGGTACGATGGAGTTAGGAAATCCCCCGCCCGTAGGGCGGGGGAAGGGTGTTATTCAGCGATGGTGTAGGTGACAGTACCCATGTCTTGTGAGCCGTTGTCGGCATCTAGAAGGGCATAGTCTTCAATACTCACTAAATAGGTCAATTCGTACCCGTTTCCTGCGCCGTTTCCAGTGTAGGATGTACCGATGTTTTCAATCAGCAATTGGTCCGTAGCGGTAAGTTTTACCGGCACGGCACCCGCAGTTGCATCAAAAGCGGGGGTGACATTTCCCAACGTTCCATATTGGTTCGCCGGTAAACCTGCAGGCTGGTTGCCATCGGCTAAAAGTGAAAGGCTCATCCCTTCGTTCATATTGGCAATACGTACAGAAATAGAACCGTCTGCCATTCCTGCATTACTCAACATTAATGAGTAATTTAAAAAAGTGCTCGATTGCTTGTTTGCACCAAGCACAAAAGCACCTCCGGCCTCCACCGGATCATCATTACTGAAGTCAAACACGATCTCGTCGTCAACGACATCCACCAATGCGTGTGCATCGATCACCACGCCAATGGCTTGTGTTTCTACTGAGGCATCTTGCGCGTTCATTCCGAACGTCACTGTTGTGGCCGCGGCCACCATCCAAACTTTTTTCATGTTTTAGGATTTAAGGGTTAAAAATTGATTCTTTATCAACTTACCCTTACCCGCTGCAGACTTCCAAAAATCGTGGAGAACTAGATGTTTTTAACAAGAACGTTCATGGCAGTAGCGTACCTAGATTCACCCATGGAGACGAATGATTGTAATCAGTCGAACGCATAAAAAACCCCCAACCGGTTAGGAAGGGGGTGCGTGTTATAACCTTTAATTCATTAACTATTATGGTTTAGATAGAGCGTTCTTCCCGAAGGTATGCGCATCGTATTCTAGAAATAGTGTTATCGAATTAAATGTGTATATCAAATTTACATCACAGCCGTTTGTAATCCTATTTAAATACAGGAATTGAAGCGTTTAGTTATGAATGTACTCGATTGCGAGTATAGAAGGATTAGAGCTCTCGGTAGGCGGTTAGCGATTCCCCCATAATCTGCTCAAAGGCTAGGTAGAAGGGTGCTCTTGAGGAGTAGCCCACGGTTTTAGCGAGCATCTCTACACTTTGATTGTCCAGGTAGCCTTCTTCGATGAGTCGAAGGGCACGGTGGACACGTGTATACTTTTTAAAGAAACCGAAATTTGTACTCGTGGCTGAAAAGAAGTTCTCCCAGTCTGGATTTTTGAATGGACTGTGCTTGATGAAATCGGCCTTTTTCGAATGTTTACTGAAAGGGAATTCTTCATCGCCTTGAATGAGTCTTTCGATGTATAGAACTATTTCCGTAGCGGTTGCCTTCCCTGCGTTTGGATAGATTTCTTTTGGCGCCTCTTGTATTAATGATGCCTGCCGCTCCGCCTCTTTTTTTGCCTCATAGGCTTTGATTTCAGCCTCTTCTTCCTTTTGCATTCTAGGTCGAATGTTTACGACATCCCAGAAAATAAGGAACACAAGGCCAAACATGATATACCTAAGAACCTCGTCATTTGCAAAAATTAAAAAGTCACCCGTTAAAAAATGATAATTAATATCCAATAGTGGGATTAAAAAGACACCCTGTGCGATGGGTAAGACAAATAAAGGAAGCCGTGCTTTGGATTTTGCGAGCTTAGTCACACTCCACACAACATAAAGAAGTGTGTGAAAGGGCTGTGCTAGAATAATCCATTGATCTGAGAATGGCCAAAAAACACTGGTGCTCTCCCACTTAAGATCACGTGCAAGCTGCACAGTATTGTAAAAGTAATCGTTGAAAAAACCGAGTTCAATGATTAAAATGGCGTAACCTATGAAAACAGGTATGTAGTGAATGAGATGCCACCTACCTTTTCTGTCCTCAACGGAACTGTATGAGCCGTAAAGCCCAGGTCCAATCAAAAAGAATAATGGTATGAACCAAGGGTACATTACTTTAACGATAGCGTTACCCGCAATGTCTGTTAAAAAGATTGCATTTAACACTGTACAAGCCAAAAAGTAGAGGTAGGGGATGTTGTAGCGCCTGACCGTAATACCCCCGATAATGAGGGCAATTACTAATAGCGACAGTGCTGTAATAATGTAATCTTGATACATGTGCTAATGCTAGGTAATTAGAGGGAAGATACATTACCTGCCTATCATAGCCAAGCCAATTTCACTTATCGAAAAAGCACTAGTATTTCCACTGGTACTCTTTGAATGTGGCTACGTCTGTTTACTTAGTATTTTTCCAGATTGTAGTGCATTATGTCGTTGCGATTGTACCGCTGGGGCCTTATTTTTCGTAATAATCCGTAAGAGTTTAAGGCATGGCGGCGCAAGCGACATCCCGTTACAGTACTAAAAACGCCTTATATACGCTCGTGCTTGTTCTGGTACTTAACGTGTTCGAATTAAAAATGACCGGTAATGAGGCGAGAGGCAGAAAGCGAGGAAGATAAGGTTAAAGCGAGTGTAGCAAGCAAGGTGAGCAGGGAAAAAAGGTTTATTGTTACAAAAAAAATAAGGCATATTTGTGATTAACCGAAAGAATGGTTTTGCTTTTAAACGCGTTGCGATCTTTCATACATGATTGAGCATTGTTAATAACTTATGTTGCTTTAGGCTAAGAATATTATTTGAACCCTTTTCAACATTGACTTTCGAAAAAAAACATACGATTGTTAATAAGTGTTATAAAATCACTATTTTGCCACCCGATTGAAACCAATTTAGCCAAATGTATAAATACTTGCTACCCCTTGCCATTGCGTCATACTGCTTAAGTTCTTGCGGTGAAGACGTTACGTACAAACAAAAGTACATTGAGTTATTAGAAAGCCATATAGTAGAGCTTCAAGGTGAAGAAAAACGATCTGAGTTAAACAATATAGTCGAGATTAGTGAAGATCAAGTAAGAAGGAGAGCTGAGGAATTTTACCTTTTTCTCTGCGGCGACATGAACAACTTGTTAGACCTAAGGCTCACAGAGAAAGAATTTAATGAGTGGTACGTACTATATCGAATCAAAACCGGTGAATTTGATGAATTCGGTCTAGCGATTGAGAAGAACTATACTTTTAGCGTGACAGTCAAGGATGGAAAATTAAGGTTTGATGATGACGTATTAAACCAGGGCCTATGCGAGTAATCCTGTTTTCAATTGTAATACTGATGTGCTCGTGTGATACGGGTTATCAAATTCCTGATTCATATTCAGGAAGGTACTACGGTATTGATTCTATCTTTCGTAATCAATATGCTCTTGAAATAATTGACACTTTGTACAATCCTATCTATCTCGATGTTGAGTCTCTAGGGTCAGGTATTTATGATGTAAAAAACGATAATGGCTATTGGATCAGAGATGGTCTTTTAACGCAGAATAAATTAGCGATAGATATTAGCGGATTCATTGGGTTTATTCAGTTTTTTGAGGATTCAATTTACCTAGAGGCCACTTCTAATACCTCGCTCATAAACGTGTCTCATAAAGCATTTCTTTCAAGATGAAAATTAAACTTTTTTATATAACCATAGGTTGTCTTTTCTTTGTTTCAAACCCTGCACAGAATTTAGATACAATCACGAGCAATTATAGTAAACCAGCTGTATTAGATATACTCTCTGAAAGAGCTGTTGTAGAGAATAAATCGCGACCTACAGAAAATCCACCTCAGGTTGAAACAACTTCCCCGAAAAAGAAGAAGAACATAAGACGTAAGGTCATAACAGAAAAAGCGGCTGAGGAAAAATCTGTCCTAATTCGTGCGCTCTCCGCTTTTGCACCTCGTGATCAATTCAATGTATCAGCGTTCAAGGAACTAACTTACGAGATTTCAGACTATACCTCCCAGAATATTAAGCTACCTGGCGTCTTGGGTGAGCGGGTTCAAACTGGAGACGGAACTGTTGAGTTGGTTTCCGTGAAGACATTAGTGCGTCTTGAAATAGACACCACGGCAATAGAAGGAGATATTGATTTTTTCGAAAGACTAGTGTTCAATACGCTAGACTTAAGTTTAACAAAAGATGAGGTTACCGTCAAAATTTGGGAATTCCCTTATGCCGCAGCTCAAAAAGCAAAAAAGACTAAATTAATTGAGGATAGAAATGTCACGGTAGCGGAAGTCAACAATGAAAACCCAGAACAAAATATTCCATGGTATAGGTCATGGTGGATTTGGCTTGTAGTAGCAGTATTGCTGTCCACGATTGCTTTGTTATTTATTCTTAGGAGAAGAAAGAGAGATAAAAAAGAAGAGGATTTGCACATTGAAAATTCTGACCTCAAGAAAATGTCCTTAACCGCGTTAGATAAAGCTCCGGTTTCACTTAAGAAAGCTGAATTCAAAAAACTCTTAATTGAAGCTCCTGAGAGTGTTGCCCTTTTCATGGAAAACATCGTGGAAACGCAACAGGAAGAGGCTCTTACCATATTTGGTTTGTTAGCGAAGCCATATCCAGACCTTATAGGGCAATTAAAACCACACATGAGTTACAGTACTTATCTGATTCTCCTAAATAAAATCGATGAGGATATCGAAGAGAAAATAGATCCTGACAGTCAAGATAAATTCTTATTGACCTTTAACAATACGGTAAAGGCGATGTCAAACGAACAAAATAGTATAGATAAAACGCCAGATCATAAGGTATTCGGCTTTATTAGCCAATTAAACGATATTCAAATTTTTAAATTGATAGAAAAGGATAAACCTGAATTATCTAGCGTCCTATTTGCCCAATTGCCTGATGAACGTAAGCTAAAAGTTATGGAACTTTTAGATGAAGTTGAGAGAGGAGAGTTGTTGTTGAAATTAACGGATATGTCAAGATTACCTTTATCGGTCATAAGGGAAATAGGCCAGCGCTATGCTAAAAAAGCGAAAGAAATGGCGGGTCTTTACAACATAGACATTGATGGCATCGGGGCTATTATCAATACTTTAGATGAGCTAGAAGAGAATAAGCAAAAGGAAATCCTAGAAACAATGCTTCAAAACGACCTTAATAAAGGCCAAATAGTTGAAAGTAAATTTATTGGATTCTTTAATATTCATAAACTCGAAGCTGATACCCTACAAAATGCGTTCATGGATTTAGAAACGGAAACACTTTTAAATGCTTTGTTTGGAGCGGATGAAAAAACCATAGAAGCTGTTTTAAACACAAGGCCTCCGCGTGAAGGCGAAATGATAAAAAGTGAATTAGAATCTGGTAGAACCGTTTCAAATTCGGCTCGGTCGATTGCAAGGAAAGAGATGTTAAGTAAAGTACGAAAGTTTGCTTAGGAAAAGCGCGATATATTTCATTGGATTTTTTCTATTTCCTCTACTATCATTTAGCCAAAAGAGTGATAAGGGTTGGGAGGCAGAAATAGATGCTCTTGTAGAAGGAGTAAAACATGCCTATTCCAAAGACGTTTCCTCTGGGACTAGAGTGTTTATGTTAAGCCTAAAGAAAGATGATAGAGTTTCCTCATATTGTAGGACTCGTTTAGAGGCTGAGCTACTTGGTTCATTGAATGAGACTAAATTTGATGTCGTTTTTCAGCCATTCTTGCAAGAAAAAACATTAAAATTTGTTGAAAGTACAGATACTACTTTTAAGGTATCGAATCAGAGTTCTTATGCTGTTGAGTTTGGAAACATGAGAACTTTAATAGACTCGCTTAAAGATTACAATATTGATTTGGTGATTTATTCTAAGTTGTTCTTAGCGCCCGCTAACCATCTTATATTGAAATCTGTATTGGTTGACTTAAAATCACTTGAAGTTCTTTCGTCATATACCTTTTATGGTACTGATGATATGAAGAAATCACAGAACCGAATAGCGATCTCACTAAATTTTTATCACGGTCAAGCCCCTATGTCTACGGTTTCCAGGTCATACGGTGCTAGTCAATCATTGTCGATTGATCCGTTTAATACATCTGTATTGAATGACGGGATGTCGATAGGGGTTTCTCAATATTTATTCAGTAACACACGGTATGTAAGTGCGGGACTTCTTTTGAATTTAGAAAGCAACTACTTAACATATTTTGACGACTACATTTATGATATTAATGAGTTTCAAATTCGGAGTATTTCTATAGCACCTTCCATTGGTTTTCACCTCAAGAATTCGCAACGCGACAAGAATTTAATGTCTTTATTTTTTAATGGCGGTTTTGCTAAGTCAGAGTTGAACCGAAGTTTCTATTATGTCGAGTCAGAATTAAGATTGCATTTAACGAAAAGATTCGCGGGAAATATTAGAGGTCGATACTATTTAACCAATGTAGAGATGTTTCAACCATTTTATCAGAACATAAACTATAATAACATCCAATTATGCGGAGGCTTTTCTATTCAATTATAATAGTACTCTTGTGCTTGACAGGCTGTGTGCCGTTGGATTACGTGGAGCCTTCTGGTCAAGCGCAGGGGGAGTATAATCGAGATTCAGGATCTCGAGAATTTTATCATCAATCTATGAATCAACCAATAATCGTGGAATACCAAAATGGGACTTCCAAGGGTAAAATACTCTATGAAATAGATGATCCTTATGTTGAGATTGACATGGTAAGTTCTGGGTCAAGGGCTTCTGAAATACCCGCGGACTACTATTCGATTGATCAAATTAACGATTGTTTTAAGTTCTATATAACGGCTCAAAAAGCAGTGGTCGATGATGACTTGGACTTAGCCAATCGAAGTATAAATAAGGCTTTAGAAATATTGGAAATAAAGTCTTTTTATGATTTGAAAGGATCAATCTATTATTTAAGTGGCGACACGGTAAAGGCTAACTATTATTGGAATTATTTAAATCTTGACTAAATGAAGTTTTCTATTACTACTTTAATGGCATATTTTTTTTCATTGACATTTTTAATTTTAGGGTCTTTGGAAACGGTAGGCACTTTTAACTTGACGGCTATGTTGCCTGATTTTTTGCAATTACAGTTTTTAAATATTCCTTCACTCTTCGTAGTGCTTGGTGGCGTACTTACTGGATTGTTTATTATGTATCCTACGGGAACTGTCTTGACGGCGCTTGCAACATTAAGACATGCATTTAGCCATTATAACTCGAAGTCAGATCTTGTAGAGGGTCAAATCGAAGAAATTCTGCAGTTCCGTAGCGATTATGCCCAAGATAAGAATGGTTTTGTTCAGAGAGTCAAAGGGAAAACGTCAGACCCAACAACTAAATATATGTTCGACCTAGTTAGCACAAATTACTCCACCAGAGAGATGCGCGACATGGCTGACATGTATTTAGATAAGCGACTCACAATGGAAAGTCAGAAAGCCGATGTGCTCACTATGATGAGCGCCACCGCTCCGGCGTTTGGGATGTTTGGTACAATTCTAGGTTTGGTTGTAATGTTGGGAAAATTAGAAGACCCTTCTGCCGTTGGCCCAGGTCTTGCATTGGCCCTATTGACTACACTATATGGTGTCGCATTCGCTAATCTTGTTTTTGCGCCACTTGCCAAGAAAATCAGACACAACATGTCTATTGTAGAAACAAGAGAAAAAGTAACCATCGAAGGTGTAATTCTAATTAAAGAAGGAAAGTCAGAATTGATGATTAAAGATCAATTGTTTTCACTTCTAGGTAGAGGGACGACTGACTAAATAAGAGGATCTATGGCAAAACGATCATACCAAAATGAAGATAGTGATATTGACACTAATGCATGGTTAGCCACATATGGGGACATGATAACCTTGCTTATGTGCTTTTTTGTTATTTTCTTTTCAATATCTGAGGTCAATATTGCATTATTCGAAGACCTGAAAAATGGTTTTGAAAGCGATATAACTAATAAGGAGACTAAGTCCCCTATTTCACTACTTGCGAAACAATTAGACTCTATTTACGACAACCCTGTTGATGACAATCTTGATGTAGAAGTGGATCTTATTAATAGAGGTATAAACATAAAACTGGCTTCCAATGACTTATTTAGAAGCGGTGATGCGCAGCTCTCACGTTCGGGAAGGAAAACAGTTGATGATATATCAAATTCGTTACTAAGTATTGTTGAACGCTACAATCTAACGTGTGATATTGAAGGTCACACAGACGACACTCCAATGAGAAGTTACAAGTTCCCGTCTAATTGGGAATTAAGTGCATCGCGCGCAGCGAATGTATTGCGTCAAATGATTGACTCCGGTATACCTAAAGAGCAAAGTAGAGCTATAGGCTTCGCTGATATTAAACCGATTATTGAGCCTCGAGACTCAACAGGTTCGTTAGTCAAAGGAGCAAGAGCTATTAACAGACGTGTAGAAATAGTAATTCACTACTAGACTAATTCAAACCAACATACTAAGATTCGCTTGAAGACAAGACTGTACATATTATTTATTTCATTTCTATTGAGCACTTTCGCTTCCGCCCAAACGGTAAGCGCAGGTCTTGATCAAGATGTATGTGCTGGCGAGACGGTGACCTTGAGTGGTTCAGGCGCTGGCACTGGTGGCAGTTACAGTTGGTCGGGCGGCATTAGCAATGGAGTATCGTTTACTCCAACGGTAACGACGACGTATACGGTTAGTGCTTACGACTCTCAATCCGTTATTGTTGGAACGGATCAG
>Ga0206677_10003909_pt1 | contig 12359 bp, 10 predicted proteins | sample M130m12015metaG_FD_155475 | JGI IMG/M metagenome (GOLD analysis project Ga0206677, IMG submission 155475) | Ammonia-oxidizing marine archaeal communities from Monterey Bay, California, United States - M1 30m 12015 | ecosystem: Environmental > Aquatic > Marine > Intertidal zone | place: USA... | reverse complement strand
AGTTTCTACAATTCTAGCCTGCAACTGAGTAGAAGAAGTACTTCCTACAGCAACAGTAGTTAAGCTAAGGTTAAGCAGTTCAAGCTCGTCCTTAAGCCTCTTTAACTGTTTGTCACTGTTAAGCAAACCAAAAGTAGAAGCACCAGTAGAACCAGCTTGTCCACCACTAGCAAACGCAGGTAAGTTACCACCGTTAATAGCTTCAAGTATTGGCAAAAACCTTTTAGTTGCTGCCGCATTAACTACGAACTCACCATTAGACAGTCTAGCAAGAATGTCATCAGATGTACCTGAACCAGGACCAAACACAGAACCGCCATTAGCGTAACCAGGAAGAAACTTTTCGTAACCACGAGGAATGACATCGCCAGTAGCTGCGCGGCCTTCTAGTACGTCTAAGTATTTCTTAGGCAAAGAAGAAGGCGTTTTGCCACCTAGAATTAACTGAGCAAGTTCAGCATAACGGAAGACGGCTTGCCTGGCGGCATTGCTGTCAAGCAGTTCAAAAGCGGCAGAGTCAAAGTTGCCAGATTCTAGACCTGCTTTAAAGCCAGTAAATGCTTTAAGTTTAGGACCACCGATGTTGTACGCAGTAGAAATTAAAGCGTCTTGGACACGTGAAGGCAAACCTGCATAAACGTCTTCACCGACAAAATTCTTAGCGTCAGGAACCGCAACTTTATTAACGTAGTTAATTACGTCTTGTACAGCTCTTTCCTGTGTCTTAGTCATGTTGCCAAAGCGTTTATTCATAGTTTCTTTAGACATAGGAGTGTTAGATAACAGCTGACCGTAACCAATAGTCGGCTTATCTAAGCTATCCAGATAAGGAATAGGACTAAAGTCTTCTTCTTTCATTATTCTACGAACAATGTCAGAGTTAGCTGTGGCTAAACCACCTTTAGCAAAAGCAGGCAATTCGCCGCCGCCATTAATCATTCCTAATAAAGAACCATACTTTGAAGCAGATTTAGCGTTAACAACAAATTCGCCGTTAGACAAACGTGCTAGTATAGAGTCAGAAGTGCCTGAGCCTGGACCTTTAACGCTACCACCTGTAGCGAAAGCAGGAGTATCTCCAATGCCTTCTCTTGATTTTAAGATAGCAGCTGCAAGTTCAGCAATAGCTTGTCTACTTGCTTCTCTGTTAACACCGAGTGCAGCAATAATCCTTTCTTGATCACTTGACTGTACTTTAGCATTTTCAAAAGCAGCCGACAGCTCGTCATCAGAAAGAGTTGAAAGCTTTGCAAGCAGTGCTTCACCTTGCTGACTTTCTACACCTAATTCGTTAGAAAGAGCAATACGGTTACGACCACCAGATGTGTTCCTAAATGCTGTGATGCTAGCTTTTAAGCCATCTTCAAAACCTTTTAGCTGATCTTCAAGAGTAGAAACTCTAGTTAAAGCAGTTTCTAGCTGTGCAGTGGCTGTCTTAAGCCCGAAGAATGAATCTAATAAAACTTCTTGTGCGTCAGCAGTAACACCAGCAGCGGTAGCTAATGAGCGAAGCTCTTCAACAGAATTAGCCGCAGCAAACTCGTCAATTTGATCACTAGATAGCTTAACGCCGGAGCCAGCAGCAGCAACACGAGCAGATGACCTAAAGTCACCGCTAGCAGCAGCTTGACGGCCAGCAATTGTTTCTTCAATGTCTTCAGTACCTTTCTTAAACGCTAAGTAAACAGCGCCTGCTAATCCAGCAACAAAGCCGATACCAATCCAAAACGGAGTTCTTGCAGCAAAGCCCATTAGCTTAGCACCAAAGTTTTCTGATACAACTTTAGATATGCCAACCTTTTGAAGACCGGCAGATAGGCTTTCACCTAACGCAATGGCTAACGTGTCTCTAGCTGTAGAAGCGAGAGCAATACTAGCAACTCTTAATTTGTCTACAGTACCTGTTGCTAAAAATTTGCCAACCGCAAGGGAAGCGCCTATTTGTGTAGCAATAGCAGTACCGATTTGAACAGCAGGACCACCACCCATAGATTCCGCAAATTCAGCAGAAAGTAAGGCAGCAACAAGACCAACGCCACCAGCAACTTTACGTCTGTTTGCAATTGTTCTTTCAGCACCAGCGTCATCAATATTAAGCTTTTTACCGTCAGGACCAAATTCTACAGAACTACCACCGGTAAAACCAAAGTTAGCAGCAGATAATATTCCAGCGCGGAATTTACTAGAAAGAACAGCAGCAACAAAAGCGCCTGTGATGGCTGTGTTCATTGCATTACTGAATGTCTCACTTAGGCTGTCGCCAGTAAAGACGCCGGAAGCAAGACCTTGCATAGCGTCAATAGTAGCCTTGCCAATCTGAGTACCAAGAGCGGTAATACCACCTTGTCCCTCTGAGTTTGCGGCTGAAATAATAGCTTCGGTAATGTTCTTACCAGCTTGCTGAAAGTCGGCTTGTGCGAGTTGTTTCGCAAGTTCCTCACCAAAAGTTTCAAGGAAGAAGAACTTAGAGGCCGTTTTAGCAGCAGAAGCACCAACAGTAAATAGCGATGATGCAATAGTTTTAAATCCTGGTGCAGCGATTAAAGCCTCGAGACCAAGAGTAAAACCTGCTAGAACTTCGGTTTTTAGCTTATCTGCCATACCTTGAAAGTTAAACTCTGATATGGTAATAGCGAAGTTTTTAAGCTTATTTTTAACGTCTTCTGCAACCTTAGTCGCGTCAAAGTCAAATGTAAAACCTTCAAGTTTGTCTAGATTAAAAGAAGGTAAGTCAAACTCAGGCAATTTAAGGTTGCTAAATTCAGGCATCTTAATTGAGCTAAAGAAGTCATTTACTTTATCTGTAAACTGTTTGATAGTAGGTAAAGAATCGGTTAAGCTTTTAAACTCAAGCACGATTTCGTCAATCATGTCTGGCACAACAGAGTTACCTACTAGGTAAATATACATGTCCCAAAAGGCTTGTTTTACTTTATCAATCCAGCTGTTAACCGTGTTTAAAGCAGGTGTTAACGACCTAAATGCAGCAGTAACGTCAATTTCAGGCATTTTAAATGCGGCAATCTTTTCTTCTAATACTTTAAGTTCTGCATCAAAGTTTAAAGAAAACTTAGGCAGCTCAATGTCAGGAAGCTTAACTAACTCAAATATTTTGCCAAATGAGTTGCGCACGGTTACTGCAGCAAGCGTAAGATTGTTCTTAAAGCTTTGCGCTAGTACCGGAACAGCATCTGCGCCATTGTACATAGCGTCTGCAATACCATCAAGTATCTTTACAAGCTTTGCACTACTACCTAGAGTAGTATCAACAGAAGCTAAGAACTTTCTGCTACCGTTAGCAGCGTTAGTGAAAGCATCGCCTACAGTGACTGATATCTGACCAAACTCTTTGTTAAGCGTATCGCTCTGGTTTAGTAATGCATTAATAATAACGTCAGAAGTGATTTTACCTTCTTTAGCAACTTCTCTTAGCTTGCCGAAAGGTATATCCATACCATCAGCGATAGCACGAGCAAGGCGAGGAGTCTGTTCTAAGACAGAGTTTAGTTCTTCGCCACGAAGCTGACCAGAAGAAAGACCCTGTGACAACTGAACAAGAGCGGCTGCAGAAGAGGCAGAATCAGAGCCAGATATAGCAATAGCTTTAGAGATACTCTCGGTAACCTGAGCCACTTCTTTCTGTGAACGACCTAGCTCTTTAGCTGACCTGTTAAGTCTGGCATACAGAGTTGCAATCTGTGATGTGTCTTTACGCGTAGTACGTGCAATACGCTCTACGTCTTTTTGAGCTTGTACAAACTGCTTAGCGTTATCTGTAACAAGTCTTAATTGTGAGTTTAGTGATTTGTATGCGTCACCGGCGCGGGTAATAGCGTTACCAGCCAAAAAGGCAGTGGCAGCCGCAGCAGCGAATCTAGCGGCTCGTCCAAGCTTTTCAAATGCCTCAGCGTTCTTCCCAGTGTTCTGTTCAATCTGGGCTAATTGGCTGTTTAATTTGTTAAGATCCTGTTGAGCCTGTCTGGAATTCGAGCGGATTTCTAATTCGACGGACATGTGTCAATACTCCTTAAATAATTTGCCCCCGACATCTACGTAAGTCTTTGCTTACAGTAGCCATCGAGGGCAGAGTGTTAAGAGCGTGAGCGCTTATGGTTTACTATGAGACCATTAGGCTCATACAGTTTCATTGCAGTACGTTCAATAAATCGAGGACCGGCTTGTTTTGAGGTGCCTCTATTAAGTTCATCGATATACTCAACGTCATTTTCTATTGTTATCTCAGTTTCTTTAGAGAAAAGAGATATTCGTTTTTCAGTAACCTTCCAACCCTCTCGAGCTCGGCCTTCGTCTACTGGCGTAGCATTATATAGCATACGCTGCATAGCCTCAGCTGAGTCTTCTGTTTCAACAAACACTTCTTCACGAAGTTCTTTATGAAGCTTGTCAAACTCTTTCTTAAGGCCTTTAAAAGTTACTTTCAACATTTTTATTTTATCCCGGCTTGCGCCATCATCGCTGCAAAAGGTGAAGCCTTAAAGGTACGCATCGCTTTCTGACGCTCTTCATCTTCGTTAACAGCTTTGTTTGCTTCTTGCATGGCTTTAATAGCCGGAAATACGTCTTCAGGTTTAGCTTTAAGCTTGCTCATTGAAGACATTTGGTAATATGTGCGAAGATCTTCTCTCCACCCATCTGGATTCCGCTCAAAGAAGTCTACCCAACCTAGGTATTCTTCGTGAGTTAAAACCTCCATCAGTTCGTAATGGCTTATGCCTAATCTATAAGCAATGCCATATTCTGCGATCTCTGATGGGGTTAGCCGTCGTTTCCCTCAGCAATAACTCCAGCATATTCCATGATGGAGGATGCTAGTTTGTTAAGCTCGTCTAGTGGGAACTCTTCAAGAAGTGGTAAGTCTAGTGCTTTTTCGCCTTCTTCAAGTACGACGCCTTCTGTAAAGATAGCCAAAAGGATTTTAAGTGAATCTTCATCACTCCCTTCACCTGCTTCAGAGGCTTTGCCAATGCGGCGAATGCCTGCTGTAGTAAGCTTGCGAATTTCTAATTTGTCACCCATAAATGGGATTTCTTTTGTCTGAATTTTACCAGCAAATTTTCTCATAATAGTCTCCTATGGACTCTAATTATCTTTAAATAAATGTTTATTGTGTTCTTGAAAGTCATCCATTAACTTTCTCATCTTATGTAACACATCAAGTGTCTCAAATATTTCTTGTTTCTTGGCGCTATCACCAGGAAAGTCACTCATACGATCATATGATTTGCGTATGCTAATATCTACACTTCTGCGTATATGGCGAGAAGTAGTTTTTAAGACGAAGGTTTTCGAGAACGGCGGAGTATGCTTATCCGTCATTATCTTCTCCGTTATTAAAAAAATGGGCAAGAGCCGAAGCCCTCACCCATAAGTATGCGTCTATTAAGCAGGCAACGCGTAACCAGCGGCAGTAGCTGCAGCAGGACCGAAGAAGTCTGTGTTAATAGTTAAAGCAAGAGTTGCCTGAGTTGCGTCGTTAAGCGCAGGAGTGATTTCCAAAGAAGCAATTGTTCCTTTGAAGTAGAAATCATCATACTCATCAGCTTCGCCACCCTGAAGTCCGTTCTCAGCAGAAGCCAAGCGAACGCGGAATGCAAGCTGTGAACCAGCAACACGAAGTGAATCGAGTGCATAGTGATCAGCAGGAACGTAGTTCAGTGTGAATTCCAGTGAAGGAGCGTCAGACTGACCAGAAACCTGAGCAGAGATGCTCTGGCCGTATACTGGTACGTTAACGATGTTCGCAGGAGTTCCAAGTGAAGGGAATTCGCGAACGTTGCCGATTGCAGTTACAGTTGAACCGTCAACAACAAGAGCTTTGATGCCAGTTGAAGGCATAGTTCCAGTGTAGACTGCAGTAGCGCCACCACCTGACAAAGTCAGAGCAGCTGTTAGTGTTGCTGTTACAGTACCATCAGTGATACGTGTGCCGATTGGCAGAACAGCAGTAGAAGTTGCACTAGAGAGATCGTCACCACTTGCTGCGATGTCAGAAACTAGTTCACCGAAAATGCCAAGGGCATCGGTTACTGAAGTCATGTCAGCAGAAGAAACAACATAATCAAGGCTAGTGAAAGTAGAAGCGTGAAGTACAGAAATATGTGCCATCTTTATTCATCCTTGTAAGTTTACATGTGTATTAGAGTTTAGTAAAGTTGACTACGAGGTCAACCCTATAAATTGATTTGTCATCCGAATCCGTGCCGATGATATCGACAACAGGAATGCCTGTTTGTGTTCCACTAGTTAAGCGTTTGCTATTAAGCATGGAATCTAAAATGTCAGCGATCTGAAGAGCTCTGATCTGTGCAGTACCTGTACGTACATAGATCTGAACAATATACTGTCCGCTAACAGTGTTTACGTGTGCGTATGAGCGATTTCGGCGACTCGTCTGCGTGCCTGGTATAGTTTCAACAATCACAAACTCATCGTGATCGGTAATACCTCCGGCAAAGTTTGCAGGAAATGTCTTGATACCGGTATCGGTCCAAGCAGTTTCGCCAAAAAGCTCCTCAAAGTCGGTAAGTACGTCGTTAAACCTAGTCATTGTAATCAATACCTCCTGGTGCAGCGACAAGTACAGCGTCAATCAAGAAGCCGTTGTCGTTGTAAGAATGCATTGAGTAGCTTACGCTATCAATAACTATAGAATCGTATACGGCAATGTCGTCTACTTGCTCAGTTTTAAAGTAAGCAGTATACAAAGCGCGATTACCATCAGCCTCTTTCTTTTCGTCAAGCAAGATAACATCTACAGTCTTATTTGTGTCTGTAGTTGAAACCGAGCTATTACCGAAAGAATAAGAAGCGGTTTTGTTAACCATTGTGGCTGTTTGCTTCAGACCACCTACCGAGTTAAAAGCGGTTGTTACCGCAGCTCGAACAGTGTCTTCGAAAGCCATTAGTTACTCCTAAACCATGCTTTACCAGTTACGCCACCAGCCATTAAGATTGGTCGCAGGTTAGCATAGTAAGTTGGGTTAGTACGACGTGATTCCGAAGACGAAGAAGCTGTAGAGCCAGACACTTCGATCGTACCGATCTTAATAGTGTCAGAGCCTGAAGAGCCACTTGCAACAGAGGAATACGAGTTGATAACAGACGAGTTTTGGATATACCAAAGTGCCTGTTCGTAAACAGCGATTTTTAGATATCTGACTTCACGGTTTAAGCCGTAAAACCAAGCAGGGAAACCAGCAGCATCAGCCGGCTGGCTCCCTGAAAAGTCATAGTCAGAATCCATCTCAATTGAGTACCCAGTGCTTGTGTCCATAAAAGAACCTTTACGTGGGAAAGATAACGCTTGTGTAGAAGATGTAGCACTCCCAACAAATTGCTCTTTGTCAATGACGCGAGTAGCTGAAACCAAAGCTTTGGCCTTATCGGCTGTTGAGGCATTAGTCCAGGCTGTTACGGTCATTCTGTCTTCGAAGTAGTAATCGGCTTCGGCAACGGATGCGTAAGAGTTATATGTTAGAGAAAGTGCCATCTACCATCTCCCTTCTATTAGGCGTGGAAGATTGGCAGGATGCCTAGGTTTAGCATGTCAAACTTACGTTCGTAAGAAGCAGCAGAAGCCATAGTTGCGTTAGTTGCGAAAGCGTTAGAAGCTCCGGCCCATGAGTAACCCATTGGGTGAGCAACGTAACCCCAGCGGTACCAGATGTCAGTAGAACCTGAACCTGCGTACTTGTTGGCGTCGCGATAGATTTCAGTTGGTGTTGGAACTGAAAGAGTCGCCATTTCAACTGCGCCTGGCTTTACAAGGAAAGTAGTCTTTACAGACTCAGCAGTAACGTCAGAAGCAGCAGAGTTGTTGCCCATGTTAGTGCGAGTGTTAAGAAGACGGAACTTACCTGAGAAGATAGTTGAGAACTCGATGTTGCCTTCAGTAACAGTTGTCTGGTCGACAAGGTTAGCAATACGCAACTGAGTCATGATTTCTGGTGAACAGATCATGTACATGAATGCAGGCTCATAATCAGCAAAGCCGAGTGAAAGAGACTTGAACAGGTTCTCGCCAAGGATGCCACCGTAAAGTGAGCTTGACTGATCCATGATCAATGAGCGGTCAGTTCCAGCAGAACCGAATGCGCCAGCTGCGTTGATGTCAACGTGGAAGCCGTTAGTAGTGTTAGCTTGTGAGTAGTCCATACCGAAATCGTTAAGACCTGCGCCGATAGCAGCTTCTTTAGCAGCTACACCTTTAAGAGTAGCAACGATTGCATCGTCTTCGTCTTGTGCTTTAACTTCAGCGAAATCACGAGCGATCTTAGCAAGACCGTCCTGCTGTGAGATAACGCGCTGAACGTTAACTTCTTTTGCACCGTGTGTACGGACAGTCTTTACGTATGACAGGAAGTCACTTGTGTATGACTGGTATGCGCCGTCAGTTGCGTCAGTAGTAGAAGCAACGTTAACAGTCTGTGTTGAGTAAGGCTTGAAGAAACGTGACTGACCGATAAAAGTTTCAGTTGAAGGATCGATGTCAGCGTTTGAACCAACGATAGCAGTACCAGAAAGCTTCTTAGCGTTTGTGTACATTTCGTCAGTGTATGCAGAAAGTGCGCTCTGCAGGGCAAACTGGAAGTTGCCAAGAGTTGTGTTTGATGAAACAGCCATTTTAATCTCCTTGAGAGTGTTTTTTTAGACTATAAAAAGTTTATTTAGAAACCGAATGTGTTACCGTTAGGAGCCTGCTTAGCAAAGTGCTGTAGCATCTCATCAGTAGACATTTCGGAAATTGGTTTGTTAACAGAAGTGTCAGGAGCGTTACCCATCATTGGGGATGCGCCTGTACCCGAATTCATCTTAGGTTTAAGTAAGAAAGAATTAGCTTCGTCTTTAGAGAACAAGTCAACAAAGTCAGAAATAGAAACACCAGACTTATGAACCCACTGTCCATTTGCGTCTTGTGTCATCTGTGAAACAACTCGGTCGTATGCCATATCAGCTGCGACGTCGTTACGGAATTCTACACCTGACAGAGCACCTTTAACTACGTTATCACGAGTTAGAGCAGTGTTCTGCGATTGCAGAGCTTCGAGTTTAGCTGCCATTTCGGCCATTCTGAGTTCGGCAACTTCTTGATGTTTGCCTTCTTCTTCCATGCGCTTAATTTCTGCTGATTTCTTTTCTTCTTCCAGTAGTGCTTTCGCTTTGACAGCATCATCTCTAGCAGAGTATGCACTGTTAAGCTTATCCTTAATACCCTTCAGCTCTTCAGCAACCATCTGCTGGACTAAACTGTTTACATCGGCGTCTTTAAGGTCTACGGCAGGTTTCAAAGTATCTGCGCTAGAATCTAGTGTTGTTTCAATTGTTGGTGTGTTATTTTCTTCAGACATGAGAGTCTCCTTTGTGCCACAGACACGGAATGATACCCATAAAAGCAGTACAACTGCAGGGTATAAATTTGGAATAATTTAATAAATAAAATACGAAACGAGTGACTAGTTTAATACTAAACGATTATTCCCGTTTCTTTAACTAGCTATATCGCCGGGAGAGGACCTTATGGCCCAATCCCGTAACGATCTTCACCTTCCTTAAGCGGACGGAGAATGTCTTTAGCAGAAAGCTCACGATAGCGATCGTTTTGATCACGAATAAACTCATCAACTTTCCACGTATTATTGCGATATGCTTTATTTAACTCGGCAAGATTACCTATGCCGTAGTACTTTTCCAGGTCAGGACCGAAGTCTCTATACACATCTGGAAGGTCTTTACCGGTAAACTTATTCTTTGTTCTTTTATTGAGCAAATCGTCTGTCTTATCCAGTATTTGTTTGTTAGTCTTATCTTTGTCAATAAGACGTCTATTTCTAGCGTTTTCCATAGTGGTTTCATACCAGCTACGGATAGCTTTCTTTTCACGCAAAGCAAAGCCACTTAAGCTTTTCTGATAATCTTTAAGACCATCAACAAGCTTGTCAGGATCTATTCCACCCTTGTTAGACTCTAGCAATCGTGCGAGTATTGCGTCCACACGACTTGCGTCTAGCGGATTAGCGTTTTGTTTTAAGCCAGCGGCAATAAAATCATCCATTGAGAATGTACCGGCAGCTATGCGTTTGCGAAGACCTGATACAGAAACTATATCAAGCTCTCTAAGATTTTGTTCGAAGGTATTGTAGAACGAACCGTCTGTCATTGTACCGGCATCAATTCTTTGCTTAGCACGTGTTAAACGTCTGGTTGCACCATGTCGACTGTATGCGTCAAGTAAACCGTTTCTAGGTATCTTGAACTCGTCAATTAAAGCCCTTTCTAAAGCAGGCATTGTTTTCATTGCTTCGTTTAGCTTACCAACACTGTAGAAGCCATCTTGTATGTTACCACGAACATCATTGATGACAGCTGTGTTTTGAAACTTGCCTAGTTGAAGTGAGAGCGTACGACGATCAACTCCGGTGGCTTTTATCAAAGCATCATCCAGTCCTGGAAGAGTGTCAACAGCAGCGTTAATTTGAGTCCTAGTAAACTGACCAGAATTAACATCTCCTATTAAAGCATCTATCCGCTTACTTCTAGCAGCAATGTTACCTGAAGATAGGTTTTCTAGCGCTTGGTCGCGCATTGCCTTAACTGTTCGCTCAATTGCCCTTGATTCGACAGCCTGAGCATATAAGTCGTTAAGCGTCTCTTTAGTCCAGTCAGCGTCTTCTATATGTGAGAAAAAGCCATCGTGTACTGTAGCGATACGCTTGTCTTGTTTTCTTGATTGCAACCAATATTGTCTAACAATACTAGCATCATTCATGTGGTTTCCGTTAACTCCAAGTCCTGTAACTGCATCCCCGATCGATCCTTTACCTCTAAGGAAGTCATCATCAACGACGTCTCGATAGATATTGGTGACCATTTTGCCAGTTATTGGATCTTTAAACTGGATTGCTTGCTCAACTTTGGGTCTATAGCGTTGAGTAAGTACTTTACCATCAAAGGTAGCCCATGGAATGTCCACGGTTCCGCTGACAGGAACGTAGCTACGAGCTGCGTCCTTCCAAAAGTTAATGAACTCTTCAGTAACGGGTGCCAAGTCGGCCAGATATTCAGACATGATACTAGAAACTCTTTCAAACTCTTTAGGACCAACAAGTCCAGTACGAGTGTTAGTAAGCTTCTCAATAAACATTTCTGCATCTGTATGAGTGTCTCGTGCCATATGTAGCAGCTTAGAGTTCATAGGTGCTTCGTTAATGATTACATCATCAATACCTGCTTTAATGTTCTTTAGCTGGTTGGCTGTATTAGTGAGACCGGCAAGTTCTGCTTCTGCTATTTCGCTCTTTAAAGTATCTGTAATTTCTCTATAAGAGTATACTCTGTCATTGCCTTTAAGGTTACCAGGCACTTTATCTTTATACACGATTAGCTGATCACTTTTCTTAAGAATACGTTCTGCAAGCTTTGCTTCAATGTTAGCAACCTGTGTAGCTTCACCAGCACCATAGAATGTTACCATGTTCTGAGCTTTAGCTGCTTTCGCCAAGTCTTCCCAACCAATATCATCGCCTAAGCGTTGTATCTTGTGGTAGCGAGGGTCAGAAGCCGTTCTCTGAGCAATGATGTCATATAGACGCTGCTTAGAAGTTGTAGGCACAACATTAGAAATGTTTGCAATTTGTCTGTCTTTAGTAGTTAATCCGATAATCTGAGCTCCGGAAGACGATGCATCGTTTTCGACCATCAACCGAGACTTGTATTTCTGTAAGTGCGCAACACCTTTAGGTGACTGGAGCATAGTGTCTAGAGTATAACCACCGCTACGAGCGTGATCATCTATACGTTTTACTTCAAGTGCGTATCTAGCAATCTTAGGAATCTCCTCAGCATCATGTCCCGCAATAAGACGGTTGTTGAGGAAGTCTTCGATGTTACGATTAGACTGTCTGTAACGTCCTTTCATAATAGTGCCTAACTCTAAGAGATCTGCTCTATTACGCATAAAGATATCCATACGTCCTTGTTGTGAAAGCGTTTCTACACCTTCACCAATCGTAGCACCAAGCTGAATCATAAGTTCCTGGTAGCCTTTAGGCGTAACGCCAATAGCCACAGGTGACTGTAAGAACGGTCTGACAGTTTCACCACGAGTAGCAGCCAAATAGCCTTGCTCGTAGAAACGACCACGTCCATCCCATTGGTGGATGTTCGCCCAGCTAGTACCGTTTTGACGATGCCACTTTAGTGACTGCATCAAACCATAGCCTTGTTCGCCACGTTTATGAATCAGGTCTTTAAGGCTGTTAGCTGTCCGCGGACCACGTCTATCAGAGCGTGGCGTGTAGTACACAACATCCTCAATAAATTTAGTGAACTCGTTATCAACA
>Ga0206677_10003908_pt1 | contig 12361 bp, 10 predicted proteins | sample M130m12015metaG_FD_155475 | JGI IMG/M metagenome (GOLD analysis project Ga0206677, IMG submission 155475) | Ammonia-oxidizing marine archaeal communities from Monterey Bay, California, United States - M1 30m 12015 | ecosystem: Environmental > Aquatic > Marine > Intertidal zone | place: USA... | reverse complement strand
GGGGCGGTGGACTTTATTTCATCTGGGAGTATTACTAAGCATATTCGGGCGGTGGATTTGTCGATGAGGTTGGTGGGTTAGTTTTTAGAGCGGCATAAAAAAAGGCCCCCTTCGGGGCCTTTTTTATACACTTGATAATCTAGGCAATTAGCACAATCCATTTGCTATACAAGTACCACCAGCGGTCCATTGGATCTGATTGTTAGCAATCGCAGCAGTAAGGCTATATGTTCTACTGTCTACATCAGCAGTGCCTGTAGCGGTAATTACGCCATCAGCGATCGCTACACTGGTAACCACACCTGATGCACCAATAGCTAGAATCCCATTACTACCCGAATCTAAATCTGCTATGTCTGTAACCCCAGTTTGAACGGCAATTTCCATTGCTGCTTTGGCCGCACTAGTAGCTAAAACTACCTCAGTGAATTTAGCTTTTTTGGTATAAGTTTGATAAGCAGGCAATGCCACAGCTGCCAAAATACCAATAATCGCCACAACAATCATCAGTTCGATTAGGGTAAAACCACTTTGCTTTTTATTCGTCTTCATAACTACTCTCCATTAGATTAAAAATTCGTTATTCCAGTTAACTGGCAAATGACTTTGCACATCGATGGAATAGCAATTGCTATGCCAAGATTAAATTAATCATACTTTTCAATAGCTTAAATATTTTTTATTTCTTAAATTTAAATTTTTACGCTTTTTTATCTCGCGAATAAACAGCGCCCCGTCAGTTAGTGACTTTTTTTGTCAGCTGAAAACTTAATTTTTTAAAAACCGCCCTAATAACAAATAGACTTTTTATATCTGCCTTAAAAAAACCCATAACTTGCTATAGAAGTAGCATTTGCAGAGCAGGCCAACCAGCTATGCCAACTGTTTTTAAATAGACTGTTATGGGGTTCACAAAATATTTTTTGTTCTGCGGCACTTGGCACGGCATAGCTTAAAAACGCTCAGTAGACTTACGAATACTGTTAATTAAGGATGATCGCTATATGAATATGCCCCAGATAGCACTGCATGGACTGCCAAAGCGCTTGGTGGATGATCAGCTAATCGCTGCCACGGTTATAGAGGAAGCTACGGCTAGCGCCAAGACCAAAAAGATCTCTCTGGTACAGTATCTCTGCGACAAACAGTTGCTCTCGTCACATCAGATTGGCGAGTCTGCTTCAAAAGAGTTTGGTATTCCGCTCTACGCCCTCGACAAACATAACCCTGACTATTTCCCTCGCGATGTAGTAGACAGCAAGCTGCTAAAAAAGCATCAGGCGATCCCCTTGATGGTCCGTGGCAAGCGTCTATTTTTGGCGATTGCCGATCCGACTAACCAGCGGGCAATTACCGAGATTCAATTTCAGGCCGGCGTGGCAGTGGAACCCGTGCTGGCACTCTATTCGGAAATTAGCGAAACCTTGGAGAAGTGGCAGGAAGGCGCCAGCACCAGTGATATAGGCCAGGCTCTGGGTACCATGGATGATGTGCATCTGGATGATCTGGATATGGAGGCAGTGGACGAGAGCGCTGAATCCGCAGATGGTGCTGATAGCAATGGCGATGACGATGACGATGCGCCGATTGTGCGCTTTGTGAATAAGATGCTTCTGGATGCGATTCGTCTTGGCGCGTCAGATATTCACTTTGAGCCCTATGAAAAAACATACCGGGTGCGCTTTCGCGTCGACGGTATTCTACAAGAGATGTCACGACCCCCAGCTAATTTGGCTCCGCGTCTGGCAGCACGGTTAAAGGTGATGTCGCGTATGGATATCTCTGAGCGCCGTGTGCCTCAGGATGGCCGGGTGAAACTAAAGCTATCGAAAGATAAAGCCATCGACTTTCGAGTCAATACATTGCCCCTGCAGTTTGGTGAGAAAATTGTACTGCGGATTCTAGATCCGGGCAGTGCCAAGATGGGTATTGAAGCGCTGGGCTATGAGGACGATCAAAAGCAGCTGTATATGGATGCCCTGGCGCGCCCTCAGGGGATGATTCTGGTGACTGGACCCACAGGGAGTGGCAAGACAGTCTCTCTCTATACCGGCCTCAATATTCTCAATACCACGGAGCGCAATATCTCCACGGCTGAGGACCCTATCGAAATCAATATGGAAGGCATCAACCAAACCCAGATCAATATGCGCGTCGGACTCTCCTTTGCCGAGGCGCTGCGTTCATTTTTGCGCCAGGATCCGGATGTGGTGATGGTGGGTGAGATTCGGGATCTGGAGACGGCGGAGATTTCCATTAAGGCGGCTCAGACCGGCCACCTGGTGCTTTCGACATTGCACACTAACAGTGCGCCTGAAACATTGACCCGACTGTTAAATATGGGTGTGCCAGCATTTAATGTGGCGACCTCAGTGAATTTGATTATCGCACAGCGTCTCGGGCGCAAGCTCTGCTCTCAGTGCCGCCAGCCCTTCGATGATATTCCTGACAATGTGCTGACCGAGGAGGGCTTTAGGCCCTTGCGCAAATCCGCTTTACGCAAGGCGGCTCAGGGTCTAATTAGTATTGAAGAAGCTAATCGTATCACCAAGGATTAGTAGACAATAACAAGGAAGGAAAAAGGGTATGGCTACGACTGCCGAAAACCAGCTGTTTATCTATCGCGGTAAAAACCGCAAAGGTGAGAAAGTTCAGGGGGAGATTAATGCCGACAGCTTAATGGCGGTAAAAGGTCATTTGCGCAAGCAGGGGATTATCTCTACATCGATCAAGAAAAAACCCAAACCGCTATTTAGCAAAGCTAAAAAAATTGTGCCCGGGGATATAGCGCTGTTTACCCGACAGCTGGCCACCATGATGAAAGCCGGGGTGCCTCTGGTGCAATCTTTCGATATTGTCGCCGATGGCTTTGATAACCCGACCATGCAGGCACTGATCCATCAGATCCGCGACGATGTGGCAGCTGGTGGCAGTTTTTCCAATGCTCTGCGCCGCAGCCCACGCTATTTTGATGACCTGTTTTGCAGTCTAGTGGATTCTGGTGAGACCGCCGGTGCCCTTGAGACCATGCTCGATAGGGTGGCGACCTATAAAGAGAAGACTGAACAGTTAAAAGCCAAGATTAAAAAAGCCCTCACCTACCCTATAGCTGTATTGGTGGTGGCTATGGTGGTCACAGCGATCCTGCTGATTAAGGTGGTCCCTGTATTTGCTGAGACCTTTAGTAGCTTTGGCGCGGATCTGCCGGCCTTTACACTGTTTGTACTGGGCCTGTCGGAGATGATGCAGGAGTATTGGCTGATTATATTAGTGGCGGTTGGCATCGGGCTCTATGCCTTTAAGGAGGCGCGTTTTCGCTCAAAGACGTTTGCCTATGAGGTGGATCGCTATTCTTTAAAACTGCCGATTATTGGCGGTATTATTTACAACTCCGTTGTGGCGCGTTTTGCTCGCACCCTGGCCACTACCTTTGCCGCTGGTGTGCCTATAGTTGACGCTCTTGAGTCGGTAGCAGGTGCGGCGGGTAATGCGCTCTATCACGATGCGATTTTAAAGGTTCGCGATGATGTCACCACTGGTGTGCAGCTGCAGATGGCGATCAAGACAACACAGATGTTCCCCATATTATTACAGCAGATGACTGCGATTGGTGAGGAGTCTGGGGCGCTGGACGAAATGCTGGAGAAAGCAGCGCTGCACTATGAGGAGCTGGTAGACAACTCAGTGGATAATCTGACCAGTCTGCTGGAGCCACTGATTATGTCGGTGCTGGGGATTTTGGTGGGCGGTCTGATGATCGCTATGTATCTGCCAATATTCCAGTTAGGTAATGTGGTTTAATACCTCGCAGGCGCTAATAGAATGTTAATTGGGTTTGTTGTGGTCTAAATTACTCTTCATGGGCTCTTAATGAGCTCTCAACGAAAACCCTCAACGAATTCTGTAAACCGCCCGGCGCTGACTCACAGGCTGGGCCCCAACTGTGAATAATCTATGCTTTTAGAAACCGGTCTATCCGCTACCGCCTCTTTATCCGCCACGGCACTTGCCATCGCTGCCTTCCCCTTTGGTTTAATTATTGGCAGTTTTATCAATGTGGTGATTCTGCGTTTCCCCGAACAATTAAAAAATAGCTGGCGCCGTGAGTCTGAGGATTTTCTTGGCCTGACTAATGCGTTAGCCGAAGAATCCGCAGAGCCCGAAGAGGTCTTATCTCTGTCGGCACCTGCATCTCGCTGCCCTTCATGTGGCGTGCCAATCAAGCCCTGGCACAATATTCCACTCGTGAGCTATGTGCTTTTGCGCGGCAAGTGCAAAGCCTGCTCAACGCCTATTTCAATTCAGTACCCTCTGGTGGAATTTGTCAGCGCACTGGCCACGGCGTTTATTGTTTTTCAGTTTGGTCTGTCATTGATGGCGGCCTACTGCCTGATATTTACCTGGGTATTAATTGCCCTTACTGGGATTGATTTCCGCGAACAGCTGCTGCCAGATCAAATCACTCTGCCGCTGCTATGGCTGGGTCTGTTTGCCAATCTCAATGGCACTTTTGTTCCGCTAAATGAGGCGGTGGTTGGCGCGTTGGCCGGATATCTTTCCCTGTGGTCGGTATTTTGGCTGTTTAAGCTAATAACGGGCAAAGAGGGCATGGGCTATGGCGACTTTAAGTTACTCGCCGCTCTGGGTGCCTGGATGGGCTGGCAGATGCTGCCGCTGATTATTATTTTGTCGACCTTTGTCGGTGCTCTGGTGGGTGTTGCAGGTCTGCTTATGAATACCAGAGAGAGACAGGTTCCCATGGCCTTTGGGCCATTTTTAGCCATGGCAGGTTGGATTGCTTTAATTTGGGGTGATAAGATCCTCGGCTCGTATTTAAGTGTATTTGGACTTTAGGGTCAGCGCTTAAAGTAGTCGTTTTTACGCTCCACCATTATGGCGTTCTATTGTGAAATCAACAGTATCCACCCCTAACTCTGGTTCTAGTTCTGGTTCTGGTTCTGGTTCTGGTTCTAGCTCTCTGATTATCGGCTTGACCGGTGGTATTGGCAGTGGCAAAAGCACTGTGGCTGAAGCCTTTCGTCAGCTCGGCATTGAAACTGTGGATGCAGATCAGGCGTCTCGCGCAGTAGTTGAACCCGGTATGCCAGCCCTAGCGGCTATCAGTGCGCAGTTTGGCAGCCAGATTATTCAGGCGGATGGCAGTTTAGATCGCGCTGCGCTGCGGCAAATTATTTTCACTGACCCTGCCCAGAAACTCTGGCTTGAGTCACTGCTACATCCCCTTATTCGCGACTGGATTATCGACCAGTTAAAAGCCGCCACCAGCCCCTATGTGATTCTCGAATCGCCGCTGCTATTTGAAACCGACCAGCATCAATTGGTACACAAGACCGTGCTGGTGGATCTGCCGGAAGCGCTGCAAATAGAGCGGGCCTGCGCACGGGACGGCAATCAAGCGGATCAAATTCAACGAATTATCGATGCTCAAATGCCCCGCGAGGAAAAGCTATCACGCGCTGATATAGTGTTGGATAATAGTGGGCCTCTGGACACATTGGCAGCTCGAGTGACTGCAGTTCACCAGACACTTCTCAGCTTACCCCTGTAAATTTGACCATTTTTTGTAGAAAAGACACTCAGCCAGTTAGGAACAACGCCAATGAGTAGCGCAACCAAATTAAATTGCCCAACCTGTAAGACCCAAATTGAGTGGACGGACAAATTTCCGTTTCGTCCATTCTGTTGTCAGCGCTGTCAGCAAATTGATTTTGGTGGCTGGGCGCAGGAGAGTTTTGCCATTAAAGGTGCTGCACTGCTAGACCCAGAGGTCATGGACTCGGACCAATTAGCGAGAGAGTTGCGCAGTGCCGGGATGATTGATCCGGATTTATTGGATTCTTAAGCCCTGCTAAACTTTGGATATTGGGGTCTTGAGGCCCTGTTCAGCAAGACGCTGAAGAATCGGCTGATTGCCAGCGGGAAAACATAGATCATCAGCCTCTGCTGGTCGGGTAACTGATCCCAGCAACTGTTCCAGACTCAACCAGCGACATTGCTGCCCTTCTTTGCCCCGGGCATCCCCAGAAAAATCATCGACCTGCCAGATATCCAATAAGACTTTTTTATCAACATAGTCGTGTTCCACCTGCATATAAGGTTGCGCGGCAGTGACACGAATATCGATTTCTTCAAATAGTTCTCGGGCCAGAGCGGTGTCGGGATTTTCGCCGACTTCCACTTTGCCACCGGGAAATTCCCAGAGTCCACCCTGATGAAGATGCTCGCCGCGTCGTGAGATAAAGATCTGCTGATCTGGACCGACAATAATCGCGGCCACTACGTGAATACGCTTCACTGTGTGAACCTAAAGGCGCGTTTAAGTACGGTATTCAGCATTGATGCGCACATACTCATAGGTCAGGTCGGTGGTCCAGATGGTTTCAGTGACGGTTTTTTCCGGCGCACCACGATTGAGAGAAATGTGAATGGTAATATCCTCCGGGGCCATGGCCGCTTCGCCTACGGCTTCGGTGTAGCTGGCGGCTCGGCCTCCGGCCTCAACGATTAGCACCTCATTGAGGCGAACCGAGACGCGACTAACATCGAGATCCTCGACTCCGGCACGGCCGACAGCGGCAAGTATGCGCCCCCAGTTGGCGTCCGATGCTGCTAGGGCCGTTTTTACCAATGGTGATTCGGCAACGGTGTAGGCAACTTTAAGTGCTTCCGCTGAATCCAATGCGCCGTCGACCACTACCGAAACAAACTTACTCGCCCCTTCGCCATCGCGAATAATCGACTGAGCCAGCTCGATAAAGACGATTTCTAGCTGGGCCACAAAGTGTTCGAAATTGCTTTCATCAATATGAATCCCGCTGGCTCCTGTGGCCACCAGGATCACTGCGTCATTGGTGGAGGTGTCGCTGTCTACGGTGATGCGGTTAAAAGATTTATTCGCTACCAGTCTCAGGGCACGCTGGAGTAGTTCCGAATCGACCTGGGCGTCGGTGGCCACATAGCCAAGCATGGTGGCCATATTGGGCTTAATCATGCCCGAGCCTTTGGTGATGCCCGTAATGGTAATCAACTTGTCGGTGGCGCTGTCTGGCTGATATTGCAGGCTCGCGCCTTTGGCTCGGGTATCGGTGGTTAAGATACCTTCGGCGGCAGAGGCCCAGGTATTTTCATCTAATGCGGCCACGGCTGCGGGCAGTGCTGCGAGAAGTTTCTCGATGGGCAGTGGCTCACCAATCACACCGGTGGAGAACGGTAGCACCTGATCTGTGGAAACCCCCTGGAGCTCTGCCAGCGCTATACAGCTTGCCTGGGCATCAATCATGCCCTGCTCGCCAGTGCCGGCATTAGCATTGCCTGTATTGGTCACTAGGTATCGTGGCGCTGCGCTACTAAGGTGTTGTTTGGCAACCACCACAGGTGCGGCGCAAAAGGCATTTTGGGTAAATACGCCGGCCACTGTAGAGCCGGGCTGCAGTTCCATCACCACCAAATCACTGCGTCCCGGGGTTTTAATCCCGGCACTGGTGGTGCCCAGTTTGAACCCGGCAACTCGATGCATCGGTGGAAAAGGTTTATTACCTGTAGCCATTTTTATTTCCAATCTCTATCTGTTCTAAATGGGATTAACTAATTTTTCCGTGGCACTGCTTGTACTTTTTCCCGGAACCGCAGGGGCAGGGATCATTGCGCCCTACCTTAGGCCCGAGACGTTGAACCGGCTGTGCAGCAGGTGCGCCCTCTTCACCCGTCTCTTGAGCGAGATTGGCTGACTGGGCATGCTGATACTCACGCCCTTCCTGCTCTTTGCGACGCTGAGCTTCCAGTTTGCGCATATCCTCATCGCTGGCCACTTGAATATGGCTGAGGAAACGAATGGTTTCATATTTGATATTGGCCAATAGTTCTTCGAACATGGCAAAGGATTCGCGCTTATATTCCTGCTTGGGATTTTTCTGGGCGTAGGCGCGCAGACCAATACCCTGACGCAGCTGATCCATATTGGCGAGGTGGTCTTTCCACTGGGTGTCGAGCACCTGCAACATAATCTGACGCTCCACTTCACGCATCTGTGCGCCAACATCGGCATAGCGTGTCTGATAATCCTCTTGCACCAGCTCAATAACCCGCGCGCGAAGAGTCTCTTCATCGAGACGACTGTCTTCTTCAAGCCACTGCGCTATCGGCAGCTGCAGTGTGAAGTCTGTGTGCAGAGATTTTTCCAAGCCTTCGATATCCCACTGTTCTTCGAGACTCTGGGGCGGAATAAACATCTCCATAGACTGGGTCACTACATCCTCACGAACTGCGGTAATCACGTCGGAGATATCGCCATCTTCAAGCAGATCGTTGCGCTGCTGATAGATCACCTGACGCTGGTCATTGGCCACATCATCGTATTCCAGCAAATGCTTACGAATATCAAAGTTGCGACCTTCGACTTTGCGCTGAGCTTTAACAATGGCATTGGTTACCATGCTGTGCTCTATAGACTCGCCGTGTTCCATGCCCATGGAGCGCATCATGTTTTTAATTCGGTCAGAGGCGAATAAACGCATCAGTGGATCTTCGAGGGACAGATAGAACCTTGATACGCCGGGATCACCCTGACGACCGGAGCGACCGCGCAGCTGATTATCAATACGACGTGACTCGTGACGTTCGGTGGCAACTATGTGCAGACCGCCGGCGTCGATCACGGTCTTATGACGCGCTTGCCACTCAGATCGAAGAGTCGCCAATCGAGTTTCACTGGGGTTATCCAGTTCTTTGATCTCGGCTTCTACATTGCCGCCGAGCACAATATCGGTACCGCGACCGGCCATATTAGTGGCGATGGTGACCGCTCCAGGGCGTCCCGCTTCGACAATAATATTGGCTTCACGCTCGTGCTGCTTGGCGTTGAGTACATTGTGCTTAACCCCCGCTTTTTTGAGCATCTGGGAGAGTAACTCTGAGGTTTCAACCGATGCGGTGCCGACTAAAACGGGGGCGCCTTTTTTGGTGATATCGGCGATATCTTCGATCACCGCTTCAAACTTTTCTTCCTGGGTTAAAAACACCAAGTCATTGAGATCTTGGCGTTTTACCTCAACATTGGTCGGGATTACCATCACCTCTAAACCGTAGATCTGTTGGAATTCGAAGGCTTCGGTGTCGGCAGTACCGGTCATGCCGGCGAGCTTTTCGTAGAGGCGGAAATAATTCTGGAAAGTGGTGGAGGCCAGAGTCTGGCTCTCTTGCTGAATATTGAGCCCTTCTTTGGCTTCAATCGCCTGATGCAAACCCTCAGATAGACGACGGCCAGGCATGGTGCGGCCGGTGTGCTCATCAATCAATACTGCTTGGTTATCTTCAACAATATATTCAACATCGCGCTGAAACAGGTTCTGTGCACGCAGTGCCGAGTGCACATGATGCAGTAGACCCAAATTAGCCGCCTGATAGAGACTCTCGTCAGCAGTGAGTAATCCCTCTTTTATCAAGATATCTTCCACTTTCTGAAAGCCGTCTTCCGAAAGTTCTACTGAACGGGTCTTTTCATCGACTATAAAATCACCCGGCTCTTCTTCAGTGCCCGACGCCAGTTTCAGAGTTAGGGCGTTGACGCTGCGGTAGAGAGAGGAACTATCTTGAGCGGCGCCGGAGATAACCAGTGGCGTGCGCGCCTCATCGATCAGGATCGAATCTACTTCATCGACTATGGCAAAGCTCAGCCCGCGCTGGGATTTATCATCCTGACGCAGGGCCATATTGTCGCGCAAGTAGTCAAAACCAAACTCATTGTTGGTGCCATAGGTGATATCCGCGGCATAGGCTTCGCGACGACTACTGGGGCGCAATGTTTCATCACCCTGATCCATAAGAAAAGAGTTGGGGCTGTCTGGTCCCTGATAGGACTGAATCACGCCAACCGAGAGTCCCAGAGCCTGATACAGCGGCGCCATCCACTGGGCATCGCGACGGGCGAGATAATCATTCACCGTGATCACGTGCACACCGTTGGCCGGCAGTGCATTCAAATAGGCGGCCAATGTGGCCACCAAGGTTTTACCTTCACCGGTGCGCATCTCTGCGATGCGACCCTGATGCAGTGCCATACCACCGATCATCTGCACATCAAAGTGACGCATGCCCATGACTCTGTTGGAGGTCTCACGGACCAGGGCAAAGGCTTCGGTCAAAAGCTGATCCAGACTGCTGCCGTCTTCAAGTTTGCCCCTCAGACGGAGAGTTTCTGCCTTCAGATCGGCATCACTGAGCGCGGCTAAACCGGCTTCTAGTTGATTGATCTGAACAACTGTTTTGCCTAATTTGCGTATTTCTCGGTCATTCTTAGAGCCGAAAACTTTCTTAAACATATTCGCGAACATTACATTTTTTCCATCGATAGATAAGGAGACTTCAAAAGGAATAGATAACCACAGTGTAGACCGATTGTGCTTAGGGCTTTACGCCGTGTGCAGGGGCCTTACTGAAAGAGTAAAGAGGAATTAGCGGTGGGTCTTGTGGATATAGCTTGCAGGATCGACGGTGCGACCGTTTTTAAACACTTCGAAGTGGACATGAGGGCCAGTGGAACGACCGGAGCTGCCCATGCGAGCAATCTGCTGGCCTTTTTTAACTATGCTGCCAAGGGTCACTAGATTCTCATCATTGTGCCCGTAGCGGGTGACAAAACCGTCGCCATGGTTGATCTCGACCATATCGCCATAACCGCTGCGCTTGCCCGACCAGGTCACTACGCCGGACGCGACGGCAACTATTTCTGATCCTTTTTTACCGGCAAAATCAACGCCTGCATGCCAGCGCTGTTCACCGTGAAACGGATCTGAGCGCATGCCATATGAGGAAGACATCCAGCCTTTAGTGATAGGCCTGCCAGCAACAGTCTGCTCTTTCTTAAGCCTGCTGTCGGACATCATGGAGGTGAGTATCTGCAACTGTGATTCACGGTCTTCGAGCTTGCGGTCTAGCTTGTCAAATATCGCAGTTAACTCTGGCTGCACGCTGATTGCACTAATACTGCGCTGCAGCGGCGAACCCTCTGGGCCACCAATACCGGGCGTGTCGGAGAAATTGAACTCACCATCTTCAAGGCGGGCAATCTGCGTCAGTCTTTCACCCAGCGCATCGAGACGAATCAGGCGCGAGCGCATCTCGGCCAGTTTGACGGTCATCGCAGTTAGGGTGCGACTGGCTTCATCGCGCGCACTGTCTACTTCCTGCTGCTGCAGGACCAGCTCATGCTGCATCTCACTAATATTATTTTCGACGAGGAGTTCCCAGCGACCGTCGGCGATTTTGACGCCTAAGAGGGTGCCAGTGGCGACCGGTATACCCAGCAATAAGACAGACAGCAGTCCTTTGGCCCAACTATTGAGGCTCAGGGTGCGGACTTTTTCGGCCCGGTTGCTAATCAGAATGATTTTCACTGTCGCTTGATAACCCGCTCTCTGGTTTCTGCTGTCTATTAACGCTTGGTTTGAATGTCTACTTACCTACTGACCTAAATAAAGATCTAGCTCGCTTTCATATACTTAATCGGCACATCTTCTGGATTGTCGACAAATGTCACAACCTCCCAGGCATCGGTGTCTGCAATCAGTGCTCGAAGCGCGGTATTGTTGAGTGCATGGCCGGATTTATGGGCGCTAAATTCACCGATTAGGCTATTGCCCAAAAGATAGAGATCGCCGATGGCATCGAGAATTTTATGTTTTACAAATTCGTCTTCGTAGCGCAGGCCATCTTCATTCAATATCTTCAGATCATCAACCACGATGGCGTTTTCAAAGCTGCCACCGCGAGCTAGACCTACGGAACGCAGGTGCTCAAACTCATGCATAAAACCAAAGGTTCTTGCACGACTGACTTCTTTAACAAATGAGGTAGTGGAAAAATCAACGCTGGCGGTCAAGGCCTGAGTTTTAAACACTGGGTGATCAAAATCAATTTCGAAATTCACTTTAAAGCCGTCAAAAGGCTTAAAGGTAACTGCCTTGTCACCCTGCTGGATGGTGACATCGCGAGTCACGCGAATAAATTTCTTCGCTGCGTCCTGCTCGCGGATACCCGCTGATTGCAGCAAGAATACAAAGGGGCTGGCGCTGCCATCCATAATCGGAACTTCAGGGCCGGAGACATCGACAATCAGATTATCGATTCCCAGTCCGGCAAAAGCCGACATTAAATGTTCGACGGTGCTAACGCGCACATCGCCATTCATTAGGGTAGTGGAGAGCTTGGTGTCGCCGACATTTTCAGCTTTAGCTTCAATTTCAACAACGGGATCGAGATCGGTACGGCGAAAGACAATGCCCGTATCCGGTTCAGCAGGGTGCAGGGTCAGGTAGACCTTGTCGCCGGAGTGGAGACCCACGCC
>Ga0206677_10003903_pt1 | contig 12366 bp, 21 predicted proteins | sample M130m12015metaG_FD_155475 | JGI IMG/M metagenome (GOLD analysis project Ga0206677, IMG submission 155475) | Ammonia-oxidizing marine archaeal communities from Monterey Bay, California, United States - M1 30m 12015 | ecosystem: Environmental > Aquatic > Marine > Intertidal zone | place: USA... | reverse complement strand
CATCACGTTTCCTCCACTTCGTCATATAATCTTGAGATAATGGCAGCTAACGCGCTGCCGAGATGCTTGCGGTCACAATTCAGTACGGCATCGCGTACGTCGAAGACGTTGGGGTTAGCGCTGCACGACAGCGGGTGCGTCTTTACGGCGGGCATCTCCCAGTCATCGTCGACGAGAGCGTCAACACGAAACCCATCGCCGCCCACACTGTGCTTGTTCAAGAACTCCAACAGGGTTGGCTTGTCAGTTGGCACCTCGACTTGCTCAAAGGTACCGAACTGTTTGGCGTCGGACTGTGTACCAGCCCAACGTCCTTTGCTATCAGTGTACAGCTTCATGATGCAAACACTGCCCACACGACGACGACAGCGACGATGGCTGCCCCGACAACGACGTTGCGCACGCGATTTGATGTGTCGTCTGCGACGAACTGATCTAAGATAACATCTTCTGTGACACTGGCTGCGGCCTCGGCTTCGAACACCTCACGCGGCGTACCGACTTTACTCATCAGCTGGTGAACATAGCCGTATGAAACACCTGTCGCGTTGGCGACGTCGACGGGGCGGGCTAAAGGATTAGCGATGAGATACGCCCATACAGCTTGGGCCTTTTCACCGTGCGCGTACCGAGGCTTTGGACGTCTATACTTACGCGCTGGCGTCGACGTCGCCGCCTCAGTGCTCCAGCCTTTCATTATGCGGCCATGCGCCGTTGTTGGGTTGACCCCATTGGACCTAGCCATTGCGGCTACGTTTTGACGTTTCATCTTATATCTCCTGTACTAGATGACGGATGCGTTGCATCTCTGGGTGGTGGGAAAGTTTCTTGAGACCGTTAACTTCGATCTGGCGAATACGTTCTTTGCTGACACCGTATTGCTTACTAATTGCGAGTAGCGTCATTCCTTCGCCATGGGGTTGGCCGATGCCAAAGCGCAGCTTGATGATCTCAAGCTCACGCTCCAGCAAGGGGGCTTTGTTAGGTTTGTCCATCAGCCTGTGCGACTTAGGATGCGGTGAGTGATTGCAGCAGACGCCAGTGCGTTGACGTCGATGTTCAGGTCTTCCACGTTGGTAGGACGCTCGACCTTGGCACGAGGCGCAGATGCTGCGCGGTACTTTTGCATGTACTTGTTTGGTACATACATCTCCAACTCAGGCATCTCGTTCAGCGCAGCGTTGAGTGACGCGTGTTGCTTCATGAAACCTTTCAGCTGGTGTTCGACGATCTTGAAGCTTTCTTCAATCTCCTCGCGCTTGGCTGTGTTGGTGTTGAGGTTGTCGACCCACGTCTTGGCTGTACCGGTGAGGTTTTCATAGCGAACCTTCACGTCAGGATAGCTAGACCTGTAGGCTGGCGATAAGAGAACAGGGTTGGTCTCAGCCCGCTCGATACTAAACCTAGCGTACAGCTTGTCTGCGCCGTCTTTTACAACCACGTCAGTACGCGTCGGTTTAGTACACCACGCGGCGGGCACCTTGCCCTGTAACTCAGGTGCAGCTGACCAAGTCTCGTCGACGACGGCTTGGCTCATAGCCTCGTATTCAGGTGTGCCAACATCGAGCGTGTCGGTGCGAAACGGGTGCTGCGCATCCCGCGACATCTGACGGACATGATTGACGATGTCTTGAACAAGCGTGTCAGTTTTTCTTACATATGCCATATTGATTACTCCTCAAATTTAATGACAGTGCCCCAGTCGAAGTCTTCACTGACCGTGGTTAGCCAGACAGTCTCGTGGGTGGTGGTGAAGTTGTTCTGATCGCCGTAGCCATCAGTCAGGTAGACAACGACTTCGGGTTCGATACCGTTGTCGTCGATGTAGTCGAACACGGGCGAGAACGATGTGCCGCCTGTCTCGGTTGATTCAAGATTGATTGGAAAATCTTCGGGGGTGTACTCGACCACCTTGCTGATGTGAGAGTGACAAAAGACTACATAAACTTTCTCAGGGTTGCATGTGTGCAAGATGCGATTGATGTGACCGCCGAACATAGCCAACTCGGCGTCGCCGATAGAGCCTGATGTATCGACACCGATGACAACCTCACCCATCTGCGGCTTGGTATCGTGACCGGGAATGTACAAGCCACCGGCTAAAAAGCGACGGTTGGGGCGCTGCCATGAGTAGCCGTCCTTGATCTTGGATACCATGAAGCGTTCAAGGAACTCGTGCCACGGTGTTGACACGTTAACAAGTTTATCGACAAGACGTTCGATAGACCCCGGTAATTTACCAACAGACTTGGCAGCTTTGGCTGACTGTATGGTCTCGATCTTGGCTTGCGCCTCAAGCGTGTGTATCTGACTGTCGTCAAGTGGTTGACCACCGTCGTCGCATGGTGGGCCGATGTCGTTGCCGATGCCGCCGGGGCCGTCGCCGTCGCCGCCGTCGTCGTTCTCGTCGTACAGTTCCTCGGCTGCGTAGTTACGAGCGTCACGCATATAGACGCCACCCTCGATGGGATCACCAACACCGGCGTCGACGAGCGTGTCGTTGATAACCTTGTCACACGCGACGTTCCACGCAGTGTGCAGACGATGACCGATACGCAGAGAGTGACAGAGCATGTAGTGCAGAGCCTCGTGGGCCAGCAAGAACATGAGATTGCGCACAGTCAAGTTAAGATTAGTACACCACGCTGGGTTGATGTACATCTGACCCGTCGCTGCCATAGCAGCAGTGGACACGGTCTCGGTGTAGATGATGGGGCGCTTGCTGACAGCCATACCAAAGAAGGGATGATCGAGTATCAACAGCGACTTGGCCTTCTCTACCTTACGAACAAAGTCGTCGATGTCGTAGGTGACAGGCGGGTCTTGCATTGCAAGTGATGTCATGGTGTGCTCCTAAAAGTTTGGTTCGCCGTTCTCGTCGAGAACAGGCATCTTGTAAGTGAAGTCACGCTTCACTGGTTGTTGAACAACGTCTTGCTCACGGACAACTACGCCCAGACGTTTAAGCTCCGCCTCAAGCGGCGGCGGTAGCTTCATTGGCTTCCTCCTTTTTGATTACAGATTTTGATATGTCGGTGAGGTTGACGCGTCGGTCGATCAGAAACCGATTATCTTCGCAAGCATAACAGTAGTCGTCGAAGTCGTCGTTCAACCGTTCCAAAACCCACTTCTGTTTCTCGACGTCCCACAAGGCTGTAGCGTGGCACATAACTCTATCGCTGCCACACTCGTCGCAGACAAAAACTATACCCGTAATCATACCAGCCCTTTCATCTTACCCATGAGAGACGAGATGTCGGCCACGGCTGCGTCACGTGCAGTCTGTGAGTTGCGCAGTATACCAGTGTTGGCTGCATACTTGGTCGACAGCGATGTCAGGTCGCTGATGCGTCTGGCAACTTCGACGTCGTCGCTTACGTTAGCCCTGCGCATACGGTCGGCGACGTCCACCATGTTGGTTATGATAGACGAGTAGAAATTTGTGACGTCTTTCACAGGTGTTGACAGGTTAGCAACTGCTTTCTCCATGGGGGTGAGCATCTGCTTGATCACGTGCTTGCCACCGTTCGTCGTCGCCTCGTCGAGCATACGCTGCAACGATGCACGTTCCTCGTCGGTCACAGGGTGACGCGGGTCGAAGTCATTGGGCTTGGGCACAGGACTGACTTGGATGTCGATGCTGTACTTGTCCTGCAACTCATCCACAGTGGGGTAGTCGTGTATGGATACGACGTGCCCCTTGCCAGAGTTAGCAGCGCAAGCAGAACGAAACGCGATGTCTGCTTGTACCTCCTGATCCCAGTTAGCTACGAGGTCGGCCACGGCTGCATAAGCGTCGTCGACAAGACCGCGCAACTCGGCCATGATCGTGGTGTACTGCATGGAGTGAACCATATCGACGCCTTTCTCCCACGGTACGGTGTTCTCCTTGAGGTGCGTGTAGACCTTGTTGTAGGCGCTACGTGCTTTCTTGACGCGGTTGTCTTTGCCAGAGAACAGAGACTTGTACACGTTGTGCGAGCCACCGAACTTATCGGTCTCGTCGCGGTCGAGCTTGGTCGTACCCATCGTGGACATCTTGAGCTTGATGAGCATGGCTTTCTCGGCCAGCGATTTGATCTTGACCTTGGGTGCCTCGACATGTGGTAACACGTCAGCAACTTGCTTCCACGAAGAAGCGTCGTCGTTGGCTGCTGGGGGTGTGTGCGGCGCGACGGGTGATGTGTCGTCGACAGCTGGAGCTGCCGGTGCGACGTGTTGTTGTGCGGCCTCGATGGCCGCTTGTAGTTGTGCTTGCATATTCATATTAATTACCTCCCATAAAGATGTCTTTGTTGTTGATGGCCCAGTCTACAAAGTCTTTCGTCGTTTGTAGCTCGGGTGTGAGACGCAGGGCGTCGGTGACGTACACCATCTGAAACTCTTTGGGCAGACGGCTGACATACTGCATGTCACGAGCGAACGCGTCAGGCTCAGTCGTCATAGATAGCGCAGTCGCCACGGCGAAGCGCACGGCTGGCTCGTCAGGTATCTCGGCAACGTCGGGGCGCATACGGATACTGTCGATAGATGGCATCTTGTGCATCATGTCACGGGCAGCAACCCACTCGGCTGCGGCACCCTCGCCAACAGCGGATTCACAGGCCATGAGATACATGTCTGTTGGTAAGTTGGATGGCGTCTGTAAAGATAGCTCAGTCCATGAACGCTGCGTCGGGTTGCTCCGCCGGTTGGGGTCGTAGTCGTTAAGCAGGTCAGGGCGAAGCCGTAGGAACGCGATGAGTAAAGGGTCGACGCCGTTCTTCATAGCCCACGCGCAGAAGTCATCGAGCGAGGTGTCGATGTCGTAATGCTTGAGCCTGTTGTTAAGTTGACCAAGGAGCGGTTTGACGCCAGCCTTGTCTTGTGCGCGGTTGCCTGTTGCTAGGATGCGTACCTCGGGGTCGAGCTTGAACACAGGTGTCTGACGATCAAGCACAAAGTTACCGGCCCACATCTGGTGATGCGCGGTCGACTGCGCCAGTTCTTCGAGAATGATGAGGCCGGGGCCAGTACCCTCACGGAAGTCATAGAATATTTTGGTTGGGTTAAAGATAGTGAAGCCGTCGTTGACACTGGGGACACCGGTGAGGTCGACGACGTCGAAGTTCATAAGCGGTACGCGTTTGATACGGTCACGTGAAATACCAAGGCGTTCACCGATCTGCCAGCAAGCGTCAGACTTGCCCTCGCCGGGGCGTCCGTTAATCATGGCGGCGTATGATGGGTGATGCGCTTGGCAAGCGGAGATGGTGTCGATGAGTTGATTGATGCTCGGCATAGTTTGCTCCTTGTATGCACAGATGGAATCGGACGTGCGCAAGTAATGTCACACGTGTTTACATGTTAACAGATATACTGTCAACTGATTAGATTTATGAGGTCAGTCATATGAACCTCACCTTCGTTACTTGGTCGTCGTTGAATATACACAGCACCTGTCGTTGCTGCGGCGTGGATGTCCTCACCCACACGTTAAACCACTCGTCGGCTTCTGCTGATGTGTTGACAGTTATGCTGTTCCATAAGCTAACGCCGTTAGCTGTTTTACCGAACGCGTCGGTTGCCATGACTGTAAACATATTGCCTCCTACCAAAGCTCGTGATCCTGCCATGTGTATGGCGATGGGGTCAGGGTTCCTTTGTCACCGAATACGACGGTGTCGACGTCGTCGTCGATGTCCCCCCACATGCGGGTGTCGTGCCACATGTGCACGAAGTCAGGCTTCCCCCACACTCTGACAGCTGCGCTGTACTGCGCGTCGGTACGGAAGCCCACGAAGTGGACGTGTTTCATGTTAACCTCACTTAACTAGATTTGTATGGATGGCAGGGTGCCGCCGGTGACTACACCCTCGGTTAAAACGTCCATGGCGTGTTCGAGCGCCTCTTGGTCACTGTCGACGCCGTAGCAAGTGAAGCAGTGATAATCCACCCACTGCCCACCGATGGGCGTTTGCAGGTTGAAGGTGTCGACTTCGTTCCACTCTATGCGGACGTGCTCGCCGTTATGTTCTACTTCCCAATGTTTCATTCGGTGTCCTCGCTATCTACAAATTTCCCGTAGCTTATAATTACCTCGTCATCGAAGTAATCTCTGCCGCCAACCATAAACCGTGTTTCGGCTGCGTCTTCGGTGTTAGCAATGTCGACGTATTCTGTTACCTCTCCGTCGCTGCTAATGATCTTTACATATTGCAACTTCATGCGCTGTCCTCTCCTGCATAAATTACGTCGACTGCGCCATACCGTGGGTACGCCGCCTTGATATGAACGAACGCCGCGTTGGCGTCGGCTGCTTTGAACAACGGGGTGATGTACTCGTAACCGTCCTCGTCATACATAAGACCGTTGAACCACTTCACGCTGTCGATGCGTGGCCCTCTTGGGTGTGTTGTCATTAGATGTCCTCCAGCTTTTGGGTGAACGTGTAGCCAAGGTGTTTTATGTCGGCGATGACGTCGTCGGTCAGCGTCTCTGTGTTGGCGATCTGGGCGAAGATGCGAGATGTATTACACTCGGGGTAGATGCGGCGGGTGCCGTAGTGATGTTCGATAGATACGATTAATTCAGTAGTCATTGAAAACCTCCAAAGCCAAAGATGATGTAAAGGGTGATGAAGAACGCTGCGACGATGGCAGAGCATCCGATGAAACCCACGATGATCTCGCGGATTAGGGGCGACATGTGTCGTCCGATGTGTCGTGGCTTGCTCATGCCTCAGTCAACTCAGTTAGTATGTCGTGCCAGACCGCGTCGTTATGAGCTGCGCGATCATCCAACGAACGACGAAGCTCTGTGACAATTTGCTTGAGCTTACACGTGAACACGTGCTTGGTGCATGATTGTGCTGGGGGCATGATATACTCCAAATGTTGGGGGGTTTATGACAAAATACCTTTATGACAAAGCATTATGACAAAAGGCATCGCGTAAGCCCTTGATAATAAAGCTTTATGACATTATGACAAAGCTGTGGGATAAACTTGGAGGAGGAGCGGCGGCGCGCGCGAAGCGAGCGCAACACACACACTTTTTTCCTCCTCTATATTATTATTTATAATTGTCATAATGTCATAATGTCATAAAGGGGGGGTTAACCCCCTGTAAACAAACAAGTTTGGATTATGACAATCCATGTGACAAAGTAAAACAGCCTCTATTTTGTCATAAAGGCTATTCTGGTGTGATTATTCAGCTGCGATGGCAAGTTGAACAGGTGCGCGGCGCGCTTGCAGCGCGGCAATCATGGCTTCCAATTGATCGGGGTTTGCCTTGTGCGCTTTTTCAGCCCACTTGGCTGGATCGAACGGGGCGGCGGGTGCCTTGTCTAATTTGAATTCGTCCATAAACTTTTTGCCGCGCATGGATACCTTGTTATCTGCGAACTCGCGCAGCAAGGCGAGCTTTTTAGTATTCAACTCAGCACCCGAGATGCGAATACCTACAAGAACGCCGTTCTTTTTGTTAATCTTGGCACCTTGAAATAGTACCTCCGCAGCGTCGCAAACACTTTGCGCAGCGCGCTTGTCACCACGTTTCACGGCGCGCTGCGCGCCGCGTGTTAGAATAGATGTATCGCCTGTCTCCGCGGCGTATTCAACGCCCACTAGAAATGCCGATGTCATGGCCGCGCCACTACCTACGGCCTCAGCAAATTTGTCAACGGCGGCTTTGATGAATTGTGCATTATCTGACATAGTAATATCCTTTTTATATGGGGTTATTGCGTATGAGAACGCATGACAAAGGCGGCACAATGCGCGCCGCCTCTCTCTATTCATTCTCATTTTTCTTCCGCGCCCTACATTCCGCCCATCACATATGATTGCAAATCATACGATGCGAGCGCCGCAACCGGCGGCCAAAAGACTGACGTCTCAAAGCGTTCCATTGCGCAGTATTTCACGGTGGTTCATGCTACGTTTTTGATCACATGCTACCCTTTAAACCCAGCGATTAAGCAATTGGCGCATCCCTTGTTTCCGCGATACACTGCGGGCGAGGGCTATACGATACAAAATGTGGGGTTTTATCGGTATCAACTCAGCTGCGCGGGCGTCAATCGCGCGGGCAAAATTGAATGACGTTTTGCCAAGTCCCGTTCCCGTCAAGTCGGAACGCGAGTGGCTCGGGAAGCGTCGAGCTATGTCAAATAACGTGTGATATGTGGGCTTCCACATATGGTGCAGAATCTGACAGGGGGGTAGAGGCCGAGGGGGGGTGGCCCCCCACCCAGCCCTTATGTGTTACGTGTATCGCGCCCCCTATTTTTTCCAAGTGTTCTCTGTTTGTTCCTCCCTACTCAGTTGCATTGACCCAAAACCCTCTAAGTGTTAACGTGTGAACATGAGTAACCATGTGTACAAAGCAATCGACCCCGAAAAGGTTGACCAATCCATCCTGTCCCCAGCTGACTTGCAGGCTATCGAAGACGATCCGAGTAAAATCGAGACGGTGGCGCGTATGTTGGGTGCGGTGAACCTAGATAACTTGTTCCGTCACATGCAGAACCCCACAATAAACCCGACGGCCCGGATAGAGTTCCAGAAAATGCTCAACAAGATGGGCAGGTTGGAACCGGATACCAAGTTGGATACCGGTGGAGGTGGCCCACAGGTGGTCATCAACATAACGCGTGCCAAAGATCAGTCCGATGCCCTCACCATCGAAGGTCAATCAGTAGACGATGCAACATGAGATAGACTTTGAGGTCATCGAAAGCCTCGATGAGTTCTTTTACTCCGAAAAATTCATTTCTCTGGCGGTAGGGCCGGTCGGATCGACCAAAACTACGGCTGGCATCATGAAAATCCTGCACCATGCGGCAAGAATGGCCCCATGTAAGGACGGAATTAGGCGTTCTAGGACCATTTGGGTGCGAAATACGCGAGAACAGCTGCGAGATACGTCAATTCCTGACTTTTTGAAGTGGATTCCTGATGGAATTATGGGGTCTTTCCTCAAAACCGAGTACAAATTCGTCCTAAAAGTGGGCGATATTGAGTGCGAAGTGCTGTTTCGTGGCCTAGATGATGCCAATGACGTGCGTAGATTGCTCAGTTTACAGGCTAGTTTCATCATATTTGACGAATTTAGAGAGATTCACCCCGATATTTACAACGCCGCGCAGGGTCGTGTGGGCCGGTATCCTGACAAAATGATGAACGGGGTGGGGTGTGTGACCGACGATGGGCGGTCGAATATGCACATTTGGGGCATGACGAACCCCCCTGATATGGATACTTTTTGGGAAACTCTGCTCACAGAGCCGCCTGACAACGTGCATGTAACCATACAGCCCAGTGGGTTGGCACCGGAGGCCGATTGGACGAGGTTCTTACCTGACGACTACTATGACAATCTCGCGCAAGGGAAAACTGAGGACTGGGTCGACGTGTATATACACGCTGAGTTCGGTAAATCGCTCAGTGGACAGCCTGTGTTTAGATCGTTCGACCGTACGGTCCACTCCTCAGATGAAGAGTTAACTCCCATGTTTAGTGACAGCCCGCTACTCATAGGGATCGACGCGGGGCTGACGCCCGCAGCGGTAATCGGCAGCGTAACGCACGATGGACGACTGGTCGTGTACGACAGTTTGATCTCTGACGGCATGGGCGCGTTGCGCTTCGTGCGAGAACGGCTCAAGCCGTTGTTAAGTAACAAGTTTCCGGGGCGACGAGCGATAGTTATTATCGATCCCGCGGCGTTTCAGCGTGTCCAGACGGACGAGAGAACCGTGGCGGATATATACAAAAACGAGGGGTTCGTTGTGAAGCCCGCGAAGACCAACTCAATCGCGGCGAGAATAGCTGCGGTGGAGAAATACCTGACCCGTGTGGTGGACGGTAAGTATAGTTTCGTCGTCGACGGTGTTAGCGCGTCGTCGTTGGTGCAGGCGTTAGCCGGGAAGTATCGGTACAAGATAAACACGAAAGGGGCGCGGGATGAGAAGCCTGAGAAGTCCCACCCGTGGTCAGATGTGGCCGATGCGTTCCAATATATGTGCCTACACGCCGACGGCGGCGAGACGTTCGGAGCAAGCCCGTACTCGACCCAGAGGAAAGAGGTCGTTCGGGTCTCCTCTAGCGGCTGGACCTAATCTGTTGACGTGTTAACAGGTAAGTGCTACCATACGCACGACGTCACAGGTGAGATTTTGATATGGCGCTAGGCTCAGCCCTAATTCCTGTTGCTCGTGCTTCTGATCTTGAGGCACAGGCGCAGCGTGCTTCTGATAAAAAACAGAACACCCCTATGATTGTAGGGTTGTCTTCCCACGTCCATAAGCGTTGGGAAGTGATGCGCGATCACCATCAAGATACTTTGGAAGAGCGCTTAGCTCAATGCGTTCGCGCAAGGAATATGGAGTATGAACCCGGCAAACTCGCAGAAATCCAAGAGCAGGGCGGCTCAGAAATCTTTATGGGTATTGTTAGTGCTAAGTGTAGGACAGCTACTGCATGGCTGCGCGATACACTTTTAGGCACCGGTACAGACAAACCATGGTCTCTTAGCGCGACGCCTATTCCAGAGGTGCCGCCAGATATAACTCAGGCGATGCAGAACATTATGCAGCAGAACCTGATGCAGTATTACGACGCTGGCGGGGAACCGCCAGATGAGACTGAACTTAAACAGCTTGCGTCGGGTATGAAGGATACGGCCATGCGGGCCATGAAGTTCGAAGCGGAAAAGCGCGTCGAGCGGATGGAAACCAAAATGGAAGACCAGATGCTTGAGGGGGGCTTTACCAAGGCTCTGTTCGAGTTCACGAACGACATAGCCACATTTCCTTACGCGGTTCTTAAAGGGCCGATACCACGCAAACGCAAAGCGATGAAATACGTTGAGGGCGGGTTGGGCGTGGTCGACGTACTCCGTGATGAGTGGGAACGCGTCGACCCGTTCAAATTCTACTGGATGCCATGGGGTGATGATATTCACTCAATGCCCGTTGCGGAGCTACACCACCTGACACGAGACGACGTTGAGAATATGCTCGGCGTTGAGGGCTACGACGAAGACGCTGTACGTTCGATCCTTACCGATTTTGGGTCGGGGGGCTTTGCTTGGCTAGATCATAACGACGACCTTATGGAAGAAGTCACCGATCAAGATTTTGATGAGGCCAGTAAAGACTTAGTAGCCGCACTACAACTGTGGGACACCATACCCGGCAGCATTTTAATCGAGTGGGGGCTAAGCCCCGAAGAGATAGAAGACCCGCAGAAATCCTACCCCTGTGAAGTATGGATGGTCGACAACATCGTTGTTCGTGCGGTGCTTAACTACGATCCATTGGGGCGCAAGCCCTACTACATGACATCTTTTGAAAAGGTTCCGGGCCGTATCGACGGTAACGGGGTCGCCGACCTTTGTATGGACGCTCAGAATATGTGCAACGCAGCTGCTCGGGCGTTAGCAAATAATATGGGTATTAGCTCCGGTCCACAGGTCGGCGTAAATATTAGTCGCCTTCCCGCCGGTGAAGACATCACTCAGATGTACCCTTGGAAGATTTGGCAATTCAAACAGTCGGACTACGCGGATTCGACGCAGCCTATGACATTTTTTCAGCCAAATTCTAACGCTGCTGAGCTTATGGGCGTGTTTGACCGCTTTATGGCGATCTCTGACGAGGTATCAGGTATTCCGCGTTATATGACCGGCCAGCACGTTCCGGGCGCAGGACGTACGTCCTCGGGGCTGTCTATGCTTATGTCGAACGCTGGTAAGAGCATAAAACAGGTCATTAGCAACATCGACCATGACGTGATGCGGCCAATGCTAGAGCGTCAGTATCAGAGAAATTTAAGGTATTCAGATGACCCAGACCTTATTGGCGATGTCCAAATTGTGGCAACGGGCGCGATGTCGTTGGTCGTTAAGGAAGCTGAAGCTGTCCGTAAGACTGACTTCCTCCGTCTTATTCTGGAAAGTCCGGTTGCACAGCAGATTGTTGGCTTGCCGGGTACGGCTGAACTCCTCCGCGATTTGGCCGGTAATCTTAACACCAATGTTGACCGCCTTGTCCCTAGCCGAGAAGATGTTCAGAAGCAGCAAGAGTTAGCTCAACAGCAGCAGATGATGATGCAGCAGATGCAGGCTCAAGAGCAGGCCGCGCAGCTACAGGAAGACGGAACTCCTAAAGGTGGACGGCAAGATAACACCATGAGTCCACGTCCTAACGGCCAGTAGCACGCACACGTGTTGACACGTTAACAGATATAGAATAGATTTATGACATGATTGACTTGAATCTTTGTGATCAGCAGCACGTAAAAGCACTGTTGAGACTTAAAGAAACAGGTGAAACGTCGCTGTTAGGTCTTTTTAAGGCCGAAGCAGAGAAAGCCAAAG
>Ga0206677_10003895_pt1 | contig 12381 bp, 9 predicted proteins | sample M130m12015metaG_FD_155475 | JGI IMG/M metagenome (GOLD analysis project Ga0206677, IMG submission 155475) | Ammonia-oxidizing marine archaeal communities from Monterey Bay, California, United States - M1 30m 12015 | ecosystem: Environmental > Aquatic > Marine > Intertidal zone | place: USA... | reverse complement strand
AACAGCAATGTTGCTGTCAACAGTAGATGGGTATACTTCTACCTCGTTTCCTTTTCTAACGAATACAGGATACGATGCTGATGGTTTTGTTAATGGTGAGTTGTTTATATAGATTAATTCGTTCTTCTGAACATTCTCTATTTCAGTATATGTATTGTAGGTAAGTGTACCTAGCCTATATAAATTTTCGGGAAGAGTGTATTTATTTCCAGTAGACACAGTAAGCGCCTGATCTTCTACTTTGAAAATATCTATTTTTTCTTTAATGTTTTTTACAGGGTTAGCGTATTCATTATTAATTTCACCTCTACGATTATATTGGTTTAAATCGTAAAAGTATTGTTCAAATATTTCTCCCTGTGCTTGATTAGCCAAAAGGTTATATTCTTGTGGTGTTATGTACCCTCTGTTCTCCTTGTTTACAACAGCTAATACTCTTTGATATACTGTGTCTGCGCTAATCATATTTTTATATATTTATAGCAATTAAGCCACCCCGAAGGATGGCCCAACTACTATTGGTAACTATTTAAGCTTCTTTTCAATTGATTTGTAAACCTCGCTACCTTCATCTGTTTTTAAATACGCAGCAAAAGCTGAATATGGATTTTCATCAAAAGGAACCGACATTAACTTCTTATTGTTGCTTGCCCAGTGAAATGACTTTTGATCACCTGACAATTGTATAATATTAGCCTCAACAGCTTTAATACCGAAGTTTCGCAGTTGCACATTATCGTCGTCAACTAGAGCGATAAATGTTTCTGGACTTCTTTTTGCAAATAACAATAAGTCTCTTCTAATCTCAGCAGTTGTCATTGAAGTAACTGCAGAACCTTGTTCAACTCTTAAAACAGCTTCAGCGTGATCTACATCTAAATCTTTCGCTAAGTTCAATGCTGTAATTTCAAGTTCTATTTCATATAAATCGTCTTTAGCATCGGCAACGTTGTCCAATTCAAAGTAAGTTTGATTTAATTGCGGATGGTATAACGATAATAATTTTTGTAAAGATTGCTCTGATTTAGGCACATACAATGTACCGTCTTTAAATACAATATGCTTTAACGTAGAGAATCCTTCTTGTTCATCACGAAATGGAGATCTCTGATTACTGGCATACCTTAATTCTCTTGAGTAACCTTTGCTGTCATCAAACCACATTAAAGGATTTCTAGCGTGGTGTCTTGATGCTAATGTAAATGTTATAGGTGATTTATTACCTCTTAACACGTACGTTCTATCTTTAAGATCCCATGCATCCTTTGGCGCAATAGGCTCTTCAACTGTAATCTTTTGTTTTGGTGGTGCAGTTGTTTCAACTGTATCCATAACGGGAGCGCTTACGCTGTCCGTGGCTTGTTTTTTCTTAGCCATAATATAATATAATATAATTAATAAAAAGTAAGAGTAGGGACGCCCGAAGACGCCCCATACCTTACATTACAGATTATGATTGTGCAACAGACTTAAATAATACAAAGTTGTTAGCACCTTGAACACATAGACATCTTTCAGACAAGAAGTTAACGTTCATTTCATCAACGTCAGAAGTATAAACTCCACCTACAGATCCAGTGATCCAAGATTTCATTTTTCTATCATCTGCTTCAGAAGCACGGTAACGTACGTGTAAGAAAGGACGCTTAATGTTCTTACCTAGTTGTTGATCGTATACTGTAGAAGTACCAGCTGGTACCATTACACCATCAATATCCTCAGTAAGCCCACGAGTAGCGGCGTCGTTCAAATATTTCCAGTCAGTTTTGTAGAAGTCATAAGAACCTCTGCGGAAACCGCTGAATCCTAAGTTAAGCGCCATATCTTCGCTGTTGTTAAATACCCCGTAAGAAGTACCACCAGCACCGTAAGAATTTTGAGCGGCTAGCATATCATCAAAAGCTAAAGAGGTAGCACGATTTAAGAACATCATGTTTTCTTCAATTGCTCCTTGCTTGTCTAGGTTCTTAAGAATTTCATCAAAATCTCCTAAAGAAGTACGATCTGCTCCTGAGTTAGCCAATGTAGCTTCCCCTGAGTTGAAGTTTTGGTAGATGTTACCGCGTCCTTCAATAGCAGCGAATAAACCTTCAGTACCTTTATACCCTTGGTCGTTAGCTTCAGAGCCGTTACCAGCAGTAAGAGCTTTTTCACCTTCAATCATAGACATTTCAAGGTAGTCCTCAAAACGTAAACGAGTTTCGTGCTCAGATTTTAAATACCATAGGTATCCGTTAGCTCCGTTTTCGCTTGTTACTTCAACCCATCCAATTTGAGCAGCATCTGATCCAGAGATAGAATACTTATCTTTAATAATAATAGGTGAGTTAGAAAACTGTTGAAAACCTGCGTCAACAGAACCAGCCATTCCAGCAGTTCCTTTAGCAAATTCAGAACCGTATACAAATACTTTAACAGCTACAGTAGCACCAGTTGAAAGGCCGGCAGCATCTAAGTCCTGCTCAGCATAAGGAGCTACAGTAAATGTATCAGTTGTTACGCCTGTTACCACAGCTTTGACCGTTACAAGACCTTCGGCAACTGCTACAGTCTGCCCAACGCGCACGGCGTGCCCAGCTTCTGTAATTACATTAGTTCCTGTATTTGCAGAAGCAGCATCATAAGCAATATGTAAACGCCCTTGTTCTGACCAAATGATTTGATCTGAAGCAGAAGGAATTTCAGCTCCTACCATACGTAAGAAAGAAGATACAGAACGATTTCCGTAACGCTCTACTTCTTTTTCATACACGTCTGGTAAGAATTGTTGTGCAAATGTTCCGCCTCCTGTGGCAGAGTCAAATGTCAGGTAGTTACCTGCAAATAATGTTTTAGTTGGTGATGGCGTTAATCCCGCAGGAAACGAGCCACCAGTTGAAAATAATCCCATTTTGAATAATTTTTAAATAATGTTTATTGTTTCATCTTAATTCTAAGACGATCAATTCCATCTCCACTGACTGCTTTTACTTTAAACCCGCTGCTAGATGTAACTTTTTCATGGGACCCTCTAGGATCCATGTCAATGTTCTTAGCTTTGGCCATGCTGTTTTTAATTGCATCCGCTTTACCTTGTTCGTAAAAATGATTTGCAATTGCATCAGCATTCGTTGCAGCAAAAATAGCCTTGTGGTAACCAGCAGCATCTTTCATATTATTGTTTTCGTCAACAAACTTGCTAACGAGTGTATTGATATCTGATTGGTTACCTTTAACAGCGCTTGCGTCTTTAACTTTGTACCTATATTTGTTATCTCCAACATTGAAATCAAAACCTTTGAAATCGTTTTCAAATAACTCATTAGTCTTAAGTTGAAAAACTTCGCGTTGTTGTTGTGAAGATTCTTGACCTTCTCTATAATCATTGTAAAACTGAACTGCTTCTTTTTGCTCTGGAGTTAACTTTGAACTTAACTTAAGATCATCGTAATATTTACTCTTTAAGTTACTTAGATTTGATTTAGCTTCAGCAATTGATTCTTTAAATGCTAATTTTTTGCGCTTTATATCGCGCTCTTCATCAACCTCTTCATCATAAGAAAAATTGTCTTCAATTAAAAAGTCAATTTCATCTGACGATAAATGCGGTTTGGTTTGTTGATAATACTCACGAAGCAATCTTGCGTCGTCCATACCATCATAATCTTTATTTAAACTTACATAGTCTTCAAGAGTTCCACCAGTGTCTTTCATAAAATCAATAAGCTTATTGATATTATCGGGTAACTCGTTGTCTTCATTATTATTACTTACGAGTTCTGACTCCTGTTTAAGCTTATTAGGAATATCTTTTATTTTATCCGCTAATGTCGCTTCTTTTACCGGCTCTTCTTCTTGTATGAGTTCGAGTGTTGAATCTTCTTCGTCACTGGGTAAACTTTCTCCGGAAGGCTCTTCATTTGACTCGATGTTGTCTTGCTCTTGTACTCCTCCGCTAGTTTCGGGTTCGTCGCGTACAGGTACCTCATCTGTGCTTTGCTCTTGAACGGCATCTAAATTAATTTTGATAGTCCCATCGTCGTCAACTTCTGTTGCGGTAGGAACATCTTGTTCTTGTGTTTGTTCAGCAGTAGCTTGTACTTCTTCTTGTACAGTTTCTTGCTCTTGAGTTTCTTCAGTCATGATATAATATTATAAAATTAGCGGGGCTCAAATGATTCTAAGTTAAATCCACTCCCCATGGTGTCATTACCAGCGGATTCAAACTCTTGTTCTCCTTTTCTGTCTTTTCTTTGTTCAATTAATTTTGATTGTTGAGTAGCTTGTATTCTAGTTCTTTCGTCTTTTCTGTCTTCTTTGAACTTTTCTTTATTATTATATACTTCTCCTTCTTTATCTTTTAAAGCCATGTTCAGATCAAACTCATACTTCATAAGTTCTTTCTTAAGCTCTTTTTCATTTTGCAATTTGCGTAAATCAAGATCTGCTTCTATTTGTGCAAGCTCAGCTTTCTGTTGTGAGATAGCTTGGTTCTTTTGCATCTCCATTTGAGCAGAAGCCTGAGTGCTTTGCATATTAGCATTTGCTTGAGCCTGAATATTAGCCTGCTTAGCCTCTTGGTCTTGTTGCAGCTTTTTACGTCTTCTTACTTTTAGTAATTGGTTTGCAAGTTTAACGTTTTTAATTTCTCTAATATCAATAGCATCCTCAAGATATATTTGATCTTTAGCAAGAGCTTGTTGTATATTATTCTCTAGCCTACCCTTTTCTTCTTCGTCAGGTGATAATTCAATAAATATACCAAAATCGTGAAGGTGCATGTTTTTAATATCGTCTAATGTACCTACGTTAAATCTTCCAATGCTAGAAATAAATGCATCCCTTGTAGGTGAGTACTCTAATACATCAGATATTCTAAGGCTAATAGCCTCTGCTGTTTTAGCCACTAGGTATAAGCTAGACTGTAATATATGTCTTGTTGCTGTGTTTGAATTTGCGGCCGCAAGCTTCTGTACCCCAACCAAAGCATTCTTGTCAGGTGTAGATCCATCACGAGCTTCATTAAGCCCTGTAACGTCTCTTATCATTTGGAGGTAGTAATTATAGGTATTAATTAAAGAACCTATTTTATTATTGCCGCCGTTTGATGTTAATTCTTGAATAGGTACTTTACCTGAGTTAAAGTCTCCGTCTTGAGTCATAGACCTTCCGATAACAGAACCTGTTTGGAAGAACATATTAAGAGCTTCTTGCGGATTATAATTAGTACCGTTACCTAAATCAATTTCAGCCAGCCCGTCAGCGTCTAAGTAAACTCCATCCGGAATCATACGCGCCATAACCTGTTGTAGCTTTAAATGAGTTAATTGAATCATATCCGCAAAACCTGTAATTCTGCTAACTAAAGATTCAATTCGCCCCTTATACATACGAGGAGCAACTACGTGGTAATTTAACATCACCCTAGTAGTGTCACTCTTGGGCCTTACCATATTCTTAGCAAGCTCCCATTTTAATAGTTTTTGAGTGCCTAATACAAATGCGCCATCATAAACAACCTCGATAGATCTAGACTGTTTTTCAAATAAAGAACGACCATCTTTAGGCGGGTTGAACTGGTCATTTTTTGGAATTGCTTTATCAGCCCCAGAGGCAGTTTTCTTTAGTTTAAATACTTCATTGTTGTACGTTTTATAATTAAAATATAAAACCTGTATGGTATTTGCATCCATTACAGCATCATCATTAATGTGTCTATTGTGCGATGACGCAGTTTGGACTCCCTGTTTTGTTAATTCTTTAAGATCTTCTTCTGTTAACTCTGGGAATTGTTGTTTTAATTCATTAATTGTTACAGATCTAACTTCTCCAACATAATAAATATCATCAAAGTAAGGCGACGTTGTATATGAATAAACCACATCTGCTGGGTCTACGTACTTTACTTTGATACCCTGCGATTTATTAAACTCATTTTTAACGCATCCAATGCCAATTGTTGTTAGATCGTAGTTAATACGTCTTTGCGTTAAATCATAATTACTTGAATTCATTACAGTGTTAATAGCCTGCTCCTCAGCAATCTCAATAGATTGTTTATATTCAAGCTGCATATGCAATGAGAGCTCCTCCTCGCTTTCAGGTATAGTTTCAGGATTATTGTTATAAGTATTTACGCCTAATTCTCTTTGTATTTTATCTGAGATTTCTTTTGTTTGCATATCCATTAAAATGCTCTCAACATAATCAGTTCTTTGCTTTACGGAACTAGGATCTTGCGAGAACGCTTTAATATCATAAAGTCTATCTGACATACCATTAACCACGATGTCAACAAACTTTGGGATAATAGGAACAGGCTTCCAGTCTAAATTAAGATAAGATAAGTCACCATTAATAGATAACTCATCTTTGTATTTTTTTACAGACTGCTCTCCTCTTGCATATAGTCTTAATCTATGAAACTCATCTCTATTAGAATAAAATCTAGTTGAGCCTGAATCTCTTTTGAACCATTCATGCTCAATAGCGCGGGCCACTTTTAAACCATAGTCATTAGAGGCTTTTTCTTTATCGCTAGCTATTTGACTAGGAAATGAACTTTTTAATACTGCTTCAGCCATGTTATTTTAGTATCTGTGAACGCGCTCCCCTATTATTAAATTTGGCTATTTTAATATTCAAAGGTTGCTTTTCAAATTTTTGTTTTGGATGATACAAATGTCTATTGCAAGCCATAATGGCTAACCCAGAGCTAATCGCAGCATCAAATTTTGTTCTTTTATTTATATCAAATCTAGCCCAGTCGTTGAGCGTCTTATTAAAATATATATTACCAGCACCTTGCTCGTTTAATCCTACATGCTTGTCTATATATGTTTCGATAGCGGCTGCATGCGCCTGCTTAATATCCTCTGATGTATTAGGTATTCCACCTATTTCTTTTTCGGTAACAGATAATTTATTATATATTTTATCAGGTCTATTCATTGAGAACCCTCTGTAACCTCTTCTTTTTAAATGATATAGTAATCGTGGTTTGTTATTCTCTGCGAGTATAGGCATACCGTAATATACTAAAGCCATAAGTACTTCTTCAAAGAATATTTCAGCTGTTTGTGGTCTTGCTATATATTCCAAAAAGAATGTATTTGGGGGAGCATCTTCCATTGAAAAATTAGTAAGTCCGTGCAAAGCACCGTTCGAACCAATTCCATCAGTTGTACCTGATATATCGTAAGAGTCACAACCGAACGCTCCCATATGTTCATTACCTGGGTAACGCACTCCATTCTTTATGATTACATTGTTTTCAATGTTTTTAGGAGGTGTCCAAGAAATAAGAAATCTACCGTTTTTATTTGGTGTAAATCTTACCTTCGAATCTTTGATTCCATTCTCCCAAGAAAAAGAACCTTTAGTTATAAATCCGGATCTTTCCATACCGTCATTATAATCTATTTGCTCGTATATTTTTGTTAGATTAAATATACTATTTTTAGCTTCATCTCTAAATGCATGCTCCTCTGTTCTTGGAAACTGTCTATAGTATTCGTTTAATCCGTCGTTGTCGTGTTTTAATCCTTCTACTTCATTTTCCCAAAACTCTATAACACCTGTGTCAATTTCGTATCCATCATTTCCAAATACGGGTTGTTGCGGCGTATCAAAGACAGGGTATCCATGAGAATCAATGTATCCTTCGTAATTCCATTCCATAGGTATGAACAAGCTATATAATCCTGAGCTAGTTTGTCCATTGCGATTTCTCTTCGTAACGTCTGAGTCATAATATAGTTTTTTAAAGTTCTCTCCTCCTTTATCCAAAGAGTTAGAAGTTGAACCCATCATACATTTGCCTATGATTCTTCTACCTAACCTTAGCGTTGTTTTTGTAACACGCCAGTTGTTTAATATGTTATCAGGCTTATCCCACTTGCCGGATTCATCATGAACTAATAATCTTAGTTTTTCACCGTCATAGGAGTTATCACCTGTATTTTTCCAGTCTATAGTTGTATCAAGACCTTCTAGTATTTGTCTTTCACTTGTTTCCGTGATGGTCTTCCTGGTGAGCTTTGATGCCGGTACCCTGTACGCGAGCTCTGTTTTTGGCCTGTCCATTCCGTCCTGGATCGGTTTGAAAAAGAACGGGTAGTTTGTAGAGATTGGTACCACTTTGTCGGTGAACATTTTCTTAGCATCAGCTCCTGATTTGGACAGTATCCCAAACCGTGCATCCGAAGTAATTGTTGCCTGAGCCACGGTCTCGCCCGAAGACATGAAACTAAAGCCAGATCGTCTGTTCTTAAGATAGCACATTCCATAAGACCTGTCGTCCGCTTTACACGCTTCCCAGAAGATATAGAAAATTCTATTGGCTTCGCGGAAGTCTGGCTTCCCAACGTCAATTTTGCTCCACTGCAGGTACATATAATGGGAACCAGTAATATAAGTAGGTGTGCCTTTGTTATTAAACCAAAACCCTTGTTCCCGTCTAATAAACTCTTCATCAATATAAGCATACCATTTATTTTTAAATTGTTCTGGTCTTGACTCCCAGTCAAAAACAGTTTTTATTTGATTTAATTCTTTAGGGTATTCAGCAGCTTCCCATCTGTCTGTTGCTTTTGATAAATCTTTTGAGGCAGAAGGTAATGCTATACATAGCCCTTGCACTTCTATTATCTCCCCTATAGTTCCGTCTTTGCTTATTACAACTACGTCATGCTCTTTATTGTAGCCGTATTCCCATTTCTTATATCTATTAGTTCTCTTAATGATATTAGCTTTAACAGGGGTTACGGTTTTAATTAAATTTTGCTCGTACATTACTTAGATCTTCTTTCAGCAAACCCACTAAAGTTTTCTTTTTCTTTAACAGGCTTATCCTCCATTATGTTCTTTTCGTTCTCAATACGAGTTAGTATTTCGAAAGCATCGAATATTGCTAGCTTTTTAGTTGCTGCCGCATTCTTTAATCTATCAGCAGCAATCTCATCATCTGGATCGTTTGTAATGATCTCCTCCTCGGCTACCCGGATCAGTTCCTTTACAGCTCTATAGCCAGCTCGGATTATATTCGACTTCAGTTCCTTTTCGTTCATATTTAATTGCAATTGAATTTAATGGTACTCTATATAACTTTTCATTGTCAATAACGAACTCATACTCGCTATTTGGCGTAAAGCCTACTATATCATTATCTTTTAGGTTTAATGCTCTTAAATCGCTCCCTAGGTGCTTTAAAACACCTGTAAGAGGTCTTTCTTTCTTGTCTGAGAACATAAAATCATTTGATATTGGTTTTACAAAGCAAAATCCTAATGGAGCTTGCCACTTGTTATTTCTTTTATACAAAAATATTTGATCGCTAAAACAAAAGTATCTATCTTCTTTAAAATAGTTGCGGCTGTTTTTTCCCTTGCCTCGCACATCATAAAATCTTCTAAATACATTATGATGTACTATAACTATATCGCCTTTTTTAAATTCGCTATTTTTGTTCTTGGGCTCTTCTATTATTCGACCAAGTCTATTAACAAACTTGTGATCTTCTACTGATGTATTTAAAATTAAATTTGATTCGCCTACTTTTTTATTATTTGCATACCTGCCTTCTATGGGTTCTACAATATAGGCATGAAGGTGTTTCATTAATATTCTAAATTAAATTCTATAGCTATTGCCATGTTTTTATTAAAATGCTTCCAAGGTAATATTTCATCATTCTTACTGATAAAAATTTGATACTCACCTTCTGTTTCAATTATCTCTGTTATAGTGTGTCCACCAAAAACTTCTTGGCCAACACTGTAGTGCATCGCGTCATTTTTATAATCACGCCCAATGCTAATCTTCCGTATTAGATTCATCTTTATTAGATTCGTTTAAAATGTCTAGTATAGCTTTTACCCTTGCTAGTTCTTTGATTGGTAATTCATTTAAAATTGCAGTAATTCGCTGCGCTTGATTTTGATTTAATATAATATTCATAGTTTAGTATTTAAGTTATAATTTATTATTACATATAATGTTATATTATTAGTTTATGCTATTGCTAGATATATGTATTGCTGTCCGCTCGAGTTCCATCCTGCAGAGCTAGTAACTATTTGAAATCCTGTATTAGTAAATTTCACTCTGTCCGCTCCAGTTCCCTCTATACTACTAGTATTCCACTCAAGTTGCGATTCCACAACACCAGTAGAAGAGCTATAACCTCGTTTATCATCTTGTACACGCCAGCTTTTATTGATAGAAGAACCTTTTACCATAACAAATCTTGGTCTAAACCCTGTTGTTATAATTGGACCTGAGTTATTACTGTTGCCGGTGTAAACACCCATCTTCTGATAACCTGTTACAGAATGTAAACAGTAGGCAATTATACTCTGGCCGCTTGCTCCAGATGATTCCCCTGTCGTTACAGACGCTACTAGCCCAAAATTAGTTGACGACACGGATGGCCAAAATGAAAAAGCAATTTCATCACTGTTTAATGCCAAAGAGTTGTTTGGAGATGGAATGCCGCTGTGGTATACTCTCCAGGACGCCGTTGCTGAAGCGTTTTTTAATATAATCATTTCAGGAGTGGAACTCAATCCGTGCCCAACAGTTTTGGCGCTAGCACCACTACCTGTACTTGTCCATTTAACAATACTAAAACCAGCATCTTGATTTGCACTAACTTGACTTGTTATATTTCCGTCTGTATTATTTACTGCATCTCCACCAGCCTTCCAACACCAAGCCACATAAGAGTCATTGGTGTCAGCATCATTTACTGCAGAGCCGCTTCCTAACATAAAACCATTAGCTTCAAAAGATGTTAATTCGGTTGTTGGGCTTCCTTCGGGTAAATCTCTACTGCTATAAATTACCTTATTAGGACCTCTTACCGTGTCAAATAGCCTATGATCTTTGGTGTCGTTACCTCTCTTTTTTATCCAAACAAAGTCAGGTTCAAACCCTAAGCTTGAAATATATTGACTTCCTCCATTCCCGTTCCATAATACAGTATCAAAGTTAGATGTATTAGCCCCTTGCTTTTCATTGTACAGTTCCCCTATTTCATTAGTAGTTAATATTTTATCATAAAAGCGAAACTGGTCTAATCTACCAATCATACTTGTACTTTGGTCTCCTCTTTTACCTATTGTTACCGTGGAACCTGTGTTGCTCATGCTGCCACTAAAAGTGGTTAGTGTGGCTATAGAAGTGTTATCAACAAACATTTCTATTTTTGTTAAGTAATCGTGGGTAACAACCATGTGATGCCAATTACCGTCAGAATAAGCTCCAGAGCTTGGTCCTCCATACAAAACACCGTGTCCCGCGCCAGGGCTAGTATAAGATACATAAACAGGTTGACCATTAGTAATCCGTATTTCCCATTCGTAAGGATTGCTGCCTTTAGCCACCATTCTATTGGTTGATGCATTACTAACATTAAACCAAAAGGACACACTAAAATCGTTAACGCTGGGCGAAAATTTATTACTATCTGGTATAGTTATAACTGCATTATTTGATCCATCAAAATCACCCCCCACTCCGAACCTTCCAAAGCTGTAAGCCGTAGATGAGCCTTGAGTTCCGTCATGATTGCCTGTTTCATCCGCACCACTATTATTTAACTTGTAATAAGCGAACAGATTAGAAGAGGCAGTAGAGGGAAAGCCTACTACGTCTGTTGTAGATGTATAAACACAAGCGGTTTCTGCATATAGAGTATCTATTTCATTTTGAGATACTGCTTTATTTAACACTCTCACTTGGTCTAGTTTACCTCTGTATCTTAAATCACTTCCAATATTAGCAGGGTTTGCACCAATATACAAGCCCGTACCTGAGTTAATCACCCTTCTTTGTGTCATTGATGTGTGAGAAAGTGTTTCCGAAGTTTGCAAACTCCCATCCACATATACTTTTGTCTCTAAATCTACATCTTGTGTAAAGACTATGTGATGCCAATCATCATCTAAAACTGATGTTTTTACAATTCCTAGTTGTGTTGACCCATCGTGAACAATTAGCACAATTTTACCGATAGACTTATCATATAATAATCCTAAATAATTGCCATTATAATCTTGCAATATGCTTTTATACTGATAACTTCCAAAGTTGCTTTGAGTAACATCTTTGACCCAAAAAGACATTGTAAAATCAGTTGTATTGCCAATACTTAAAGATGTTTGTATATAACCATCATTAAAACTTGCACCATAGTTCATCTGTCCATCTACTCCAAAATCGACATCACCCCAAAGTGTACCATCGTAGTTACCACCAGTTTCTGAAGCATCGTAGTCTAATGAGTAAAGAGCCACTCCCGAACCTTCACCTAAAACATTCGTATCTGAAGCAGTAGATGTTGTTTCATTATATAATATCCCCACTTCATCAGAAGATAATGCCTTGTCATATATTCTAACT
>Ga0206677_10003894_pt1 | contig 12382 bp, 8 predicted proteins | sample M130m12015metaG_FD_155475 | JGI IMG/M metagenome (GOLD analysis project Ga0206677, IMG submission 155475) | Ammonia-oxidizing marine archaeal communities from Monterey Bay, California, United States - M1 30m 12015 | ecosystem: Environmental > Aquatic > Marine > Intertidal zone | place: USA... | reverse complement strand
ATTCTGAACCGTCTACATTACAGGTGTAAATCTCCATGTGCGTCGGCTCGACCATGCCTTGTGAAAGTAAGTCCTTGTACTTTTTTACCTCTTCTTCAGTTTGCGGACGTGAACTTCTGAAGACTAATTTCTTGCTGTCCGGACTGAAAAAAGCACCGCCATCGTAGCCTAAGCCCGTCGTAACCTGAACGATGTTTGAGCCGTCGATATCACAAGTGTACAGCTCTAAATCACCACTGCGGTCGGATGTAAAGACAATTTTAGTTCCGTCTGGACTCACCGTAGCTTCCGCATCGTAACCTGGTCCAGAAATCAAGGTGTCCACAATGTGTCCATTGAGGTCGCTTATGTAAATATCAAAATCGGCATAGATGGGCCACACATAAGCGCCGCTTTCACCGCGTTCCGGCACGGCGGGACATGCAGTGTCACCTCTGAAGGTACTCGCATAAAGTATCGTAGAGTCGCCCGGCATAAAATAGGCACAAGTCGTACGGCCTAAATCATTTGAAATGAGCTGCGGTTCTTTGTCCCATATGGTATCTGCGTTCCAGTCAAAAGCATAAATCTGATCGCATTTATTTCCCCACTTTTCCGCATTGCTTTGGAAAGTGAGCATGGTTCCGTCAAAACTGAAATAGGCTTCGGCATTATCACCACCATTAGTCAGTTGACGAATGCCTTCAAGATGAATTTCTTCATCGTAACTGATTTTGCTCTCCCAAGTCGCACCGCTGGCCCCATCTGCTGATTCAGAGTTGGAGTGACAAGCGAACAATGCAAGTGCCGCTGAGAATAGAACTAGTTTTTTCATTTTTTTTTGAGTGTGATTAGAGTATGTTTTTGTCCTTTAATTCTTTTTCGAGTGCGCTTCCCGGCACAGGGTCCCAGCCGTGTCCGCCCCAGGGGTGACAACTGCCAATTCTTTTTACGCTCATCAGAAACCCTTTAAATGGACCGTGAATTTTAACTGCTTCAGCAGCATAGACGCTGCAGGTAGGTTGATAGCGACAGGAGGGACCGAGCAATCTTGAGAAAATCTTTCGGTACAACCAGATCAATGCGAGTAAGGGCGATGCGAGTAGTTTAAAAACGAGATCCTTCATGGCCTTCACCTTTTACAGGCTATAGCTGGTGCCGTCTGCACCATCCTTGAGCTGGATACCGGCATCGTGCAATTGGTCTCGTATAATATCAGCTGTTCCCCAATCCTTATTTAAACGGGCTTGTGCTCTTAATTCAATCACCAAAGACATGGCTTTATCTAAGGCTTCTTTGTATGCATTAGAAGAGTCTGCAGACTTTGTACGTAGACCTAAGAGCTCAAAAGTGAATGCATTTAAAGAAGCTTTAAAAGTCTCCAATTCGCCAGCATTGAGTCCAATATTTCCTTCCGCGGTACTGATCCATTTGATTGCTTCGAATAAATGCGCAATTAGAATGGGCGTATTAAAATTATCGCTCATCGCCTGGTAACATTTGTCTATCCAAGGTTGTAGCGCAATGGTGGATTCCTTCGACGGCACTAAGGTGTCCAATTTTTCTAGCGCACCAAGTAACCTGTCGTGACCTTTCTCTGCCGCAAGCAATGCGTCATTACTGAAATCCAATACACTGCTGTAATGCGCTTGCATCATGAAAAAACGCACTACAGATGGGCTAAAGCCCTTGTCTAAGAGTGGACTGTCACCGGCGAATAATTCTCTCGGTAAAATGGTGTTTCCGGTACTTTTACTCATGCGCTTTCCATTAAGCGTCAACATGTTCGCATGCATCCAATACCGAGCGCCTTTGTGTCCTGAGCATGCACTATTCTGTGCAATTTCACATTCGTGGTGCGGAAACTTCAAATCCATTCCTCCGCCATGGATGTCAAAAGTCTCTCCTAAATATTTCGTGCTCATCGCTGAACACTCTAAATGCCAACCTGGAAACCCTATACTCCATGGAGAAGGCCAGCGCATGATGTGTGTCGGTGAAGCCTTCTTCCAAAGTGCAAAATCCGCAGGATTACGTTTTTCTTCTTGACCATCTAAAGCACGCGTGCCTGCCTGTAGTTCGTCCATCTTACGCCCCGAAAGTATGCCGTAATCACCTCCATTAGCATTGTAAGCAGTCACATCAAAGTAAACTGAGCCGTTACTTTCGTAAGCCCATCCTTTATCTAGAATGGTTTGAACCATTTCAATTTGTTCGGAAATATGTCCGGTGGCAGTAGGTTCTATAGAAGGGGGGAAGGCGTTGAGCGCATCCATGACTTTGTGAAAGTCAACGGTATAACGTTGCACAATCTCCATCGGCTCTAGTTGCTCTAAACGTGCTTTTTTTGAAATCTTATCCTCACCAGCATCAGCGTCGTTTTCCAAATGCCCTGCGTCAGTAATGTTTCGAACGTAGCGCACTTTATAGCCGATATGCTTCAGATAGCGGAAAATCATATCGAACGATGTGAATGTTCTTGCATTTCCTAAATGCACATCGCTGTAAACCGTTGGGCCACATACATACATACCCACATTGCCCTCGTGAACGGGCTCGAAAGCCTCTTTTTCACCAGTTAGGCTATTCTCAATATTCAATGGGTAAGAAGTGTACAAGGGTTTCACTAGGCGCCGAAATCGGTTGATAGGTTGATATAATCTAAAAATTCTCTCTTCTTCGCCTCGTCCTTAAAGGCACCACCGAATTCAGCAGTTACAGTTGAGCTTTCTATATCTCTGATTCCACGCGAGTTTACGCAAAGGTGTTTCGCGTCGATTACACAAGCGACGTCGTCTGTGCCCAATGTTTCTTGCAACGCTTGAACTACTTGACGGGTAAGACGTTCCTGAACTTGCGGACGTTTTGCGTAGTAGTCTACAATTCTATTCATTTTACTCAAACCAACTACTTTACCCTTAGAAATGTATGCAACATGTGCACGACCTACAATGGGTAAAAGGTGGTGTTCACAAGTAGAATAAACGACTATGTTCTTTTCCACCAGCATTTCATTGTAGCGGTAGGAATTGTCGAATGTACTCATACCTGGCTTTCGCGAAGGATCGAGTCCTCCGAACGCTTCATTGACGTAAAGTTTTGCCACACGCATCGGTGTGCCTTTTAAACTGTCGTCTTCCAGGTCCATACCAAGCGTAGTCAGAATGCCTTTAACGTGCTCTGCAATGGTTGCGATTTTTTCTTCATTAGAAAGATCAAAAGCATCCTCGCGTAACGGTGTTACTGCAGTGAAACTCTCATGTGCGTCGCCGATTTCATCAGCGAGAAGTTGGTTAATAGTATCAGACATTCTTGTAGTCTATGCTTTTTAAAGGCGGCAAAGGTACGAACTATTAATCCCAAAAAGGGACCTCTTGTTCACGTGCTTTCGTCTCTAATTGCTCTAATTCGTCGGCAATCTTTTCTAATGCGGTGATTGCGTCAGCAATCATTGCTTCGGCATCTTCTTTCATAGCACGCATGGTGCCTGTTGGCGCGCCACGGTGGTTGTACGCTCCCCAAGCCAACAATCCGGTAACGTCTCCAAGTGCACTTGCCGTTTCAAACTCGCGTTTTTTGCGGGTGGAATTGCCGTTCAATAAAACGCCAAGTTTCTTTAATTCTAAATCAATGGAGCGTGCTGTAGACAAATCCTCGAGACTTGTACCTGGCGTATTCCTTAGTCCAGCCCGTAATTTATTGAGGACGTCTTTAAGTTCTGAATACTTTGCACTTACCTCGTTTGAACGCGCCATCAGTGCGTCTACACTTTGATTGAATTCCATGTCTATACCCTCGTAGTTGTACAAGTGATTCACTTTGAATTCGTGACGATCTACCAAAGTTTCTAGCGTTCCATTCGTCGATCTGCTAAGGGTCATATAGTACGTTCCCGGTAAGACGAATGTGGTTCCGTAGGCTTCGGTAGTAGGTTCTCCATTTGTACGAATAGAAGCTTTACTGCTCATGCGGCCGTCCCATGTGTGGCGCGAAATACCTTTGCTATCCGCTTTTGTAAATCGGGCAACGGGGTTACCTAACGAATCCGAGACTTCAAAAATTAAATAGGGTTTTTCTTCCCAATCTTCTTGCTGCAATTGCTCTAAACTCGGATAATGTGGCAATTCCTCATTTGCTTCTGACCGATTGTTTTTGACGCGATTCGCACCATCTGCTAAATACCATTCGAAGGTCGTTCCAACTTCAGGGTTTTTAGCCTTATACAATTGCGCCCCCTTGTAGGAAGTGCCTCCAATGTTGGCGCGACGGAATAAAAGACCTGGCTTCGTTGTAAAGAACGCTGACTCTTGATCAAGTATATACTCGAGCTCACGGAGTGGACTGTAGTTGTCCAAAACATAAAAACCACGTCCGAAGGTCCCTAGAACTAAATCGTTTTCACGCTCTTGTATCGCAATATCGCGCACTGCGATTGTCGGCAGTCCGCTTTTAAGAGCGGCCCAATTATCACCGCCGTCTAGAGTGAAGAATACCCCAAACTCCGTACCTATGAATAATAAATTAGGGTTGATATGGTCTTCAGCGATGCTGTACACGCTGCCTCGCTCCGGTAAGTCTTTTGCAATGTTATCCCAGCTTTTTCCACCGTCTGTACTCTTGAATAGATAGGGTTTGAAATCGCCATTTTTATGATTGTTAAACGCTGCATATATCACTTTTTTATCGTGTTGTGAAGGCATAAGATCCTGCACATAGACTAAAGGTAAATTCAGCGATCCAACTTGTGTCTTTGGTAAGCCTGTAATCGTTTTTATACTGCTCCAGCTTTTGCCATCGTCTTCAGACTTCCAAACGAGCCCGTCGTCCGTTCCTACCCATAGGTGCTGGGCGTCTATAGGGCTTTCGCGGAGTGTCACAATGTTACCGTAAATGGAAGTGCTTTTATGCAAAGCGATGGCTTCTGGTCCCCAGTAGCGGTCCATGATGGGCAATGTATTACGATCCAATTGTCTGCTGAGATCACCGCTTATGGTTGTCCAGCTGTCGCCACGATCCGTGCTTTTAAAGACTTTATTCGCAGCGAAGTACAAGGTTTTTTTCTGATGCTTACTTGCGATCAGTGGTGCATCCCAATTCCAGCGGTACGGTGCCTCCTTATACCGCGGTTGGGGCTGAATAGGAGTTTTCTCTCCAGTCTGTTTGTTAAAGCGAACCAACCAGCCATACTGGGCTTGAGCATAAACTATATTTCCGTCGTCAGGATCGGTAGCGCTTTCAAAACCGTCGCCACCGTTGGTTACAAACCAGTCACTATTGATAATACCTCGTTGGTTGATGGTTTGCGAAGGGCCGCCTAAACTGTTGTTGTCTTGAGTTCCTCCGTAAATGTTGTAAAAGGGCCAGTCATTATCTACAGCCACGCGGTAAAATTGGATCGTTGGTAAATTCGCTTTCCAATTCCAACTAGACATGCCGTCCCAAGTTTCATACAGGCCACCATCTGTGCCAATGTACATGTGGTCTGTGTTTGCGGGGTCAATCCATAAGCAGTGATTATCAACGTGCTTGAAGCGTTTAGGTATGTTTTTAAAGGTCTTCCCGCCATCGGTACTAACATGTGCGTACGTATCCATGCTGTAAACGGTGTTTACATCGGTCGGGTGACAAACAAACTCAACGTAGTAGTTGCCAGATGTTTCATGTCCCGAGCGCTTGTTCCAGCTTTCTCCGCGATCGGTTGAGGCAAAGGTTCCATGACCTTCAACTGTGGCATAAAGGACGTCTGGATTTGCAGGCGAAATGTCCATGCCTATTCTTCCTACATCACCGCCCGGGAACCCGTTACTTACTTTATTCCAATGCGCTCCACCGTCCGTGCTTTTGTACATCGCACTGTTCGGCCCACCGCTGAGGTGTGTGTAAACGTGTCTTCTGCGCTGGTGCGCTGTAGCATAAAGCGTTTTTGGATTCCTCGGATCTATGTGTACTTCATTAAAGCCAGTATGCTCGTCCACAAATAAAATGCGTGTCCAAGTTTGCCCACCATTTTGTGATTCATAAATACCTCGTTCTCCGCCAGAAGACCAAAGGGGTCCGTAGGCTGCGACGTAAATGTGATTTCCATCGGTAGGGTCGATAGCGATCATTCCAATGTGTTCGCTAGATTCAAGACCACTTTTAGTCCAGCTTTTCCCTGCATCACGACTGACATAAAGTCCATCGCCGTAAGCGACTGAACGCTGGTTGTTATTCTCACCAGTTCCGACCCAAATCACATTAGAATTGTTTGGGTCAATAGCAATACACCCCGTGCTGTAACTACCTTCGTTATCGAAAACGGGCTCGAATGTGGTCCCGTTGTTTGTGGTTTTCCATACCCCAGAGGAAGCCAATGCCAGGTACATCGTCCCAGGGTTTTGAGCGTCTACAGCTAAATCTGCGATTCGGCCAGAGGTAGTCGCTGGTCCAACATTGCGAAATTTAAATGCACTCAGGCTTGTTTTCGCCCATAAAGGTTGATCCTCCTTGGTTTTGCGTTGCGCTTGTGCAGGAAGTGTGAATAGGATTGCAAAAAGAACGACTACAGCTGAGGTAGATCGACAAAATGAATGGCTCATTCGGAAGTGTTTTTAAATGAAATGACCGCAATGACAGCGGTTCATGCAAAATACATTAAAAGATGCAAAATGCCTTAGAATTTCCAAGTCGAACCAATGGAAAGTATCGTACGTTGTCGTGTAATAGCTAAAGCTTCGGTATATGCCGCGCTAAAAGGGTAATATCGGGAGGATTGACGGAGTTGACTCCAGCTCATAAAGAATGTATTACCCTCGCTTTGTAATGAAATTCCTAAACTTCGCCGCCAGAGCGCATCACTACCTTCTTGAAAAGCGTTCGTATAACCGCTACCGCCTCGCACAGTGATGGGGCCCAAGCGCAATTCAGCACCTACGGCTAGCGTATGCTGGTCGTCTAATTCTTCATTAATAATGGAGTTTAGAAAACGCTCTTCTTTGCTCAAAGCTGAAGCAAATCTGTGTGGTATGAAAGTGTGGCTGAGGGTAATGAGACCTAATCGGCCACCGACTAGTGTCAGCCCTGACTTTATCCTGGGTGCGGTCATCATACTCCATTCGTAACGCAGTCCGTAGCCCTCCGCCTGAGAAATGATCCGATTCACTGAAGATCGGGAGGCTATCATTTCAGTATTCCAATTCTGGGTAAAACTGTATACTTGAGGAAGGTCTATCGCAAGTCCCAAGCGCAGCGCTTGTGCAGGACGGTAAAGTAGACCTGCATTAGCAGAAATACCCATGCCACTGTTGTCCCAATCGTCTAAGACATCGAGTGAAGTGAGGTCGGTTGTTTCAGAATACCGCTCTTCATGTGCAACTGTTACTTTTTCATACGAATGCACGATTTTAACTGCGGCGCCGTAATAAAGCTGTTTGTTTGCCGCAGCCCCAAAACCTAAGGTCCACTGATTTTTCATACCTGTTCTATGAAGGTCGTGAACGAAATCTGTGTTGTTCAGATTAGCGGTGCTGTAGTATTCGCCTGTAGTATCGTTGCGGTCCGATGCATAGCTTTGGTACAACATATCTTCATACGGACCTACAAAAGGTAGATCATCAGGAACGTAATAGTTGCTGTTTTCCAACCATTGCTGCTGAATGCTTCCGCCACCATTCTGCGTGTAGTTCAAATTTTGACGGAATAAGTCGTCTGAATTGTAGGTAAAGAATACATTCCATCCGGTTTCAGGTTCCGTGCCAACATATCCTAGATTGGCTAGGTTTAATGTGAATGCGTTTCCGGTTGGGAATTGATTACTGTTTTTGAAGGTAGTGGTGCTGTAGATGGAAATATCGCTTCCGAAAGCTGCCTGACGGTAAAGACCTGCTCCAGCTGGATTTTCGGCAAGCGCCGTAAAGGATCCACTCATAGCTGTCATTGCACCAGAGAGACTGTTGTATCGTGCATCACCCCACACTACGGGTTGGTTGAGCTCAGCGAAATAGTCAACACTTTGTCCAAATCCTTGAACCCAAAGCAAGAGAAGCAGTGCGAGTGCTCTAGTTTTTTTCATCGTCTCCTTGAACCGCTAGAATTAGAGGTTGAACCGCTTCGCGAGGGAGCAGATGGAGCATAAGATTTTGAGCCGCGTGATTCAGGTGCACTGTTACTTCGATAACTGCCACTACGCTCAAAGTTTGATCGAGTATTCGGTTGCCCATAATTCATTTCGTTACGCACAGTGCGCGTTGGCTTTACAGCTTGGCTTGGTCGGCTGTTGCCTCGAGGGCGAGTGGCCGTAGAATTACGCAAAGATTTTTGTGCCGTTTCAACGAGAGGCTGCGCCCAGCCGCGAGAAGTAGAAACGTGCGAAGTTCCTGTTTCTTGAACTTCATGATTTCTCCAGTCGTTCGAGTAGTAGTCGATTCGGCCGCTAGTGCTGCCTTGTCCTGCGCTTCTGCGGTATTTGTTAGGACGTCTGCCGCCGTAATTAATACCTGTTCGCGTGGGTTCGTTAGAAGATGATGCCGTCGTATTTCCAAAATTAGTGACCCCGTTCCATGCGTTATACCCATTACCGAATGCATAATAACCGTAGGAGTTATGGCCGTTTGTCCAGCCATTATTCCATCCATATGGACCAAAGTAATAGGGTGAAAATCCGCCCATACCCATGCCGCTGTTCCAACCGTATGGGTCGTAACCAAACCCATTGTAGCCGTATGGATGACCGCCCATCGTATTCCATGAGTTAAATCCCATGGTGTTGTTCCAGCGTGGGTAGTAAAAAGTTCCGAACCCTGGGGTCCAGTAGCTTCTGCCATTATTCCACCATTGAGAATTGCTGCCTTGAAGTGGTGTTGAAACTAAGGGTTGTTCTCCCTCCCAGATGAGTGCGAAATCTTCATCCATGTAAGGTTCGCTGTCCATGCTGCCCATTGCTTTTGCATTAGCAAACCGTGGTGCTGGCAACGTAGGGTTATAGTAGTTTTCGTCCTCGTAATAATTGTCTGTCAAACTCACAGAACTCCCACATGATGATAACATGAGGGAAGAAATGAATAGTAGTAGTAGGGGCTTCTTCATAACTTCTGTAGATTTGCGTTCACAATTACAAGGTACAAAAGTTATACCAAGATTTATTACATGGCAAAACATCTCACAACCCGCGAGGCAGATTATTCGAAATGGTACAATGAATTAGTAGTCAAAGCAGATTTGGCTCAAAATTCAGGAGTACGCGGCTCCATGGTTATAAAGCCATATGGGTTTGCGATTTGGGAGCGTATTCAAGCGGATCTGGATAGACGATTTAAGGAAACGGGCCACATGAATGCCTATTTTCCGCTATTCATCCCGAAATCCTACTTTTCGAAAGAGGCATCGCACGTAGATGGATTCGCTAAAGAATGTGCTGTGGTCACACACTACCGATTAAAGGACGACCCCAATGGTGGAGGTGTCGTGGTAGATCCTTCTGCAAAATTGGAAGAAGAGTTGATCGTTCGCCCTACCTCTGAGACCATTATTTGGGATACCTACAAAGATTGGATCCAGAGCTACCGTGATTTACCCATACTTGTGAATCAATGGGCGAATGTGGTGCGTTGGGAAATGCGTACACGCTTATTCTTGAGAACCGCAGAGTTTTTGTGGCAAGAGGGTCATACCGCACATGCCACAAAGCAAGAGGCGATTACCGAAGCGGAAACCATGTTAGATGTATACACAGATTTTGTGCAAGACGTAATGGCTATTCCTGTTTTACGCGGTTTGAAGACCGAAGGTGAACGTTTTGCGGGCGCGCTCGAGACCTACTGTATAGAAGCATTGATGCAAGATGGTAAGGCACTACAGGCAGGTACGTCTCATTTTTTAGGTCAAAATTTTGCCAAGGCATTTGAGGTGAAATTTCAGAATAAAGAAGGCAAACAAGAATACGTTTGGGCAACATCATGGGGCGTGAGTACGCGATTGATGGGCGCACTTATCATGACGCACAGCGACGATAATGGATTGGTTTTGCCGCCAAAATTGGCTCCATACCAAGTAGTTATTGTTCCAATATATAAGGGTCAAGAGCAATTGGATGCGATTAGTGAAGTCGCTGAGGACTTAATGGGGCAGTTACGTGCTCAGGGCATTACTGTGAAATACGACAACCGGGATACCCATAAGCCGGGCTGGAAGTTTAACCAATACGAACTCCAAGGAATTCCATTGCGCATTGCCATAGGTCCTAAGGATCTTGAGAAGGGTAGTGTGGAATTGGCGCGTAGAGATACCTTAACAAAGCAGTTCGTAGATCAAAAAGAGGTGTCGACGAAAGTTCCGGAGTTGTTGGAAGAAATTCAACATACGTTGTTTCAAAAAGCGCTTGACTTCAGAGAAGCGCACTCTCAAGAAGCCAATTCTTGGGAAGAATTTGAAACGTTAATGAAGGGAAATCCTGGCTTTGTTTATGCGCATTGGGATGGAACAACTGAGACGGAGAATAAGATTAAAGAATTAACGAAGGCTACCATACGTTGTATTCCATTGGATGCTAAGGAGGAAGATGGGGTTTGTGTGCTTACTGGAAAACCAAGCAAGCAGCGTGTAGTCTTTGCTAAGGCCTATTAATCGGGGGTACGTTTGGGTCTAAATTATTTTGGAATTTTTGTTTGAATGTGTTGCGAATTTAAAAAACGTTGTTACATTTGCACTCCCCTAGCAAAATAGGGGTATGTACTAGAATAATATAGGCCCCTTCGTCTATCGGTTAGGACGCCAGGTTTTCATCCTGGAAAGAAGAGTTCGATTCTCTTAGGGGTCACAACTATTAAAGAATAAAAGACATGGCAAACCATAAGTCTGCTTTAAAAAGAATTCGTCAGACAGCTAAAAAGGCTGCACACAATCGTTACTATCACAAAACGACACGTAACGCTGTGCGCAAACTTCGCGGTTCTACTGACGCCACGGAAGCTGCAGAAATGCTCCCACGCGTTACTTCTATGCTTGATCGCTTGGCAAAGCGCAACATCATCCACAAGAAGAAAGCGTCTAACTTGAAGTCAAGCTTAGCTAAGCACGTCGCTGCGCTATAGGCTTTTCTTAACCGTGTAAAGATTCAGTGAGCCCGCTTCCGTTAGGAAGTGGGCTTTTTGTTTTTTAAATAGCCCGGACTTCATCGTTTTTTCTTAATGACTGTTTTACCAAGTGCCCAAGAGGAGCCAGATATACTCTAGAGTTTACCGTCTCTTTGTTCTTCAGCGATAACCATTCTCAGCGCTGATTTCCGGCTTTTTTTAGAACGAGTGCACAAGAGAGGTAGGGGTAAAAAAATCCCCGCCGAAGGCGGGGATTTGAAGTGGTATTTAACACCGTCTTTATTCGGCGTATAAAGCGTCGATTTTCGCTTCGTACTTCGCTAAAATCGGTTTGCGTTTCACCTTGAATGTTGGGGTCAGACAACCATTATCGACGGTGAATTCGTCGGTATCAATGATTATTTTTTTCACTTGTTCCCATTTACCGAACCCAGCATTAGCCCGCTCCACATCTTGCCAAACACGGTCGCGTACTTGTTGATTATTAGCCATCTCTTCAATGGTAGTATAGGTAATGTCATGACGTGAACACCATTCCTTTACACCAGGCTCATTTAAGATACAGATAGCAGATGGGAATTTGCGCCCAGAACCAATGACCATACTCTGTTCGATCAGATGCGATGCCTTTAGTTCATTTTCTATTAATTGCGGAGCTACATATTTACCTCCGGATGTCTTAAACATCTCCTTCTTACGGTCCGTGATACGGATAAAGCCATCTTCTATTACGCCGATATCACCCGTGTGGAACCATTCGCCAGTCATTACCTCTGCAGTAAGGTCCGGCTGCTTGTAATAACCCATCATGATGTTGGGTCCTTTTGCAAGGATTTCGCCGTCTTCTGCAATTTTAGCTTCAACACCATCAATGACTTTACCAACCGCGCCAATGCGAAGCATACCAGGTTCAGCCGTAGTATTAACAGAAATCACTGGAGACGTTTCCGTAAGTCCGTAACCTTCTAGAATAGGCACACCGATTCCATTGAAGAATCGTGCCAATCGCGGTTGCAACGCTGCTGATCCCGAAGCAACAGCTTTAATCTCTGTCATTCCTAGAGCAGCACGGACTTTACTGAATACTAGTTTGTCGGCAATGCCTAATTTCCAATGATAGAATCCGCCATTTGCGTGTTCTGGCTCCCACTGTAAAGCAAGGCTCACGGCCCACTCAAAGATTTTAGTTTTCAGCCCGCCTGCACTAGTGCCATTCGCGACAATACCGTCGAAGAATTTCTCTAATAGACGAGGGACAGCAGTGAAAATAGTTGGCTGGCAGTAATTTAAATCGGCTTTAATGGTTTCAATAGACTCAGCAAAGTAGATGCTGG
>Ga0206677_10003892_pt1 | contig 12383 bp, 7 predicted proteins | sample M130m12015metaG_FD_155475 | JGI IMG/M metagenome (GOLD analysis project Ga0206677, IMG submission 155475) | Ammonia-oxidizing marine archaeal communities from Monterey Bay, California, United States - M1 30m 12015 | ecosystem: Environmental > Aquatic > Marine > Intertidal zone | place: USA... | reverse complement strand
ATGCCGAGCATCGGCCGCGCGGAAAACAGCTGGTCAAGGCTCAATCTGCCGTGAAAGATATCGCCGCCGGTCAGTCCAAATTTCTGCTCTAGGTCCCAGGGAGAGTGGATTTGTCTGGCAATGATCGTTTGCTTGAATCCGGGTGCATATTCTTCGACTGTGTTGAGAATAAGGTCTGCTACTTTTTCTCTATGTAAATCCCAGTTCTGGCCGAGTGAGGGGTCAAATTGTTGACAGAAAAGACTCGCAACATGATGGCCCGCAGGGGCCAGAGAATCGTCGACGATACTTGGAATAAGCATTTCGACGATGGGCTGCTGTGACCAGCCGCCCAATCTTGCGTCGGTGAAGGCTTTATCCATGTAATCTAATGAAGGTGCCATGATAATGCCGGCCTCTAGCACATGGGGGGCCGTTCTGGCGGCAAAATTTGGGAGCGCAGAAAGTGCGACATTCATTCTGAAAGTCCCACTTTGACATTTGTAAGTATCAAAATGGGATTTTGTATCTCCGCTCAGATCAGATGCTTCAATCAGATCACTAAACAGCAGCTTCGGATTGACATTGGCGACAGTGATATCTGACTTGATGACCCGGCCACTTTTCAGGGTGATACCCTGTACTTTCTTATGACTAATTTCCAGATTCTCGACTTCCGCTTCAAGTTCAATTTTGACACCCAGAGAAGTCGCTTCCCGAGCCATGGCTTGGGTGATTGCACCCATGCCGCCAACAGAGTGACCCCATAATCCTTGTTTACCATTCACTTCACCGACTAGATGGTGAAGTAAAACGTATGCGGAACCTGGCGCGTAGGGACTGGCAAAGTGGCCGACGATAGCATCGAACCCGAATAGCGCCTTGATCGGATCTGACTCGAAAGTGTCGTCCAGCATTTCACCGGCGCTGATTGAAAACAAACGTAACAGCAATCGCTTCTGGCTAGTATTGAGTTTTCTGAATTGCTTGCTGAGATGGAAATAACGACTGATATCAGCGAATCCATGATCGACGATAGAAGGTGGCGTGACCAGCATTAAGTCCTTGATAACGGGCACGACGGCGTCAAGTGTCTCATTGTATTTTTTGAGCTGCCTGACATCCTGCGCTGAAAAGCGGGCAATTTCACTGTGGAACTGATTGGCGTCAGGGTAACTGATTAGGCTATCACCGGAAGACAGCGGTAGGTAGTTGTTGACGCGTCGCTCGAGGATTTTCATGCCATGGTCGTGAAGGTGCAGGTCAGAAATTACTTTGGGATGCAGAAGGCTGACGGTGTAGCTCGCTGCAGAATTCCGATAGCCAGGATGAAATTCCTCTGTGACTGCCGCGCCGCCGACAATGGAACGCCGTTCAAGAATGGTGACGTCGAGGCCGGCACGTGCGAGATAGCAGGCGCACACGAGGCCATTGTGGCCTCCGCCGATGATGGTTGCAGTTTTACTCATGTTGCTCCTACTTTGACACTAACAATCATATTGGTGTAAGTTACGCGCCGCTTGTCGCCTTCATGCGCAGCTCTCCAGGATATTAAATGACTAATTCTAATACATCCGAGGTAGAAGAGTCGGTCGATTCCAGTAAATTGTCCCTGAGTATTTGGGAGCTTGCCTGGCCCGCGATTCTTAGTAACCTCCTATTTTCGATAATTGGTATCGCCAGTATTAAAATTGTCGGAGAGCTGGGTGCTTCAGCGGTAGCATCAGTGACCACGGGGCACAGAATTTTCTTCGCCCTACAAGCTATCCTCATGGCTATTTCGGCCGGCACAACAGCCTTGGTTGCGCGATCAATTGGTGCCAAAGATCCAGATGAGGCGGCAAAAATAACCAGTGCCTCTTTGTGGATAGGAAATAGTGTCGCGATTATTCTGATGTTGCCCTGCATTCTATTCTCAAGGGAAATTGCGAGCGTTTTTGGTCTCGACGAAGAGACAACTATTCAAGCAGGCGAGTTTATTCGTTGGCTCAGTTACTTCAATATCGCCTTTGCGATTAACATGGTGCTTGGCGCAGCTCTGCGGGCCGCGGGAGATACTAAAACACCGCTTTGGATCGGGGTCATCACTAACCTGATTAATTTGGTGTTAGTTTATGTGCTGGTCTACGGGAAATTTGGTTTGCCCCAAATGGGCGTCCCGGGAGCAGCCATCGCAAACGGTCTGTCATTTCTCGTTGGCGCCATCATATTGTTGATTCTCTGGCGGCGACATATGCTGGTGATTGGTATTGGGGGGATAAGCTCCCTGACTCGCGCTCGAATAAAGAAACTGGTGGATATTGGTTATCCCGCAGGACTAGAGCAGTTTGTGTTTCAAGCCGGCTTTCTGGCTTTCCTGTGGCTGGTTGCCAAATATGGTACTGCAGCCTTTGCCGCTTATGGGATCGGGGTTCAAATTCTATCAATGTCATTTGTTGTGGGGTTTGGTTTTTCGATTGCCGGTGCGACACTGGTTGGTCAGCATCTGGGCGCCAAAGATCCAGTGGGAGCAAGGCGTCAGGGTTGGCGGGCAACCAGATTGGCAGCAATAAGCATGGTGGTGCTGGGTGCTGTAATTGTCGTCGCCGCGTCCGAAATAGCCCGTTTTCTCATTGATGACGATGAAGTTGTAAAGCTGACGGTTATCTTTATTTATATGCTCGGTATATCGCAGCCGCTGATGGCCATCGAATTTACTTTGGGTGGGTGTCTGAGAGGGGCAGGGGACACTCGGTTCCCATTGGTTGCAACTTTAGTCGGCTTGATAGGCGTCAGGGTGGGTCTTGCATTTTTATTCATGTTGATGGATTTGCCTGTCGAGTACATCTATGGCGCTCTGATCGCCGATTACGTTGTTAAAGCTGTGATGCTTGTAAGGCGTTTTGAGTCTGGTAAGTGGCAGCACATCCTTGCAGACAAGGAAGCTACAAGTGACGCTTCCAAGAATCACCATTCATCCTAAGCGCGATACTTTGGGGTAGGGCTGCGCCTTAATCAATGGTGTTAACTACTGGGTGACTGATATACCTTGTTACCAAACCGATTGTTATCAAACCGATTGTGACGAAACCGATTGTTGGCTTAATGATTGATGAGTTTGGCATGCGAACGACGCTATTTTTCAGCGATGTTAAAGCGTCGTAAGCACGCGAGGTTTGTTTTTGGATATTACCATTGTGTACTCGTACTGGGCGGAGAAATTTCCTGGTGCCGTACACAAACTCCAGCCGTCAAGGGCCGTTGTAGTGGACTCGCTGCCCGTTGAAAGAAAGGGTTCGATAGTGATGACCTGACCCTCTTCTAATCGGCGTGTGTCATTTTTGTCATAGAAATTGGCGATGAAGTTGGGTTCTTCGTGTAATCCTCGACCAATGCCATGACTGCCTAAGTCCTTAATCGTCACAAAACCCGCGCGTTTCGCGGTCTTCTCTATTGCGAGACCAATTTGGTTTACTTTTGCGCCGGCACGGGCCACTTTCATTGCGTTTTTGAGCGCTGTTCTTGTCGACTGACACAGATATTCAATTCTTGGATCAACAGGCGGTACAGGGAAGGTGCCGCCGGTATCACCAAAGTAGCCATCAAGTTCTGCTGAGACGTCAATATTGACAACGTCACCGGGTTTAACAATACGTTCAGAAGGAATACCGTGCGCTGCTTCCTCATTGATGCTAATGCAGGTATAGCCGGGAAAATCATAGGTGACTTTTGGTGCGGAATTAGCGCCATATCTGTTCAGGTTCTTTCTGCCAATTTCATCGAGTTCGAGCGTACTCATACCGGGTTTCAGATGCTTACGCATGATCATCAGCGTCTCATAGACAATCCGACTAATGATTTTGAGTTTTCTTAGATCTTCTTCGTTCTCGATGGTCACGCTTTGTCTCCGAAAAAGCTTGGAAAATAATATTAACTCACAGGACACGCATTCAAAAGTGGCTGAATTCGAGAAGGTAGTGTATCTTTTTCGAACGCAAAGGATCATCCAAGGGAACGAAATCAATGTGGATTAGAAAGCTGGTTTTGGTAAGTATGGTTTTGGCATTGCTCCATGGGTGTGTAAATTTGAATGCTAATCCCGCTGAGCAACTGCTAGGTAAGTGGCAGGTTGATATTGCGGGCGTGGAGCTCATAGTCAAATATACGCAAACCACAGTACAAGTTGGGGATAGTACACCGGTACCTTACGCGCTTACCGGAAATCAGCTTACTTTTACCAATGGTGGCAGTCAGAAACGTGTCATTATGTTTTCGAGTAAGCGCGAAATGACTCAAACAGACCCTCTCACTCAAACGGAACGCATTTACACTCGACTTTGATTAGATACCAAGCGCGCCGGAGATCATCAGTTTCGTGTCTGGGCTTTCATCCAACCTAAGTCGCTGATTTGAGGCCCTCGGAACAAGTTCTTGGGTCAAGTTTGACACTGTATATAAATACAGTTATCTTGCTAGAAAATAAGTCATGAGCCTACTCGTGTGGCTGATCAAAATCCCCCTAACAATCGTTCCGCTCAGGCCAACGGCGTCATCTTGCCGGAAGATTATTACCTCAAAAATTTTCGATGTGTACTGACGTTTGTTGAAAGTCGCTATCAGGATCTGTTAACGGACAACGAGAAGGATTATATCGATGCCTTCCAATTTTTGGACGAAAATGCGCAGCGTCTTTACGCGAGACTGATGCTGCGCAAAGGGCCGTTTTTTCGCAGCGATAAGCTTAATTATCCTGAAATTGAAGCGATTGATCAGGCTGCCGTGCAATTGAAAAAATCGGGTTTGTTCGCGATCTACACTCGAGATAAACCGATTGATGAAAATAACGTCGAAGATTTCTTGGCTTTACTATCTAAAGTTGAGCTTGAATCCTTGCTTAATACCTATCTTGAATTTGACACTCCCTCAGGCCAAATCAGCAAACATGTGTTACTCGAGTTGGGAGCTGAGCATCTTTCAATTGAAGACTTTCGCCGTGAACTGCAATTTAGCGTTTATGAACCGTTAGGAGCAGAGCATCTGGAATTACTCAAATTGTTGTTTTTTGGCAATATGCATCAGGATTTTACCGAATTTGTGTTGAATGACCTTGGCGTCAAACAATTTGAGGGTTACTTGATTGACAAGGACACACGTTTCTTTTCCCGGCGTGAAATCATTGATGACACGATGCAGTTATACCATTTGAGCGAGCTTGCTTATCTCTCTATCGAAAGCAACGATCTCGAAGCGTTGTTGCAAATTGCGGATATGACAATCTTGATAGATGAACCGTCGTTGCGAAGACGACGAGATAAAGTCGTGAATCGAATAGCTAGACAGCTTGAGCGACTCGACCAGCATCATGAGGCTCTTCGGTTGTTCGGCTTATCAGCCTCAGCGCCAGCGAGAGAACGGCAGGCAAGAATGTATCATTCGGTATTTGAAAATTCGGGCGAGGCGCTTCTCTGTTGTGAGCAGATCATTGCAGCACCTGAGGATGAAGCTGAATTTGAATTTGCGGCTAAATTCGGTCGACGGATTCTGAAGAAAAACAAATTGACCATACCTGAGATATATCCTGTATTTGAACCGTTGACTCCTGCATCGCATATCCTGGAAATTGAGTTTGAACAGGGACGACGTGTCGAAGAAGCTACCCGATGCTGGTACGAGTCAAATGGACATCGCGCAGTGTATGTTGAGAACGCGCTTTTTACAGGTCTTTTTGGTTTGGTGTTTTGGGATATCATTTTTGCGCCAATTAAAGGCGTCTTTTTTAACCCTTTTCAACGCGGGCCGGTGGATCTATTTACGTCTCTATTTAGGGTACAACGAGAAGAACTTATCGCTGCTCGTCTGCTCGCAATCGAAGATGGGACCGTGTTGAGCGCGCGAGCGTTTGAAACCTTTGATGATAAAAGATACATCGCCAATTTTCTGGTCAACTGGCAGGTAATCGATCGATCATTGCTTCAATTGGCCTTAGAGAGGATTCCCGCCAAGCACTTATTGAGTGTTTTTGAGCGGCTCCTAGTCGACCTGCGATCTAACAGAAGCGGGTTGCCTGACCTGATTGTTTTTCCCGATACGGGTGGTTACCAGTTAGTTGAAGTAAAAGGTCCGGGCGACAAACTTCAGGCAAATCAGAGTCGGTGGATTCGCCACTTTGAGCAAATAAAGTTGCCCTTCGAAGTGGTGAACGTGCAATGGCGTTAACAGAGACAAGCATATCTCGCATGGACCGCCAAACTGACATCAAGCTAGCAGTGCGCGAACTTGTTGAGAAAACGGAACGCACCGGTGATCTCAATTTTCGCTTTTCATCTCGAAGTTCTGCTCAGGAAGGTATTAAGGGACATCAGAAAGTTCAGCGTTCCCGAGGCGAGGGGTATGTCGCTGAAGAGAAAGTTTCTGGTGTTTTTGAAGTCGAGGGGCTGGCTATTGAGATCGTGGGTCGGGTTGATGGATACCAACTGGAACCATCGGTGACCGGTGCAACCGATAGAATTGTCTGGGTTGAAGAGATCAAAACCACGCGTATGGATGTTAGTCAGATTCCCGAAAACATTACCCGGCTGAACTGGGGTCAGGCGAGAGTTTATGCGCATCTTCTGGCATTGAAACAGCATCTGTCTAACGAGCAGAAGTTGGTGATTAAGCTATGTTATTACAACCTCGATGATGGTGTTGAATATTTGCAGGAAGAAAACTGGTCATGTGCAGATCTCGCAGCGAGCTTTGACGAAATGTTGCGTCGCTATGCTCGATGGCACAGGAAATACCTGGCATGGCAAACGCTTCGGAACGATACGCTTACTGCCTTAGACTTTCCCTTTAAACGCTATCGAAAAGGTCAGCGTGAAATGGCCGTTAGCGTCTATCAGGCGATGAAAAATCACCAGCAACTTGTCATGCAGGCGCCCACTGGAATTGGAAAAACTATGGCCAGCATTTTTCCTTCGCTTAAGGCGATGAGTGAATATGGCTACGATAAATTGTTTTACTTGTCAGCGAAAACCTCGGGGCAGTCAATGGCAGCTGCCGCATTAGATGACTTGCGAGGTCAGGGTTTAGTCTTCAGAGACATCACTTTGACCGCAAAAGAAAAAATTTGCTTCACGCCAGGCGCACCCTGTGACGCGGAACATTGCGTCTATGCTAAGGGTTATTACGATAAGCTTCCGGCAGTACTTGAAGAGGTGTTAGAGAAAGGGAATTCGCTGACAAAAGGCGTCATAGAAGCATTAGGTCACAAGTTTTCAATCTGTCCTTTCGAACTGTCACTGGATCTGTCTGAAATCGCTGACATGGTGATTTGTGACTATAATTATGTTTTTGACCCCGCGGTCTATCTGCGCCGTTACTTCCTTGATTCAAACGCAGACGAAGCGCATGGTAAATATGGGTTTCTGATCGACGAAGCGCATAATTTGGTTGATCGTGGCCGTGATATGTTTTCTGCAGAGCTGGTGAAAGAGACATTGTTGGCCCATAAAAGAGATCAAAAGTATGCTCTGCCGCTTGTGTCAAAGTGCCTGAATGCTGTCAATCGAGAGATTCTTAACCTCATTCGTCCCAATAAAGAGAGGCTTGAAGCCGATGGTTATCTATTACTAGAAACCTATCCTGACCGGCTTGCAACGTCTCTCAAAAAGTTTTGTGATGCGGCAGAGGAGTGGCTACACGAGCATCCTCTACCCCAAAACCAGAATGCGATCATGCAAGAAGGTTTGCTTAGTGCCTATTTCGATTGCTTGCGTTTTTTGAGGTTGGGCGAGCTTTACAATAGTAACTACAGCTGCTTGATCATACGTCGCTCCGGCCAGACGATTGTGAAACTATATAACATCAATCCTGCCCCGGGTCTCTCTGCCGGGTTAAAAAGAAGCTTTGCCGCAGTATGCTTCTCGGCGACGATGGGTCCCCAACCTTATTTTCAGTCTTTGATGGGCATCTCTGAAGAGGCGAATTGGTATAAAATTCCAGCGCCTTTTGACCCCGCTCATCTCGGCGTGTTTGTACCTCGGTATATATCAACCACCTATCGTGATAGGGATAATAGTCTGGATGATCTGGTTAACCTTATCGCTGATGTGGTCGGTCACCGAGCGGGTAATTATCTGATTTTCTTTCCTTCCTATGTCTATCTAAATGAAGTGCTGGCGACTTTCTCCGTACGGTTTCCTCAATTCAATACCGTCTGCCAGGCACCTGCCATGGATGACGCTGCACGAACCGGATTTATGGAGATGTTTGAAACGCCGGGGTCAGAGAGCGGGGTTCAGGAAACGCTGGTCGGTTTTGCTATTATGGGTGGCGTGTTCGGCGAAGGTATAGATCTAAAAGGTAACCGGTTGATAGGTGTGGTTGTCGTTGGTGTCGGTTTGCCGCAATTAGGCATTGAGCGTGATTTGATCAAACACTACTTTGATGGTGAGCTTCAATTAGATGACACGCGGGAGCCCGATAAAAATCACGTGACGGGCACGGGGTTCGAGTTTGCCTATCAATATCCCGGAATTAATCGGGTCCTTCAAACGGCGGGTCGACTCATCAGAAGTGAGAGCGATAGAGGCATTTTGTGTCTTGTTGACAATCGGTTTAACGAACATCGCTATCGAAGGCTGTTGCCCAGTCACTGGGAAATGGAAGGGGTTAAAAGCCCAGCGCAACTCAATCGAGCAATAGAAGCATTCTGGCGTGGTAGCGATAACCAATTGCGATTGTAGCTGCTGTCACTAGTGGCGCTCACGTCTATTGCCGCCTCCATGCGGGTTGCCTCTGTGATGATGACCACGTTTATCATAACCTCGACCATGATAGCCACGGTCATGATAGCCACGGTCACGATAGCCTCGGGGGTGATAACTACCGTTGCGGTGGCCGCGGTAACGGCTTCCGTATCGACCTCTTTTAAGATGGTTGTGGGAGTATGCGAGTGGTGATCCGATCGCCAACCCGAGCGCAACAGCGTTCCAACTATTTCTTTTTGTGTGTTCGGCATACCGGCGCGAAGCATGTTCATATGCTGAGTGTCTGTAGCTGCGATGATGACCGGTTGATGTGTAATATCTTCTCGTAGGTCTGCTAGTGCGGTAGCTCGTATAAGCGTTGGTCTCTTCGTGCGTATGTTCCTCGGCCTCATAGCAGTGATGATGCTGGTGAGATTCGTTAAAGTGACAGTGATCATAGTCAAGTTGAGTCACGTCAGCGGATCCAGAGATGGTTTGCTTCGGCGTTTCTCGGTTCAAGTAGTGGTCGTTCAGTGCGCTGGGCTCTAGACTTTCCATCTGACTATTTTTGGCGTGATCGACTGTGACAACAGTAGAGGTTTTCGTAGTTGGGGTATGGGACACGAGCTTTGCTTCAGCCTGGGCGTCAAGGAACAGGATCAATCCTAGAGTTGTGCCTGCGATAACGCGAAATATGTCGCTGATTGAGTATATTGCTGTCGTCTTCACCGAAAATACCCCAACTACATTAACTGTGATTTTGTTTCAGTATTTAACTAGAACGAGTTTACCCGCGGGTGATGAACGATAGCTGAATGAACCTGAACGGAGTAATCTGTGGCTCAGTGTCTACAAAAGTAACTTAGTAAGAGGAGTATTAGTTTGGGTACATTCTATCGGTTGTTCTTAGTGTTGTTTTTGTTATTCGGTGCAGAGCTTGTGACAGCAGACCTGACTGAACTCGAAAACAAGATCATCGCTATCGCGGAGAGAGACAAGGAATCAGCGATTGCGTTGTTGGCGAGAACGGTGAATATCAACAGCGGAACGATGAATCACTTGGGGGTTAAAGCGGTAGGCGAGGTTTTTGCAGAGGAGTTTCAGCATCTTGGTCTAACAACAACTTGGCATGATATGAGTGAAGTTAATCGTGCAGGACACCTTTTTGCCGAGACCGCAGGAGAAAGCGGCAGTCGTTGTCTGCTGTTGATTGGTCATCTTGATACCGTGTTTGAACTCGATAGTCCTTTTCAGAAATTTGATCGACAGGGTGACCACGCAACCGGACCTGGTGTCAACGATATGAAAGGGGGAGATGTCGTGATTCTCTATGCATTGAAAGCGCTAAAGGAAGTTGGCGTGCTGGATGATCTGAAACTGATCGTGGCACTTATCGGCGACGAGGAAAAATCCGGAAGTCCAAAATCTATTAGCCGTTATCATTTAATTGAAGCCTCTAAACGATGCGATATCGCATTGGGTTTCGAGATTGCTACAAGTCTCAACGCCGCAACGGTAGCAAGGCGAGGATCGAGTGGTTGGCGTCTGGACGTGAGCGGTAAGCGCGCGCATTCTGCTGGGATTTTTAATGATGAAGTAGGCAGCGGCGCAATTTTTGAGGCTGCGAGAATCTTGAATCAGTTCCATGAGCAGCTGACGGGTGAGGAGTATCTTACCTTTAATCCCGGTGTTATTTTGGGAGGTACGGATGTGGATTATGACCCTTCACAGAACAAGGGTGGTACCTTTGGCAAAACAAATGTTGTATCACAGTCCGTTGTGGTGCACGGTGGTTTGCGTACCATATCACCGGCACAGGAAGCCTCTGCCCGAGCACGAATGAAGGCAATTGCCGAAAACAATCACCTGCCAAAAACTTCAGCACAAATCACTTTCCAGGACGGTTACCCTTCAATGCCGCCCACAGAAGGAAATATGGCAGTTCTAGCAAATCTGAGTGGGGTCAGTGTAGATCTTGATCAGGGTGAAGTCGTGGCTTTCGATCCAGGTAAAAGAGGTGCCGCAGATGTTTCATTTGTTGCTGGATATGTCGATGTCATCGACGGTGTTGGGGCCGAGGGAAATGGCGCTCATACTCTTGACGAGAGTATTGATCTGGCTACCTTGCCGTTACTAATACAACGAGCGGCTATTCTCATCCATCGCTTAAGCACAGTTGAACACTATTAGCTGTTGTTAGCCGCTATTGAACCTTGCAGGCAAGACAGTGAAGGTAAACACCAGGTGATTGACTCATGCGCATGAAGGGTTCAAGTTCGGCTGTGATGCGCTGAAAAAAGCGTGAGTCAATATTAATGTTGAGCGCGGAGATAAGGTTCGCCGCGGCCTCACTGTTCATGATTTCTTTGAGGAACAATTCTTTCGGCGTGAGTTGTTTTTCAATATGGTATCTCTGGAATTCGGTAACACTGGCAAGTGTTGCCGCAGATTGAATAGCATCCTCTAGGGTACCGATGCCGTCGACTAATCCTAGCTCGAGAGCTGTAGCACCAGCCCAAACTCTTCCTTGGCCAATCGCATCAACTTCTCTTACGCTCATGCTGCGACCCTTGGCAACAAGTGAAATGAATTTAGCGTAGGTATTCCGGATTGAGAGCTCTAATGTATTTTTCATGATTGGATTCAGAGCGGTAAAAGGGTTCATAGCGCCCGCGAGGGGTGTTGTGCCGACACCATCTGAGTGAATTCCTAATTCTGCGAAACTCTTTTCAAATGTTGGGAAGACCATAAAAGTTCCGATCGAGCCGGTAACTGTATTCTTTGAAGCGAATATTTTGTTCGCTGTTGCCGATATCCAATAGCCCCCTGAGGCAGCGTAGGATCCCATGGAAACGACAACGGGTTTGCCCGCTTCCTGCAATTGTGAAAGTTCATAGCGAATTTTCTCTGATGCAGATGCAGAGCCACCCGGGCTGTCGACTCGAAGTACCAGCGCCTTTACAGTATTGTCTTCACGAGCTTTGATGATCAGTTTGGATAGAGAATCACCCCCAATAGTACCTTCAGGTTGGTACCCATCGTAGATTGTGCCCTTGGCTTTGATAATGGCAATCTTGTCAACGGCCGGGTTAGCGGTGCTGATCGCGGGACGAGTTGCGGCGAGGTATTGTCGGAAATCAATCTGATTAAAGCTGGCTCCATTTTTACCGACGATGTCCTGCAGGTGCTCTGTCCATTTTTGCGGTGATATTCGTTCATCTATCAGTTTTCGCTGAACTGCAAGTAAAGATGCATCACCGGCAGCTTCTGCGAGTAAAGTGTCGTATTCACTAATGTATTGATCAAATTCAGCGCGTGAGATGTCGCGTTTTTCTGTAATGGTTTTTGCGTAGTTGTCCCAGAGAACTGTCAGCCACCCTAGATTAGCTTCCTTTGATTCACTAGACATATCGTCTCTGAGAAATGGCTCAACAGCACCCTTATAGGTGCCGACTTTGAAAACGTGCATGGTAACTTTGAGTTTGTCGAGCGCTTCTTTATAAAATGTTGGATAGACGCCAAACCCAGTCATAAATACGCCACCAAAGACTTGTAAACTCGTGTCGTTTACAAATATTTTGTCGGCGTAGGCAGCCAGGAAATATTGGCTTTGAGTATAGCCACCACCCCAAGCGTAAACGGTTTTGCCCGCTGTTTTAAAAGCGTCCAGAGCGTCACCAAGGTCACTCACTT
>Ga0206677_10003882_pt1 | contig 12419 bp, 11 predicted proteins | sample M130m12015metaG_FD_155475 | JGI IMG/M metagenome (GOLD analysis project Ga0206677, IMG submission 155475) | Ammonia-oxidizing marine archaeal communities from Monterey Bay, California, United States - M1 30m 12015 | ecosystem: Environmental > Aquatic > Marine > Intertidal zone | place: USA... | reverse complement strand
CAATCAATTGACCATGACATCAGTTGATTTGAACGAAACTGAAACAAATACAGAAACATATCAATCCAGCATTTATAAGTATGAAGATCTTTGTGACAATAATAATCTTCTTATTGATCAATAGTATTCCTTTTGAAAAATATTTAGATTTAGAGACTTCACCATTCAAATTATCGATTTAAATCACAGGCATATCCTCCTCTTTAAGTTCAAGTTAATTATTGAAATTTAAGGGCAACTCTAAATACATTTCATAAACTTTCAAATCTTTAAAAGTAAAATTGGACACCAAATGTTTTATTAAAAATTTCATTGGTTAGAGATTTATTGATGAAAAAATTTAAACTAATTTTTTCTTTTAATTGGTATGAAATTTTTTGAGCAATTCCATAGGAAGAATTGGGTTCTAAACTGGTAAACAAAATATAAAACTGTGAATTAGTGATAAGTTTTCTAATTTTTTTTCTAAAATATATTGAATAGAAATTGTTATTCATATCAAAATTTTTTCCTTCACCATGTAAATAAAGAAATAACAAATCTGTTTTAGGGTTTAGAGAAAATGAAGCCCTAACCGACTCAACATGTCTTGCTCTATATTCTTCGTTTTCAAACAAACGATATCCCGGTAATTGAAAGCCAATTGTAAGTTTGAATTTTTTATCAATCAGCTTATATCTTGTAATTAATGAATAATTAGCTGGATGAAACCCATCCATCATTATAAGATTAATAAGGTTAAGACTAAATCTTTTTTTATCGTTTGTTCCTGCTCGAAGAATAAAGTGTGGTTTGTCAGATGTAAAAAGAGGTATAAATGAGAAGCCTCCAGTATTGAGTTCGATTGAACCATATTGTGATTTAACATTTGAGCATATCAAAAAGCAAGTCACGAAACAAATCAGAATATTCTTCATTAATTTTGAAAATTTATTGAAAGATAAATTCTAGAGGCAAGATATACTTCAGTAACTCCCCATATCCACAAACGGTTTTTCACATACAATTCCATTAGACCAATATATAAATTGTTAATAATATATTTCTAAAAACCCCCCAACACTTTTAAACCCCCAATTATTTTAATGATATAAAAATGAAATTTGGTACTCATTTCAAAATAAACCAACCTAGCTTCAGTCATAAGTATGAGACTTTTGCTCAGATAGATTAATGCCTTAAGAATTGCGATAGTTTCCTTTCTGAATTTCGAATACGCCCTGCTATCATTCAACTTACTGCGCTAAGCTGCCAACAAGTGAAGTGGCACACACATTATTAAATCCAGAGGGGGCGGCACTAACTTCAAATGGGTTCTATTTATACATAGTGCTATAAAATAAATATTACTTGATACAATTAGTGAATATTAATATTACGATACATAGTGGCTTGAATCATTTTATTATTGTGACTAACCCCATAACCAAATAAGAACTTTTCAATTTATTGTTATTTTTTGTTAAGCTCTCTTTAAAATTAAGTAATTCTTGAAATTAGTATATTGTGAAGTAAATCAATCACCATGAGAAATCTTAGCGTAAAAATTAAATATGATTGAATGGCATAAACGATTATTAAAGCAAATGATGGAGCAATTTAATTTGGATTCATATCAGGTTGCTTGGATTTCATTTTTAGAGGGGGTGGTTCTTACAATTATTTTTTATGAATTTTTTGTTGGCTAAATACTAATAATGAAAAATATTCACGCCCTTATTTTGGGAGCAACAGGTTCTACAGGTCAAAAATTATTAGATTTAATATTGAAAGATTCTAGTTATAGTAAAGTCAGTATTTTTGTGCGAAGAAATCCTTCAATAGAACACGAAAAGCTAACTACTCATGAAATTGATTTCTCAAGATTAAAGGATTATAAAAGCCTTATTGATGGTGACATTCTCTTTTCTGCATTTGGAACGACCTTAAAAGGTGCTGGAAGCAAAAACCAGCAATATTTAGTAGATTTTACTTATCAGTATGAATTTGCTAAAATGGCTTCGGCTAATGGAATTAACCATTATTCATTAGTGTCTTCTGCAGGAGCAAATGAAAGATCTTTTTTTTTCTATCCAAAAATAAAAGGAGAACTTGAAAAGGCTGTAAAAAAACTTCCGTTTAAAAAAATTCAAATCTTCCAACCACCAATTCTGATAAGACAACCAGAATTAATGAGAAATGGAGAAAGGATTGGCATAAAGGTGTTTAGTGTATTCAATAAAATAGGACTTCTAAAGTCTCAAAAACCTTTATCAGTATCATTATTAGCTAAAAAAATGATTAGTGAGATTAAATCAGAAAAAAATCTAGGAATAAAAACTTATAATATTAAAGATATTATTTCTTCAAAATTATAGGCATATCTCCCTAGGTTAGTTATGGTGCTCCTATATAAGTGGTTAAATTTTTATGTCAATGTCTTCAGTTTTTCTCTCCTTTGGCAAAAGCCCAAGCAATTGCCCCTCCGGAGATGGCAGTAAATACTATATAGATGATAACTGTGGTTAATGCTTGACCAGTGGCATTAAACACCGAATATTGAGAAGCTTCATTTAAGCTTTGAATACCTGCTAAAATAGCTCCTAACCAAATTCCATTTAGAGCTCCATCTTTAATATTTCTAAAGTTCATTTTATCCCAAATAATTACCTGTAATAAAGTTTGCAATAATCCAGCAGCGAATCCAGCCCAAAGAACAGGTTCTGCATAATAAGCAGCAGGAAAAGCCTCGTGCAGAGCAGCTGTTGTTGGATTAAAATAAAAAGGCACTACGACAATGCCTGCAATTGCAGCTACAGCTACATATCCAGCCACCAATGGTAAAATAAATTTTTTCATTTTGTTATTTTTATAATAACCCAATATATGGATTTCTCAGAATCTGTGATTCCGAATCTGATATTATCCTTTAGTCCGTGAGTTACATGACCTTTTACTTCTTGATTCTATTGACTTTAACCACTATGGCAAAGCCTATTTTTTGGGTTAAAAGAGCCTCTGCATATTATAAGAGGAGGGCAGGATGGAGGAATAATGATATAAAGCACTTACTCCACCAAAGAAATTTGACCCCTTTAAATAATAATAATATATTGTTGGTAAATTTTAAGCAATTCGAATTTTACAAAAACTATATGATTATGAGTAAACAAAATCGAAGAAATTTCATTAAAAAATCTACATTAGGTGGATTGGCATTGGCCAGCGCCTCGACCATGCGAATGAGTGCCCAAAGTTATCGTAACATTGTTGGTGCCAATGATCGCCTTAATATAGCCATCGCAGGATTGGGAAGAAGATTAGGAGCTTTTTTCTCTCCCATTGCGCACAAAAAAAGCAATGCTCGATTGACCTACCTTTGTGATGCCAAAGAAAGTCAAATGACCCAGGCCTACGAAAGGTTCAAAAAGCACATCGATTACGACCCTAAGTTGGAGCAAAATATTTTTAAAGTATTAGAAGACAAGAAAGTTGATGTTCTGATCAATGCTATGCCAGATCACTGGCATACTCCTGGTGCCATTATGGCCATGAAATCTGGAAAGCATGTGTATGTAGAAAAGCCCAGCAGCTGTTCAATGAAAGAGAATGAACTTTTGGTAGTAGCTGCTGAAAAATACAGTAAGGTGGTCCAAATGGGGAATCAGCAAAGATCATCAGCTCACACCCAGCAAATCGTCAAAAAAATTCATGAGGGAGTCATTGGGGATGTATATAAGGCTGTAGCGTTTTATAGTAGTGGCCGCGGTGAGGTACCCAATCAAAAAAAGGCGGCTGTTCCAGAGGGACTGGATTGGAACCTTTGGCAAGGTCCAGCAGTACATAGAGATTATACTTCAGAAACTTGGAATTACAATTGGCATTGGTACGGTTGGAATTACGGTACTGCTGAAATGGGGAATAATGCTACGCATGAATTGGATGTTGCCCGATGGGCACTTAACGTAAACCTGCCCAATCGGGTTGAGGTAGAATCTGATAAAAGGCATTTTGTCGATGATGGATGGGAAATGTATGATACCATGTTGGCGAGATTCACCTTTGAAGACAATAAAATAATAGAGTGGGATGGAAAAAGTAGAAATGGCTATAATACTTACGGAAGTGGTCGTGGCGTAGTCATCTTTGGATCTGAAGGCTCTGTATTTGTAAACAGAAATCTTTATAAACTCTTTGACAGAGGAGGAAAGGTGATTGAGGAAGTCAGTAATGATGGAAGCGAAGGTGGCGTTGCTCTAGGGGGTGGTGGAAATATGTCTACCCTTCACGTGATGAATTTCTTTGATACCATTAGAGGAAAAGCCAAACCCAACGCTCCAATCGATGAGGCAAATGTTTCAATGGCCATGGTTCATTATGCCAATGTGTCTTCGAGGATCAAACAAAATTTTGAGGTTGACCCAGTGAAAGGAACCATGTACAGTAGCGAAGCTATGAAACATTGGAGTAAACCTTACGAAAAGTCTTGGGAAAGCAAGTTCTTGTCCCTCTAATCATTTCAATTAATTGCCATAAGAAACCATCAGGTGTTTAATGCCATGATGGTTTTTTTATTGTATTAGTTTGTTAAATTTCCTTAAGACGCACCACCCAGTCTTTGTTCGAATATTCAGGAGCAATATTTAGATTCACTAAACCCTTAGCCGATAACCATTATGAAAACTAACAACATTGGCTTAACATCCTGTGATTATACACAAAAAGATGTTGAATTAGTCAATGGGTTAGGAATAGTAGAAGTTTGATCTGGAATGAAGAGTTGACAACTTAAAACCGACCAAAACTCCAACACCCCAATACAAACAACCCCATTCAAGGCATCGCTAAAACCCTTGTTAGATCAATAATGCTTATGGTTTACAATCGATTTGGATTGGTCCCAACCTTGTTGATATTATATAATTCAATCGAAAAGTGGTTTTTACTCTAAGATTTGAAAAATCAAATATTTAATTTTATTCATTTGGAAACAATCCAATACGAATTGTGCTATTTTCGCATTATGCAGAGAATCAAAATTAAACTCGAGGACGATCAAGCTGATAAGCTTTACAAAATAGCTAAAGACAAAAAGGAAAATGTATCCTCAATTATCAGGAAGGCAATTGATGACTATTTTGAAAAGTTGTCTTAATCTTCATTATAAATATTATGAGGGTAGTTTTGTCATTTTTTTCAGGGATATCTTTTATTTTTTTTGGTTTGGCCTGTTTCTACAATAGTTTATTTGTAAATGAATTTTATCGTTATGGTTTATCAGAATACAGAACAATTATTGGTTTTTTCCAGTTATTGGGAGGAATAGGTTCCATCATAGGTGTTTTTGATAAAAGGATACTAATAATATCATCATTAGGGCTTTCAGTGATGATGCTATTGGGAGTTGGAGTTAGAATAAAAATCAATGATACATTTATCCAAACACTACCAGCATTAACATATCTCATTGTAAATGCAATTATTTGCATAGATGTAGTTACTAAAGCCAAAAAATAAAAATTATTGCAGAAAGGAATTACAGCAGCATCATGCCAAATAAAGAAAGGGTTTTGGGGTGTCGGAAATACTTGCTAGAGCATAAAAAAACAATCCTATTTAAAACTAATAAGAGTAAATAAATTAGTGTCATGGTAAAGAAGCATTTCTTAAGCCCGGGTTTAGCAGCAATATGTTATGGTGTTTGTATGTTTTTCTGCACGATTACAACATTTGCACAAGAAACACCTGTCTATGACTTGTCTATTTCAAAGCATGAAACCGCAATAGATTACCTTATCACGTCCCCTAAGGGATCAGCCAAGTCAGCGCTGACAAAAGACCTACAGAAGAGGCCCAACATCCTTTTTATAGCCATCGATGACTTGCGTCCGGAACTTGGAACTTATGGTGCCAAATACATCCAATCACCAAACATAGATATGTTGGCATCGCAGGGAGTCCAGTTCAATAAAGCCTATTGTCAGTCGCCTCATTGTGCCCCGTCTCGTTCATCACTGCTTTCCGGTGTTCATACCATAAGTTATGATGGCACTCCGATGAAACCTGAGGAACTTGCCCCCGGGAAACTGACCCTTCCTGCAACTTTTCGTCGGGCTGGCTACTACACTATTGGCAACGGCAAGATATTTCATCAAAAAGAGGATGATGAAGAACTGAGTTGGTCGGAACCTTCTTTTTCGCTGGTGAATGGACCAAAAGAGAATAATCACCTTACATTTCATGACAAAGAGTCGGTGAAATACATTCTTGAAAAAAATAAACGAGGGCCGTTTTTTGAAGCTCCAAACGTACCAGATAATACCTACATCGACGGGCAAACTTGTGATAAAACTATTGAGGATCTTCAAAGACTTGCAAAGAAGTATGAGCCCTTCTTTCTTGCCTGTGGATTTGTACGTCCTCATCTGCCTTTCTATGTACCTAAAAAATATTGGGATAAGTATGACAGGGAAGAGATAGCAGTTGCAGAAAATCAATTTAACCCTAAAAATGCTCCAGATGCGCTCACTGGATCGAGAGAATTTGCTAGTTACCACGATAGGGACATTGAATACAATTCGCAGGAATTCCATAAAATTGCCCGTCATGGTTACTATGCAAGTATAACGTATGTAGACGCCTTGGTTGGGAGACTTCTTACAACGCTCGATGAACTAGGACTCCGCGAAAATACGATTGTCGTACTATGGGGTGACCACGGATGGAACCTTGGTGAACATAATTACTGGAGCAAGCATAATCTTCTGAATACCAGTAAGCATACACCTTTAATTATTAGGGCACCGGGATTTAAACAGGATGTAAAAGCAGATGGTATTGTGGAACTGGTGGATATCTACCCAACACTGTGCGAACTGGCAGGAATCTCTTTGCCACAACATCTGGAAGGAAACAGCATAGTTTCGCTGATGAAAAATCCTAAACAGGACGGTAAGAAAGCAGCGTATACAAAGTGGAGAAGTGGAGCCTCTGTAATCACTAGTGATTTTTCCTACACAGAATGGGACAGCAATCAGCGAATGCTTTTTGATCTCAAAAAAGATCCTAACGAAAACGAAAACGTAGCTGAGATTCCCATTTATACAGAGATTGTAAAAGAGATGAAAGAATTACTCAGACAAAAGAAGCTCTAGTTTCTGTAAATGTTAAAGATTTACATGTTGAAGTTTATGATTTACTTAATCAATCAGATTCCACAATATCTAATAACTCTTTTTTGAAAACCTATAATTACGAGTACTATTCATATCCCGCTGGAGGTTGAACAACTGTCATAAAATATAGTGATTCTGAGTTTTTTATGAGTTTCTATTTAGATTTAGGAGAATGTTATAATGTTCAACCAACCTATAGAATTGGTTTTAACCTATATCCAATAACTAACACGATTATTATAATAGAGTGGAGTGCTCAAAAACAGTTTGGCGTAAAAGATTAATTATTTTTGTATTTCAAATGTATTTATCATATAAATTACACAATTGCTCAGATTTTGTTACTTTAATTAATATATAATATTGCATATTTTACACATTATCTCTATTTATATTGATAATAAATTACACTTAATATAACAAAATTTTAACAAATAATTATGCATGCATAATAAAATTTGTAAGTTTGTGGACATTAAAAATTATTTTATGAAAAAATTACTGTATATATTTATGTTATTTTCATACATCCTTGTCAATGCGCAAACTAATATTTCTGGTGTTGTGCAGGATAATGATGGATTAAGTTTACCAGGCGCTACTGTAGTAAATGAGGCTAATGGTGAATCAACCATATCAGACTTTGATGGTAACTTTAGCATCATTGGTAATGAGGGAGATATATTAATTGCAAGTTTTGTGGGTTACTCTGCAATAAATATAGAAGCTACTTTAGATTCTATGACCATACAGCTAGACCCTGATAATGAACTCGACGAAATTATAGTTTCAGCACTTGGTATATCAAGAGCCAAGAAATCTCTCGGTTATGCTGTTCAAGAAATCTCAGGTGATGAAGTTGAATCCTCAAAAGAGGCTAGCTTCATTAGTTCATTATCTGGAAAAATTTCTGGGCTTGACATCAGAAAGAGTAATAGCCTAGGTGGATCAGTAAACGCTGTCATTAGAGGATATAGTTCACTAAAAGGAAATAATCAAGCACTTTTTGTAGTTGATGGTATCCCAATTAGTAATTCTAATCTGAATGACTCTGATGTAGCTGCTGGATCAGGTGGATTTGATTACGGAAATGCTGCTTCAGACATTAACCCCAATGATATTGAATCTATTTCAGTATTAAAAGGAGCTTCGGCTGCAGCATTATATGGATCGAATGGAACCAACGGTGTGATTTTAATTACAACCAAGGGTGGAAAGAAAAGAGACGGTATTGGGGTTACTATAAATCACACTACCACTTTTAGTTCTTATGATAAAAATACTTTCCCTAAATACCAATACTCCTACGGTGCTGGTTATGGAGCCTATTATGGGTGGGATGGTTATTTTGATGAAGTAGATGTTAATGGTGACGGTGTAGATGATAAATTAATCCCAGTTGGTGAAGATGCCAGTTATGGGGGAAAACTCGATGGTTCATTGGTTTACCAATGGAACTCTCTTTATCCTCAATTAGATACTTACCAACAGGCTACGCCCTACAGCGCACCTGCCAATGGGCCGGATTATATTTTTGTTAATGGTTTAGCTAATGTAACTTCTGTTAATTTAGATGGAGGAGGTGAAACAGTAAACTATAGATTTGGTTATACTAGGGACGATAGAACTGGTATTTTGCCTAATAGTGGCATCACTAAAGACCTTATCGACTTATCTGCAGACTTTCAACTTAGTGATAAATTAAGTTTTAATTCTAAAATATCTTTTATTAAACAAAATGGCGTTGGACGATATGGTACAGGTTATGAAGATAGAAATGTTGTTAGAGGTTTTCGACAATGGCACCAGGTAAATGTAGATATTAAAGAGCAAGAAGATGCATATATTAAAACTGGGCAAAACATTACATGGAATCCAAACTCCGCAACCGATACAACTCCTCATTACTTTGATAATCCATATTTTTCTCTTTACGAAAATTATTCTGAGGATTTTAGAAAAAGAACTTTTGTTGCTTCTGAACTAAAATACAAGTTTAATGATTGGATCAATGTTCTTGCAAGATTTGGACTCGATTCAACAAATGATCAACAGGAGGAAAGAGCTAATATTGGAAGTATTCTTTCTCCCTTTTATTCGAAGTATACAAGATCTTTCGAACAATACGATTACACCGCGATGTTAAATTTCAATAGAGATATTACTGACAAAATAAAATTGAGCGGTATTGTTGGACTAAATATACTTACCAAACACTTTAATAGCACAAGTGCATCAACAACTGGAGGTCTTGTAGTCCCTGGTGTTTGGTCGCTTAGCAACTCTATAAGTAACATTAGCCCTCCATCAGAGAGTGCAGGACAAATTAGAAAAGAAGGAGCTTTTGCTCAGTTGACTTTTAGTTATGATAATTTCTTATACATAGATGGAACAATAAGGAATGATAAGTCCTCTACTTTGCCAGAGGATAACAATTCTTATCAATACCCTTCCGTTTCAACAAGCTTCATTGCCAGTGAATTTTTAGATTATTCATGGTTATCATTTGCAAAACTTCGTTTTAACTTTGCAGAAGTTGCTAATGATGCGGGAGCATATCAAATCTTAAATACCCCCAGTGCTGATGCACCTTTCGGTAATAAACCTATGTATTATTTTTCTGATACTTCCAAAAATCCTAACCTTCAACCCGAAACTACCTCAGAAACAGAATTTGGCATTGAGGCTATCTTCTTAGACAATAGATTTGGTTTGGACATTGCTGTATATAACAGGAAAACGATTAATCAAATTTTACCTGCTCAAGTCTCTGCTGCATCTGGTTTTAATTACAGATATGTAAACGCAGGGGAGATGGAAAATAAAGGTGTTGAAATGTCAGCTTTTGCAATCCCTGTAAGAACAAATGATTTTGAATGGAATGTTAATCTTAACTGGACTAAAAACAAAAATATGGTTGTTAGTCTTTTTGAAGATGGAGAAAATATTTTACTCGCATCTCAGTGGGCCTCTGCAATTAATGCAAGAAAAGGACAACCCTATGGAACCATCACAGGAAATAATTTTGTTTTTGATGATGCAAGCGGAAAAAAAGTAGTAGGATCAGATGGAAAATATCTTGTTACATCCTCTATAACTGAAGTTCTTGGAAACGTTCAACCAGATTGGATAGCTGGACTAAGTAACAATTTTAAATACAAGAATTTCTCACTTGGTTTCTTGATTGATATAAGACAAGGCGGAAATGTAATGTCATGGGATTATGCTTTTGGTATGGCCACAGGGTTATATGAAGAGAGTGCTACTACAAATGATAAAGGAAACCCTCTAAGAGATGCTGTTAGTGATGGTGGAGGTATTCTTCTACCCGACACAGTTATGGAAGATGGTTCTCCAAACACCACATATGCCTCGGCAAGTACATATACAATGCCTTTAGGTTATTATGGAAGTAGAAATGTCGCACAGTTTATATATGATGCATCATTTGTCAAACTCAGAGAATTAACAATCGGATATGATGTACCAAATAATTTCTTGAATCAATTTGGAATACAAAAAATGTCTGTTGGACTAGTTGGTAGAAACCTATGGATAATAGATAAACACACTCCTTACACTGACCCAGAGGCGAGTCAAAGCGCTGGGAATTATTCTCAAGGTATTCAAATTGGAGCATTACCGGCAGTTAAAGACTTGAGTCTAAACGTAACTTTAAATTTCTAAGAAAATGAAAAAGCTATTAATACTAATTTTTACTGTAACTTTTTTAACATCATGTTCTGAAGACATTCAGGATTTTAATATCAATCCTAAAGTTGCAACAGATGCAGATCCAGCTCATTTATTCTCGTATGGTCAATTTAACCTGGCCAAACAGATTTCAAATTATGACTACAATCATAATGTAAGCGTCTTTTGGGCAAATTTTGCTACACAAACAACATACATTCAGGAGTCAAGTTACAACCCTGATGACAGAGATGTTGGTGGAAATATGTTTGACAATATTTACACTGAAAGTCTTTACGAATTAAAAAAAGCACGAGAAATTATTAATTTGAAGGAGGTATCTGCTGCAGAAACACCTTTGAAAAATAATAAACTAGCCATGATTAAGGTGTTAGAAGTATATGCTTATCAATATCTTGTTGATAATTTTGGTAACGTACCTTATACTGAGGCATTAGATATGGAAAATGCAACGCCTGTCTATGATGATGCATCAACAATTTACGATGCCATCATCACTGATCTTCAAGCGGCGGCATCAAGTTTTGATGTTTCTGCTGGTGCAGGATCCTTTGCAAGTGCTGATATAATATATGGAGGGGATATTGAAAAATGGAAAAAATTGGCATATACCTTACACTTAAAGCTTGGAATAAGGCTTGCTGATGTGAATGCTTCAAAAGCACAAACGATGATTCAGGCATCTGTCTCTGCGGGTATTTTTGAGTCAAATGATGATTCTGCTTTATTTAATTTTATTAATACAGAACCACTTTGGAATCCTGTATATGATTATTTTGTTTTTGATAGTAGGAATTCTGATTTTGTTGCCACCACCTCAGCTTTAGAACTTTTACAAAACTTAAGTGACCCAAGAGTAAATGTAATTTATGATGACAATATCGAAGGGGGAATGGTTGGCGGAGTTTATGCAGCAGAAGGAAATTCTTTTGCTTCACTGACACATTTAAATCCTGCATGGACCGATGACCCAACTTTACCGGGTAATATGATGGATTATTCCTTAGCAATGTTTGATTTGGCAGAGGCTGCAGCTCGAGGTTTTATATCTGGCGATGCTGCTACATATTATAATTTGGGAGTTGAAGCATCTTTTGCTTACTTTGACATTAGTGATTCTGTGTCTGATTATCTTACAGCAAATCCATACGATGCTGCTAATTGGAAAGAATCCATTGGAACACAGAAGTACATTGCGTCTGTGATTAATCCCCATGAGGCTTGGACTGAGTCTAGAAGATTGGGAGTACCTGCTTTGGCTGCTGCTGCATCAAATGGTGTAGCTAACCCAAAAAGGATGACTTACCCGATTGATGAGGAGCTTATTAATACCACTAATTTTAATGCTGCATCATCCGCAATGGGTGGAGATAATACCTCTTCTGCCATTTTTTGGGACATAGAATAGTATAATTAATTGTATTTTTACCTGAGTCTTATTTCTTTAGGAAATAAGACTCAGGTAAATTACTTTATTACTTATAGTTCCTAACAATTCTTTACATATATATTTCCTTTATCATCACTATTATAGCCTTCTATAGCTAGGTT
>Ga0206677_10003880_pt1 | contig 12424 bp, 11 predicted proteins | sample M130m12015metaG_FD_155475 | JGI IMG/M metagenome (GOLD analysis project Ga0206677, IMG submission 155475) | Ammonia-oxidizing marine archaeal communities from Monterey Bay, California, United States - M1 30m 12015 | ecosystem: Environmental > Aquatic > Marine > Intertidal zone | place: USA... | reverse complement strand
GGCAGTGATATCTGTATACATATCTGCCAATTTAAAAGCAATAGCTTGATGATTGCAAATTTCTGTCCCAAAAGCTTTTCTTTCTTTAGAATATTTTAAGGCTAGTTCATATGCGCCAGAAGCAATACCTAATGCCTGTGCAGCAATTCCAATTCGTCCACCAGATAGTGTTTTCATGGCAAATTTAAATCCAAATCCATCTTGACCAATTCTATTTTCTTTTGGCACTTTTACATCATTAAACTGAAGCGTATGTGTATCACTACCTCTAATCCCTAGCTTATCTTCTTTAGGACCAATATCAAAACCTTCCATTCCTTTTTCTACAATGAAAGCATTAATTCCTTTATGCCCTTTATCTCGATCTGTTTGTGCAATAACTAAATAGACATCAGAACGACCACCATTTGTAATCCAGTTTTTTGTTCCGTTTATGATGTAATGATCTCCCATATCTAGTGCGGTAGTTTTTTGAGAAGTTGCATCACTACCTGCTTCAGGTTCACTCAAGCAAAATGCTCCAATAAACTCACCTGTAGCAAGTTTTGTTAAATATTTTTGCTTCTGCTTTTCAGAACCATATTGTTCTATACCATAACATACTAAAGAATTATTTACTGATACAATTACAGAAGCAGATGCATCTATTTTTGAAAGCTCTTCCATGATTAAAACATAAGAAAAGGTATCCATCCCGCTTCCTCCATATTTTGGATCAACCATGATTCCTAAAAAACCTAATTCACCCATTTTTTTTACAAGCTCATTAGGGAATTCTTGCTTGTTATCTCTATCTATAACTCCAGGAAGTAATTCTGTTTGTGCAAAATCACGAGCTGCGTCTCTGATCATTAAATGTTCTTCGGTAAGATTAAAATTCATTTTATTTTAGGTTATTGAATTCGTAAAAAAAGTCCTCAAATATACTTTTTTACTAGCATATTTTCAATAAACATTTCATATTTTTACGGATATGAATGATGATTTTTTCTATGCGATTGGATTAATGTCTGGAACGTCATTAGATGGGTTGGATATTGTCTATGTAAAATTTCAAAAAAGTGACTATGCTAATTTTGAAATTTTATTAGCAGAGACAATTAGTTATTCCGATATATGGAAGGAAAGGCTTCAAAGTGCTATCAATTTAGATAAAAAAGGTATTTCTATTCTTCACAATGAGTATGGTGTTTTTCTAGGAATAAAAACAAAAGAATTTATTTCTAAGAATACCATCCAAAAGTTAGATTTTATAGCTTCTCATGGTCATACTGTTTTTCATCAACCAGAAAATGGATTTACTCTACAGGTTGGAGATGGAGAAGAAATTTTGAAAGCTACCAACTCTACGGTTGTTGCAGATTTTAGAACACAAGACATTCAATTAGGTGGCCAAGGAGCTCCATTAGTTCCTATTGGAGATTGGTTACTTTTTTCAGGATATCAGGTATGTGTTAATTTAGGAGGTTTTGCAAATATATCTTACGAACGAAATGATCTGCGAATTGCTTTTGATATTTGTCCTGTAAATATTGTGATGAATTATTACAGTAACAAAATGGGACTAGAGTACGATGATAAAGGAATTATAGCCTCTAACGGAACTATACATCAAGGGCTTCTTAAAGAATTAAACAGCCTTCCGTTTTACTCACAAAAACCACCTAAATCTTTAGGTCTAGAATGGGTTCAGCAATATGTATTTCCATTAGTAGATTCATACAAATTAGACTCGCATGATGTTTTAAGAACTTTTTTAGAACACGTAGCTCAACAAATTTCACAAATTATTCAACCATTCGACACTATTTTATTTACTGGAGGAGGCGTTTATAATAATTTTTTAATTAAAAGGATAAAAGATCTAGGGAAAAAAAACATCATCATTCCTGCAGATCATATTATAAATTATAAGGAAGCACTTATTTTTGCATTGCTGGGTTTGCTAAAACTACAAGGACAGGTAAATTGCTTGTCTAGTGTTACTGGAGCTCAAAAAAATCATTCATCCGGTACAATATTTACGTTAAATAATTCTGATTAGCGATTTATTTTTCCTTAATTTGGTGATATTATTATCACTTCAAAATAATTCAAAATTAAACATCTATTAATGAAGGACTTACTTAAGAAGTATGAAGATAAACAACCTGAAATAGTTTTCAATTGGAAAGATCCAGAAACTGAAGCTGAAGGTTGGACAGTTATTAACTCTCTTAGAGGGGGAGCTGCAGGTGGAGGAACCAGAATGAGAAAAGGCTTAGACTTAAATGAAGTGCTTTCATTAGCAAAAACTATGGAAGTTAAGTTTACTGTATCTGGTCCGAATATTGGAGGTGCTAAATCTGGAATTAATTTTGACCCCAACGACCCAAGAAAAAGAGGTGTTTTAGAACGCTGGTATAAAGCCGTTACACCTTTATTAAAACACTATTATGGTACCGGAGGAGATTTAAATGTAGATGCAGATAAAGATGTAATTCCAATAACGGAAGATTGTGGTGTTTGGCACCCTCAGGAAGGTATTTTTAATGGTCATTTTAAACCTACTGTAGCTGATAAAATAAATAGAATAGGCCAATTAAGACTTGGTGTTATAAAGATCATAGAAAATAAAAAATTTTCACCCGATCTATCTAAAAAATATACTGTAGCAGATATGCTAACAGGCTATGGTGTAGCGGAAGCAGTGAAACATTATTATGCAATTTATGGTGGAAGTATAAAAGGCAAAAAAGCAGTAGTTCAGGGCTTTGGAAATGTTGGGTCAGCAGCAGCTTTTTACTTAACACAATTAGGTGCTAAAGTTGTTGGAATTATAGATAGAGACGGAGGTTTAATAAACGAAGAAGGTTTTTCAATTGATCAAATGACTCATTTATTTCTAACTAAAGACGGAAATAAACTAGTTGCAGAAAACATGATTCCTTTTAATACAATTAATCAAAGTATTTGGTCATTGTCTGCAGAGATATTTGTTCCTGCAGCTGCCTCTAGATTGGTGTCTAGAGACCAAATTACACAAATGATTTCATCTGGTTTAGAGGTGATTTCTCCAGGAGCTAATGTGCCATTTGCAGACAAAGAAATTTTCTTTGGACCTATTATGGAATACGCAGACTCCCAAGTAAGTTTATTACCTGATTTTATTTCAAATTGTGGAATAGCAAGAGTTTTTGCTTATTTGATGGAAGCTAGAGTGAAACTACCTATGCAAGATGAAGCAATTTTTAAGGATACATCTGAAACCATTAGAAAAGCATTAATGAGTACTTTTGAGAAAAACAGTAGTAAAAAAGAAATTTGTAAGACAGCATTTGAAATAGCCTTAAAACAACTAATTTAATTTAAATAAATAGTATGGAGTTATTGATTGTCGTTGTATTTGTAGTTGGATATTTAGGAATTACATTAGAACATAATATAAAGCTAGATAAGTTAATACCAGCCTTGGCTATGATGGCTATTTGCTGGGCAATTGTAGCTTTAGGTATTGATTCTTTTTCTAATTGGTTTGATTCATCAAATCATGCTCTTGTAGAAGGTTTTACTGAAATGCCACATGATGATAAAATGCATTTAGCGGAAGAAACATTGCTACATCATCTAGGAAAAACGGCTGAAATATTGGTGTTTCTTCTGGGAGCAATGACCATTGTTGAGATTATTGATTATTTCAATGGATTTTCTACCATCAAAGGATATGTTAAGACAAATAGTAAGAAAAAAATATTATGGATCTTTTCTATTCTAGCATTTATTTTATCTGCTATTATAGACAATTTAACAGCTACGATAGTATTAATATCTATACTTCAAAAAATTGTAAAGAAAAGAGATGAAAGAATTTGGTTTGCAGGCTTAATCATCATAGCAGCAAATGCCGGTGGAGCTTTTTCACCCATAGGAGATGTTACAACCACCATGCTTTGGATAGGCAATAAAGTGAGTACGGGCAAATTATTTATGTATTTATTTATTCCTTCATTATTATGCATGATTATTCCTTCTTTTATAGCCTCATTTTTAAAACCTTTTCAAGGAACTATAGACACCCAAGATGATCTTGATGATGACTCAGAAAAAAAAGGGAAACACAGTGCAACTATGTTGTATCTGGGACTTGGAGCTATTGTTTTTGTTCCTATTTTTAAAACAGTTACACATCTACCACCCTATGTTGGGATGATGTTGTCTTTATCAATTGTTGCTACTTTTGCTGAAATTTTTAGTAGAAGAAAATTTTCACTAACAGATTTTAATGCTATGGAAGAATCTACGGAACATTCTTATCATAGCCCAGTTCATAGCTCTTTGTCTAAAATAGAAATGCCAAGTATTCTATTTTTCCTCGGAATTTTAATGGCTGTTGCAGCTTTAGAATCTTTAGGAATTTTATTTGGTTTTGCAGATACCTTAAAAGAAAGTATTCCGCTTTTAGGAACAGAACTTCAAGGCACTAAGGTGTCAGATACCGTAGTGATGTTGTTAGGTGTTGGATCTGCTGTTATAGACAATGTTCCATTGGTAGCAGCAAGTTTAGGAATGTTTACGGAATCTTTAGACAATCCATTATGGCATTTTATTGCATTCTCTGCAGGAACTGGTGGGAGTATGCTAATTATTGGTTCTGCAGCAGGTGTTGTAGCGATGGGAATGGAAAAAATTGATTTCTTTTGGTATTTGAAAAAAATATCTTGGTTAGCACTAATAGGTTTTTTAGTTGGTTCTGCTTCATTTATGGTTGTGCGATCATTTATTTAACGTTTAAAACGTATATTTTTTCATTTTTTTCAAACAATTTATATCTCATAAGGTCGTTACTAATACAAGAACTTTAAATCCATATTAATGTTATCATATTTACAAGAGAATCCTGAAATTTTAGATGTTGTTTCGGAAGAAAAAACATTATCTATATATAAACTAATTGTTGATGGTGGGCTTGGAGGCCAAATTATTATTAGTATCCTATTTGTTTTGTTAGCAGTTTCTTTGTACATCTATTTTGAAAGATTTTTTGCCATAAAAGCTGCTTCAGAAGTTGATAAAAACTTTATGAATCAAATAAAAGACAACATATCTGATGGAAAACTAGATGCTGCTACTGATTTGTGTAAAAAAACAAATTCACCAACAGCAAGATTAATTGAAAAAGGAATTTCTAGGATTGGGAAACCTTTAGATGATATTAACAAAGCAATAGAAAATGCTGGAAAATTAGAAGTATACCAGCTAGAAAGAAATGTAAGCGTTATTGCTACCATAGCAGGTGCAGCGCCAATGATTGGTTTTTTAGGAACTGTAATAGGTATGATTGTTGCCATTCATGAAATAGCAAATGCGGGTGGTCAAATAGATATTAAATTACTTTCAGATGGTTTATATACAGCCATGACCACAACAGTAGCGGGGTTAATTGTTGGTATTATTGCCTATATTACTTACAATCATATTGTGGTAAGAACTGATAAGGTTATGTACCAGATGGAGGCCAAAACTGTTGAGTTTTTAGACCTATTAAACGAACCAGTATAATGAATTTAAGAGGAAGAAATAAAGTCAATCCAAATTTCAATATGTCATCTATGACAGATATTGTTTTTTTGTTACTCATTTTTTTTATGCTAACCTCAACACTAGTAACCGTTAGTGCAATAGATGTATTGTTGCCAAAAGCAGGAGGGAAAACAGAAAACAACACGTCAGTAGCTGTTTCAATTACAGATGAATCTAAATTTTACATTGATAAAACTTTTGTGAGTGAAAAAAACTTAGAACTTGAAATTTTAACGAAAGTTGGAACTAATAAGAAAAAAACTGTTGTTATAAGAGGAGATCAAAATGTTCCCTATAAAAGTGTGATGAAAGTCATAGATATTGCCAATAAGAATAAACTCAAAATGATTTTAGCTGTCAAAGGAAAATAATGGCAATTTTAGATACCACACATAAACGAAAATCTACATTATTAACATCGGTTATTCTGATTGCGTTTTTATGGATTATTTTTAGTTTTGGAATGCAATACCAAGATCCGCCAGCTGAATATGGAATAGCTTTAAACTTTGGAACTACAGAACAAGGTAGCGAAAAACCAAAAAACACTCCAGTTAAAAAGGCACCAGTTAAAGAGATTGAAGAAGAAAAGCCAGAGGAAGTTGTCAAAGAAGTTGTCAAAGAAGTTCCAAAAGAAACTCCAAAAGAAATTATCAATGAAGAAGTTCTTTCTCAAACGGAGAAAGATGCACCAACTATAGAAAAGCCAAAAGAAGTACCCAAAAAAGTTGAACCTAAAGAAGAAAAGCCAGTACCTAAGCCCATCCCTAAAAAACCATCAAAAAACACCTTAAAAGCTTTTGAGAACTTACTAAAAGGAACTACTTCTGATAGCAAGCCAACAGGAGAAGGTGATGATGATAAAGAGGGGTTGAAAGGTGACGAAAAAGGTGACCCTACTTCTACAAAATATTATGGGAATACTGGAAAATCAGGAGATAGTAATTATAATTTAGCGGGAAGAGAAGCTTTAGGTAAGCCAATAGAACAGCCAGATTGTCAAGAAGAAGGAACAGTTGTTGTTAGCATTGAAGTAGATAAAAACGGTAAGGTTATTAGGGCAGTAGCTGGAGTAAAAGGAACTACCAATTCTGCTAACTGCTTACTAAAACCAGCAAGAGAAGCTGCATTAAGAACCACATGGAATGCAGACCCAAATGCACCATCTAAACAAAAAGGAACAATTATTTATAAGTTTTCACTCACCAAGTAATGACCTATCAAGAAACCGTTGATTGGATGTTTTCTCAATTACCGATGTACCAGCGCCAGGGGAAAGCAGCCTTTAAAAAAGATTTAACAAACATCATTGCTTTTTGTAATGTCTTAAAAAACCCAGAAGAAAAGTTTGTGTCTATTCATGTAGGTGGAACCAATGGAAAAGGCTCTACTTCTCACATAATTTCAAGTATTTTACAAGAAGCAGGATATAAAGTTGGCTTGTATACTTCACCACATTTAAAAAATTTCACAGAACGTGTTCGAATTAACGGAGAAGAAATTTCTGAAAAGTATGTGGCTGATTTTATAACAAAAAATATTCTTTTTTTAAAAAAACAACAGCTCTCTTTCTTTGAAATGACTGTTGGCTTGGCCTTTGATTATTTTGCCTCACAAAAAGTGGATATAGCTATTGTAGAAGTTGGCTTAGGTGGCAGACTAGATTCTACCAACATTATTAGTCCAGAAGTTTCAGTAATCACAAATATAGGTTATGATCATACACAGTTTTTAGGAGATACCTTACCGGAAATAGCCTTTGAAAAAGCTGGAATTATAAAAAAAAATACTCCTATTGTTATTGGTGAAAAGCAAAAAGAAGTAGCTGATGTTTTTTTTAAGAAAGCATTAGAAATGAATGCTATGATCTCATTTGCCTCTGATAAAAAATATGATGTTGAAACTGATTTATTGGGAGCCTATCAAAAGAAGAATGGAACAACAGCAATACATGTAATAAAAGCATTAAAAGGTTTTACCGTTTCTGAAAATCAACTACATAAAGGCTTACTAAATGTTGTGAAAAACACCAACCTTAAAGGGAGGTGGCAGACTTTACAAGTAGCACCAAGAGTTATTTGTGATACAGCCCATAACAAAGAAGGATTGTATTATGTAATGCATCAATTAGCAAGTCTGACAGCTAAAAATTTACACATAGTATTAGGTGTTGTTACTGATAAAAAGTTAGAGGAGATACTGCCTCTTTTTCCTCAAGATGCTAGTTATTATTTTTGTAAGCCAAACATTCCAAGAGGTTTAGATGAACAGGTATTACAATCAAAAGCAAGCCATTTTGGCTTGTTAGGGAGCACCTACAACTCTGTGAATGAAGCTTATTTGGCTGCCATTTCTAATGCAGAAAAAGAAGATGTAGTATTTGTTGGTGGCAGTACATTTGTAGTAGGGGAAGTAGTTTAAAAAAGTGAGTAGAATTCATTAATTAGTAGAACCCATCCCTTTTTTGTAATTTTGAATCTTAAACAAACAAATTAAGACCATCAACAAACGCTTGTAATGGAGATAAAAAAATTAGCTCAAGAAGTATTTGAAATAGAAGCAAAAGAAATTGCAAATCTTAGCCATAGATTAACAGATGATTTTGAGAAATCTATCAATGCTATTTTAGAAAGTTCTGGAAAGCTAATAGTTTCTGGAATGGGAAAATCTGGAATTATAGGAAAAAAAATTGCGGCAACTCTTGCAAGTACAGGGACTCCAAGTTTTTTCTTGCATCCAGGGGAAGCATATCATGGAGATTTGGGAATGATTGAAGAAAATGATATTGTGTTATTAATTTCAAATTCTGGTGAAACAGATGAAGTTTTAAAACTCATTCCATTTTTAAAACATCAAAAAAATTGCACCATTTCTATGAGTGGGAATAATGATTCTACTTTAGCTAAAAATACAAATTATCACTTAAATATTGCAGTAGAGAAAGAGGCGTGTCCGTTATTTTTAGCACCAACTTCTTCTACAACTGCAACTTTAGTAATGGGAGATGCATTAGCAGTTACATTAATGAAATTAAGAGATTTTAAAGAAGAAAATTTTGCAAAATTTCATCCAGGAGGTAGTCTAGGGAGAAGACTTTTAACAACCGTAGGTGATGTCATGAAAAAGCATGAATTACCCATAACAAATTCTAATGCAACCATTAAAGAAGTTATTCAAAGAATAACAGAAGGAAAGTTAGGTTTGGTAGTTGTTACAGATAAAAATGGAATTAAAGGCGTTATTACAGATGGTGATATACGAAGAGCTATGGAATCTAGAGAAAAAGAATTTTTTGGTTTATTAGCCAAGAATTTAATGAGCCTTCATCCAAAGCTAATTTATGAAAGTGAAAAACTGATTACTGCAAGTACTATTATGAGTGAAAATAAAATTAATTCCTTGCTCGTTGTAAATGCTATGAGTGATTTTGTAGGTGTGGTTCAAATGTATGATTTAGGTGTGTAAAATTTATTAATTTTAAGATTGCTTTAATAAAAGGCAAATGATTTTAAATGAATAAGAAAGAAAAAATATACATAGCAGGACACAAAGGAATGGTAGGTTCAGCTGTATGGAGAGCTCTAGAAAAAAGAGGATATACCAACCTAGTTGGAGTTTCGAGTAAAAAGCTGAATTTAAGAAACCAGCAAGCAGTCTTGGATTTTTATAAAGAAGAAAAACCATCTGTAGTGATTGATGCTGCGGCTAAAGTTGGTGGTATTTTAGCAAATAAGGACTATCCCTATAATTTTTTGATGCAAAATATGCAGATTCAAAATAATCTGATAGATGGCGCATTAAATTCAGGAATAGAAAAGTTCATATTTTTAGGGAGCTCTTGTATTTATCCAAAATTTGCTCCTCAACCATTAAAAGAAGAATATTTATTAACAGACCCTTTAGAGCCAACAAACGAGTGGTATGCAATTGCAAAAATTTCAGGAGTAAAAGCCTGTCAAGCTATCCAAAATCAGTATGGAAAAGACTTTGTTAGCTTAATGCCAACTAATTTATATGGGTATTTTGATAATTTTGATTTACAATCTTCACACGTTTTACCTGCGATGCTTCGTAAATTTCATGAAGCAAAAATAAATGGAAATACTCCAGTGAAATTATGGGGGAGTGGTACTCCAATGAGAGAGTTTTTATTTGTTGATGACATGGCTGAAGCAGTTGTATTTGCATTAGAAAACAAGTTACCTGAATATTTATATAATATAGGGTCAGGAAAAGACATCAGCATAAAACAGTTAGCTGAAACAATACAAAATGTAGTTGGACATAAAGGTGATATCATTTGGGATAATTCAAAACCAGATGGTACTCCAAGAAAATTACTAGATGTAAGTAAAATGAAAGCATTAGGATGGCACTATTCAACAAACTTAAAAGAAGGTGTTGAGAAAACCTATCAATGGTTTCAAGAAAATATAAAAGATTTAAAAATAATTAAATTAGAACCTAATACAAAATGAAAATAGCATTTATAACAGGAGTAACAGGCCAAGATGGTGCTTACTTAAGTGAGTTTTTATTAAAGAAAGGCTATCAGGTTCATGGAATGAAGAGAAGATCTTCTTTATTTAATACAGATCGAATAGATCACTTATATCAAGATCCTCACGTTGATAATCGTAATTTCTTTTTGCATTATGGAGATATGACGGATTCTACAAATATTACTCGATTGATTAAGGAAATTCAACCAGATGAAATTTACAATTTAGCAGCAATGAGCCATGTTGCTGTTTCTTTTGAAACACCAGAATACACTGGAAATGCAGATGGTTTAGGTGCCTTGCGAATTTTAGATGCTGTACGCTTATTAGGATTAGAAAAGAAGACAAGAATTTATCAAGCATCTACCTCAGAATTGTACGGAAAAGTTCAAGAAGTACCCCAGTCTGAGACCACCCCTTTTTATCCTCGCTCCCCTTATGGTGTTGCTAAAATATATGGGTATTGGATTACGGTAAATTATAGAGAAGCATACGGAATGTTTGCTTGTAATGGTATTTTATTTAATCATGAATCTCCTTTAAGAGGAGAAACATTTGTTACCAGAAAAATAACCAGAGCTACTTCTAGAATAGCTCTTGGATTACAAGATAAATTTTATTTAGGGAATTTAGATGCACAAAGAGACTGGGGGCATGCTAAAGATTATATAAGAATGATGTGGATGATTTTACAGGCAGAAGAAGCAGAAGATTGGGTGATTGCAACTGGTAAAACAACATCAGTTCGTGATTTTGTGAAAATGAGTTTTGCTGAAGTAGGAATAGAATTAGACTTTATTGGCGAGGGAGTTGATGAGAAAGCAGTAGTAAAATCATGTAAAAACCCTAAGTATCAAATACAATTGGGTACAGAAGTCTTATCAGTAGATCCAAAATACTTTAGACCAACCGAAGTAGATTTATTGATTGGAGACCCTACCAAAGCAAATACCAAATTAGGATGGATTCCTGAATATGATTTAGCATTTCTTGTGAAAGATATGCTGCATAGTGATATTAAGCTGATGAAAAAAGATCAGTATTTAAAAGATGGTGGATATGAAACTTTGAACTTTTTTGAATGAAAAAAGTAATCGTAATTCCTGCCAGACTAGATTCTTCTAGATTACCCAAAAAAGTTTTGTTAGACCTAAAAGGGAAGACAGTAATACAAAGAGTCTATGAGCAATGTCTAAAAGTTTCCAATATAGATGCTGTCTATATTGCTACAGATAGTTTAGAAATAAAAGATATTTGTGACACTTTTACAAGTAATGTTATGCTTACAAAAAGCACCCATCAATCTGGAACAGATAGAATAGGTGAGGCGGTAGCCTTCATTGATTGCGATATTGTTATCAATGTTCAGGGAGATGAGCCATTTATAGAACCAACCCTAATAGAGGAATTGGTAAACTCATTTGAAAATTCAGAAATTTCTATGGCGAGTGCTATGAGTAGAATTAATGATGTCAAAGATTTACAAAATAGTAATGTGGTAAAAGTAGCGGTTGATGATCAAAAAAATGCACTCTATTTTTCTAGGTCACTTATTCCATTTCCAAGAGATTTTAAAGAACTACTAAGCTTTGACAAGGTATTAGAAAAGCATGTTTTTTATAGGCATATAGGTATTTACGGATACCGGAAAGACTTTTTAGTAAGTTATGTTAACATGAAGCAAAGTTATTTAGAAAAGGTAGAGAAGTTAGAACAATTAAGAGCCTTAGAAAATGGGTTTAAAATTAAAATGATAGAGGCCAAGTCTAGCCTCATAGGAATAGATACTCAAGAAGACTATGAAGAAGCACTAAAAAAATACGAATAACGATCCTATAATAAACTGCAATACAGCACTATGAAAACAAATTAAAATAAACATCTTTTTTTCTTTGTTGGCATTAAAAACCATTTTATATTTGCACCCGCTTGAATGATTAAGTTTGTTGATAGCTAAGTCAATTAAGGGCAATTAGCTCAGTTGGTTCAGAGCACTTGGTTTACACCCAAGGGGTCGGGGGTTCGAATCCCTCATTGCCCACAGATGAGAGCAAAAGTCTTACAGAAATGTAAGACTTTTTTTTATTCAAGACTGTCGCAAATTTATTTGTGAAAAGTCTTGAATAAAAAAAATAACTAGCGTAGCTAGTTAGCTTTTGCTATTTTAAAATGGGGTAAACTAGGGATATCTAATCCCTCACAATCCTGATAATTTTTTATTTAAAAAAAAGAATTCATTTCAGAATTTTTTAAATATGAAATACTGTCACAAAGTACTTAGGATTGTATTTGTAGTATTGGTTTCAGTTAGGGATATCTAATCCCTCACAATCCTGATAATTTTTAGTAGGATCGTTGTTTTA
>Ga0206677_10003879_pt1 | contig 12429 bp, 9 predicted proteins | sample M130m12015metaG_FD_155475 | JGI IMG/M metagenome (GOLD analysis project Ga0206677, IMG submission 155475) | Ammonia-oxidizing marine archaeal communities from Monterey Bay, California, United States - M1 30m 12015 | ecosystem: Environmental > Aquatic > Marine > Intertidal zone | place: USA... | reverse complement strand
AGGTTTGTGTTTGTTTAGTAGGAATAGTGGTATTCCTAGAAATCAAATTAGTCATAACACCACCAGCAGTTTCAATACCAAGAGACAAAGGAGCAACATCAAGAAGTAGAAGGTCGTTCACTTCACCAGTCTCATCACTATTTGTTAGAATAGATGCCTGGATAGCAGCCCCATGTGCAACCGCCTCATCCGGGTTAATTGATTTACACAATTCTTTACCATTAAACATATCACTCAATAGTTTCTGAATCTTGGGAATCCGTGTAGAACCACCAACCAAAACAATTTCAGTAACATCACCCTTATCCATTTTAGCATCCCTCAAAACCTTTTCAACCGGATTGAGACAATTCTTAAATAGATCCTCACAGAGAGATTCAAATTTTGCCCTGGAAAGAGAACTATAAAGGTCAATACCTTCAAATAGAGCATCAATTTCGATAGAAGCATTAGAACTAGATGAAAGTGTCCTCTTTGCCCGTTCACATGCTGTTCGTAGACGACGAACCGCCTTCTTACTAGTTGTGATATCTTTCTTGTTCTTACGCTTGAATTCTTCAATAAAATGGTTCACAAGGCGACTATCAAAATCTTCACCTCCAAGATGTGTATCACCAGCAGTTGCTTTCACTTCAAAAATACCATCATCAATAGATAGAAGTGAAACATCAAATGTACCACCACCTAGGTCAAAAATTAGAACATTCTTTTCCTTACTGGATTTGTTGTCCATACCATAGGCGATTGCAGCAGCAGTAGGTTCGTTAATAATACGGATAATATTCAATCCAGCAATAGCACCCGCATCCTTTGTTGCCTGACGCTGAGAATCATTAAAATATGCAGGGACAGTCACCACCGCATCTGTTACTTCATACCCAAGGTAACTACTCGCAACCTCTTTCATTTTAGTAAGAATCATAGAAGAAATTTCTTCTGGGTGGTAAGTTTTTTGTTCATTTTTATATTCAACCTCAATAACTGGTTTATCATTATCATCGCCCTTAACTGTAAACGGCCAGTGTTTAATGTCTTGTTGAACTTTAGAATCATTAATTTTTCGACCAATTAGACGTTTTGCATCAAACACGGTATTTGTAGAATTAATAGCAGACTGGTTTTTAGCGGCTTCGCCAATAAGTCGTTCTGTATCAGTAAACGCAACATATGAAGGGGTAGTCCTGTTCCCCTGATCATTGGCAATAATCTCAATTTTTCCATTTTGCCACACACCAACAGCACTGTATGTAGTACCCAAGTCAATACCAATAGCTAGTTTTTTAGATTCTGTCATCTTAGATATTATAATAGTTATTTTTTTAAATAAATTTATAAAAAATAACTTACTACATAAAAAAATAATATAAAAATAATTATAGGTTTAAACACCTTGACTTCTTATTGTAATTTTTGTGCATAGGTGCGCCAAAATAATTTAATGGGAAACGTCCAGCTCCCTTTTTAGTTTTTTTAGGTTTGATACATGTAACATAACGATTCTTTTTAGAATCTAAACGCGAAAAACATTTTAATTTTTTAGCCTTTTTTGTTTTCTTGGCAGAACTTCTTTTACGTAGTGGGTCGTTTTTACCAAACTCTTTACGAGCCTTTCTGTAAGCCTTTCCAGATTTTTTAAGTTCTTTAATAACTCGTTGTTTCTGTTTCGTTAATTTATTAACACTACTCTTTTTTGCCGCCATATAATTATATACAATATTTTAATTTAATTTATCTCGACAACTGGAATATCAGAGTTATTATCCGCATCAAGATTAGAGATGTCATAATCTAGACCAAGGTTCATATCACAAAAGTCTTCATCATCACCCCAAGATTCAATGTTCTGAACTTCTTCAGGTGTGTTATTAACATTCACTAACTTAGATTCATCCATTAGAATATTAATTGAACCAGTACCACATGGAGCAATCTGTCCAAGCATAATATTGGATGACACACCAGATAGTGTATCTTTTTCACCAAATACAGATGCCTTAAACAACTGGTCGGTAGTTTCTTCAAATGATGCCTTTGCAAGAGGACCGATGTTATCGCGGTTAATACCAAATCTATCAATAGACATCATATTACCATTTTTGGTCATCATATCACACAGAAGATTTAGATGCCTATAGTTTACATAAGAACCACTACCCTCAATGACTTCTTTAATTTCCATCATGATAATATTTCTGGCTGCTTCAATTCCAAAGATACTAAACATTTCATAAACATCATTAGTAATAGTCCTTTCCAAATCGATATTATTATGTTGTAGAACCTCAATCAAATTTGTACCGTTTGTATCAAGAATCCATTCTTCTTTATTAACATACGAATTCTCGGTTTTGACCTTTTTATTTTTCTTAAACATCGAGATGTTTTTGATACGTTTTACACCTTTAATTACAACCTTTTCAAGTAGATTGTTAACTGTATTTTTAATATAATTAATATCATTAATTTTGATAGAATCTCCCTTCTTCTTTTTCAACACACGGATACGGAAGATTAGTTTATTACTGTTATCATCTGAGTAAACACAGCTAATATCTTCAGCAAACAAACTAGTTAGTCTATAATATAGAAGTTCCATTGTAATATCTTTATTGAGCATTTGATCTTTATTTAGTTCCAGACGAATAATCCAGTTAGATGATTTGGTGTTATCACAGAGTTCATCATCGATTTCACCAAACATTTTATATATCTGAAGTAGTTCCCTATCTTCTTCAATAAGAGTTTCATTATCATCTGGATCATAATAGACATTGACCGAATTTAGAATATCTACGAGTTTTGTAAGTTCCATTTCATTAAGAATACTCTGAGATTTGAATTTATCGTATGAAATATCATCTTTAAGGTAAACCGTTAGAGAAGGTGATTTCAAATTCTTAGAAAGATGAAGAAGTTCCTTTAGACGTGGAACACCACGAGTAACATTCGACTTGGATGAAATACCAGCAAAATGGAAGGTATTCAGTGTCATCTGGGTTGCAGGTTCACCAATAGACTGTGCCGCAATAGGACCAACCATTTCATTTGCTTCAATCTTACTATTTGTATACAGTTGTTTAATATTGTCGATAATATAATTAAATGCTATTTTGTTAATCCTATGATATTTAAGTAGATACTTAGGTGAAAGATAATTCCTAAGAAGAATATTGAACAACAAGTTATTAGAGATAATATTATTAATCGGTAGAACTTCTGTTAGTTCTTCAATCCTTTTAATAACATATAGCGGATTTAGATCAGAAAGATGTGTTCCCTTAATTTTAAAGGTTTGTTTAGCATTATTAATAATTCTAAATAGATTGATTGGTAGACTAATAGAAGTATTTTCATTGTTCTTAAAAACAACATCATTTACGAAATCATAGTCGCTTTTAATATGTTCGAAATATTCATCTAGTTTTTCTTTATAGTCATAAACATTTTTTAGAGCCTTAACAACAGTTGACTTGAGGAATGTACTAAAGTTATCATCCTCAAATTTATGGATTTCTTCGATTTTATCAAATGATTTTCCCATATAATCCAGATGTTGTGTCTCTATACTGATATAACTAAATCCATCATCACCATATACAAACTGAATAATCTCTCCTGCTGCATTTCTAACAGACAAGTCATAGAATATCTTATTATCTTCCATAGCTTTCATCAACTTACGCTGAATATATCCTGTCTCACTAGTTTTAACAGCCGTATCAATCAAACCTTCACGACCACCCTGTGCGTGATGATAGAATTGAGCTGGTGTAAGACCTTTGATGAAGGGACGTTCAACAAACCCACCACTTTCTGGACTTTTATCGAATTTACAGAAGTGTGGTAGAGTTCTATAATTGTAGCCATTAGGAATACGTTTACCATCAACATTTTGCTGTCCAACACACGCAATCATCTGTGCAATATTAATAGATTTACCCTTAGAACCAGCAGAAACCATATTCGTCATCCTGTTCTCCTTACTCAAACTGTTAAGAGCAATCTTACCTGCCTCAGCAATAGCTTTGTTTAGAATATTGTTTACACCCTTTTCGAAGTTATCAAGAACAGAAGTTCCATTGTTATTTTCAATAGACTGTTGATGAGTGTTTTGAATCAACTTAGCTACTTCCTTCTTCTTACTAATAATCTTTTTCTCAATCTTAGCATTAATATCTCTATTAGATATGAGATCACTGATACCAACACTAAATCCAGACTGAACCAAATATCTTGTAACAATATTTTCGGTGTCATCCAGGAATTGTTTTGCCCTTAGATGTCCGTAATCATTATGAATTACATGAATAATACCTCTAGTTCCAGAACTCAATACCTTTTTATCAATTCTACCCTGAATTAGAATACCATTTCTAATAATAACATGATTGATCGAACTTTCATTGTCATCATAAGAATTATTTTTGATATCAATATTAAATCCAGGTGGAAGAATAGTAGAGAACAACTGTCTACCAGACCATCTTTTTGGATTAGTTTTCTCTGGTTCTGGGAGAATTCCAGAGAATGTAGAGATAAACATTAGAATATTCATCATATCTTTCTCCAAAATGTAGATACCATCATTCGTTAATCGGTTAAGACCAAGCAAACTATCTTGTACTAGTGTAATAATAGGAGTATGAACTCTAGGACTAATAAGTTGATGGTCAACAAGAGCAATATTCCGAATATCAATCATAGACTGAAGAGATTGTGGGACGTGCATATTCATTTCATCACCATCAAAATCAGCATTATAAGGCGTCGTAACACTAACATTCAACCTAAATGTGAAGTAGTCCAACACCTTAATTTTATGAGCCATCATACTAAGTTTATGAAGAGATGGCTGACGATTAAATAGAACCACATCCCCATCCATAAGATGTCTATGAACGATGTCACCTTCTGATAGTTCAAGAGACTCAGTATCGATATATAGCAATGAAATCGTCTTTTTGAGATTTGTTTTTTCAATGCTTTTAGCACCTGGGTATTTATTAGGACCATTTCTAACAATAGTTGTAAGCTTATTAATATTAAACTTATTTACCATTTCGGGTATAGTAAGATTTTTAGCAATTTTCATAGGGACGCCCAATTCATTTGTCTTAAGGTTTGGATCTGGTGTGATTACACTACGAGCACAGAAATCGACACGTTTACCCATAAGATTACCTCTCATACGACCTTCTTTACCCTTGAGTCTTTCTTTAATAGATTTAATAACCCTACCAGAGCGATGTGTAGATTGATTAATACCAGGAATATTATTATCAATATATGTTGCAATATGATACTGTAGAACAGATGCCCATTCATCGATAGTATTTTCCAATGAATTTTCAGATTCTAGTTTCTTTTTAATATGATTATTAGTCTTAAGAATATCTATAAGTTTATGCGTCATATCATCTTCACTACGCTGACCATTTCCTTGACGAACTGATGGACGAACCGTAGGCGGAGGTACAGGTAGGACAGTACAGATAAACCATTCTGGTCTACACCATTTAGGATTGAATCCCACAATAGCACAGTCTTCATCTGTAATACGTTTAAATATTTTAAGAATCTTTTCTGGAGAAAGATATTCCGATTTGTTCTCAGATTCAGTATCAGAACCAATCGATTTCCAGTTAGCAGAAATTTTTACGATACCTTCCTTAACAAACTTGGTAGGTGTAGGGGCGCCACACTTAGGACAAACTTTAGTTTTAGCTGTTTTCTTTGTAACATAGGCCATCCTATCTTTGTTATCAAGAGTTTGAATATAATCTAGTTCATCTTCACTCAATTCAACTAGTAGATTAGAACAACAAATACAGAAGTTTTTAAGGGTCGAGAAAACCATATTTAGGAATTGAATATAGATTACTGGTTTAGACAATACAATATGACCAAAATAACCAGGACAATAACGATTATCGAGTAAATCGGTAGGACAGATTTTACCATTATCAATAACACCCATCCTTGGGTCAAACAATCCATTGATTACAGGTTCTCCAGAATTATCATAAAGTATAGTTTCTGTAACATGACAAACCGATCTATTTATAACTTCATCCGGTGAAGAAACGCTAAACTGAACACCAGTGACATTTCTAATCTTGGATGTGTATTCGAGTTCTTGATTGGAGGACATTATATATAGTGTAATATATTTTTCTTAAGTTTATTATTCAATTTTATTAAAAAATTAATTAATTCCTATAATTTATTTAAAAATATATACAAAATTAAATATAATGTTATTTTACATTAATCTAGGATTTTGTTTACTAATTTTATTGAATTTTAAGACTTTTGCTACATATATTGCAAAATACTATATTTTGTGTGAACTATATGCTACTGATTATTTCTATAAAAACCGAAAAAAAATTTCTTACTACAATCTTGATACGTTAACAAAGGTAAATGATTGTTCTGATACAAGTATAGCTAAGATTGAATTAGAAGATAAAATAAAATATTTTATTACTGATAAAAAAATAGTTCCTAATGAAATCGAAGAATTAATTAATTCTCCTAAGTTTTTTCTTTCTGTTGAATTAACGAATGACGATACTACAACCGATGTAACTTCTGAAATTAATATGCTAATTGAAAAGAAACGTTACGAGTTTACTCCCAAAACTGCACAGATTTTAATGTTTATTAAAGATAATTCTAATACAGATATAATTACAGGGAATGTTAATTGGGCAATTATAACTAATAATGCTCAAATGTATAATAGAGACAATTTAATATTAAATATTAAAGAAAATAATATATTAAACCTTAAGGACTAATATTATTAATATTATGACACCTTTAAATAATCACTGGGTTATTTGGTATCATGATAATAATAATGATTGGACTATCAAAGGTTATAAAAAAATTTATGAAATTACAACTATTGAAGATTTCTGGGAAATCTATCTACGTCTAAATAATTATATTTTATTGAAAGGACAATTTTTTTTGATGAAAAAGGGAATTGAACCTATCTGGGAAAACGAAGCTAATCTAAAGGGTGGTTGTTGGTCCTATAAAATTAATAAAAACGATTCATTCATGTCGTGGTTGTATCTTTCAATGAATATCTGTGGAGAAATTATTACTAAGGATCATAAAAATATGGATAGTATTAATGGAATTTCTTTGAGTCCAAAAAAAAACTTTTGTATAATAAAAATATGGAATAATGATAAAAATAATATTGAAGATGTACTTGTTGATAAAATTAATAATATAAATCTTTCTTTGTGTTTATACAAAAATAATAAGGAACGTAATTAGTTTTCTTTATCGTCTTCAAATTTAGGTGCAAGGCACAATTTAATTTCGCCAAGCGAAGCAATACTATATTTAGTAATTAGTGGATAATCATTCTTTAGGAATAATTCTACTGAATTACACAAATTTGTACATTTACTGAACAATACAAGATATTTTAGAGAATAAATACCCTGTATTATATTTTCATCTGACTGATGGAATGTTAGACCATTGTTTGAGGCACCAATACAGGTTTCTTGATGCGCGAACTGACCATCACAACTAAAGATTAGCTGTTTACCTATACTTTTTATTTCAATTTCTTCTGCAATATTTGACATATCCCTACAAATCTTTTGAAAATCAATTGAAGGCATTGTTATAACAGATTCAAATTCTGGAGAAGGCACCTGTAGTTCATTATCATTAAGATCCATTAGATTAAGATTAAACTTAGTAATCGAATTCTTCTCACTGTTTTCAATTTCTATATTCAACACACACGTATTTTCCTCAGTAACATATAGTTTCAATATATCATTATTACCCATAATTTTCATTAATTTGTAAAAATTTAGTAGATTAATACCTAAGAGAAGTTTCTTTTTACAAACATATTTCTCCAGATTCTCTGAATTAATTCTTAAATGAACTAACACCGTGTGTGTAGAATCCATAGCAACAATTTTTAAACCATGTTCATCAAATTCAAAATTAGCATCTGTTAGAATTTCTTTTAGAGCCTCTATCAAGATTCTAAATGCTGCAGCCTGTACTGTATGAAACTCAAGAATGTTCATTATTCATTTTATTTAAATCATCCCTTTAAGTATTTCTTTTTAAAAAATATCACCAATTATAATACTAGATAAAGAGCATAAACACAAACTTGATATTAATCCTACTAGTTTATCATTTTGTTTAGCTAATATATAAATAGCCATTATATAGGTACTAATACCTATAAATAATATAAGATAATCTATATTATAAATTGGAGCTATATTCACCTTACCTATAGTTACTTCTTTCTGGATTTCCTCTACTTCATTAATAAAATATGATGCAATATTTTCTGGTATCAATTTAATAACTGTATCACTAAAAATAATAAGTAGTGGTATTCCAAATAACAGGTAAAATAAACTAAAACTTAATGCAGTAGGACCAAATGAAGCAGCCGACATCACTGTTAACACAATTACTATTAAAAATAACAAAAATAGTATCTTCTTATTTTTAAATTTTCCCTTCGTTTTCACCGAATTTAATTTAATTGGTTCTTCTATTTTACTCATTATTATAAACTAAGGTAATATATTTTATCTAATTAATAAATTTTTGTCCTATAAATATCTAAACATAGAGTTGATATATTTAAACTTTCGCTTAGATGGCGACTTATCCCTCTAATATATGTTCCACTACCTACATTTGCCTCAACTTCTAACACCTTATAAGTATACTCCATTATATCTTTCCACGATTCCAAAATTTCTTCCTGTCTAAAATCATGTTTCTTATCTAGTCTACCTATATTTGTTTTAACATACTCAATAAGTTCATCCTTATCTATATCATAACCATCTAGAATACTTATCTTATTTATCATAATAGTTTGATTCGGATAGTCCTTTATTTCATCTCGTTTATTATTTTTTCCATAATACCATAATGGTTTTCCATTATACCTTTTAGATGAAAACAATGGATATGGTAATTCTTGTTTACCCACCAATGAACTAATTTTGTCTCTTAATTTAGACATATCTATTTCTTTTTTATTTCCTACGATTTTACCCAAAATATCATTTGTATCTGTTTCTACACCACATAACAACTTAAATTTATAAATTTTATTTAAATTATTGTAATTATACTGTTTATAACAGTCTTCATCTGTCAGCAATAACAGGGTTCCATGCGCCATAGGATCTAATCTCCCTGCATAACTAATTTTTTTGTATTGTGATGATTTTACAGATTCTACAATTTCCAAAGGTGTTTTTCCTATTGGTTTGTAAACATAAATTAATCCCATCTATATTAATTACACGATTGATGTTTAAGTATTAACATTATCGCTATAATAATAATAATTAAGACCATACTTCCTATTATTATATGATTATACCTTTCAACTACCGTTTTTTTATCGTCGAAAAATGTGTTCCTTTTACAAGCCATATTAATTTGTTATGAGAAAATATTTTAAAATAATATTCTATATGTTTAAATTAATAATAGTTATAGTTTTATCTATAATTTTATTCCTTATTTTATCAAGAAATATAGAACAATTTAATGACAAAAAAAATAATGATTTTTTCAAAGATAAAATAGTTTTAATTACAGGTTCTACAAAAGGTATTGGTCTTTCAATAGCAAAAAAAATATCTAAAACAGGTGCTATAGTTATAGTAAATGGCCGCGATGAAAAAAGACTTGAATCAACTGTAAAAATGTTAGAAGAGAACAATAAAAATAAAGTTAGTGGTATTCAGGCTGATATTTCAGTTGAAGAAAATATAGTTAAAATGTTTGAAGATATTATTAAAAAATATGGACGAATTGATATTCTTATTAATAATGCGATTGGTAGATATGGTAAAAAAAAATTAAGTGATAAAAAAATAAGTGACTGGAAAAAGGAATTAGATACAAATGTCAATGGAGTTTTTCATATATCCCAAATGGTTATTAATCATATGAAAAAAAAAGAACTTCCGTGTAAAATTATTAATATCAGTTCCCCTCTAGCTAAACATAGAGACACCACTGCAAGTTCTGGTAGTATTGCTCTAGAAAAAAACATGATCGAAAGAATGAGTGATATCCTTGCACATGAAAATTTTGAAAAAAATATTTCTATTTCTGTTATTAGAATTGATAGTGGTAATTATAAAAGTAAAAGAGTCGATACTAAAAAAATGGAAAAGGGTATCGTTAAAAGTACATACGAAAGTTTAAATAAAGTTAATGATATGTTCTATGACAACCCCGATAGCATTACATCTATGTTTATAGATATACTTAAATTACCTCACCACCAACTTACTGGTAAAATATATTCTACATCATCCTATGGCGATAATAAGAAATTATCTAAAATAGTCCCATCATATCAGTTAATGCTTAACAAAAACTTGTTTAAGAAATATAAATTTACCAAAAAAAAAGCAAATCCGGATGATATACATATTACAAAACAAAATCCATACGGTGCTTCTAAAAATATTAAAAAATTTCTAAAAAATTATGACCTAAGTAAAAGTATGTTTAATGTTAATACTGATAATGATACTATACTAACAACTAAATTAGCTAAGGAGTTAGGGGTAAATAAAAATGAAATCGTTTTGTTTAAAACCGAATTTGACGCCATAAAAAAAATATTCTCTCTATTTGTTCCAAAATATAGTAATATCTTTTCGATGTATCCTAGTTCTGAATATATAGAACTTCTTTCTAATGAAATGAAATTTGGTATAAAATACACAATTTTTACTGTGAATGATAAAAAAATACAGCCCAAATTCAAACACATTTTAAGCTATATTACACCCAAAACCAAACTGGTATATCTATCTAGTCCAAATGTAATAACAGGACAGTCTATAATTAGTAAAGAATTTACCGAATTCCTTGACAAACTGAATGATAATATAGTTGTTGTTATAGACCAAACCTATCTTGATTTTGTTATAAAAAAACAAAAATTCGACCCATTTAAATATCTTAAAAAAAATGTTATTGTTATAAGGTCATTTAGTAATTTTTATGGATTCGAAAATCTTGAGATGTCCTATGTTATTGCAAATAAAGATATTTCACTCCTATTAAACGAAAGTAATATCATTCAAAATCAAACTGATAGACTATCTGAAGAAATTGCCCTACAGTGTTTAAAAGATAAAACCCACTCTAAATTTATTAAAAATGAAATACACAAAGAAAAACAAAGATTATATAAAATTTTTGATAGAGAAGATATAGACTATTTTCCTAGTGAAGCAAACTATATCTTAATCGACCCCAAAAAAAATAGAGAAGAAATTTCAAAAGAACTTGTTAGTAATAATATTATTATTGAAGAAAGTGATCTTCACTATAACAACTACTGGCCTCTACCTATATCTACAAAAGAAAACAATGATAAAATAATAGATATATTAATTAGTAGTTTTTAATAAATTTTATAATCTTGTAAATATTATATGGATGTTAGAATTGATAATTACCAAATTCCAGAAATAATGGATAGTGAAATTTTTTTTGCTGGAGACTGGGTTGATGAGAATGCTTGCTATACCTTAACCAATGGCAAATTTAATCCTATGACTCTTGGTCATGACGCTATTATATTAAATGCGTTTGAAATGGCTCACCGTAAACGCCTTGAAGGATGTCAGAATAATCATGTCTTTGTATTTACCCCACCCAAAGATGCTTATGTTACAGGTAGTAAAAAATTCTCGAATAATGCTAAAAAAGTAGTTCTATGTGATTATGACCGGGTTATGTTTCTTGCCGAGCTGTGTAGAAATATTAATATGAGACATTTTAGTGAAAGTCCTATTACTTTCAGTATTGTACCTCTTAACCTTTATACATTAAATTCGGTTTTTAAAAATTTAAATGTGCAAAAAAGTCTTGGATCAAACCGGAATAAAACAAGCGGTATGCCCAGACAGAATATGAAAAAAGGCCAGGAAGAACAGTTTATAGATATTATTGACGATATTTATAAAAAAACTGGTAAAGTACCTGTAGAATACGCCAGTTCCTCATTAGTTAGATATGCTATTAATCATGAACGGGAAGATTTAGCTAAACAACTATTATCTGATTATATCGATGCCTCTAAAAAGAATTTTATACTCAAGTGCTATAAAGAAAGAAAGGCCTTATATTCTACTTTACAAAAAAGCAAACCTATGAAAAGTAAAAAGGTTAGTAGAACTGGTACTAAATCAAGAACTAAAAAAGTAAGCAAAAAATTTAAAGCTCTAAAAAATAGATTATATAATAATTAATTATTTACTTATCTTTAATCATTAGAAGAATAATTGCTTGTGTCTTTTTATCACTAAAATCACCATTTTTAGACTGGATCCATTTATTAATAATTTCTATCTGTTCTTCATTACACCT
>Ga0206677_10003877_pt1 | contig 12431 bp, 10 predicted proteins | sample M130m12015metaG_FD_155475 | JGI IMG/M metagenome (GOLD analysis project Ga0206677, IMG submission 155475) | Ammonia-oxidizing marine archaeal communities from Monterey Bay, California, United States - M1 30m 12015 | ecosystem: Environmental > Aquatic > Marine > Intertidal zone | place: USA... | reverse complement strand
AAGTTCTCTACCGTCATACACCATTCCCATACCACTTAATCCGTCACCTCCAACATAGAATCTTTCGAAAGGAGCAACACCAAGGTTATTGTTGTAAGCGCCCAATAATCCCATTTCTATTTTTGTAGCTAATACTAGCTTGTCAGTAAAAGCTGAATACCATGAGGATTTATATTTCCATTTGTAATATTCAATAAATTTGAATTTCTCTTGGTCACTTACTATGCTATAATCTTCTGTTCCGTCAAATAAAGAAAAAGGAGGTGTAACTTTCAAACTCAATGAGAAATTAGACCCTCTTCTTGGGAAAATTAATTGGTCAACTGAATTCCTTCCTAATCGGATATTGTAATTTACATTATTAGAAAATCCATCTTTAAAAGTGAAAAAGGATTGAGAGTTCACTAATTTATATTGTTGGAAATTAATTCCGTTATAGATTGTGAAATAGTCATCAGGGTATTTTAACCTTTTTCCTAAGCCAACCGTTAATCCTAATATTTCTATTGCCTCTCTATTGTCTCCATCTTGTCCGTTAGATGATACTGATTTATAAAGAGAAACTGTTAAGGCATTTGGTTTTTTACCTCCTAACCATGGTTCAGTAAATGAGATATTATAATTTTGGTAGTAGGCCCCATTAGATGATGCTGTTAAGGCTAGCCTTTGCCCATCTCCAGAGGGAAGTGGTTTCCAACTTTTTCTGTTTAATATATTTTGAGTAGAGAAATTATCAAATACAAGGTTTAATGACCCTACAATCCTGTTTGCTCCCCAACCTCCTTGCAGTTGAATTTGTGAAGCTGATTTTTCAGCCAGCACATAGGTGATGTCTACTTCATTTCTAGCTGGATCTGGCTCTACTTTTACATCAAATGCTTCTGGATCAAAAAATGCCATTTGTGATAATTCTCTTTGTGAACGCATAATGTCAGAACGCTTAAATAAATCCCCAGGACGAGTACGAATCTCACGCATAATCACATGGTCATTTGTTTTAGTATTTCCCTTGATCATTACTTTGTTTACTCTAGCTTGCTTCCCTTCATAAATCCTGATTTCAAGATCAATATTTCTATTATTAGCAGCTACCTCAACAGGTGTAGCATTAAAGAATAAATAACCATCATCCAAATAAAGTGAACTAATGTCGTTTCCGTCAGGACTTCCAAATAAACGAGCATCTAAAATAGATTGGTCAAACACATCCCCTTCTTTAATTCCTAATTGTAGTTTTAGTTTTTCAGAAGAATAAACTTTATTTCCAACAAAATTTATCTTGCCAAATTTATAAGGTTCTCCTTCATTAATAGTGATTTCAACACTTAAAGTATTGTCCTTATTTAGGTAGGTTGTGTCGTTTGTAATACGAGCATCTCGATATCCTACTTCATTATATTTTGCAATAAGTTTTGCTTTGTCATCAATATAGTTATCATCAATAAATTTTGAAACCTTGAAGATTCGCCACCAATTTTTTGCTTTAGTTTCTTTCATACTTTTGCTTACCTTTTTGTCGCTTAAGGCATAGACAGTATCCTTTCTATTTAAGAATGTTTTATTGGTATTTGCTAGTTTACTTCTTCCAATTATTTTTATTTCTTTAATCTTAACTTTCTTACCTTTATTGATGTTGAAAATTAGATTTTCAGAATTTGCAGTAGCAGAATCAACTGTAGTTAAGTAGCCTACACTAACATTCAAAAAACCTTTATTTATATAATAGGTTTTGATAAGATTTGTGCTGTTATTTATTAAGTTTTGAGTAAGGATTTTTCCTCTCATTAACTTTAAATCTTCTTTTAAAGTAGTAATGTCTGACTTACTTATTTTTCCTTTAAACTTAAACTTAGATAGGCGACTATTTTCTACTAGATTGATGTTTAAAAATACAGTGTTTTCTACTATTTTTTCAATTGTAATATCTACATCTGAGAATAAGCCTTCTTTCCATAGTTTTAGGATAGCCTGGCTAATATTGTCACTAGGAATTGTAATATTTTCTCCTACAGTTAACCCTGAGATAGTTATTAGTGTACTGTTATTTAAGTTGTCAGCACCTTTTACCATAATTCCTCCAATCTCATAGCTTTTTGGATTAGAATAGTCTATTTTTTCAGTTGTTTGTGCGCTAAGATTTATACTTAGGAAGCTTAATAATATGAGTGCAAATTTTTTCAAAATTCTATTTTTGTAATTGTTCTGTTGTTTTTCCAAATCTTCTTTCTCTATTTTGATAATTCAATATTGCTTTGTATAGATCAGTTCTTCTAAAATCAGGCCAAAGTGTATCTGTAAAATAGAGTTCGGAATAAGCAATTTGCCATAAAAGGAAATTACTTATTCTATATTCTCCACTTGTTCTTATGAGTAATTCAGGGTCAGGAACGCTTTTTGTAGTTAGATATTGCTGAAAAGTAGTTTCATTTATTTCTTCAGCTTTTTTTCCATCTTTAATGATGTTTCGTACTGCATTTAAGATTTCCCACCTACTACTATAACTTAATGCTAGCACCAAAGTCATGCGTGTATTATCCTTTGTTTTTTCTATTGCTTCTTGTAACTCTGTTTGAGCTTTTGAAGGTAGTTTCTTAATATCACCAATAGCACTCAATCGGATATTATTATCCATTAAGGTTTTAGTTTCTTTGTTAATTGCTGAAACTAAAAGGGTCATTAAAGCATTTACTTCTTTTTCAGGACGATTCCAGTTTTCAGTTGAAAAAGCATAAAGTGTAAGGTATTTAATGCCAATTTCAGCTGCTCCCTCAACAGTATCGCGTACTGCTTTTACACCATTTTTGTGTCCAAAAACTCTTAGTTTTCCTTTTGTTTTTGCCCATCTACCATTTCCGTCCATGGTAATGGCAATATGTGTTGGTAAGTTATTTTTATCTATTTCTTCCATAGAATTTTACTGAAATAGATTTTAGTAATCGCAACCTTTGGTATTATTACTAAGTTTGAATGAAAGTGTAACTCCAGCAAATGAATACCAATCTTTTTTGTTAGGATCACCTCTTTGGTCGCCTTTGGAATGAGCAGATATTGGATCTGAGAGTTCAATAGCATCTCTAGTCATCTCTAAAGGATACGGATCTCCATTTCCACCCACAAAAGTTGTGCTTACATCATCCAAATAATCTGTGAATGTTTTACGAACCCCATATTCCAAAATAATATTGAAAGATGGGTTAATAGCAATTTTAAGTCCGCCACCAATAGGTATTGCAAATTGTGCTAAAGCGTATTTACTTCTGTCTGGAAATGAAGTAGATCCTTGCCCTTCAGTTCCTAGTTCCTGTAAGTTTACCCATTGTCCATTTTTATTTTCTGCTTGAGGATTAAAATGAAAGAAAGATAATCCAGTATATACAAATGGCGTCCAGGTGTAAAGTGCATTTCCAGTTTCATAAGGTAAGAAGTTGAATTCAATTTGTCCAGATAGTTCAAAAACAGGACTTCTGAAATGTAATTTCCTATCTACAGCTATTGTGTCAGTAGGGTCGTCATTGTCATCAGCAGATAAGTTTAAGTACATTAATTCAGCTTTGTATGAAAACCGTCTGTCAATATTTTTTCTAACAACTATTCCTGCCATTGCTTTTGAACTGTTAAAATGAGTTGTGTTCAAGTCCCCTAAGTAGTAAGAAACTCCTCCGATAAAGCCAACTTCAGTATTTTCTTTATATTGGGCATTTGCATTAAATCCTAGTGCAATAAAAGCAGTTAAGATAAAAAGTGTTTTAATCTTCTGAACAGGTAAAATATAACTTTTCATAATCATGATTTATCAATAATTTGCAAATATACTTATTCTGAGGGTTTAAGGTAAGATTCTTAGCTTCTTTTATCCAATCCCCACATTAACTTATGCCTTATAGTTGTTGTAAAAGAATTGTTTTGTGGTTGCACAAGTTTTGTTTTAAAATTAGCCTTTTTAATTATAAGTTCCGTTTCGGCATCAAAGGCTCTTGATCTAGAGTCTAATGATACAAGTGCTAGTTGATCCCTGTCTTCTACTTTTAGTTTGATAATACTGTTGTCATCAATAACAATAGGGCGTACATTCAAATTATGTGGAGCATTTGGGGTAATAATTATATTATTTGTTCCTGGCATAATAATTGGTCCTCCGCAACTTAAAGAATACCCAGTCGAGCCAGTAGGAGTAGAAACAACTAATCCATCAGCCCAATAAGTATTCAGGAATTCATCATCAACAAAGGCGTCAATACGAATCATTGATGAAGTATCTTTTTTGGAAACTGCTACCTCATTAAGTGCAAAGTTTTTGTCTTTAAATAATTTTTTGTCAGTGCTTAATTCCAGTAAAGTACGCTCATTAATTGTGTAGTTTCCTTTTAGGATATCTGTAATTGCATCATCAATTTGGTCAGCCGAAATGCTAGATATAAAACCAAGTCTTCCAGTGTTTATTCCTAAAATAGGCACATCTGTTTCCCTAACATAAGTTACTGCCTTTAGTAGTGTTCCATCACCCCCAATACTGAATAAAAAATCAGCTTTATTTTTTAAGGATTCATAGCTATTAAAGGTGCTAATTTCTTTGTTGAAACGAATATTATTTTTTAAAAATATACTAAAATCTTCTTCAACAATCAGATTAATATGTTCAGCTTCTAATTTTTTAATTAAGTGCTGAATATATTTGCTAAAATGTTCAGGATATGGACTTCCAAAAATTGCAATTGTCATAATATTAGTTTTTTATCAAAACGGACTTGAGAAGTGTAAAAATACTCCTTTTTCTCCTAATCCGTTTATTGAATACTCAATTCTTAATAATTTATCGTAATAAGTTACATAATCAAGGGCAACTCCTCTACCCCAAAGCAAAGAATTGTTAAGTGAATTTTGTGTCTTTTCTTCATCATTAATAACATAGCCTAAGTCAGAAAATAATCCTAAATAGATAGAGTAGTGAGATTTATTGAATTGCCTCATTCTTACATAAGGAATATTGAAAGTTGTCTTTTCAATTAGGGCGTATTTTATAGCAGTTTTGGAAAGCCAATAGCTTTGTCCGTCCACTACATAATATTCATACCCCCTCACATAATCCTGGTAACCTAAGGCTTTTTGCAGGAAGTAAGGTTGCTTTCCTTCAGTAATATATTTTGATTTAAAACTTGAGCCAATAAATAAACGATTGATGGGTTCAATATATTTTTCTACTTTTGAAAGTATTTCTGTATGTTGCGTGCTGCCAGAAAAATATTTCTTAGCTGATAAATCTAAATAGTACCCATGTAAAGGGTAGACAGTGTAATCTCGTTTTTCGTAACTAAAAGAATATTTCAGGTTAAAAGCAATAGCAGATGTTTTGCCTTCTCCCAGGTAGTTAGAGTTCAGGATAGCTATGGAGTCAGAGATTATAGATTTAAGATAAGTAAGTTTTAATTTATGTTTTTGATGGATATTATTTCGGTAAACTATTTCAGTATTCAAATCATAATCAATACTACTATACTGTTCACTTTCAAAATAGTTTAGCTTATTTTCTTGTGTAGAATAATGTGTCTTTTTTCTTCTGAAAAATTGCAAATTTGTATTGATTCCTATTGTTTTATTTTTGTTGAAATAAGGAACTTCATAAGCCAATAAATAATGTTCTTTAAATCCTTTTCGGATTTTTAATTTTAGGAGTTCATTTCGGCCTCTAAAATTTTCCCAGTTAAAATATACTCCATAGTTCAAGCGAGAGAAATCAGAATAATTATTGTCTGAAAATTCCTGCCACCAAGTGTTAAAGTTACGCTCAGATATTTCAAATACTGGGTAAGGCCAGATGTACCACTTTTCAATTACCTCAATAGTAATTTCTGCTGTATTGTCTTTTTCAACATTGCTTATTTCTACAAAATTAAAGAGCTTTAAATTTACTAAATTTTCTTTACTTTCTTCAGTTTTTTGTGATAATTCTTCTTGAGTATACTTTATATTTTCTTCAAAAGAAATTTCTCTTAGAATAATATCTTTTTGTGTTTTTATATTCCCATTTATACTAATAGAGCTAACTGTAATTTGGGCTTGTGTTATCTGACCAAAAAATAACAATATTAAAGAGAGTGAAAAGTTTTTCATTTTATGGATTTAAAAATCGCATTAAAGATTCATACCTTTCCATGAAATCATCTTCCTGATTATTTCTATTGTAGGATGCTGTAATTGTATAGTCAAAGCGCTCAAAATCTTTTACTATTGCTGTAATATCTACTTTATTTAATTTTAATGTGAGTTCTAACATTTGAGCATCTGGTATTGAAGTTATGTATGAACTTAAAATCTTTGTGTCATTTGATTCAATGATTCTAGCAATTTCACTCATGGAATAATCATTTTCTTTCATTTGTAATACTAACATCCCTCCAATGCTTTGTATGCCAGTACTTTTTGCAACAGTATATAATAGCTTTCTGTTAGTGATTGCTCCTAAATAGTGTTTTTCTTCATCTAAAACAGGTATTACGCTTAGGTTATTGAGCTCTACCGTTTGTAAAATATCAAATAAATGTTGTGAACCAATTACTGATGGGGCGGTAAGTTCAGTTAAATGCTCATCAATAAATTCGTCAGTCTTATTCCAGCTTAAAATCTCTTTTTCAGATAATATCCCTAGGTAAAATGAGTTTCTTACAACTGCCAAATGATTAACTCTTAACTCATCCATTAGGGATAAAGCTCTTTCTCCATCATCATCCGGATGAACGGTAACTAGAGAGGATGAAATTAATTTACTTGCTTGCATAGGGCAAACATACTATTTTTTACTTTTGTAGCGTATGACAAAACTCAGTGTAAATATAAATAAGATAGCAACTATCCGAAATGCTAGGGGGGGAGTTTCTCCGTCAGTGCTTGATGCGGCCATTAGTTGTCAAAGATTTGGAGCGGATGGAATTACTATTCACCCAAGGCCAGATGAGAGACATATTACAAGAAAGGATGTGCATGATATTAAACCAATTATAATAACTGAATATAATATTGAAGGCTACCCTTCAGTTGATTTTATTAAAATGGTGATTGATGTTAAGCCTGAACAAGTTACTTTGGTTCCTGACGGACCGAATGTAATTACTTCTTGTGCAGGTTGGGATACTGTAAAGTTTCAGGGTTATCTGAAAGATATTATTACTGAGTTTAAAGAAAATGGTATCCGAACTTCAATTTTTGTTGATCCAAATTTAGAAATGATTGAAGGAGCAAAATTATGTGGAACGGATAGGATTGAATTGTATACAGAAGACTATGCTACCCAATATTCTACAAATAAAGAAAAGGCAATTTTTCCTTATGTATTGTGTGCAAAAAAGGCAACTGAACTAGGTTTGGGTATAAATGCTGGGCATGATTTAAGTTTAGAAAATCTAGCTTATTTTGCTAAGGAAATTCCTAATTTGGCTGAAGTTTCTATTGGTCATGCGCTTATAAGTGATGCGCTTTATTTGGGATTGGAAAACACGATACAAATGTACAAACGACTATTGTAAAATGAAATTACATTCTAAAATATATGGTGATAAAGGTCAGAATTTAATTGTAATTCATGGGCTTTTTGGCATGAGTGATAATTGGAATACTTTAGGAAAAAGGTTTGCTAAATACTGCAAAGTGCATTTAATTGACTTGAGAAATCATGGAAGGTCGCCACATTCAACAGAGTTTAATTATGAAGTAATGTGTGAGGATTTGCTAGAATATATGGTAGATAATTCAATTGAAAATCCTGTTATTTTAGGACACTCTTTAGGAGGAAAAGTAGCAATGAAATTTGCTTTTATGCATCCTGATAAATTAGAAAAACTAATAGTAGCAGATATTGCACCTAGAAAATACAATACTGACTTTCATAAAAACCTGTTGGCAACTTTATATAAATTACCTTTAGAAGATTTTGAAAAAAGAAGTGAGATAGATGAATTACTATCGCTTACTTATAAGGATAAGGGTATGCGATTATTTTTGATGAAGAATTTGTATAGAAATGGGGATAAAAAATTTGCTTGGAGGTTTAATATAGATGTATTGTTGGGAAAAGTCCATAATATCCAGGAAGCTGATTTCGTAAACGGGAAATTAAATATCCCCACTCATTTTATAAGAGGCGGTAATTCGGACTATATTAATAGTGCTGACGAACTTTTAATAAACAAGCACTTTGCTGATTTTAGTATTGCAACTTTTGATGGTGCAGGACACTGGCTTCATGCAGAAAAACCTGAACAGTTTTATAATGAGGTTATGGGTTTTTGTTTGATGTAATTAGATAATTTTCTCAAAGCAGTAATACTCATTTTTTCCTTCTTTCAAATGTATATGCCCTAATTGGGTATATCCTAATTTTTTGTAAAACTCCATAGCTTTTGGGTTGCCACTATAAGTATCTAGTCGTATGGATTGATAACCCTCTTCCCCTACTACTTCTTCAACAAATAGCATTAGTTTTTTCCCTATTCCAATTTGCCAAAATTCTTCTTTTACTGCTAATCTGTGTACTACTAAAAACTGATTGCTTTTATCTTTCCAATCTATAGTTAAATAAGTGGGGTCTTGCTTTTCATCAATATTGATTCCTCCAATAATTTCACCATTTTCTTCTGCTACAAAATAGGTTCTAGCTTTTAAATCACTTAGTATTATTTCGGAATTCGGATAAGTTTCATCCCATTGGTCAATGCTATTTGCAATCATTCCTTTTACACAGGAATTATACATGAGCATTATATCTCCTAAATCAGATTTATTGGCTTTTCTAATTATCATTGCACTAATAGGTTACATCCTCTTATGTCAGCATTGGAAAATCTGCCTAAAACTGAAAAAGTATTATCATCAAAAGTTCGTCCTAAGTCTTGTGTTGCAATAAAGGGACAAGAATAGAGATTAGCCAAATCAATTACATTTATGCCTCCTGTTTTGTTGTTTCCAATTGTACTTAATGGGTCATTTACATCTCTAATTAATATTTTCATCCATGGTGGTGATTTGAAGATATTTTTTCCTTTGGAATAACCTTGCGACAATAGTTCTGTCATTCCATATTCTGAGTGAATATTGCTAGTTAAAAAGGCTTCTTCCAATAATTGATGAATTTCTTCTTTGAGTAATTCTTTTCGTTTTCCTTTCATACCACCTGTTTCCATAATAATGGTATGTTTTAGGTGCTGAGGAAATTCTGATGCTAAATCAAGCAAGGCATAGGTTACTCCAAATAGGATTGTTTTTTGTCCTATGCGCTCTAGTTCTTTTATCGTTTCAGATAGTTCAGTAAGGTTGTTAAGATAGAAGCCACTTTTAGGGTGTTTGCTTTTACTTATTAAATCATCAACCATATAAATAAGTGATGATCCTTCCCTTTCTTGATAGGATGGGAGTAAGGCTAAAATGCAATAGTCTTCTACATTTCCATAAAACTGCTTAAAGGTATTGGTGTATGAAGTTTCGTAAACGGAAGTATTACTTACTAAATGCTTACTTTGCTCTCCAGTTGTTCCACTGCTTAAAAACACTTCTTCTATTCCTTGCCCTTTGCAAATAATTTGTTCTTGTTTAAAAAACTCTATGGGTAAAAAAGGAATTTCTGAAATGCAAGTTGGAGCCCTCCCTTTTAGTATAAGTGCAGCATATGGGGCGTAAATAGGATTATTTTCCATTTGATAGTCAAAAATGGAAAGTGATAATTCTTGAAAATTATGCTCATTATCTACATTAAATATTTCCTCAACTAGTTTATGCATCATACTGCAAAATTAAGGCATTAAAAAAGGCGACACCAAAATGGTGTCGCCTTTTATCATTAACCTGATGTTAATTATTTAGAATTTATATTCTAAGTTCATGAATAATGTTCTTTTTGCTTCAGCATTTTCTTTAGCTCCTGTCCATGACTGAACATTAATAGCTAGCTTTACTCCTTTAGCCATTTGTCTTTCTATTCCAAATACAGTGAAGTTTCCATCATTTTCAAGGTTCCATTCTTCTTCAGAAGTAACATCATCATATCTTCCAAAAAGAGAGTATTTTTCATTCAAATTGTAATTTCCATATACTGAAAGTAAGTCTTTTTTAACATCAACTTTATTGCCTGTATTTGTCATAACACTTTTGTCAGCTCCTAAGTTAAAATTATCTCCAGCATAAGCAATTGCCAAAGCAGTAATGTGTTGTGATGCATCTTCCTCTCCATAAGTGCTTCTTGGTGAGATATCTCTATTTATTCTTAGCGCTAATCTATCACTCATTGTATAGCTAATTCCTAATCCCCCTCTGAATAATCCATTTTTTCCTTGTACTTTTTTGTATCCTTCACCATTCAATACTTGTGCATCTATGCTTAGTTTTTCAGATAATTGGTAGTCAGCAGTTAATCCTGCATCAGCAGCACTTGCCCATTTTTGCATATCTTGAGCTGATTTTGCAATATATCTTTTCCCCCAAGCCTTTTCTTGAAACTTAAAGTTTTTAGTTCCTACTTGTCCAAAGTTAAGTGTTAATTTATCAGTTGCTTTCCAGTTTAAGCTTGCAATCTTTAAGAAAGCAGTATAAGCAGATCCTCCATCATTACTACCAATATCAAAAGTAACTTTTCCAGAAAATTTATCATCAAATTTATATCCGTATCCTAGGTAAGCTCTTTTAATTTCAAAGGCTTTAAAAGCATCTTCAGTTTCTTCAGCTGATAGATCATAATTGAAGTTTGAGAATACTTTTACTGAAGGCTTTCCTTCTTGTGCGTTAACAGAAATTACTGTTAAAAGTGCAGCACTAAGTGCTAAAATTGTTTTTTTCATAATTTATTATTTATTGTTTTAATTGATTAATTTCCTACTATTGCTTCTGTTATGTTATGAATATGATCACCAACTTTTTCTAATGAGTGTATCATATTGTTGTAAATCATACCTGTTTGGATTTTGAATTCTCCTTTCTCAATTTTTGTTAGGTATTCTTTCCTTAACTTATTTCTCATATTATTAATGATTGTTTCAGCTTCATTTGCTCCTACCATTGATACTTGTTTGTAGTCAGAATTAAGGTTGCTGTTCATGATACTCATAGCTTTTTGAACTTCTACAATCATTTCTTCTAAGCTTGTTCTAAGTTCAGGAGTAAAGTAAGCTTTTTGCTCATTCTTTCTTTCAACAGTAATTGATAATTGGTAGCAGATATCTCCAATACGCTCCATGTCATTAATCATTGAAATCATGCTTCTTACTTTCATTGATGCTGAATCACTCATCTCTCCTTGAGCTGCTTTTGCTAAATAATCAGCAATTTCAACTTCCATTCTATCTGTAATGTCCTCATATTTTTTAATACGAGCCATTTGTTTTCCAAACTTCTTGCTATCAGTTTCTTTCATTAACTCAGGAATCATATCAAATAAACGACTCGTAATTTTTCCGAATTTAGCTACTTCTTTATTTGCTTCAAGTACTGAAAGTTCTGCAGTTTGCATTAATCCTGTTCCAATATGCTCCAAGTGGAATTCCTCATCCATGTCTCCTTGTGATTTAACTGTTCTTTCAGCAAAACGAACGATTGCAGGAACAAACCAAATAAGAATAAGTACATTAAGAAAGTTAAACCCTGTATGGAAAATAGACAATGCAATTGGTACTGGTGACATGCTGTCTCCCCAACTATCAACAGCTGTGTATGGTGAGATAGAACCAAAATAATTCATAGATACATATTCTACTATATCTAAAGCATAAGGCATTAAAATTAACATCCAAGTAACACCAATAATATTAAACATGGAATGTATTCTTGCAGAACGCTTTGCGTGTACATTTCCTACCATTGAAGCTAACTCTGCAGTAATTGTAGTTCCAATATTTTCTCCTAATACCATTGCTGCTGCAACTTCAAAAGGAATTACTCCAGTATTACAAAGTACTAAAGTAAGTGCCATTGCTGCTGATGAGGATTGAACTACAATAGTAAGTAAAGTACCAACCCCTACAAACATTAACCTAGAAAGGAATGAGATATCAGCAAAACCTGCTAAAAAGTTTAGTACTTCAGGATTGTTTTTTACATCAGGAACAGCACTCTTAAGTTCAGATAAACCAATAAATAGAAGAGCAAATCCTACTAAAAATTCCCCCCAGTTTTTTGTTTTAGTTTTCCTTGCAAACATCATTGGCATACCAAAAGCAATAATCGGTAAGGCAATGGCTGACATTTTTACTTTAAATCCTAAAATTGAAATAACCCAAGCGGTAATAGTTGTTCCAATATTAGCTCCCATCATTACACCAGCTGATTGAACTAAAGTAAGTAATCCTGCATTTACAAAACTTACTGTCATTACTGTAGTTGCTGATGATGATTGAACAATGGCTGTGATTAAAAAACCAGTCATCACCCCAAAGTATCTATTAGAGGTCATCCCTCCT
>Ga0206677_10003871_pt1 | contig 12447 bp, 9 predicted proteins | sample M130m12015metaG_FD_155475 | JGI IMG/M metagenome (GOLD analysis project Ga0206677, IMG submission 155475) | Ammonia-oxidizing marine archaeal communities from Monterey Bay, California, United States - M1 30m 12015 | ecosystem: Environmental > Aquatic > Marine > Intertidal zone | place: USA... | reverse complement strand
ATGATCGTATGTAGGGTCAAGGGATGACCAGCCGATGCTACCCTTGGCACATGCGTCGTAGGAATCCAGTCTACCATCACTGTCATCGTCTTCATCTTGGCCTAAGCCTTGATTTTCGTTGCCATCATCACGGCATCCGTCACTATCGTAGTCGTTTAGCAGTGTACTTAGCCAAGCCAAAGTGCCGTTTCGGGGGCACATGTCATCATTGTCAAGGATACCATCTTGGTCGTCATCATCGTCGCATTCATCTCCAAATTGATCATTATCCCAATTAAATTGATTTGGATCAAAGACGGTCGGACAAATGTCCGAACGTGAGCCAATGGCATCCCCATCCTCATCGACATCAAAGAGAGCGAGGTATCCTGCATCAGAACCGCCACCAAGAATTGAGAACCCACCAATTTGGGTTCCGCTGGGACCAGACGGGGTTGAACGTCCACCCCAAAGCATAACGTCAGAAGAAGTGAGGTGGACTGAATTTCCACGGCCATTGGAACCCAATGACCCTGTTGCAGAATAACCCCAGTCGCTGTTTATGCCAAGGGCATCTGTGGTAAAAGATGCGACGAATGTAGCCTTGGCGTTTGAAACCCCAATGGTCGTCGAATTTAGAGAGATTTGATTTTGAATTTGCCCCGAAACTGCAAAACTTCCGGAACTTTCACTCGACAAATCTGCCAACTGGTCAGTACCGGCGCCACCGAAATTTTGATTCGAAAATATTGTTAAGTTCTCATACAGTTGGAACACTCCAATGTCCCTTCCTCCAGCAGTGGATGTATAGGATGCGTTGAATGGACGTGAGGACGTGAATTGGCCAGTTACTTCTGCAGCAATAATATACCCGCCACCCACAACAGATTCAATGGCTTTACCTGCATCGAATCCATTTCCACCAATTCGATTCACACCGGTTATTCCAAGAGTAGAATTAACTTGTATAACGATGATATCCCAAGAACCTTGGTCGACGATTCCGGAAACACTCGAATCATGGAAAGTCAAATTACCTTGAAATGCACCAATGATGACCCCTATACCTGCGGCATTCCTGTTTGAAACATCGTAAAATTTGATGTTTTTATCCGAAGAAACAAGATTACCTTTTGAGAGGCTTAATTCAGAGGAAAAATCCAAGACCATACCGCAGGGGTTGTTTGAACAATCCTTGGTACCAAAGGTGAAGACGCCCAACCCCGTCGAGTTCGTCAAATCACTGTTTGTTCGTCCGACAGCGGAGAATCCGCTGGTATGTTGAGACATGGAATAAATCTCATCATCTTCAGGGCCTCCGAAATCGGAGACATGAGTCCAAGCTCCTATAGAAACATTGTATAATCCAACAAAGGAATCCTTTTTTCCTTCGCTGTATTTGGTTGAACTGCCAATGGATATGCTTTCTTCATAAGTGCCGTACGTCAATACTAGATTATTTGGAAGTAATGAAACCCCCCAGCAAACATTTTCTCCAACTCCATCAAGATGGCTGTACCATGAGACACTCAGTAAACTGGAGCCGCCAAATACCAAGATATCACTTTCTCCTCTAGACTCGATTGAACCTTGGCCAGTTCCACCAAGACTGCCTAGATCCAATGTGCCGTTAAATATCGCACAAGCAGCCCAGATGCCATTCTGGTTTGCATCCACTGAAAGGACATTTGAATCGCCGGTGCTGTTGGTCGTGATCAACGATTCTACAATGCCCGGAGTGACTGGATTGTAGTTCGCCCTGTCAGAGTGAGTGTTCTCTTCAAGCATGTGAGGCACATGAGGTGTCAAACTCATCAGCAAAATGCCAACCATCAAGAGTGAAAGCGTTGTTTTTGCCATGTTAAAGCGTAAAGGCGAATGTGTATAATCGTAACCATTCGAAAACGGAAGAATTTAAACGACGGGCAACTGTCGCATTTTTATGAATGGTAGGAAGTTAGCAGTTGGCTTTCTGGCCCTTCTCCTCGTTTCGGGTTGCATTGGGTCGGACTCAGATGAAACGCTCGAAAACACTGAGCCACGAGTTTTAGAACCATCCACTGAGCCGATAACTGTTTATGGATGCATGGATAAAAATGCCGTTAATTATGATTCAAGCGCCACTGAACCTGACAACTCATCGTGTCTTTATGATAGCGATGGCGACGGTACAGTTGATTCAGAGGAAATCACTGGCTGTACGGATGAAACCGCTGAAAATTATGATAGCAATGCCACTGATGAGGACGGAAGTTGCACCTATCCAGAGGAAGAGAAAGATTGCCCCGACAGTGATGGAGACGGTGTGTGTGCCGAAGAAGATGCATGTGACGACAATCCAGATGCAAGCACAGAAGATGAATGTGAGACTGAAGACCTCTAGTTCTCCCAATCCTTGTCTTTCCTCTGGCTGACCACAGCATTTGACGCCCCAGTAGCCTTGACTACAGTTTGGTCACCATGGACGATCTCATTTTTTCTCATTGCACCTAAGATCCCGACCAAAATCAAAACAAAACTAGCTGCTCCGACCAATACGTACGGATTTTGATAAAAAGGAACTCCTTTCAGACAACCGTCCTCATTAGAAGATGCCTGCCTTTTACATCGGTCTTGGCCATTTGCGATTCCATCTCCATCGATGTCTTGATCCTCTACATCGAAGCAACCATCGCTGTCCATATCCAGAACCTGATTTTTCATACTTTTCTGGCACTCGTCTAAATCATTGATGAAACCATCACCGTCAATATCGTCATCGAATTCATCACACCATTCGTCACCATCCCAATTATCTGGGACATCGAGGCCTTGGTAAGGGTCAGAACCACATGACTCCTCCTCAAAGTTGTCGTGGCCGTCACCATCGATGTCTTCATCGATGAAGTCGCATGTACCATCCCCATCCATATCAGAGGGGTAATCCTCCCTATCCAGAGGATTTGTTTGACATTGTTTTTCCTTTTGATCCGACCAACTGTCATCATCGTCATCGAGGTCTAGATTATTCCCGTATCCGTCATTATCGGTGTCGGTTGATTCCTCCTTATTGAAGGGCATGTCATCTTCTTCGTCTGAAACACCGTCATTGTCATCGTCTGGGTCTATATTGTCACCAAGACCATCGCTATCAAAATCGTATTGTTCTTCAGGGTTTTTCGGAAATATATCCATCGTATCAATGACGCCATCACCGTCATCATCGGGGTCCATTCCGTCACATTCAGAATCACCATCGAAATCCCAATCTTCGCCTATTGGCCTGGAATTTGGGTCAAAGTCCGAGGTGCCACATTGGCTTTCGATGTCCATTGAATAACCGTCTCCATCAATGTCTGAATCTTCAGCATCTTTGCAACCGTCACCGTCAAGATCCCCGCCGATGGTTAATCCAGTCGGACAAAGATCATTCTCATCGAGAATCAAATCGCCGTCATCATCTGGATCTTCGACATTAAAGCAACCATCACCGTCCACATCGTAATCTAGAGTGATTAACGACGAGGTCGCAGTGTCATATTGATACCATTGACTCCACAAACAATCGTCCATGGTGTCGACCACCCCATCTGCATCATCGTCATCGTCAATCAAATCGCATTGGATACTCATCACGCCTGAAAAGGAATAATAGTAGAGTTCGTAGTCAGCGTCAAAGTTATTCGGGAGATCTTGGCCATCAAGGGGATCGGTCCCACATTCAATTTCATGAAGGTCAGACCATTGATCGTTATCATCATCAGTATCTTCGTCATCCCCGCAACCATCACCGTCAGCGTCAGCAGAATGGACTCCAATTACCCCTGTTGGGCACATATCATTCAAGTCAACAATTCCATCATTGTCATCATCGTCGTCTTCTTCATTCATGCAACCGTCGTTATCGTGGTCACTGGATACCGGAGAAAACGGACAAGAATCAACTTCATCGAGAATACCGTCATTGTCATCATCTTCATCTCGAAGGTCACATACATTGTCTTCGTCCCAATCCGCGGCTGTATCAGTTGGATTCCGGAAATCAGAGCCACACACATGTTCCTCATAATCAGGCAATCCGTCTTGATCTCGGTCAGCTGTTTCATCCCTGTTTGAAAGGTCGTGATTGATGAACTCAATGGTGTAACTTTCTGACTCATCCTCGTTTGAGAAAATGAGAGCCTCAAAAACCACATAAAGCGTTCCTGATGTGTCAAATGTGTATGTTAGTTTCGAAACTCCCTCGTCATTGGTCCCACGAAGATTGTCGTAATGATAGTAGTCTTCAAGCAAATAATGGGGATTTGTGAAATTGGAATTAAAGAAATCATAGTCATGGAAGTATGTGACTTTCAAATCCTTGTGGGCAACAAAATCATTTTCACGAGACCCAAAGTGAACGTCAATGGTTTCATTTGCAAACCCATCAATGGTAAAGATGTCAATGATATCAGTGCTCCCAGTTGAACATCCAATCTCGCAGACACGCTTCTCCACTTTCTGACCGTTTGCCAACGGCGTTGGTTCGCTGTCATCAGACTCGTAATGATTCGAGACAGAAATCCTGATTTTTGTCAAATCTCCGCCTGGAGATTGGCCTTCTTTTTCTTCATCCCAAGCAACGACATGAATCCAATATTCCTGCGGTATTGTCGAATATATCCAAGTATACTGGGTGTCTTCACCATACATATCATCCAACGCTTTGCACTGAACTTCGTCCTGGATGTATGGGTTCGTCCTGCACAAGTCAACAGACAAGTCAACATAATGAGGATCGATTTCACTCTCTAACTTTAATTTGAATACGTCACCGATGCTGTTTGTTGGCACCTCAAAACGAAACCACCGTTCACCTGGTGCTTCGGTTTCTAAGTATACAGTCCCGTCATCGGAGCAGTCCCCTCGAACAAGGCGATCAAGGCTGTAGCCACAAACATACTTCTCAAGGATTGTTGAAGAAGGGATGTCATCATAAACGAATTCTGAACGGTCGTGGTATATGATGTCCTCCGTCGATCCTGCCACCAGACTGTTTGCTGCCGCAACGACTGGGAGGGCCGAAAGAAGAAACAAAAAAATGACGAGGAGGGCTCGGGACTTCATGGTTTCAGCAGGTTGCGGTAGATTAATCAAATTTGCTCCACAGTAAGAATCCTACATCTTAGCAGAATTATCGTTTTTTAGCAATTAGAATTATCTATCAATGCTGATTAGGTAGTTTGTGAGCCAATTAGAATTTGCGACAATACCGAGGTATGGGATACCTATCAATTTAGGTATTGCAATGATTATTGGAACTGCAGTGGCCTTCAAAGGCGAAGGTATCGAATACGGAATTTCCACTGGCGTATTGATCGGAATCATGTTAGGATTTTTTATCCAGGAAGGCTTGTTAATCCAAATCCTGTCAAGGGAGGCCAACATTAACTTTCAACATCGAATACTAAATGGAGATGTGACTCACAAGAATCGAATGACACTTCTCATGACACCAATTATGGTCTTGTTAACTCTTGGAATGCTTCTTGCCTTCCTCAACAATTTAGCCACTGATAGTTTGACCCTCGTTCGAATCCTATGTGTTTCTGCAATCATCATGTTTGGAGTAGATCCCTTGTTTGGACTGGTGGACAAGGGGGTTTTAGCCATTTTTGGGGCGGCAGTGGTCTATATCATAATATTACAAGCAGGATTTGACGGGTATGACAATATGGCAAATTCCATTGCTCCAATGGTCGGTGACAGGTTTGCTTTCTCCGCAGCAACCGCAGTGATTGCCTACCTTCTTCTAAGCGCTCGTTGGACATACTACCGCTTATTCTGTTTTAATCAGTCTGAAGATTTATTGAGGGTTTTTGCCGATACTGGACTGCCCTTGTTATTGGTGATTTTACCATATGCTCCGAAGTTTTTTGAATTATTAGAATCCATATTCCTTGGAATTTAGTCCTCCCCTTGGCAAATAATACTTCTCCAAAGGCATTAAATTTGGAAACACGTGCCGTATTCATGAAGAGGGCTGTGAGTATTACAGCACTCGGCTTAATGATAATTTTTTTGTTGGGCAATAATGGACTTAGCGATTTGACAAGTAACTCAAATGTTCACAATTCACCTCCCACAAATCCCGTTCATTTTGTTCACGACGACTTCGTGTCGGTGAATGCAACCGATACCTCTCAAATCATAAGTCTTGATTCTAAGGACAAGCGTTTAATCGGATGTGGGGTGTTTTCAGGAACCATCCAAAATTCAAAGGTAACATCGACTCAAACCTCGGCGGCAGGCGGCAGTGATATCCTCTTATTTGGTTGGGATAAAAGCAATGGTTATTGGTCAACGAGTATCGGGGGCACGGGAAATGATTTGTGTCAAAAAGCCTCTTGGATTGATGAACATCGTATCGGCATAGCAGGATCATTCGAGAATACAATAGCCATAGGAGCTAATTATCACACCTCAAATGGAGGCACTGACGGTTTTTTTAGCACCTACAATGTTACAAGCAAACAATGGGTAGACAGCGTCACTTTAGGGAGCAGTTTAGACGATAATTTCAATTCATTCGTACATCTTACAAACGGCTCTTACGTCGTGTTGGGCACTACAAAGGGAAATATTTCCCAGCATTCTAGCATCCAAGGCGCACCCCAATGCGCACCCACTGCGCCTGCCACATCAACACAGTGCACAATTCTGCTCTACCTCGATAACGCCTTGATACCAAACCATATCCAAACAATTGAGTCAACAGGGAGCGTTTTGGGGACTGCGATTACGGAAGTTGGTACGAGTGGGAAAACCATCGTTGCGGGCTACTTCAATCGAGAACTGTTGACATACCCATCCAATGTTCATGCAAATGACTTACCCCTGGAAAGTCAAAACAATGGGAATGACATATTCATTGGGCGATTTGGACAAAATGGAGATTTCGAAAATTTGAATATTTTTGGTGGAAACGGGTCTGATCTCGTGTATGACATTCATGCATACGGGAACGGTTACATCCTGGCCGGGATTACACAATCAACACAAAATTCCGCTCCAACGGTGACATACCCTCCGAATGGTAACTGGGTGGCACCAACTGGTTTTGGAAATAGGGATATGATCATCCTCCAAACCACTACAAGTGGGGCAATTGTAGACGGATTCCTCTTAGGTACATCTGGGCATGATTTGCTCTACTCAATTGAGGTCGACGATGTTGGCTTGGTGCACATGGCAGGCTACATTGGCACGAGTTGGCTGCTTGAATCAAACCAAACCATAGGCCAGATAGACACAAGGTCAGTTTTTCACGGCATCGCTAACCTAAGCGGTGGTAACAATTCACACCTTGTTCAAGCACATGCATCTTCAGGCTCCAATACGGGCGATGGAATCGCTTTCGCCGTAACCGCAACCTCAAATGAAGATGTGTGGGTAGGCGGGCGAATGATTGCCGGGGCTCAATCCAATACCTTCTTTGGTAATTATGCATCTGGATTTGCTGATTCCGGATTCTTATCTCGAATTGGAACGGATGCCGATGCTGATTCTGTTGCTAAGCGTTCAGATAATTGCCCAGATGTACCGAATACGAACCAACTGAACTATGATTTGGACAGTTCCGGAGATGCATGTGACCACGATGACGATGATGACGGCATACCTGACGCATGGGATACCGATTGCCCCCGATCAATTCCGTTAGGCTTCAGATCCATGAACACGACCGATCATGATGGGGATGGATGTTCCGATGTGAGTGAAGACCTCGATGACGACAATGATGGATTCAGCGACACAATAGAGCAGTTCGCTGGGTGCCCTAAGGGCCATGTCAATTGGACGGCTGGCGACTTAGCTGTCGATCGTGATGCGGATGGCTGCCATGATCAATATGAAGACGAAGATGATGATGGGGACAATTTCAATGATGATTATGGAGATCAATGTGCAGGTCAAGATAGCGTTGTCTTTGATGTCAGCAACTGGTCGGATTACGATTTGGATGGATGCCATGATATTGAGGATCAGGATATTGATGGAGATTTGGTTCCAAATGCCATGGATTCTTGCCCCAACGGCAGAGTTGGTTGGATTTCAAACCTAACATACGATTACGATGATGACGGGTGCGAAGATTTCACTGAAGACCTAGATGACGACAACGATGGCGTTCTAGATCACCTCGACCAATGCACTCCACCGCTTACGGAAAGTGTCCGAGGGGATGCGGATTTCTCGGTGTGGTATGATCATGATGCAGATGGCTGTCACGACGATGAGGATGTTGATGATGATGATGATGGGGTCATTGATGCACTGGACCTTTGCCCCTTAAATAAATCAGCCTGGCAATCGTTAGGGACAGATTTGGATATCGATGGATGTGAAGATTCTTCTGAAGACATTGACGATGATAATGATGGTGTTACTGATGAATTCGATGTTTGTGATCCAGATTCAGGTGTTCCCTTTTCTTTGACGACGTGGTTATCAAATGCTTCGAACGACCGGGATACTGATGGTTGCAAAGATAGCGGACCTGAAAATAGTGGCTATGGAGAGGATTTAGATGATGATAATGATGGATACCTAGACGCTGTTGATGCATGTTCTCAGTCCGATATGTTCCTCGATGATGCAGATTTAGATGGGGATGGGTGTTTAGATTCAGAGGATTCTGATATGGATGGAGATGGTTTCCTGAATGTTCTTGATTCATGTCCGAAGGGAATCGAACTGTTAGTGAAGGATGAGGATAATGACGGATGCGATCGATTAGAAGATGAGGATGATGACAACGATGGTGTGCTTGATGAATATGATATGTGTGATCCTAATGATCCGGGCCCATACGTAAGTGAATGGAGCCCTGTGCTTCTACCAGAGGGTCAATTCACTGCACAACAAGACATCGACGCAGATGGTTGTGCAGATGAATCCCCTGAGGATTTAGATGATGATAATGACTCTGTCCTGGACATCGACGATATGTGCGACTCAAATTCCAAATCACCACCTTATGTTCTTGATTGGGTAAGCAATACTCAGACCGATGTGGATAGAGATGGATGCAGGGATGCGGATGAAGATCTTGATGATGACAATGATGGAATTGCAGATATCGCAGATGAATGCGATCCAGACTCTGCTGCGACATTCAAAATTGGTTGGACATCCGACAAGGAAAACGATGTAAATTCAGATGGTTGCCGTGACGCAGATGAAGATTTGACTCTCATGGCAGAAAGCAACCAAAATGATGAGCGGGTTTTCCTTTACACAATGATGGCTCTTGTTGGTGCTATCATCACCGTTGTGGTGCTGCTTATCGTTTCGGGTCGTGTAAAAGGTACAACAATTATTGGAGGAGACAACTCAATCATCAAAGCCAACATCGCACATGGAGCATCAAACATCGTGGAAACTGGATCAAACATACAATCCTCTGTTAATTCAGAGGAAGAATGATGTTCAATTGTTTTGTTTGGCTCTGTCTTGTGCCAGGTTCCCACCAACGCTTGTGCCGGTATTCACATCATTGCCAGCTTTTATTGCATTACCCTTCATGATGTCGCCAACGTGAGAGTTATTCTTGTTTCCATTTAATTTCCCAAGCACATAGCCAATAATAAGACCTGCTACTCCTGCCATAATCGCGATTGTGTTAATTTCAACCATGGCCATCCCAAGGCAACTGCATTAAAATACCTTATTATCACCTTTATCCAGACAAATGTGTTTTTATACACGCACAAAGACGTGGTTTTATGCACGAAGGAGACTCTGATGGTTTGGCTGGTTACGAAGATCCTGATTTTAAAAAAATGCGGAAATGGTCATTAAAAAAACTCGAAAAAAAACACGACCAGCACCGAGGAATGATCACTGCAACACGCTCCACAATCAAACGTTTTGAGAAACTTCGAACAAAGTATGTAGAGGATTGTGCAAAGTTGCTAGAAGAGGAGAAAAACCAACATTCTGTAGAAGCCTACATAGCGGACTTGGAACAGAAGAGACGAATTGTCGAATTAACCACACTAGATCGACAAATTCTTGCTACGATTAATGACTTAAAGAGGGAAAAACAACTCCTTCATGAACACAACAGAACTGCAGAATTTTTGCTTAAGTTAATCAAGGATAAAAGTATATAAGTCGCGGCAAAGCATTGAAACATGAGTGAAGATGTGGCCATTTAAGAAGAAAGATTTACTTCGGCGAGAGTACCTATCAGACGCAGGGATTAGTTCCAAGTATACTGAAATTTTCCGATGGTCTAAACGTCAGTTGCGACAAGAAATGACCGAACTAGAAAAGCAAAAGAAGATGTGGGATGGAACGCTTGGAGACCTGCGTGTAAGCCACATATCTCTACAAAGTCGTATGGAACGACTTACGGCAGAATTGAACCAAGACGATATTGCAGTCCACACTGAGCAAGGTCTGTTCGTTCAGATGGATCAACTCGATCAAGAATACCGGAAAGATGCAAAAGAGATTCAAAATGCCATGCGCTCTCTTCGCATGGTCAATAAGACAATTTGGCTTTTGGGAAACATTGAAGACGGTACATATTCGGATCCAAATGTAGTTTCAAACCCACCTGAAAGAGGTTGGGCTGGTGATTGGGAAGATCTCTTTGACGGAGAATCTTTGGAAGAACTTCGAGAGAGGTTCAACATAAAAAGGCCCAATGCCACCTCAGATTCACAATCGACTGCACAAAGCCAAGCATCACAAGAAACGCTCGTTGCACCCGAAAATGATCAGGATGACACCGACCTCAGTGATGAAGAAGCATAAGTTCGTGAGATGATTCGATGGCAAAAAAACCAATCTGGAAAGAAATTGAGAACATGTCGTCCAAAAAGAGGACGAAATCCGTGGTTACTCATCAGCTTAATTATGAGCAGTTTGTTATCGCTACAAAAGAATGCATTGACAAGTTGTCAATCTTACGCCGTGACATCACTAAAAAAGAAAAGCAGATTATCAATTGCTTGGAAGGAGACAGCCAAGCGGAAGCGATTGCCCTCATCTTGGGCTTGAGAGTCCTAAGAATTGAGGAAATGGTAGAATTGAGTGCGCTCTCTATTATACGTGCCAACCGTTTCTACAACAAACTAGTCTTGGATGTCACAAGAGGCATCGAGGCAAATGTAAAGTACGACGCTGATTCCATTAAATCAATGGTACCTAAAGAACTGAAAACCTTGATTTCGGATTCTGTTTCAGCGAGCGATTTCTACGACATCTTGACCAAATATAAGCATGAATTAAGTCAATACACAACCACTGCACAGGGGGTAAGCGAATGATACCGTGGTTTTATTCCCAAAGTGAACTTAAGAAATTTAAGGATTCAGGGCAGAAAAAACAAGAGAAGATTATTCTGAAACAACGTGAACATGTGTACCAGCAAAAACTCATCTTGGATGAAAAGGCAAAGTCTCTGAAACTCAGTGCTAAGGATATCTCAAGGCGCGTCAAGAGAGGTGACACACATAGAGCGACTGAATCGATGATGTCCGTTGCATTCGACTTGAAGAACTCTGAACCAATCCTCACGAATTATGTCAACAATCTTCTGCTACTTCGCGTTTACGAAGTGATGCACATTCAAGGGTACGAGGACCCATCAGCGTTGCCCGAGGCCATAGCTGATATTGATTACGGGCTGTACTCTCTTTCAACTGAAGATGAACTCCAAGATATTCTTCGGAACTCGACAGATCCCCTCGCAATCATCGGCATCTCCATGGATGACTGAACTGTCAATTATTCAACGCCTTGATTCGAGTGCCTTCGTGTGCCCCAAGGTATTGTACCTTGCACCAAGTACTGCGGAGCGGTGATTCAGTGAGTACCGCACAACATTCCAGCCCATTGCAGCCGTGTAGGAACACACCGTACCCTTGAGACACACAGGGATACAAGGAAGCCCTTGTGATCATTGGTCGTGATAATTCTGTGAAGTGGTATACCAATATGCGCTGAATATTTCCATCTAATTTTGACAAAACGTTGATGATGGCTCGGTATTATCATCCATTAGGTGAACCTATGTCCATTGAGCAAACCACCAACTCCGAGCCCGTTATTTTGAAGTCTATTCTGTTGTGTATGTTGATGCTGGTATCGAGTATTGCCACAGGGTGCACAGAGCGTCAACTTTCGTTATTTGAGGAAGAAAATATAACACATGAAACAACATCAAATAGTTTTAACACCTTCACCTCACAGGGGAATAACTCTTTGGGATGGGGGAGTGGATTAGTTGTTCCGAACTATAATCTACCCGAGTCTGGGACGAGTTTTACAATTGATGCAAATGGAAACACTGTCATAATGCTCGATGGCACTGATTCAATTTCGATAAATGGAACGACGTATTCAAATCCTGGTGGCTCTTACAATACATGCTTTATTTTGAGCTACAGTAAATCGATGGCATTGAATTTCGCATATGCCCTCTATTCCACAGCA
>Ga0206677_10003868_pt1 | contig 12450 bp, 18 predicted proteins | sample M130m12015metaG_FD_155475 | JGI IMG/M metagenome (GOLD analysis project Ga0206677, IMG submission 155475) | Ammonia-oxidizing marine archaeal communities from Monterey Bay, California, United States - M1 30m 12015 | ecosystem: Environmental > Aquatic > Marine > Intertidal zone | place: USA... | reverse complement strand
TCCTCGTAAGGTAGACTTACAAGTGTCTTGCCGTGTAGCATTAACCTTGTATATAACAGGGAAGCCTGACTTAGTCATCCAACGTATATCATCACCTGCATAGCCTTTAACTAATACTAGTTTACATTCAGCTAACTTAGAATTAATTTTGTTTAAAGCTAGTGTATTCTCTACAGTAGGGTTAGCTCTTTGTTCTTTATTAGCCTGTCGAGCTTCTTTCTTTAACTTACTTATAGCAGAGTTAGATACTTTATTACCATCAGGGTCTTGATACTCGAAAGTACCTAGTTCCCATTGCGCTAAGTCTTGTAGGAACTTCATTGTTGTTTGAGACCCAGGACACACATGCTCAATAGCCTTGAGTATATGTGGAGCTAGTTCATCACAATCAATCTGAGTTATATTGTATTGTTCATCAGCACCAGCTTGTACACAATCAGAGTACATTGATTCAGCTATTGTTTGTGCACCTGCAGAGTAAGCTCTTGTCATTGTAGCTCTCTTAGAAATTAACTTACGTATCTCTGCATAAGACATAGGTCTGTCTACAAAGAATTCAGGTGCTAACTCTACTATCTTTTGAGCTACCTTAACATATAAGTCATGTGGCACTTCACTATCTTGTAGTGCTACTAAGTTACCTGTCTTGTTGTCTCTAGATAATGCAGCTGAGTGTTGATATCCGTTACATGTACCATCAATAGCTACAGGTATACTTGATGTTGGCATTTCACCTTCAGCTTCCATATCAGCTATATCACACCATTCTATACAACAAGCTAAAAACACTACAGGTTTCTCACACTTATGTAATGTACCATTGTTAGCTGTTTCTTCTATTAGGTCCCAGTTGTTATTAAACCAGTTTATTCTATCTTCAAGAGAAAATTTATCTACGCTTATAGTGTCAATACCTTCTTTGTTTAACATAGAGCAGTAGTCTTCTTCTACCCAGTTAGGTATTTCATTTACATCATACTTTTCATTGTATGAGTTAGCAGTGTGTATAGCTAAAGCTCTCTTACCGTTACCATCTATAAGTTTAGATTCACTGAAGGCCATTAAGCCTCTAGCCATATCATTACCTTGATAGTTCATGTAAGGTTCTTTGTAATATACTCTACCTCTGTAATCTAAATCTACTAACGAATAAAACTTAGGCCATTCAACTAGTTGTTTAGCTTTACCTAGAGTAGTCTTTATCTCTGCACGTTTAGCTCTTACTTGTAATGGTCTTAAAGTCTTTTCCCATTCTTTAGCTATAGTATTATAAGCTTGCTTGTTAATAGAAGAAGGTTTCTTTTGATACTTCTCATATGCAGTCTTAAGTACTGACTTAGGTATAGCGTGTTCGTACATCGGTGTGTCTTCAGGTAATATATCTTCAAGCTTATCTATTAACACAGCTAAGACTTTAGGATTTATTTTCCATGAAGTTTGTTGTAAGTTATTTACTGCACGAACAAAGGCAGAGTTAATATAAGTATTATTAAATGCATCCTTCTGCTCTTGAGGGGCAGAGATACCCCATCGTTTTATTAAGGGATAATTCTTAGGTTGCATTATATTACTTACGTCTTCTGGTATTTCATCTACTGTATATACGAGTAATCCTTTACTCTCGATAAGCTTAAACTCACCTATCTCTTCCCAACGAGCTGTTGGTTCAATCATGTAAGGTGCTTGTGCATTGTATGCACCAAAGCCTTCTGCTCTTTTAACAGTAATAAATCCTGATTGTACATAAGCTTCCAGCACGAGATCACCTGTCCTTATTGACTGATGAAAGCTACACTTAGCATTAAAGTATTTTGTGAATACGTGTTCACCAATACCTGTACTTACTTGTGTAACTTTAGCTAAACCTATAGGTTGTTCAGGATATTCTCTTGTAAAGTTAGAGGACATCTTATCGAAAGCTACTTGTACTATATTAGGTAAGCTTTCTTTAAAGCTAGTTATAGTACGTAATATCTGAGCACCCTTATTTGCTTTAGGGTTATTCATATTTACACTAGAAACTTTAGTTATTAGATAATCCACCACTTCATTTAGAGGGTCTTTCATGTTATCTTCCATTGGGTATTCCCTTTTAATAATGGACTTCAATTATATATTAAGGCCGTCTAACATATCATCGTATACTCCATCGTGTAATCTACCTGTATCATAATCAAACTTACAAGTACCTGCCGGTCCTGTCTTACCAGTATATCTTGATTTTAATACTGAAAGTTTAATTGTGTTTCTTTCTTCTTCTTGATCTGCAGTTATATTACGAGCAAATGCTAGTATATCATGTGATATTTGTTTGATAGAACCAGAACCACGTATATCATCTACAGTAGGTAATCTACCTTCTTCAAATGATTGACCTGTAGTAGACATCTTACGTAAGTGAGACACTAAACCTATCCACACGTTATGTTGTTTAGTTATTCTTAGTAAATCATTCATTACTTTATCTATAGCTTCGTTACCCGTTAGTCCATCGGAACCTTCAGACACTAGTATAGTTATATGATCAATGAATAAATACTTACAACCAGATAATGCCATGTACTCTAGCTGAGATATAATACCGTTAGCCATAGAACCACAGTGATCTAACACTAATACTCTATCTTTAAACTTATCAAAGCCTACTCTGAGTTCATCTAGCTCTATCTTATCTGCAGCTGGATTCTTGTTTATAACCATGCCAGCTAGCTTTCTAGTAGTTTCAGCGGGACTTTCTTCGAGTGCAATGATACCTATCTTTTCATTAGTCTTATCAATGATATCTAATACTATTTCTCTTAGCATAGTAGACTTACCTGCACCTGTACCTGAAACCCATAGACTTATTTCACCCAGCCTCATACCTTTAATCTTATCATTTAGACCTGAGAAGCAGTCTGGGTAAGGTAAAGATTCAATATCATTATACTCTATTAGTTTACCCCACAAGTCTTCACCAGTAAGAATACCTTGAGGACTATATTGTTGAGCATCCCATATACCTCTAAGTAATATCATATGACCTGATTCAGTTAAGGCTTCTGAAGCATCTTTGTGTTGAGTCTTAGCTACCTTTACTTTATCAAAGCCAATAGCATTAGCTAACTTATCTACAGCTATTTTACCTGCCTCATCTGTATCTATAAACAATATTACTTCTTCAAATGATCTTAGGTAGTCTCTGTTCTCTACCACAGCCTTTAGATTAGATGCAGATGGTATTGATACTACAGGATAGACTACACCTGTACTATATTTACTGTATGCTTCAGCTACTGCTAGTGTATCTTCTTCTCCTTCAGTAATAACAATACGCTTACCACCACCAGAAAATATATTCTGACCGAATAAAGTAAGAGGTAACTTACCTTCTACTCTAAAGTCTTTAGGGAACAATCTTTTCTTACTACCCACTAATACATTATTCTCATAGTATGGATAGTATACTGCACTAGTACCTCCTGATGAAGATACTTCTCGTTTAACACCAAACATTTCACATATCTTAGTAGAGATATTACGTTCAGCTGATGTACCAAAGGGTAAAGACTTTATTGGTACAACAGTGCTTTCTTCTTTCTTGATAAATGCCTTCTTATTACCTTCACAGTCTGGAGTGAAGCACCATGTAGACCCGTCATCGTACTCACATTTATTATTAGTTGAACCACATGAATCACAGTTAGTCTTTCTAATTATTCTACCCATCGCTATACTCCTAGCTTGTTACACATTATTAATTGCTCAAATGCTGCTTCAACACTTAATTTAGGATTGTTAATTAAGATTTCTCCAGCAAGCATTTCTTTTAGTCTATACACTGCTTGTTCTCTTGTCTCCCCAGTCGTCATCACATTCACCCAACCCTTTATGAATGTCGCCTGATATTCGTCGGGATGGTTCCAGTTCTTCTCTACCTTTATGTTGTAATTTTTCAACAGCTCTTCGTCCTGTTCGGATATCGTAGCGATCATTATGTTCTCTCCTTAAGTATATAAGATCCATGTTGAGTTGCATATCATCTTCCCAACCTCTTCCAAAATGTTTTTGCCAGAATTCTTTTACAGTAGATAGGTGGTTAACCATAGGTATTCCTTTAAGTACCTTTGCTGCTTTAACTTTACCTATCCCTTTAAGTCCTGGAATATTGTCTGTTGAGTCACCCATCATTACCTGAGTATGTAGTAACAATGAAGCTTCTTCTTCGGTTATATTTATATAGTCTTTCTTTCTTGTATTATAGTGTAACCCTGGTACTTGTAACATATCTTTATCTATGCTTACTATAATACCAGGTTCTTCTGTTTGCCAGATAGCTAACAAGTCATCTGCTTCCATATCATCTGCAGTAACTGCTTTCCAACCATCTTTTAAATAGTTATAAGCATACTCAAAGAAATCTTTTTCTTCCTGAGTTAGCTCTTTCTTTCTATTACCTTTGTAAGGAGAATAAATATCTTTTCTAAAGTTACCTACACCTTTAATTGCTATCTTACCAGTACCTCCTTCTAGGTCTGACATAATGTTAGCTATTGTTTGATCTAGTTTCTTTTTAATATCTTTATTATTCTTAGCACCCCATATAGATTGGTATACTAAGATATCGCCGTCAATGTATATATTAATACTCATTGATATCTACCTTTCTTGATTCTATGTAATCAACTAAATGATTATAGCCTCCAATATGGAGACCATTAATTATTATTTGTGGTACAGTATTGCCTAACCTTTCTTTAACATCATCTATAAATTGAGGTTCTTTATCTAGTCGAACTTCATTTATAACACAATTCTCTAGGGAATGCAATAAGTTTTTTGCTTTCTCACAAAATTCACAGTTAGGTTTAGTATATATAGTAATTACATTAGGATTAATATACTGATCCATTAAGTAACTCCTTTTTATTTTCATAAGGAGCTACTACCTTTCGATAGAACTCCATCTGAGCTCCAGCTAAGGCTCCCATAACATCATTAAGTGTCTGATAGTTATAAGGACCGTTATCTGTAAGATAGTCTTGTATCATATCTGCTATTAAGTATTGTATTTCACCTGCATTTTTAGGTGAATCATCAAATAGTTCTTCTCTTCTTTGTCTTTCAATGTATGGCATTAGTGCACCTCTAAATAATCGTTACCTATTTTACAATCGCCTGCTTCCATTATCTCTACACCTAATTCTTTAGGAGCTTCAACAAACCACTTACGTATAATGGGTTCAGCTTTAACAGCGTCTTCAGGAGATACCTCCCATGTACACTCGTCATGATAGAACAGTAATTGCTTCGCTTCAATACCTTCTGCTTCGAAGGCTTCGTTGATACGTACTATTGTACGCTTCATTAGTATAGCCTCAGTACCTTGTATAAGGTAATTAAAGGCTTTGTATGCTTCATCAGTGTAAATACGACGACCATCAAGACCACGTAGATATCCTCGTTGTTGAGCTACATTCTTTACTTTCTCTGTTAAGCTTGCAAGGGCAGGCCACCGAGCTAAGAAAGCATCTTTAGCTTTATTACCTGCAGTAGAAGATCTACCTAAGATAGTACCTAGTTTAACTCCACCTGCACCGAATAAGAAAGCAAAGAAGAAAGGTTTAGCTTCATTACGAGTACACTGTATAGCATCAGCGTTTTTCTGATGTATATCTCCTTTCAATATTTCGTTAGACATCTCTTCATCTCTACCAAAGTGAGCTACTACTCTTGCTTGGTAGCCAGCACCGTCAGCTGAGATTAATACTTTATCTTTAGCAGAGATAAACATAGAGCGTATATCACTACCGTAAGTAGCTTTAGGTGAAGGTATGTTAGCTATTATCTTGTGAGTTTGACGGCCAGTAGCGGCACCAATGTCAATAACATCACCATATAATCTGCCATCATGTATATGTTCTTTCCAACCAGTTAGTATACTGTGTCTAGCCCTGAGAGTAAAGTAAGTATCTATATCTTTACCTATATCACCTAGTTTTAGTAAGCTATCTGTAGTTAACTTAGGACTTACCTTATGAAACTGTCCGTTTATTTTCTTCCAGTTCCATTGAGTTGGTTCCCAACCTATTGTATAAAGAAACTCTTTAAGATGTTCTTGGTTACCTAGTCTTGCTTCAACTGTTTCTTTACGTTGAAACTCCTCTTCAGGGTTTATTGGGGGATTATCAGATAGAGCATCAGACACATCAACATAGCTCCCAAGATAGTCGCTGAGTAGCCTTGCAGAAACAGCGGTGTATTCTCCGTTCTTCTTGTATTTAGCTGTCTTCGGTTCTTTATCGATTGTAATTGTGAGCGTTCCAAGCTTTGGTTCGACTCGTCTTTCAATATCATTTAGTTCGCCTTTTATTTTAATTATAGTGCTGTCCAGTAGTTCTTCGTTTATTTCCCAACCGTTTCTTATCTGCTCGCTAGACCAGTAAGCCATCTGATGTTCAATATTAATAGCATCGTCATAGTTAGGGTTAGTCTCTTTAATTTTATTATACTCTTTCATAAGCATATTATATACAGCTATATTAGCATCAACATCTGCTATACAGTACTGCACCATCTCATCAGAGTAACTATCAAAGCCACCATCATAATCCATTTTCTGTTCTTCTCCTGCTTGTATTGCAAGAGCCTTAAGACTATGTTTTCTAAATGTTTTCTTACGATGGAAGTCATTTAGCCTTGAGTATATTACCGTATCAATTATCTTGTTACGATCTATAGCGTATCCAGCTACTTTATCTAACACAACACGATCATATCTCATACCGTTGTGTGCTATAATCCCTGTAGCCTCATCTAATAACTTAAATGATTCAGATAAATTAGGGTACCTGTCATCATGATCACTGAAGACATGTAACTCTTTTGTATCTAAGTTACGCATTACTGAAACCCATATTGTGTCCGCTACATCTTGGAAGCCATTCGCTTCGATGTCCCACGCATATATTGTCATAGTGTTTCCTTTAAAATAATAGTTCTAATCCGATAACAACACCAGGATTAATGTTGTTATCTTTCTTTTCAAGGCCAGGAGTTAATACTAAGTTCATATTATCTCCCAGCTTATAACCAAGTCTAGCATAAGGTAATACTTCTTTATAAGAGTAACCATGTACTATTCCACCTTCAATAAAGGTTTTATCAGTATCATATCTAAGACCTAAATAAGGACTAATATTACTCTCACTATTAAGAAAAGCTCCGGCTACAACTTGATCCTTTTGTACTCTAACATGAGGATGTACCTCATTATAAGAGCCATAGAAACCTAGGTGCATAGTAAATACTATACTGTATGCAACTAACAATTTCTTTTTACGAAACATTAACTCTACGACGGTTATTCTTTATAAATGAAACCATCGTTTGTGATATGTTAAATCTGTATGCAAGTATTTTCTGAGGTATAGTAGTTTCCTGTGATAACTTTCTTATCATTTTAACATCGTAGTTATCTAGTTTCCAATAAGTCATGTTGGTTTTCCTGTCTCTTTAGGGATGAATTTAATTCCAGCAATGTTACCATTATAGAACTTTGCTTTATCATCGTTACATTTCATTGTAAGTACGTCTAGCTTATGTTGTAAGTTAGCTTCACCATAAGATAAACCGCCTCTAGTTTGATATAGCCTTAATACTAAGAATGAAAAGTTATCTTTACCATGTTTAGCTATATCTAAGTTTAGTTCGGCTGAAGACCCTGTATATGTCTTCCAGTTAGTTTCAGTACCATACTTATAGTTAGGTACCTTGACCCCCTTTCTTTTATAATTCTTTTTACCGCCGTGTAAAAAGTTTTTCTTGCCTACATAATATCTATCATCAACAGAATTATGTATAGCATATACAAAACCATGAAGACCTAAAGTTATAATAGGATTATTACTAATCCAGTGACCTTGATCTTCATGGTTACTACCAACTTTAATTAAGTCTTTAAGATCTGTGTATTTAATCATAATAATCTACAACAGCATCAAGTGCATCTTGCAAATCATAATGTACCTCTGTAGCATAAGTGTAAATGAATGGATGTTTAAATTGATCAGGATCTACTAAAACTATAATGATTTTATCCCATTGATAAGCTTGAGCTACTTCCATTACTGTACCCCATTTCTTTCCTGGCATTGAGTCTCTTAGATCAGCCAATATTACATGTGATCTTTTGATGTCAGCCATATCTTGATATGTAATACGCTTAAGCTTATTGTATGTAGATATATCATCATTTGCTTCTTGATCGTGAATAGGTGCACGTCTTGTAGGGTGTAAGCATCTAATGTCAAAGTCATCTAAGAAATTAGCTGAGTATTCACGCCACTTATTCATGTCTATATTACTAACATGTTCCATTGCACCTGCGGTATAAACAAAATCTTGTTTCATTACTTATTACCTTTCTTTCTCAAAGTAAATCGGTTAGCCCAGAGAACCTGAGCCAACTGTGTTGTATAGTAACTAACGTTATACGAAGGAAGGATCCATACAGATCCATTCCTTGTATCAACTCTAATTAATCTCTTCTCCATTAGAAGTCTTCACCTGCCCCTTCATAAGCAACATAATCTGTTACTTGTAAAGCTACTAACATAGCTGAAACACCTGACTTGCCGCCAACATTCCAGTCATAAGAGAATAATTTGATATGACCTTTAGAGCCATTACCCATATTCTTTATCTTACTTGGAGCCATTTCCTCTTTATCTAAGTCAATAACTTTAGGTGGATCTTGTTCTTCTCCGTTAGCTTTAACTGCTTTACGTTTAATGTTAGCATACCAGGTTTTGTTCTCACCTGTCTTCATCTTAACACCGCTACTCTCTAGTTGAGCTTTAGTTGCTTCATTATCTGTAACAACTTGTACGTCCCACTGGAGTGTACCGAAAGGAGAATGTTTATCAACTAGTTTAGCCCAGTTAAATGTTACGTCTCTTACTACCATTACTTGATTAGCCATTATATTATTCCTTTTCTAATGGATTGTTATTGTATCAGAGTGTAGTTCCACAATTATTTGTAGCACTATTTCTTCTACATTATCAGAGTTAACCTCATCGTTAACACTAATTTCGAATAGCTCTGTCATTACAAAGCTAGTTTTATCTTCAAAGACATCCCAGAATACTGGAAAGTCTTCATATCCGTTTACTGACAGATACTTGTGATTAGCTATGGGAAATCTTACGTTATCTCTCATCTTGTTTCTTGATTACATCAACAAGGTAATTAGCATACCATTGTATCTTTAATGCGTCCTGTTGTTTAGCATCTTTCTTACCGAGCCTTATACTATACTTAAGTATCTGACCTACTAAGTGTGACTCAATACCTTTATGATGAGCTAAAATATACTGCATTAGATCCATATACTCTAAGCCTTCAGGATAATTACCTGGAGGTATTACTTTGTAGTGAGCAGGATTTATAATACTATCTTTAACTCTTTCATTCATATCTTTAAAGTCACCATGAAAGTCTGTTAATTCTTTTTCTTCTTCGGGATCTAATCTCATTAGTTCTCTTCCTTTTTCTCTATCATAAGTTATTAACTCATCCATAGTATCTATTCTTTCTGTCTCAGTTCTAGCATGAGCTAGTCTGTGCACTATGTCAGCACGTTTCATTTAAGTTCCTTTCTAGGAAAATAGCGTTCCCTTTTAATAATGGACTATACATTTAGATATTAAGTCCCTTCATCATAGTACGTTTCTGTCTTGCTCTCATGGTACGTTCTGCCCATGATTCATCAGCACCTAACGCCCATATCTTATCATCTTGATTTGATACACACAGTATTAAGTCTTTGATTTTAATTAGCTTATCTACTTCATTACCGTTACGATGCCAGTTAGCTCTTTGCATCTCATCTCGTGTACCTGTTATTTGTAGTGATTGTACGAAGTAAAGTGTTCTATTACTATCACTGGAATATTCTTCAGCTGAAATAGTAAAGGCTCTACTACCTTGATACTCTAGTATTTGAAAACCAAGATCACCTACAGTATCAAACCAATGCTTGTTTACTTTTATAGTAGGATTATACTTTATAGGAGTAATCCTAGTAACATCTTTAACAAAGCTTGATTTATCTTCTTCATCTTTACCAACAAAAGTATACCTTAGATTAAAGAGATAGTTAGAACCTATATGACTTAGCTTTCTATTAAGATGTATTACTTTATCTTTATATTCATTTCTAACTATATCATCTTCGGTTTCATTAAGCTTATAGTCAAGATATATTTCTTTCTTTACTATCTCAGATAAAGCAAAGGATAAATAGTTACTAATCCTATCTCTCATGTCCCATAAAGGTTCATACTCTTCTTTTTCTTTCATAGCTCTAGAATACATTCTATTAGCTTCATATCCAGGACTATAGTTAGAATAGCTGTAATAGTTTTTATTAGCATCTAAGAAATTAATAAGCACTAATAATTCACCATTAACACTACCATTCTTAGTAGCTGCCTCAAACTTTTCATGTAAGTTAACCTTTGTAAGCTCATATAATTCTTTTAAATCATAGTTAACACTGGTTGCTTGTTGCTCAACATGTCTTACTAAAGAGTAATACCTATTAGCCTGATAAGGTAAAGACTTAGGATCATTTGCATGACCGTTCTCTGTAAAGTATTTACCATTAAGTTCTTTATAATCTCTAAACATTATTATATCCTTTCTTGCTTAGAAGTTTACAGACACAAGAGTGCCGTAAGGGTTTTCATTATTTTTACCTGTTGATAACCATAACACAGGCTTATCTGGTTCTGGAGGCCAGTCCCAGAATTCACAGTCCGAGAAACAAAGTATAGTCTCTGTTTCAGGAAGACATTCTTCTATATATTTAAAGCCAGGAGACATATCAGTACCTCCACCGCCTTTAAGCTCTAGCTCTGTTATATCTTCATAAGGACTAAAGCTAAAGCATGTAGCAACATTAGTATCTACACATATGACATGCATATTAGTTGGCTTTAAACTTTCATTTATTGATTGTAACTCTGATAAGAATACTTCTCTTTCTTTCTTAGATACTGATGCTGATGTATCAAGTATTATAGATACAACACCTAAGTTTTCTGATATCATAGCTGGCATGTACATATCTAAGTCAGACAACATCTTACGATTAGGTCTTTTCCATGAAGCATCTTCAGGGTTTCTATTAATAAGATACGTGGTAAGAAAAGCTTTCCAATTAACTTGTGGTGTTCTAACACTTTTAACTAAGTCTTTAAGGCTACCATGTATATCTTGACCAGCCTTCTTAGCTTCTTCAGCCGCTGAAGCAATCATTTGTTTTACTTCATCCATAGCTGCTTCTCTAGCTTCACCTGTTAATGGCTTACCATTCTCATCTGTCATAGGGAATACGCCACCCCAACCAGGTTCTTCGTAGTAATCATCATCTATATCATCATATATCTGTTCAGCAGACATACCTATATATTTTTCTTCATATAAAGCACCTTCAGGTAGCTCAAAACCTTCTTCTTTTATAACAGGATTTATAGCAAGATCACAAGCTATATTCCACTTCTTATGGGTCCTATCTCCCATACGTAAGTGATGACTCATTATTACATGATATACTTCATGTACTATAGTGCCTTTAACTTGGCCTTCACTACATTCATCTACAAAACTTTTATTCCACAATATGTTTGCACCATCAGTACACATAGTATCATAGTCAGTAGTCTCTCTCATGTTAAGCCTGAGTGCTGCTGATCCATAGAAAGCGTGGTTGGCCACAAGTTGTATTACGGATCTACTTATTTTTGTTTGAGCATCCATTGTATTATACTTTCAATTTAAGTTGCATTAAGTCATAGAGTTCTGCTTCAGTTGGTACGAAGCTAGCATTCTCTATACGGTCTAGTATTATTTGATTAGCCCATTCTATCTCCTCATCTGTTGGTTCATCATTAGTGTCAGTAGATTTAAACAAATCTTCCTGTAACATCATGTCGAGTGCAAACGCTATTATATCACTTGCTATCAATAGCTTTCTCTTTACGCCCAACTATATCATGGGCTAGAACAAATAGTTCTACTTCACTCATATCTTTATACTCTGATTTAAGCTTATAATACTCTTCCAGTACTTTAGATAATCTTTCTCTTTCCTTATACTCTGCCATACGTATAGGATCATTATCTATATCTTTAAATTCTTCTGTCATTGTAATAACCTCCATATTAAATTAAGTGCAAAGCTAAATGAAGTCATTAACCCCAAAACAGCGAAGCCTAGTACAGCCCATACAAATAAGTTCATTAGCTTTTCTTTTCTCTTATGTTTAGTTGTATTAAAATATTTCTCATTCATCTTGTTATCCTTTCTTTAACCCAAAGTCTTTTAAGTTTATTTTGTCTACCACCTTTAGCACCTGTAGCCTGCCTATTTCTTTGTGCAGTCCACTGATCACCTTCTTTATA
>Ga0206677_10003866_pt1 | contig 12452 bp, 17 predicted proteins | sample M130m12015metaG_FD_155475 | JGI IMG/M metagenome (GOLD analysis project Ga0206677, IMG submission 155475) | Ammonia-oxidizing marine archaeal communities from Monterey Bay, California, United States - M1 30m 12015 | ecosystem: Environmental > Aquatic > Marine > Intertidal zone | place: USA... | reverse complement strand
TATTAATCCAAAACACCCACAAGGTGCTAGTGCTAAGGCTGCTACTGATAAAGCATATAGCGAAAACTTTGCTGACGGTAAGAAAAAAGGCAAAAGCAGACCAGGTAGAGTAAAGAAGTCAGGTGCTAGTTGTAACGGTAGTGTCACAGATTTACGCAAACGTGCTAAGAACGCAAGTGGTGAGAAGGCTAAGATGTATCACTGGTGCGCTAACATGAAAAGCGGTAAGAAAAAGAAATGACACAAGAAGAACTAGCACACTACATAACAAAGTATAAAGAACACGAAGCACGTAGAGCTAGTACTAATGAAAGAAATGAATACTGGAATGAATATAGAAGATCTAAAGAGACTAGCGGGAGTTAACGAGTTCAAAGGGTATACAGAATATACTCTTGAAAACATTAGTGACGCAGCGAACGCAAATGCAAAGAAAATGCGAGATCAAGATATTAAACCAGGAACAGACGAATGGTTTAAACTATGGTTTAGCCAGCCTAAGATGCAAGGCAAAGGATTTCGAGGCCGAAAATGAAGATAGATGATTTATTTGAAGACGGACGCATCGTAAAAGGTGTTAACACTACACCCGATGTTGGAGTTAATCAGACTAGTATTGAAGCAGCAAAATTAGGCTTTAAGGTAGACAAAGATGGTAAGCCGCCTACATTAAGTAGTAAAGTAAAAGGCAAGTCAACTAATGTGCTTTTTAACTTAGGAATGACCGAAGATACTACTCCGCGATATACTGCGGCTGAATGGGCTATTATCGAAGGTGGACACACGCTAGAGGAACCTGAAGAAAAAGTAAAGTTATTTGATTGGACTAAATACTAACATGAGACTAAGAGAGACCTTTAAAGCACCTGCATTTCATTTGTTTGTAGCTGACTTGCGTATTAGACAAAAGTACTATTCGCAAGCTATTAAAGTGCAAGCACAAGCACGTAATGCCATCGAAGCTAAAAAGCAACTAATGGCACAATATGGTCCTGAGACTAAAATTATTTCAATTAGGCGTAGTAAATGAAAATAACCGATATTACAGAAGGCAAAAGTCCACATAAAAAAGGCACTGCCAAATACAAAAAACATATGGCAGCAAAACATGCAAATATGGGCGAAGCACAACTAGATGAAGTAGCACCAGTAGTAGCAGCAGCAATATGGTTGATTAAATTTGCAGTAGCACGTGGAGCATGGCCTATTATTAAATGGCTACTAAAAAGACACGGTGGCAAAATTGGTGCAGGAGCAGCCGCAGCATATTATATCGACCAAGGTTGGGATTGGGTAATATCGCAAATTGGTGAAGAATATGCACAGATGCTTATTGATAACAAATTTGAGATTGGTATGGCAGTAGCACTTATACTAGGTGCAGTTGCTCTTAAAAAGTTTATCGAGAGAAAAGGCGAAGCATTAGTAGCCAAATATCAAGAAGAATCAATGTACGAAACAACAACTGCTGGCGCAATTGCTGCAACCGGAAACGGATTTGCAGCTGGTGGACCAGGAAGTATGCTACGTAGAGGCGCAGCACCAAAACGTAGAACAAAAAAGAAAAACAGATAAATAGTAGTAACCGGAGAATACTATGACAAATAAAAAACTTGCAGAACGTGATGTAGATGATAACTTCAACATCAATCCAAAGCACAAAGCTATTGCCGCACTAGGCAGAAAAATGATTGACATGAGTTCGAGAATGACTGGAACTGATGATAACACACTGATGATGGCAAATGCATTATCGAGACTAGGCGAATCACTTGAATCGTTTGGAGCAAGTTTTGGTCCAAAGAGTATGTCCGATGTTGTTAAAATGACAGGTATGAGTCAAGACGTTATTCAAATGTTAATTGGTAAAGCAAAAGCAGACAAAGATGCTTCAACTAATCGTGCAGCTGAACCAGCAGAAGGTAACAAGTTTTCCGGAGAACTTAAAAAAGCCAAAGACGCAGGCAAAGACGAATTTGAAGTAGACGGTAAAAAGCATAAAGTAGAAGCAGAACTTAGACCTGGACACGCTAAAGAGTTAAGAAACAAAGAAATTAACAAAGGCAAAGGTGCACCTAAATCAGGTAAGACAACCGGGCCTGACGATTATGATTTCTTAAAGTATAAAAACAAAAAGAAAAAAGTAACAACCGAAGGTCTTGCTGATATGGCAGACATGGCAGAACGTGATCACGAAGTACAAATGGCACGTGCCGAACTATATAAAATTGCAAAGTATTCAATCAAACTACACGAAATTCTAAAAGGTGTTAGTGAAGCTGAAGGTATTGAAGGTTGGATGCAAAGTAAAATTACTAAAGCAGCAGACTATATCGGCAGTGTATATCACACACTAGACTATGATAAATCACCAATAGCAGCAACCGAAAGTCACAAGTTTACAATGGACGAAGCAGATGTTGTAAAGTACAAAAACAATTTAGATTCAAAACTTTCAGAAGCTAAAGGTACATGTAAAGAATGTGGCAATCCAAGTTACACAACACTACCAGAAGAAAAGCAAAAAGGCGTTGACGGCAAAGTATGTTGGAAAGGCTACAAGCGTATGGGCACCAAGAAAAAAGGTGGCAAAACTGTAGACAACTGCGTTAAAATGTAGTATGGAAGACAGTGCTGAGGACTTTGTTTGGCACAATATTGATCCAGAGCACATTTGGGTAATGGACAAACTTATACTCGCTCGTAAATTAAAATATAATAGTGGCCCGGTCGGACTAGATGTTCCGCATCCGGGCTTTTATATTGTACGTCCGTGTGTCAACATGCTAGGCTTAGGTTTAGGCGCACAAAAGGCTTGGATCGAAAAAGAAACAATGCATCTTCCAGTAGGACACTTTTGGTGCGAGTTCTTTGAAGGCGATCATTATAGTGTAGATTATTTTGAAGGAAAGCAATTGTTGTGTGTACAAGGACACAAGCCTGAAGATACATTTACTAGGTGGACTGATTGGCGTAGAGATGATAAGAAATTTACGTTTCCTGCAATACTAAACGAATTAATAGAACAGCATCCTTGGATGAACTGTGAGTTCATAGGTGGCAAACTAATCGAAGTACATCTAAGACGCAACGAAGACTTTGATGGCAACATCAATCATTTCATCCCAGTTTGGGAGGGGCAGGATACTACTCCGCCCAAGGGATATACCTATCGTGCTTATCCAGATGTTCATGGCAGAATAGGCGCATTTATAAAATAAACGCTTGACAAAGCCTAAATAATCAAGTATAGTTAACTTAACTTAACAAGGAGTATTGAATGAGCGATAGAGTATACGGTCAAGAAGAAAAAGCCAAACTAGAACGACTAGTTAAAGAAGGCGTTACAGTATTACAAGAAATTGAAGATTTACAAGGCGGACTAAAAGAAACTGTAAAAGCAGTAGCCGAAGAACTAAACGTTAAACCATCGCTAATCAACAAAGCTATTAAGGTTGCACAAAAACGTGACTGGAGCCGTGTACAAGACGAGTTTGAAGATCTTGAAACTATTGTTGCTACTACTGGTTACGATAGCGATGCATAACAAATGCTTCCGCTTGGTGTAGTACAATTTTATATTAGTCATACCTGCAATTTAGCATGTCCTGGGTGTTTAAGTTTTAATAACTATAACATTTCAGGGCATGATCATTTTAGTGACTATAAAAATGATGCTATACAATGGAGCAAGTTATTTGACCCAATTGATATGAGTATTATCGGAGGTGAGCCAATGAGCAACCCTGATCTGCATAATTGGGTAATAGGCATACGTGAAATATTTCCATACTGTAAAGATATGAAAATATGTACAAACGGATTACTTATAAACAAATGGGCACATAAATTACCCGAATGGTGGGCTGCAAATGTTGTATTAGAAGTAAATGCACACACGCCTGAACACTTTGCTAAAGCCCAACATGACATTGAAGCAGCTATTGGTAACAAAAACATAACAAAAGTTACTGGTGCAGAACTAAAAAATGTTCCAAAATATTATAAAACTGATTACACTGTATTCTACGTACAAGACAGTCGTGTAGTTGCTATGATAGCTAAAGAGTTTGATTTTTATCAATGGGGGTCTAAAGACCATACTAACGATCAAATTAATTTTTATAAAAACAACTCTGAAGATGCACATAATGCGTGTGATATCAACGACTGTCATTATATTTACAAAGGCAAACTGTACAAGTGCGGAACACTAGTTGGAGCGCAGGCGCTTATTAAAAAATATAAAATAGAACCTAGTGCCGAAAAACTAATACAAAATTATAAACCGTTAGAACACACAGATAAAAACATATCACACAAGATATCAAGACTAACATCAGACGCAATTAAACAATGCTCGTTGTGTCCTATAAATCCTGAGTATGCTACAATAACCAATAATGATGTAAAGAAGGTTAGAGCACCAACTAAATACTCTGATAGCTAATAGAAGGAATTTTAAATGAAACAAGGCAAAATTAACGTATGCTGGCAAGGTCAAGAATTTTATAGTTTGCCATATGAAAGCGCAGGCGGTTACGGCGGCGATGAATACATCAAATACGGACACGACCCGTATAAAGTAATTATTAATAATGATGTATATGTCGGTCCTAAAGACATTATGCCTGAGTTTTGGAAAGGGGTTGTTGAGCAACTTCCAGACCACGATCATTTCGAAGTAGCAATTTATCGAACACCACCTGCAAACATTCTTCCTTTGCACAAAGATATGTATGCAAACTTTATGAAGATGCATAATATTACAGACGTTGACACTATTACACGTTATATTGTATTCTTAGAAGATTGCAAACTAGGACATTATTTCCACGTAGAAGATACATGTTTGTGCGACTGGAAAAACGGCGACTGGATTAGCTGGACAGGTAGTGCGCCACATGCTGCATATAACATGGGCATCGAACACCGTTTTACAATGCAAGTTACTGCCTTTGATAGATGAAAGTAGTATATGGTGCTGACAAAGAAGGAGTCATTGAGTCTGACTTAAAACAGCTCCTTACTCCTACGGAACAGCACTTTTTATACTATTCAGAAGAAGGTCGTAATATTAAAGATTTACAAGGTGCAGTAACAAATAAAAATTGTAAATATTTTTGGCATTGTAATCATTCAGACCCATACATCGGCACAAAAGATTATCACATAACTTGGCCTGAATTTGATATGTTACTTAGTATCCAGCCATTAGTACAACAAAGACAATCACCTACACACTTGTATTTTAGTCAACAAAAGTCATTAGGATATCATCGAGATTTGTTAATGAGTCTGTTGTATAGACAAAGACTATTGTCAAAAGGACTTGTAAGTTATGCGGAAGACTCAGGACCTGATGAAGACCATTTAACAATTAAATACACAAAAGATTCACAAAAATTTAAATTTAATAAAGACTGGCGCAATTACATACACAAATGGGTTCCTAGTGATAGATATGATAACAGTTTAGTATGGAATATAGAGGATAATCCACCACCGCCTATTAGCACATGGTACAAGTCTTGTTTTAATATTATTACAGAAAGTTATTATGATATTGAGGCAAAAGATACCAGTTTACTTACAGAAAAAACATACAGTTGTTTACTACATGCCCAGCCTTTTATTATTGTAGGATGCCAAAACATACATAAAAAAATAGAAGACGAAGGATATAAATTATATACAGATGTATTTGATTATTCTTTTGATAAATTACCAACTATAGAAGCACGAACTGAAGCAATAGTAAAACAAATAAAAAACCTAAAAATAAACATGTTTAAATCAACTATAGAAACTGCTAAGTATAATCAAACTGTATTCTTAGACAAGGTAAAAAGATTACAATTACCTAGTATTTTAACTAGTGAAGATTACGTGTTCTATCCAGAAGCACAACAACATAAAGAAAAAATATTAAAAATAAAAAAATATGCGGACAATATGTAATGGCAGTTGTTGTAGGATTTACCAACGATCAACAACCAGAAACAAACTTGGCGGAAATATGCGATATATTTGACGAACTACATTTGTTTTACTATATGGAAGAAGGCTACGACTCAGACTGGATAATTGACTACGTTCGAGACAAGAGATTTACACGTTTTGTTAAGCAAGGAAAACTAAAGTGGCACTGTACTCATATGGATCCGTACACTACTAAAGAACCAATGCACTACGAGTTCCCAGGATACATGCGACTTACTGGTATACAGCCTACAAACTATAATAAAAGTATTGATAGATTATTTTGTTGTCAACAACAATCGCTTGGATATCATAGAGACTATTTACTGGATAAACTATACGATAATCAACTACTTGAAACTGGCTATGTAAGTTACAGTCAAGTAGCAGTAGGCGATGACAACGATAGCTTACACAAAAGATACTTAGCAAGTGTAAAAAATAAGCCTCTGCATAGAAACTGGGAAGGTCAAGTTGTAAAATGGTTTGATTATGCTAAACACGACCCAGTATTAGTTTACGACTATTTTGATAACCCGCCGCCACCACTTGATGTATGGAACAAAAGTGCTTTTAATTTAGTTACCGAAAGTTACTACAATATACCTGTTGTAGATACTACATTGTTGAGTGAAAAAACTTACAGTTGTTTGTTTCAAGCACAGCCTTTTTTACTTGTAACATGCAAAAACATGCACAAACACTTAGAAGACGAAGGCTATAAATTACACCACGATGTATTTGATTATAGTTTTGACGCACACGATACTATTGAGCAGCGTATAGATTCAATTGTAAATCAAGTAAAAGATCTAAATAACAGTACAGCATTACACAACACATTAGAAAAAACAGCAAAGCATAATCAAAAGGTGCATATAAATAAAATGAAAAATATGGAATTGCCTAGTATATTGTATAACGAAAGTTACCAATTTTTAACTAGAGCAAAAAAACTCAGACATGACATACTTTATGCTAAATCGTTTGTTGACAACATTGCCTAAATATGTTACTATAAAGAATAATAAGGAGATCGTATGGCATACGTAGATGCATTTTTTGACAGAGATAGTGATATTATACGTTGCGTTGAACGCAAAGACGGTAAAAGACACTTTCACGAATATCAAGCAAAATACACTTGGTACTATGAAGACCCACGAGGCAAATACAAAAGCATTTACGGCGATCCGCTGACTAGAGTAGTATGCAAAAGTACAAAGGACTTTCGGAAAGAACTTGCTATTAATAAAGGCAAGACAATGTTTGAAAGCGATGTTAATCCAATCTTTCAATGCCTGAGTGAAAACTATCTTAATCAAGATGCACCTAAACTGAACGTAGTGTTTTGGGATATTGAGACTGACTTTGATCCAGAGCGTGGCTTTGCTCCAGTTGAAGATCCGTTTATGCCTATTACTGCTATCACAGTATATCTACAATGGTTAGACATGCTAGTAACAGTTGCTATGCCGCCCAAAGGATTACCAATGGAAGAAGCTGACGCAATGTGTAAGAAGCGTTGGGGAGAAAGTTGTTTGCTGTTTCCAAACAGTGAAGTAGGCGAGCAGCAGATGTTGTCAACGTTCTTGGATCTTATTGAAGATGCAGACATTCACAGTGGGTGGAACAGCGAAGGTTATGATGTTCCTTATACTGTAAACAGAATTAAACGTATTCTAAGTAGTGATGATACACGTAGATTCTGCTTATGGGGACAAAAGCCCAAGCGTAGAGAGTATGAGAAGTTTGGTAAACTAAGTGAAACGTATGATACTATCGGAAGAGTCCATATGGACTATCTTAACTTGTATCGCAAGTACACATATGAAGAACGTCACACATATAGACTAGATGCTATTGGCGAAATGGAAGTAGGCGAGAACAAGACTGTGTACGAAGGCACACTTGATCAGTTATACAACAACGACTTCGAACGTTTTATTGAATACAATAGACAGGACGTTGCACTACTAGACAAACTAGACAAGAAACTGCGTTTTATTGATCTTGCTAATGAAATTGCGCATGATAATACTGTGCTACTACAAACAACAGCAGGAGCAGTTGCAGTTACAGAGCAAGCAATTGTTAACGAAGCACACAGACGTGGGCTACAAGTACCAAACAGAAAGAATCACGAAGGCAATACAGCGGCAGCAGGTGCATATGTTGCGTTTCCAAAAAAAGGCGTACACGAATGGATCGGTTCGATGGATTTAAACAGTCTGTATCCAAGTATTATTCGTGCAATGAATATGGCACCAGAAACTATTGTAGGACAGATACGTTTAGATCTTACAGATGAGTTTTTGCACAACGCAACTACACTTGAGAAGAAAAGTTTTGCAGGTGCTTGGGAAGGCAAGTTTGCTACACTAGAATATGATGCTGTAATGGAACAACGCAAAGATGTTCCGCTTACACTTGAACTAGAAGATGGAACAGAACATGTATTAAGTGGTGCCGAAATATGGAAACTTATTTTTGATAGCAATCAGCCTTGGATGCTTAGTTCAAATGGTACTGTTTTTACAACAGAAATTGAAGGTGTTATTCCCGGATTGCTAAAACGTTGGTATAGTGAACGTAAAGAACTGCAAGCAATGCTTAAAAAAGCAAAAGATGCAAAAAATGATGCAGAGATTGAATACTGGGACAAGCGACAGTTAGTTAAGAAGATTAACTTGAACAGTTTGTATGGTGCTATTCTTAATCCTGGTTGTAGATTCTTTGATAAACGTATTGGACAATCAACTACACTAAGCGGCAGAACTATTGTTAAGCATATGAGTGCCGAAGTTAACAAGGTTATCACAGGAGAGTATGATCATGTTGGTAAAGCAATGATATATGGCGATACTGACTCCTGTTATTTTAGTGCATATCCAATATTAAAAGACGACATCAACAAAGGCAACATTCCGTGGGATAAAGACAATGTAATCACACTATATGATCAAGTATGCGAACAAGCAAATACTACGTTTCCGCAGTTTATGTTAGATGCATTTCATTGTCCACGATCACGTAGCGATGTGATTGCAGCAGCTAGAGAGATTGTTGCAGAAACAGGACTGTTTATTACTAAGAAACGGTATGCGGCACTAGTGTATGATATCGAAGGCTTTAGAAGTGACAGTGACGGCAAAAGAGGCAAAGTAAAAGCAATGGGCTTGGACTTGAAGCGCAGTGATACACCAGTTTTCATGCAAGACTTCTTAAAAGAGTTGCTCGACATGGTACTGGATAAAAAGCCCGAAAAAGAACTACTTGATGCTATTAGTGAATTCCGTAAGGAGTTTAAAGAAATGCCAGGGTGGGAGAAAGGTGCTCCAAAACGTGCAAACAAAGTTGGGCACTACAGGCGTTTAGAAGAAAAACAAGGCAAAGCAAACATGCCCGGACACGTAAGAGCAAGTCTTAATTGGAACACACTTAAACGTATGAACGGTGACAAGTACTCGCAAGAAATTGTAGATGGTATGAAAGTTATTGTTTGTAAACTAAAGCAGAATCCGCTAGGGTATACAAGTGTTGCGTATCCAACAGATGAGTTGCGTATTCCGGAATGGTTTAAGGAACTGCCATTTGATGGAGATGCAATGGAAGAGGTTATTATTGACAACAAATTAGGTAACCTTATTGGTGTGCTCAACTATGACTTAGAAAGCACAAAACAAAAAACAACATTTAACACTTTATTTGAATGGGATTGATATGAAAGTAGGATTTACTTGTAGTACATTTGATCTATTACATGCAGGACACATACAAATGTTACGTGAAGCAAAAGAACAATGCGATTATTTACTAGTTGGACTACAAATGGATCCAAGTGTAGACAGAGCAGAAAAAAACGCACCTGTACAAAGTATTGTAGAACGATATACACAACTTAAAGCAGTGAAATATGTAGATGAAATTATTCCATATGGCACCGAACAAGATCTAAAAGATATCTTGACAATGTACAATATTCATGTTAGAGTATTAGGTGTAGAGTATAAGGACAAAGACTTTACTGGTAAAGAAATATGCTTACAACGTGGCGTAGATTTTTATTTTAATAAACGTGATCACAGATTTAGTACAAGTGATCTTAGAAAAAGGGTATGTGAAGTATGACTTGGGTATTATTAGTAGTTTCGTATGTTGCAGCGTTTGATGAGTACAAAGTTACATACTATGACAGTTACACTAGCGAAATTAATTGTCAGCTCAGTAGAGCAGTATTAGATGCAAATTTCATTGAAGACGAATCTGCTATTTGCGTAGTGGAGAACTAATGGAATTTGTTTTTGATGTAGACGGAACACTAACACCAAGCCGTGGCAGAATTGATCCTGAATTTAAACAGTTTTTTGATGAGTTTTGTGTAAAGAATAATGTATATTTTGTTACAGGAAGTGACAAAGATAAGACTGTCGAACAACTAGGCGAAGATACATATGCACTGGCTAAAGTAGTATTCAATTGCTCAGGAAATGATATCTATACTACTGGTGTTAATGTACGCAAAAGCGAATGGGCATTACCAAATCAATTAAGAAAAATGCTCGAAGGATGGCTGCAAGGTAGTAACTTTAAATATCGTACTGGGAATCATATTGAAGAACGCCCAGGCACTGTAAACTTTAGTATTATTGGACGTAACTGCACACTAGACGAACGTAAAGAATATATCAAATACGACAAACTGATGCGTGAACGTGAAAGTATTGCATTTCAAATTAATCATTCTTTTAAAGAAATAACTGCCACAGTTGGCGGAGAGACAGGCATCGACATCTATCCTACTGGATGTGATAAAGGACAGGTATACTACGAATTTAGTAAAGGCGCTACAATACACTTTTTTGGTGACAAAATGGAACCAGGTGGCAATGACTATCCATTAGCCAAATTACTAAAACATCCTAGTAAAGCTATTCAAGTAGATAATTGGCAACATACATGGAAGTTACTTAAAGAATATGACTAAAATAGGCATTGCTGGCTACGGTTTTGTAGGCCAAGCACACCACGAAGCATTAAAAGACTATTACGAAGTACTAATTAGTGATCCGGCAAAAGGACACTACGACGACTTACGGCATTGCGACTGTGTAATTGTTTGTGTTGCAACACCGCAAGCAGAAGACGGCACTTGTTACATGCAAAATGTGTACGATGTACTCAACGATCTCAAGAATGTACCAGTGCTAATTAAAAGTACTATAAGTCTTATAGGCTGGCAGTACATTCAACGTACATTTCGTAAGGTTAGTTTTTCGCCAGAGTTCTTAAGAGCCAGTTCAGCGCTGGAAGACTTTCGTAACAATGATACAATACTCATTGGCGGCGATAGTGTGCATTTTTGGCAGGAAATATTTTTAAATGCAATGGGTAATATCAACATAGATGTTGCTACACCCGAAGAACTTATACTTACAAAGTATTTTAGAAATAGTTTTCTAGCAACTAAGGTTGCGTTCTTTAATGAAATATACGATTTATGCAAAACAACTGATACAGACTATGAAAATGTATCAAGGCTTATTGCGTTAGATTCACGGATTGGAAGTAGCCATACACAAGTTACCGAAGACCGAGGATTTGGAGGACACTGCTTCCCTAAGGATGTAAGTGCATTATTAAAAATGGCAGAAAGTTTTGAGAATAATCTAAATATACTTGAAGCTGCTAACAACTATAACAAAAGGATACGAAAGTGAAAATAATTGCCGGAAACGCTAATATAGCTCTAGCAGAAGAAATTGCAGAGCATTGTTTTGCAGCGTTAGTTCCATCTAAAATTGATACATTTGCCGATGGCGAAACAACTGTAGAGTTTCATGATAACATACGTGGCGAAGATGTCTTTATAGTACAAAGTACATGTACTCCTGTAAATGATAGCCTAATGGAACTATTGATTATGATCGATGCTGCACAGAGATCAAGTGCTAGACGGATCACAGCAGTTATTCCTTACTTTGGTTATGCTAGACAAGACCGTAAGAGTGCTAGTCGTACTCCTATTACAGCAAAACTAGTTGCTAACCTACTAGCAACAGCAGGGGCAGATAGGATTCTTACAATGGATCTACACGCAGGACAGATACAGGGCTTCTTTGATATTCCTGTAGACGACTTAACAAGCCGATTGGTGTTTGCCAAAGATATTAAACGCAATGTAGGTACAGAAGACGGCACAGTATTTGTAAGCCCAGACGCAGGCGGAGTTGTTCGTGCTAGAAAATTTGCCGATATGTTCCACGCAGACATTGCTATTGTAGACAAGATGCGTCCTGAAGCGGGTAAGAGCGAAGTCATGAACTTGATCGGCGATGTTAAAGGTAAACACGCCATTCTGGTTGATGACATTATCGACTCAGGTGGTACATTGTGCAATGCAGCCAAAGCAATTATGGATGCCGGTGCTCTAAGTGTTAGAGCATATATCACACACGGAGTACTAAGCG
>Ga0206677_10003854_pt1 | contig 12473 bp, 8 predicted proteins | sample M130m12015metaG_FD_155475 | JGI IMG/M metagenome (GOLD analysis project Ga0206677, IMG submission 155475) | Ammonia-oxidizing marine archaeal communities from Monterey Bay, California, United States - M1 30m 12015 | ecosystem: Environmental > Aquatic > Marine > Intertidal zone | place: USA... | reverse complement strand
TGTTTGTTTAAGTGATCGAGGGTCTATGAAGTCATATTCAACAGCATAGCCATACTCTTCTATTTGAGATTTTTCCATACCGGCTATGGAGGTAATAAACTCTTTCTGGGCTTCTTTTGGGAGGCTTGTAGATATGCCGTTAGGATAAACTAGGTCTTTTTCAATCCCTTCGGGTTCTATAAAAATTTGGTGGCTTTCTTTAGTGTTAAATTTATAAACCTTGTCCTCTATGGATGGGCAGTATCTTGGTCCTATTCCAACAATGTTGCCAGAATACATTGCTGATAGATGTATGTTTTTCTCTATTATTTTGTGTGTTTCTTTGTTTGTTCTTGTTATGTAGCAAGAAAGTTGTTTTTGATGTTTCTCTGTTTCCCCCCTAAGTGACATGAAGGGGGTTGGTTTTTCTCCTGGCTGCTCTTCCATCACAGATAGATCTAAACTTGATAACTTTACTCTTGCTGGTGTGCCTGTTTTTAGTCTTCCCATTGGAAGTTTTAAACCGTAAAGCCTCTCAGATAGAGGTATGGATGATGAGTCTCCAACCCTTCCTCCTTTTGAGGACTCTTTACCTGTGTACATAATGCCGTTAAGAAAAGTTCCGGTTGTAAGTATGGTTCTTTCTGAATAAAGTGTTTGGTTCTTTGTTACAACGCCTTTTACGGCTTGGTTTTCTATAACAATGTCCACAACCTCTTCTTCAAAAATATCTATATTTGTAGCTAATAACATCTCTTGGATGGCTTTTTTATAAAGATCTCTGTCACATTGAACCCTTAGCGCTTGAACTGCGTCGCCCTTTCTTGTGTTGAGGGTACGGTATTGGATCCCAGCCCTGTCAGTTGCGACAGCCATAATTCCACCAAGCGCATCTATCTCTCTCACTATATGAGATTTACCCATGCCGCCTATGGCTGGGTTGCAAGACATTTGACCAATCTTGTCTTTTTCAAACGTGACAAGAGCACACCTTAACCCAAGACGTTGAACGGAGTGAGCAGCCTCAACACCAGCATGACCACCCCCAACTACAATAATGTCGTACTTATCCATAGGACTTTTCCATACTTATTAAAACCAATAATATCTATATTATATACTTATTGTTATTTCTATTAGGGTTTCTATTTTTTGTTAATAAAGCCTGCTAGCCCTTCAAAACAAAGACCAAAACAGGCCTAACAACCTCTGTTTAACAACAAAGATAACCGGTTACAAAACAGCTATAAACCTGTTAATAAGAAAAACGATAAAAAAAGAACCACAAGTTAATAACAGTTTATTTGCCAATACAGAAACTACTGAAAATATCTCCCAACAAACCATCCGGAGTTTTTTCACCAACAATTACATCGAGGCTGCCTCGTGATATTTTTAGCTCTTCAGCGGCTATCTCTAAACCCCCACCCGACTTTAAAATAAACAAGCTTTTTTTCAATGCCTCTATCGCCTCATTAAATAAAACAATATGCCTATCTCTTACCAAAAAGGTTGCAGACTTATTAGAGCTTTCACTGAAAAAAGAAACAATTTTTTTCTTTAAGTTATCAAAACCCTCTCCTGTTTTTGCTGATATTAAACAATCAAAATCACCAAGCTCTGATTTATTAAGATCTATTTTATTTAAAACCTTTATAAAACCCTTATCACCAACAAGCGACGTAAAATAATCTATCGAACCATCTAAAGGTGAGTCAAAAATACCAACAACAACATCGGCGTTACCTATTTCAGATTTTGCATAATCTATACCCATGGCCTCTATGGAGTCATCGGTATCCCTTATCCCAGCTGTATCAAACAAAGAGAAAGATAGGTTGCTATAAAAAACCTCAGACTCAATAATGTCTCTTGTGGTTCCAGGAATATTCGAGATCAAAGCCCTTTCAAAACCAAGAAGCCTGTTAAAAGTAGATGACTTTCCAGAATTTACAGGACCAACAAAGACAACCTTGTTTTTAACAGACATATTTTTTTTATTTCTACAACCACCCAAAAACAAGCCAAAATCACACACCAAAAAATCAAGATCAGAAATGATCTTTTCATCCATAAAATTTTCACCCTCGTCAGAAAAATCTATCTCACCCTCTACTCGCACTCTCAAGTCATTTATTGCAGAAGCAAAATCACGAACTTTTTTAGAGAACCCTCCAGACAACGACCTAGACGAAAGGTAGACGTCGTCAGCGCTAGCACTATCAATAACATCCAAAACCGACTCTGCCTCATTGAGGCTTATTTTATTATTTAAAAAGGCTCTTTTAGTAAACTCTCCTGGTGGAGCCTCTTCAAAACCACAAGAATCCAAAGTTTCTGTAATAAGCGACATCACACCCAAACCACCATGAGCATGTACCTCAAAAGAATCCTCACCGGTATAGCTTTTATCACCACTAAAAACCAGAACCCCAACAGTATCAACAAGCACTCCAGAATTATAAAAAGGCCTTACAGAAAAAAAACGCGGGGGTATATCTGCTTCGCCAAATAGAGAGGAAAGAGCGTCAAGACACCCGACGCCAGTAACCCTAAAAACACAAATAGCAGATTTGGCAGGGGGAGTTGCTAAAGCATATACAACTGACAACCTACCAACCCCTAATCCTTTTTAACAGGGTCACCCAGCACACCAAGCCTGCTGTAGAGATATCTTTGTTGCACAAGGGAAACACCAGCATTCACCACAGAATATAAACAAAGGCCCGCAGGAAAAACCACAAAAAACACAGCAAACATAATAGGCATAAACTTCATGATTTGTGCCTGCATAGGGTCTTGGGTTGGCGGTTGAGGGTTGAGCTTTTGAGTTAAAACCATAATAAGGCCAAAAACCACAGGCAATATAAACAAAGGGTCAGGAACAGAAAGATCGGTTATCCACAAACCAAAATTAGCAAACCTTAGCTCAACCATTTCCCTTAATGCAAAAAAGAAACCTATAAAAAATGGCATTTGAGCAACCATTGGAAGACAGCCACCAAGAGGACTAACACCCTCTTTCTTATACATAAGCATGACCTCGCGGCTAAGCTTTTGCTTGTCATTAGCATACCTTTCTTTTAGTTCGTTCATTTTGGGCATAACCTTCCTCATGTTTCCCATGGCAACAAACCCTTTTGCTGTAATGGGAAATAAAAGAACCTTAAGCAGGAGTGTAAACACAACTATAGACACACCCCAATTACCAACATATCCGTTAATCCAGTCCAAAACCTTTACCATTGGCTGTGAAACAAACCAAAACCAACCCATATCAATTGAGAGCTCTAGGTTGGGCGCTCTTTTTTCTAAGTCTTTCCTTATTTTGGGACCAATAAAAACCCTATGAGAGTGCGAATAAACAAGGTTGTCAGCATCGCCTTTTTCAACCGTATAGCCCATGCTATATATACCGGCATTGCCGGGCTCTGCAAAATAGTTATATATAAAATCATCCGACCCAATCACAGCTGCAAAAAAATATTTTTGAATAAAAGAAACCCAGCCACCTCTTGATAAAAATGACATTTTTTCATCCAAACCTCTTAGTTTTTGTGTCTCATAGGCATCATCAGAGGTGCTAAATGCAACAGCCTGATATGAACTTCTATTCATCATCCCGCCTTGTATTATTTCTGACTTTAAGTCCAAAGACCTTCCCTCTGTTCTATAAAGCGAAGCATATGCCTTCCCCACACTTCCGGCCTCTAAAGTATCTTTAACTTGTATTTCGTATGTATTTGGTAAAAAGGTAAACTCTTTTTTAATACTTGTTGTATCATCATAGAGCGTTACATAGCCTTCTCCATACTCCACTATTTTATAATTCGCTTTATGTTTGGCAGCCTCAGCAGTAAAGCCAGATTTAAAATAGTACTTAAAGGTGCTGGAGTCATCTGAACCAAACACCCTAACACCAAGAGAGCCTGGAATATTTTCAACCCTATACTCCTTTAATCTCGCCTCAACAATCGCCCCAGTACTTATAGAAATTTTTATTTTTAAAAGATCATTTTCTAAATAAATATAGTTGCCATCATCGGTCAAGGTCTTAACAAGGCTCTCAGATCTGGCAGTTTCCATGTGTTTGGCCTGAGAATCTTTTTTGCTATCATTTGTCCATTGGTAAAACAGCGATGCTGATAAAACAAAAATAGCAGCAAGATAAAATTTTCTTATATTCATTTTTTAATTTCCATATAACAGATTTGATGATTTTACAGCCATTACGATTTCAACAGAAGGGGTTGGCCCTCCGTCATCAAAATATCCCTTGTAAACAATAACAACAAAACAACCCAAAGGAGCATATAAATTATTCGTTCTAAATACTTCTTTTATTTGCCTTTTAATTTTATTTCTGTCAACAGCAAGCCTGAAATTCTTTTTTGATATAGAGACCCTAAGCTTGTTAACGTCTTCTTTTATGAAGAAAATTCTAAACCGCTTAGAGGAGTGAAAATGTTTTGGGAGCTTTGGATAAGCCAAGCTTTTAGGCGGTTAGGACCTTGCGACCCTTTTTGCGTCTCGCAGATAATATAGCTCTACCAGCCTTTGTTGCCATTCTTGCTCTGAAGCCATGAGTTCTGCTTCTTTTTAATGTACTGGGTTGAAACGTTCTTTTCATAATTCACCATCTAAAAAATTAGTGGCGCATTATAGCCCAATAATTACAAGTTTTCACAAATAAATATAAAAACACAAACTTAATTTATATAAACAAGTTATCCACAGAAAATTCATGAAGTTATTCTGTAGATATCTTGTGGATTTTTTTATAGACTAGACAATCACATAACAGGAGAAGGTATTGGAATTTTGGAATAAATGCTCAGAAAGGCTCGAAGAAAGACTCTCAAAAGATGACTTTAACACCTGGATTAGGCCATTAAAAGCAAATTTGAAAGAGAATATTTTAGAACTAGTGGCGCCAAATGACTTTATTTTAAATTATGTAGAAACAAACCTTGTTGATGAAATAAGCAACATGGTTAAATCACAATCAAAAAAGAGCGTCAGCCTTGTCTTTAAAACACACACAAAAGAAACATTTGTTGATAAATATAAAAATAAGGCAGAGGACACCAAGCTTGTTCCGTCATATGTTTTTGAGACATTTGTCGAGGGCAAGTCAAATCATCTCGCATTAGCTGCATCAAAACAAGTCGCATCAAACCCAAAAGGAGACTACAACCCTCTTTTTATATACGGCGGTGTTGGCCTTGGAAAAACCCATTTAATGCATGCTGTTGGCAATGAAATATTAAAAAATGAGCCTGGAAAAAGAATTGTTTATGTTCATTCTGAGAAGTTTGTTTCAGACATGGTTAAGGCCCTTCAATTGGGCGCTATGAATGAGTTTAAATCGTTCTATAGGAATGCTGACGCGCTACTTATTGATGATATTCAGTTTTTTGCCGGAAAAGAGCAATCCCAAGAGGAGTTTTTTCATACATTTAACGCCCTATTAGACAGAAACAACCAAATGATTCTTACTTGTGACAAATACCCCAAAGAAATTGATGGCTTGGAAGAAAGGTTGAAATCTAGACTGGGGTGGGGATTGCCGGTTGTTATAGACCCACCAGAACTTGAAACAAGGGCTGCAGTATTAATGCAAAAAGCATCTTCAATGGGTGTAGAGATGCCTAACGATTGTGCTTTTTATATCGCACAAAGAATAAGATCTAACATTAGAGAGTTAGAGGGTGCCTTAAAGAGGGTTATAGCTAACGCAAGGTTCACCAACCAGCCTATAGACTTGGCTTTGGTGAAAGACGCTTTAAAAGATCTGTTTGTTATATCTGCAAAAATGGTAAGTATAGAAAATATTCAAAAAACTGTAGCAGAGTATTATAATATAAAACTATCCGATCTTTTGTCAAAAAGAAGAAGCAGGTCTATTACAAGACCCAGACAGCTTGCAATGGCGTTAACAAAAGAGCTAACAAACCATAGCCTTCCAGAAATTGGAGAGGCTTTCAACGGCAGAGATCATACAACAGTTCTTCATGCATGCAAGAAAATCGCAGAACTTAGGAAGGAAAATGCCTCTCAAGAAGAGGATTACAGAAACCTCAACAGGGCACTTACAAATTAACTATGGATTTCTATATAACTAAAGAAGAGGTTGTAAAATCTCTTAATTCAACACTAGGCGTTGTTGAAAAAAGACAAACACTGCCAATATTGGCCAATGTTTTATTTGAGGTTGATGAGTCATCTCTTCGATTAACAGCTACAGACCTAGAATCTGAAATTTCTACAATTTCTACAATTTCTAATTTTAAAAGTGGGGGGAAAACAACAGCCCCAGCAAAAAAATTAAGTGAATTATGTAGGCTTTTTAGTGATGAGTCAGAAATACATTTTTTTCTTGATGGCGACAACCTAAGAATAGAAACTAGTTCAGGAAAGTACAATCTATCAACACTACCAAGTGAAGACTTCCCTGTTTTTGAAAAAGAAGAGGTTGGCGAATCTATAAATATAACCCCAATCAACCTTAAATCCCTTATTAGTAAAACAGCATTTGCAATGGGAAACCAAGACTGGAGGCACTACCTAAACGGTCTTTATTTGCTTGTTGAAGACACAGTAATAACAAGCGTAGCAACAGATGCTCATAGGCTTGCAATGGCAACACTACCTTTAAATGAAGGGGTTCAAGAGCAAATAACAGGAATCGTTCCTAGAAAATCAATAAATGAAATAGCTAAACTTGTTGGAGATGGCTCAGAAAATGTTGTATTAAAATTGGGATCAAGCTCAATCATCATAGATATATCAGGCACAACGTTTGCAAGCAAACTTATCGAGGGAAAGTTTCCCGATTATGAGCAAGTAATTCCATCAGGAGACAGCTCGATGCTTTCAATAAACAGAAAGCTTTTTTCAGAAAGCTTAAGTAGAGTTAGTGTGCTTTCGAGTGAGAAGTTTAGAGGTGTAAGAATAATTACTTCTGATAATTCAATTAACATATCAGCCAATAATCCTGAAAAAGAACAAGCAGAAGAGTCTATAGATTGCTCTTATAGTGGAGAGGCAACAGATATAGCATTCAATGTTAATTATATTCAAGAAATTCTTTCATCAATTGATGATGATAGTGTTGAGATTCACTTTTTTGGTTCTAATAAAAGCTGCCTAATAACCAGTCCTGGGTCTGAAAGCTTTAAATACGTTGTAATGCCTCTTCTTATATAAATATCAAGCAGCTGTTTATATTTAAATGATTAACGACTTAACACTTAATAACTTTAGGTGCTTTTCTTCTTTAAAAATTAAACTATCTCCTGGAATAAATTTTTTCTATGGAAAAAATGGTTCTGGGAAAACATCAATTCTTGAAGCTATTAACTTATGTTCAAGCGCCAAGTCTTTTAAAAGTGGAAACCTCCAATCCCTAATTTCTATAGGAGAGGAGGCTTTTAATATCAAAGGCTATGACAATACATCAGGTTATTCTTTGACAATTACTAAGGAAAAAACAAAACCTATCTCCATACAACTAAATAACACAAAAACCACAACAAGCAGGCTTATTAGGGAATTCCCTTCAACATCAATACATAACAACACTTTTTCATTTGCTGATGCCTCACCAGACTTTAGAAGAAAGCTTTTAGATAAATCCGTATTCATAGCCGATAAACAATTTTCGGAAACATGGTTTGCCTATTACAGATGCCTTAAACAAAGAAATGCCCTATTAAAAAGCGGCTCAATTGCAAACATTGATCCATGGGACAAAAAGCTATCATCTCTTGGAAATGAGCTATCAACTCTTAGAGATTCTTTCTTTAAAGCAACTTTGTTTGAGCTAAAAGACCTTATCAAAAGCCTGGACAAATCAAATTCAACAAAATATTTAGAACAAATAAATGTCGATTTCTTTCCCGGATGGGAAAAAGAAGAAGATCTGTATATTCTTTTAAAAAACAAAAGGGAGATTGATTTTAGAAGAAAGTCTACAACAGTTGGGCCCCATAAAGCTGACATTAGATTTTTAATAGAGAGCATAGAAGCTAAACAGATTCTCTCCAGAGGAGAGCAAAAACTTTTTTCAATTCTATGGTGCTGCGCTCAACATGAGGTGCTTAGAAAGCTCTATAACATCAATGCAGTTTTGATAATCGATGATATTAAATCAGAGTTAGATGACAGCACTTTTAATGTCTTTCTAAATCTTCTTGGTTTTCTTAATAATCAAATTATTTTTTCCTGTATAGATGATCATTTTAGTAGTAAAATAGAGTCAGATTTCAGAGAATTTAAAAAGTTCCACGTGGAACAATTAAAATAAAAAATATGCCAAAAAAACCAGCAAAAACAACCTACGATTCATCAAATATCCAAGTTTTAAAAGGTTTAGAAGCAGTTAAAAAAAGACCTGGCATGTATATAGGGGATACCGATGATGGCTCTGGTCTTCATCATATGGTTTTTGAAGTTTTAGATAATTGTATAGATGAGGCAATGGCCGGCCATTGCTCAGATATAAATGTAATTATTAATAAGGATGAATCAGTAACAGTTAAGGACAATGGTAGGGGCGTTCCAGTTGATGTTCATAAAGACGAGGGTATTTCAGCTGCTGAATTAATTTTAACAACCCTTCATTCGGGCGGAAAGTTTGATGATAACAGTTATAAGGTTTCAGGAGGCCTTCATGGCGTAGGTGTTTCTGTTGTAAATGCTCTGTCAGATAGATTAATCTTAAAAGTATGCAGGGATGGCGGTGAGTACTTTCAAGAATATAAACACGGCGTGCCGTTAGCAAAACTTAAAAAGCTAGGAGCATCAGACGAAACTGGAACAGAAATAACATTCTACCCATCAAGCACAACCTTCTCATCTGTAATATTCGAGATAGATAAAATACACAAAAGAATACAAGAATTATCATTTCTAAATGCAGGCGTTTCAATAAATGTAATCGATGAAAGAACAGGCAAGTCAAAGAAATTTAAAAATAGCGGCGGACTTTCCAGTTATGTAACTTACTTAAAAGGAACCAAAAAACACGTTACAGAAATTTTTGAATGTTCAGCTACCGAAAATGATGTTGGTGTTGAGATAGCCCTTCAGTGGACTGATTCTTACACAGAAAACGTTTTATGCTACACAAATAACATTCCACAAAAAGATGGTGGGACCCACTTAGCCGGGTTTAGAGGAAGTTTAACAAGAGTTTTAAAAGCTTTTATTAAAAAAGAAAATGCCAAAAAAACACCAACAGATCTTTTAGGAGAAGATGTAAGAGAGGGAATAGTGGCAATAATTTCAGTAAAAGTGCCTGACCCTAAATTTTCATCACAAACAAAAGAAAAATTAGTTTCATCAGAAGTCGAGAGTGTTGTTAGTTCGGTTTTTAGTACTCATTTTAATGATTATCTTTTAGAGAACCCAAAAGATGCAGCAGGTATATATGCAAAGGTCGCAGAGGCCGCATTAGCCAGAGAGGCCGCACGAAAGGCAAGAGAGATGACAAGAAGAAAAGGGGTCCTAGAAATAGCCGGACTGCCTGGTAAGCTGGCAGACTGCCAAGAAAAAGACCCAGCCCTTTCAGAAATTTATATTGTTGAGGGAGATTCAGCCGGAGGCTCAGCTAAACAAGGAAGAAATAGAAAAAACCAAGCCATCCTTCCATTAAAAGGAAAAATTATAAATGTAGAGAAGGCAAGAATAGATAAGGTACTTGGCTCACAAGAAGTTGGAACACTAATTAAAGCCTTGGGGTGCGGCATAGGCAAAGATGATTTTGATATCGAAAAACTTAGATACCATAGAATTATTATTATGACCGATGCTGATGTTGATGGTTCACATATCAGAACATTGCTCTTAACCTTTTTTTACAGACAAATGTTTGAGATTGTTGAAAGAGGGCATATTTACATAGCATTGCCTCCGTTATACAAAATTACTAAAGGAAAAGAGTTTGTTTATGCTTCAGACGAAGATCAAAAAGAAGAGGCTGTAAAAGAGTTCTCAAAAAATGGCAGCAGAGGCTTAGAGGTTCAAAGATATAAAGGTCTTGGAGAAATGAACCCAGAGCAGTTATGGACAACAACAATGGATCCAGTTGAGAGAAGAATGCAGCAAGTGAATATTAATGACGTTCAAGATGCCAATCATTCTTTTGAAATGCTTATGGGAGATGACGTTGAACCAAGACGTGAGTTTATTGATGAAAATGCTTTAACAGTAACGGATTTAGATATTTAGTTTATTTCTTGGTAAGTATCTCTAACCCATTCATATGATTGTTTGGTAATCTCCTTTGCATCAGATCCCTTTATTGGAGCTCCTATTCTGATCGTTATTTTTCCTGGCTCTTTTACAAACTTCTTATTTTTCCAATATTTACCAGAGTTATGGCATATAGGAATAATATTTACCCCACTCTTTACTGAAAGAACGCCACAACTATTAGCAAACTTTTGTACACCTTCATCTGGTGAGATCCTTGTGCCTTCGGGGAATAATATAACTGAGTAACCTCCATTTATTTTCTCAACCCCCTTTCGTATAACCTTTTTTAGGCTTCCGAACTTATTTGCTCTATTAAGAGTAATTGGCCTCATGCATCTTAAGGCCCATCCAAAGAACGGAATTAGCAATAATTCTCTTTTAACTATACTTGTATTCGGAATGATTAAGGTTTGTATAAACAAGGACTCCCACTGCCCTTGATGATTGGAAACAACAACACATGGCTCATTTGGAATATTAGAAAGTCCCTCAACCTCCCAAGAAATCCCACAAAAGAACCTTAAGGTGAAAAGTAAAAATTTAATCCAGAAGGACGCGAAATTTTGCAATTTTAATGTAGTAAGAAAAGGCCTTAATATTAAAATTGATATACATATTAAAACAATGCTAACGTAGAAAACTATATTAAATAAAATACTACCTAATATTTTCACCAATTAACCATTAATTTTCTTTATTAGATAGTTTTGAAGCTCATTAATAGCTACTACCTCTTGTTCCATTGAATCCCTGTCGCGAATAGTTGCTGTTTTATTTTCTAAACTATCAAAATCAATTGTTATACACAAAGGAGTTCCAATTTCATCATGACGCCTATAGCCTTTTCCAATATTACCTGTATTCTCTAGAATAATTCTACCTAGGTTTAGTTTCTGCAATGAATTTTTAACCTCACTAGCAAGAGCTACAAGTTCCTCATTATTCTTTTTAAGTGGAATCACAGCAGCCTTTATTGGTGAAAGATGGGGTTTTAACTTCAAAACTGTTCTTTCTTTACCATTTTCCAACTGCTCAACGTTATAGGCTTCATTCATTATTGCTAATATGCCTCTCTCAACACCTGCTGAGGGCTCAATAACATATGGAACGACCCATTCGTTTGTATTTTGATCTTGTATAGCCAATCTAGTATTTGATGAGTTATTTTTCATTACATTTGCAGTAATATTAAGCTCATCTTGTTTTTTAGAATGTGAGCCTAAATCAAAATCTGTTCTATTTGCGATACCCTCAAGCTCTTCTAAGCCATGAGGAAATTTATACATCACATCTATTGTACCTTTAGAGTAATGTGCTAATTCATCTTTTGGAACATCATATAATTCTATATTTTCCGATGAAATGCCTTGTTGCTCCCACCACAATAGCCGCATATCAACCCACTTCTTATGCCATTCCTCATCAGTTCCTGGCACAACAAAGAACTCAAGCTCCATTTGTTCAAATTCTCTAACTCTAAAGATGAAGTTTCTAGGGGTAATTTCATTTCTAAAGGCTTTTCCAATTTGGGCTATTCCAAATGGTAAAGATTTTGAAGAAGAGTCAACAACATTTTTAAAATTTGTAAAAATTGACTGAGCTGTTTCAGGCCTTAAATATCCGAATGTTTCCCCATCATCAATTGGGCCTATATTTGTTTTAAACATTAAGTTAAATGGTCTAGGCTCAGTTAGATCTGAAGATCCACAGCCGGGGCACTTATTATTTTGAAGTAAATCACTTCTCCACCTTGATTTACAAGATTTACAATCAACCATTGGGTCAGAAAATGTATCTTCATGGCCTGAATATCTTAAAACTGTAGGATTTGATAAAATTGCAGCATCCAAGCCTTCAATATTATCATTTTCATAGATCATTGAGCTCCACCATGCTTGTTTAAGGTTGTTCTTAAGCTCAACACCAAGCGGGCCAAAGTCATACATGCCCTGCATGCCACCATAAATCTCACCTGATTGGAAAATAAAACCTCTTCTTTTACACAAAGATACCAGATCATCCATAGTTTTAGCAGTCAATTTAACCTCCCTTGTTTATAAAACAACATATGTTCCTTTTTATAATATTGTAATTTATATTAAATGAACCTATATTGTCTTTAATCCTAAAAAGATTATATATCAATCAGAGTACATGCAAGCACTATGAAAGCTTTATTTTTTGTTTTAACAATATTGCCAATAGCCTATGTAAGGCATTCTGTTAATTTGTAT
>Ga0206677_10003851_pt1 | contig 12482 bp, 12 predicted proteins | sample M130m12015metaG_FD_155475 | JGI IMG/M metagenome (GOLD analysis project Ga0206677, IMG submission 155475) | Ammonia-oxidizing marine archaeal communities from Monterey Bay, California, United States - M1 30m 12015 | ecosystem: Environmental > Aquatic > Marine > Intertidal zone | place: USA... | reverse complement strand
TCGAACAGAAGGCCCTTAAAGACGTTATGTCTGTAGGAGCACCTGATAAGAAGACTGCTGCTAGATGGTTAGATCAAGCCGATGCCTATTTCATGTATGGGGATGATGAATTCTATGTAGATCATATAGAAAAGTACGGATGGGTAGCTAAACAATTCGGAACATGTTAGATATAAATCTTCGCGGCAACTTGCGCGCGTTTCGCGCGGCGGCCTACGGTATTTTACTCACCCTCACCTTTCCCCTACAAGCCCAATCTATTTTCATTACTGAGCAGAGGGTTGAAGCGGATGTAAAGGTATATGTTACTAAACATAGATCAGATGCCGACTTAATAGTATTTAAAGCCACATACCAGTTTGATGCTAAAGGTAACGAAGGAAGGTGGTATTTTGTTGATTATGAGTTCGAAAGCGATAAAATAATACATTTTGTTAAATATAGATCGGATTCAGACGTTAAAATTTACTATTCTCCTTATAAAACCGATGCTAAATGGAGAAATTCGGAAAAAAAGAAACTTTTTCATTAAAACAGTTGGAAGTCTGCCTTAGATTTAATATCTTAATATATGTTATATAATAAAGTTAATAAGATATAATAAAAAATATATATAATTAAATATAATATAAAAATAATATAATAATTTATATACTAAAATAAATAATAATAATAATTTAAAACGGTTATCTATGTTAAATGCAGAACAAATATCAAAAAACTACGAAAAACACCTTAAAATAGTAGATACTTACATTGGTGATAGGACCGATGGTATTAAATCTATGCTTCACCATATGCAAGAAACTTATATGATGGCTCCTGCTAGTGGAAAGACTTGGTATCATAATGCTTTTCCCGGAGGTTATGTAGATCATGTTAATAGAGTCGTACAATATGCGGTAGAACAACATAGATTATACATAAAAATGGGTGGAACAGTAGATTATTCGGAAGAACAATTAGTATTTTCTGCACTATTTCATGATTTAGGTAAAATAGGAGACGGAGATAAACCAAATTATATACCTCAGACTGATAAATGGAGACAAGATAAGCTATCAGAAATGTATACTTTTAATCCAGATCTAGATTTTATGCTTATCCCAGATAGATCTTTATATATTTTACAGAAGTTTGGAATAAAAGTAGATCAGAAAGAGTTTTTAGGTATTAGATGTCATGATGGAGTATTTGATAAAGCTAATGAAGCGTATTTCTTTAGTCATGTTGAATCATCTAGACAGAAAACAGCTTTAATATCAGTATTACATACAGCAGACTTCTTAGCTTCTAAGGTAGAATACGATATGTGGAAGAATAAAGGAGGTAATTCACAACCTAAAACTAAGAAAACTAATTCATCAACAGGTAAAAGAGTAAACTCCTCAGCAGGACTATCTAATTTACTTAAAAATATTTAAAATGAACATCAATCCTACAACTTTTTATATAATAGTTACAATTATAGTTGCTACCACGCTTATTTTTTCTTATATTATTAGAAACCTATTAGTAAAATTAGAGAAATACGAAGATATTGCTGTAGATCAAACAAAATATTTACAGAATATATCAGATTTAATAGGTAAATCACAAAAGCACCTTAACAAACTCGATGAACGTGGGGTTTTCAAGTCAGATGATGAGGTCGGTTATTTTTTTAAACAAATGCAAAATGTGCAAAAAGAGCTAAACCGATATATGCTCCCTCAAAATTATGGCAAGAAAGAAAAGCAAAGCTAATTACTTTACAAAAGAAACCGAAGAATACATAGTAAGATATAACACCTCAGAAGATAACCGATATAGGAACTCCATCTTTACAGAGCATATATATTACCCATTTTACAAGTTAGCAGAGAACATTATACATACTTTTAAGTTCTATTACACAGATGTGGATAAGATAGAAGACTTGAAGCATGAAATTGTTTCTATGTTATTAGAAGAAAAGATAATGAAGTTTGACCCTACTAACGGAGCCAAAGCTTACTCTTACTTCGGAACTATAGTAAAAAGGTGGTTAATCAACTACAACAATAAAAACTACAAGAACCTTAAAAAGATAGGTACCTTTGACGAAATGTATGACGGGTATGAAACCAAGATGCAAGTTGACGAAGAACATGCTATTACATTAGGTCAGTTCTTAGATATATATGTTGAAAACACATATGAAGATCTAGATGAGTTATTTCCAAAAGAGAATGAAAAACGTATCGCAGATGCAATACTTACTATATTTAAGACAAGACAGGATTTAGATATATTTAAAAAGAAAGCACTGTACATTTATATTAGGGAGATGACAGATTGTGAGACGCCTCACTTAACTAAAGTTGTAAATAAACTTAAAGAAGAATTCTACCTTTTACATGATACCTATAATAAAGTGGGAATGATTCGTACAAAAGTACTTTAAATCTATTTATAAGTAAAGACTTATTATGGACAGTAGTAAAGAAATATTTAAAGGTAAATCACTATCTGACCTATTTGGTGAAATATATGACAATTCAAGAGAGACCAAAACACAGGTAAAAGCATTGATCGGTGAGTTAAAGCCTCTGATAGAGAACATAGGAGACGCTACTCTTATTGTTCCTATGATTAAAGAGTATATGGAAATAGGAGTTAAGAATGATGAACACTTAATTAAACTAGCAACAGTAATCCAGAGAATAGAAGCTATACAAGCTAAAGGAGATGGATCTGAAATATTTGATTTTGAATCATTACAAGACTTATTAGAAGAAAGCGAGAACGTACAGGAAGAAGTTAAGAACATATCCGAAGAAGATAAAGAAGAATGAGCCTAAACCACAGTAGTATAAAACGTAGAACATCTACGACTTCAATAAATACCGATACTAACGAAGAGTTTATTGGTAGAGTTGTAGATATTATTCTAGATGATAAACATCCAGAGTATGCTAAATACGGGTATAGTGACAGTATAGGTTTAATAAAATACACTACATTAGGAGTTAGGGGGTCATCAAGTGAAGAGGTAGATGAAGAAGAGTATGCAGGAATAGCTGTACCTCTTCGTAGAAATAGTAACCTTTATCCACTAAAGAATGAAGTGGTAATTCTAACGATAGGTCCAAGCTTTAACGTAGAAAACCAGTCATCAAGAGGTAAGGTATACTACCAAACAGTAGTTTCTATTTATAACCACACCCATCATAATGCTCTACCTCCTACTACAGGAAGCAAAGGAGTGAACATAGGTGAAGGTATAGATGAACAAAGCAGCTTAGCACCCCTACAACCGCTTCCTGGTGACCATATAATAGAAGGTAGACTAGGACAATCACTACGATTCTCAGGCGGATTATCAGAAAAGAGTACCTGGACTGACGATACAAATAAAAATAAACCTATAACAGTACTGAGGAACGGACAAAGAGAAGTCGAAGGAGGCTTTACTAGTATTATGGAAGACATAAATGAAGATGCTACTTCTATATACTTAACCTCTAACCATATGATACCTCTTACCTTAGCTAGTAATAAGAGAGATACATACGATGAAAAACCAGACAACCCGATAAATTATCAAGGCTCTCAACTACTACTTAACTCAGACAGACTCACTTTAAATGCTAAGAAAAGTGACATACTTATATCAAGTGCTGAATCTATAGGTTTAAACTCTAAATCAGCTCACATAGACGCCGATGATTATATGTGCTTTGATGCAGATAAGATTTATTTAGGTAGACAAGCTAGAGCAAATTCAGGTGCTAACAAACAACCTGTTGTACTAGGACATAGAATGGAAGCATTCTTACAAGATGTATTAGATCAATTGATAGCCTTATCTAAAGCTATGGGTAAAGCTAAGACTATTAAAGGAGAACCTATACCAACAATAAACCTGAGAGGAGCATCAGCAGAAATAGTTATAAATCAACTCAAAAGACAACTCAACCCTAAAGGTAAAAGTACATTAAAATCTAATAAAACTTTCGTAGAATAATGCCATGTAGTATACCTCCATCGAATCTCGCCCTCTTTATAGCTAAGTATTTAGCAAAACTAGAAGCTTTTATTATAGCTAAAATTTATGAAGAGGTAAATAAGATAATAGAACGTCTAATGGGACAGGTATGTCCTCCTGTTGAAGAAATAGAAAAACTACTAGCTTTAAGAGATAGTTTAGTTAATATGTTAAACGGGTTAGAAAAGAAAATAGAACCTATAAAGAAGTTTGCAGATATATTAGATCCTCCTATTAAAGCAGGAAAAGCAACCGTACTAGTATTGGAGTTAATGTCCCTACCGGGTACCATAGGTATACCACCAGGTCCAGCTGGAGGTGTTATCTTTTCTATATCAGTAGGTGCTCAAAATAGGTTCGCACAACTATTAAACTTAGCATGTCAGATAGTAGATTTGCTAGCTAAAGATCAACAAGCTATTAAAGATTTAACAAGTATTAGCTTTGATGGGCTTGAACCAATAAAACAAAAACTAGAGAGTATAGATATTAAACTATTCTCCTGTGTAGATGCTTTACCTGAAGATGAAAAGAAGAGGTTGCTTGATTCAATCGACAATTTACCCTCTAACGCAGGTCTACTAGGAACAAGTACTACAGACTTAGACGGTACCCTTAGGTACTTCTATAAAGACTATACGATAGTAATAAAAGATGACGAAGAAACATCATTAAGTGTAGCAAAAAGAAGGTACGCACAAGTTGAAAGCGCTACCGGAGTTGTACTTATGAGAGGACCATCCTCTTTCAGTTCTTCAACAAAAGTACTAATAGACGAAATAAAATTCAGAATTAACAATCAACTTCCATAAACTAACTATTTATTAATATGAAACTAGATCAATTACGAAAAATTATACGTGAAGAAGTCAGATCAGCTGTGAAGGAAGAGTTACAAGAAGTAATGAACGAAGCAGTAAAAGCAGCAAGTGCGCCAAACACATTGGCAACACCTACTAAGACTATTCAGGTAGAAACTCAAAAGCCTTCACCAACCAATCCGGTGATGGGTAAAACATCTTTAGATGAAATGCTACAGATGACTAGAAACAACATGACAAACGAAGAATATAAAACTATATTTTCTGGAAACGCAAATAATGCAATAGGAGGCGTACCTCAAGTAAACGGTACTCCAAGACAGAATGTAGCAAATTCGATAGCTAACCAGATGAACATCGGTGCAGGAGGAGGAATAGATATATCTCAATTAGATTTTGTAAAGAAAGCAGGAGCAGTATTAAAAGCTTCTAACGAAAAAGATAAACAAAAAGCAGGAATAGAATAGTATGGCATTTGACGCAAAAAGAATTAACCCTATAGACCGACAGCCTAGAAAAGCAGTTGGAGTATCTCTGCCATTTTCCGGCAAAGCAGTGTTTAATTCTACTTTTGAAACGAAAGAAGCTATAAAGTCTAATATTGTAAATTACCTTTTAACCGGAAAAGGAGAAAGGTATATGAATCCAACGTTTGGATCAGGTATTAGAGATGAACTATTTACAAATGTTAATAGAGAGAATACAAGTTCTTTAGAAGTTAAAGTTGCTTCTGAGCTTAGAAACTATTTCCCTAATCTTGCTATAGTGCAACTAAGTATAACTCCATTACCAGATAGTAATTTAATATCGTTAAGTATTAACTTTAAAATTAAAGACACTCAGGTAGAAGATGAAGTAACAATAAATTTTGAATAAAAATGGCTAAAGACATTAACATTAAATATACCGATAAAGACTTTTCTTCTATGAAAGGTCAACTTGTAGAGTTAGCAAAAAACTACTTTCCTGATTCGTATAATGATTTTTCACCTACATCACCTGGGATGATGTTTATTGAAATGGCAGCTTATGTAGGAGACATATTATCCTTCTATCAAGACAGTCAAATACAAGAAACATTCCTACAGTACGCCCAAGACCCAGGTAACCTTCATTCAATGGCTTATATGATGGGATATAAACCTAGAGTTAGTACTTCCTCAACAGTCGATATAGATGTAACTCAAATTATAGCCGCATCAGGATCTACATATGAACCAGACTTTAAACAAGCTTTTAGTTTTGAAGCAGATCCATCAAAAGGTGCCGTTATAGTGGTTAGCGCAGGAGAACAGGACTTCTTTATAGATACACCAACAGACTTCTCTTTTTCAAGTTCGTATGATCCAACAGAAGTGAGCATCTACTCAGTCGACAATAATAATGAACCAGCAGAATTTCAACTAAGAAAAACAGTAAAAGCTAAATCAGGAAAACTCATTACCCGTAGTGAAACAGTTGGAACAGCTCAAAAGTACCTTACCGTAGAGATAAACGATACAGATATTATAGGTATATATGATATAGTAGATAGCCAAGGTAATAGATGGACAGAAGTACCATACTTAGGTCAGGACTTAGTTCTTTCAGAAGCTTTAAATGTTGGGAACAATCAACAAGATGTACCTTACATGTTAGCAAGTGAATCGGTAAAGAATAGATTTGTAACAAGGTTTACTTCAACCGGTCAACTGAACATACAGTTTGGAGCTGGAACATCTTCTGCACCGTCTAATTCTTTCTTACCAAACCCAACACTAGTTGGCTCAGGAACAAACCAAGGAGTAAGTAGAACCGATTATGCTTATGATCCTTCTAATTTTCTATTTTCCGATTCATACGGTAATGCACCATCTAATACAACACTTACAATTAGGTACATAACAGGAGGCGGTATAGCTTCTAATATAGAAGCAAATACAATAACAGGTGCAACATATACAGCAAACGCTACAGACGATACTTATAGAACCTCTATTGAATTTACAAATCAAGCTCCAGCAACCGGAGGTAAAGATAGAGACACGGTAGAGGAAATAAGACAGAATTCTCTTAGATCATTTCAAGAACAAGGTAGAATAGTAACAAGAGAAGATTATGCTTTTAGAGCTTTAACATTACCGGTTAGATTTGGATCTATTGCAAAAGCATTTGTCACAACAGATGCAGAAGTACCCTCAGCTACATCTAATCTATACAATCCTTTAGGAGTTTGTATTTATGTATTAGCATACAACAATGATAGGAAACTTGTAAAAGCAACCTCAGAACTTAAACAGAATATTAAGACATACATATCTCAATTTAAACCATTAACTGATGGATGTACTATTAAAGATGGGTACGTGGTTAATGTAGGTATTAAGTATGATATTATAACACTACCAAGTTATAACTCTAGAGATGTTTTAATTAGATGTAACCAAGCACTTACAGAGCACTTTAACATAGACAATTGGGCTATTAACCAACCTATCAACTTATCCGCAGTTTATACATTATTAGATAAAATAAAAGGTGTACAAACGGTGCAGGATATTAAAGTAAAAACAAAAGTAGGGGGAACTTATAGCCAATATGATTACGATATAGAAGGAGCAACTAAGAACAATATAGTGTTCCCTTCTTTAGATCCAATGATATTTGAAGTTAAAAATCCTTCTGCTGACATACAAGGTAGAATAACAACATTATAAGATGGCGATATATAAACTATTTAGTACAAAAGATTCCTTTATCTACACTGAAAAACAGTTAGCAAATCTCGGTAGAGATGAGCTTCTTGAAGTAGGAGGATACCATACATCAGCAGGCGGACAAACCCTAAGAACATTAATTAAGTTTGACACTGCAGAAATACAAGATATCGTCAATAATAAAGCTGGAGGAGGTACGGTACAGACAAATTTACATCTGTACTTAAATATGGCTAATGAACTACCAATTGACTTTAATATAAATTGCTACCCAGTATCTGAAGATTGGGATGAAGGAGCAGGTAAGTTTGGAGATACACCGGTAAACAAATCAGGTGTAAGCTGGAACTATAAAAATGCAGGAGCTACAAACCACTGGGTAACGGGGAGTTTTGCAACATACGTAACAGCTTCTTTTGAATCAGATGTTTTAGGTGGAGGTAGCTGGTATACCGGTTCTGCAAGCAGTAATTTAGAGTCTGTACAGTCTTTTAATAAGACTTCTGATCTTGATATAGACATGGACATTACCAATGGAGTGATGATGCATTATAGTGAAAGTCTAGACAACAACGGGTTTATAGTTAAACTACCTAATAACCTAGAAAATAATCTTTCAGCATCTATAAGGCTTAAGTATTATGGTAATGATACCAATACAATCTACCCTCCAAGCCTAGATATAAAATGGGACGACTACACACATTCTTCTACACTATCAGAAATAACAGACCCAGAAGTAGTGGTAAGTATACGAAACAATAAAGGAAAGTATACAGATGAGGGTAAACAGAGATTTAGAGTCCACGCTAGACCTAAATATCCAACAAGAACCTTTACCACATCATCTGCTTACACAGTAAATTACACACTACCAACTGCTTCTTATTGGGGATTAAAAGATGAGAACACAGAAGAAATGGTATTTAATTACGATAATACGTTTACAAAAATAAGTGCAGACAATATCTCTAATTACTTTGATATATACATGGATGGTATACAGCCAGAAAGGTACTATAGGTTGTTAATTAAAACAGAAATAGACGGCACTACAACTATAATAGATAACGATCAAGTTTTTAAGGTAGTAAGAAATGGGTAAAAAAGTAGAAATACAAAAAACTGTTTTTAACCGTGAATCATTTCAGGAGGTAATAGACAGGGAGTTTAAGTACTTTAAAGAACTTGAACCTGTTGTTGATCCTGATACTATAGAAGAATTATTTAGATTATATGATAAGCTGTATATAACCATACCCATAGAAGGAGAAGGTAATACACATCAATATTTAGTAGAAAGAAGTTCCGAACTATATAAAATAGATGCACAGTTAGATAACATACAACCACTGTTAGACGAAATAGCTTCTCTAAGAGTACAACTTTTAGATGATAAAAGACGTATATTAGAACTAGAAACATCTCTAGCAGGTGGAGGTCAACTTGACTTTGATTCTGCAGAACAAATGGAACTATTAAAGTCACAACTCGGAGTTGCTAACTCAACCATAGCAACCTTAGAACAAGCTAACGCATTATCTAATCAAGCAACAGAACAAGCAACTGCAGCAGCAGAAGAAGCTGCTAAAAAAGCAACTGAAGCAGCAGAGAAGGCAGCAGAAAATGCGCAATCATCAACATCAAACAATAAAGCAGTTGTAGATGAAATAGTAGGTTTATTTAAAAAGAAAAGAACAAACTTGTACTATGCAGCATATGCATTAAAGAAACCTAGTACCATATGGGTACGTACAGGTCGTAGAATCAGCAGTTATAATAATTCACACATTGACAAAAGGTACTGGTGGTTATACTCAGATGTTAAAGAAGAAAGAAGAAGATTTTCAGAAAGGTTAAACAGAAGACAGCCTAGAAACTATTCATACTTTATACCTCAAAGTAAAGATCACCTAGGAGATTTAACTTTAGATTATCTAGTAACAGAGCTCAAGCAAGCAGGTTATAAAGCTTCTGAAATAATAGATGCCTGTGCAGCTTACGGTAATTTTAAAAACAATGCAAAGTTTAGATTAATTACCTATAAAAATAAAGACCGAGAAGACGAGGTAGGATACGTCTGGATAGATTAAAAGATACGATGGAAATAAAATATACTTTATTAGACGAAAGCTTGAACAGTATACCTGAAAACGAGGTCATATCTGAAAACGACTTATCCTTAATTGATAATTATAAAGTAAATAAAAAATTTACTCAGGGTGTAGATTACGTAGAAGGACATATTTACTCCCTGACTAATGAATTGTTATACTCTAATTACGAAGTAGAAATACCTTTTAAGGATCAAATTAGTGATGATAATAATGGATTAAGTCAGCTTAGTTTTGAACCTACAGACTTTACAGCCCAATCAGGATTTGAATATTCTGATACTAAAGCTGTATTTCATTTTCTTAAAGACCTATATACCCAATCAGGTCCGACTTCTAGATTTTATATTGACAAAATAAGTAGCGACAGAAAAGAAATACTTCTTGCATCTACAGACATAAACGTTAATAATTTAATTAACACTACAGAGAAGATAAAAAGTAGGTTTAATGAAGGAACCTATTTAGAAGAAGTTTACCTGAATCTAGGTAATAATGACCTTTTAATTGCAACTAATATAGATATTTACGAACAAACCAGTAAATACACAGTTGCTTTAAAGTTATATGAACCTCTACCTAATTACTACAACTTAAAACAAACAGGTCAATTAGTTGAAAAACTAAGCGACTCAGTTGCAGTAAGAGTAGATGTTACTATTACCGAAGATGAATTAATAACGCCTAAATTAAGAAGTGCAAACTTTAATATTGAAGTTAGCGATAACACAGCTGAACCAACAGAGTACCTTACTTATGACGAACTTATTAGTTTTGATTCAACTAATTCAAATAAAGAGGTACTTTCTTACCTAGAGGATAGAAGCGTAGAGCTCAACATAGATTACTCAGACTTAGCAAACTACATACACTTTTCATCTGCTGTTGAGAGACTTAATAACTTTAAGTACAAAGTAAGTTTACTGGAATCCTATGAAAATGCTTTAGTAAATGTCTCTGATGCAAGCGTTCAGACAACTCATAATAACAAATATAACAACTTAATACAGGGGGTTTTAAATAACTTTGATCATTATGAAAAACACCTATACTTTAAAAGCGGTTCAACAAGTTGGCCAAAACTAACTTCCAGTAAGCCGTATACTAACCTAGCTATTAATTCTACAGAAGCTACAACATGGTTTAGTTCTTCCTTAGAGACAGCTTCCAATTACGATATTAGTAATTACGACTTGCTTTCTAATACAATACCTTCCTTTATTGGAGAAGATAGTTCCAATAGAAATGGTGTTTTATTTGTACATATGATAGCGCATCATTTTGATAACTTATGGACGTATACTAAAGCAGTTTCTGATAAGTACGACAATGATAATAGATTAGAGCATGGTATATCTAAAGATATGGTCAGAGAAGCTCTTACTTCATTTGGAGTAAAGTTGTATAACTCTAAAGAAGGAAGCAACGACTTATTTAAGTATTTAATACAAGACACTTATTCGAGCGGAAGCTCAGCAGAAGTAATTAACAGCTTTATTACCCCTCTGGGATTACCAGCTAACTCTCAACCAGTATCGAGAGTTAATTATGAAGGTGAACTATATAAAAGGATTTACCACAATCTTCCTTACCTTTTAAAAGCTAAAGGAACTGAAAGAGGGTTGAGAGCTCTAATAAACTGTTTCGGTATACCCTCTGACTTTTTACATATTAAAGAATTTGGAGGTTCTATACGTACAGATAAACTAATCGGACCTGACCATGCAATATCTGGATCTTTATATAAAATTAGAACAGATTCATCAATAACAGGATCGGTAGGTAACGTATTATCTAGGCTTACCACAGTACATAAAGAAGCGTCTGAAAGAGTTCAAGATGTACATAGAGTAGAAGTTGGATTTTCCCCAACAGACAGTGTAGACAAAGTTATACAGGATTATACAGGGTCTATTAAATTTGACGACCTAATAGGTGATCCTAGAGATCTACATAAACATTCATATAACACATACGATCCTATTCAAAACTTTACTAAAATTAGGGAGTTAGTTTTAGGTTCACACGAAAAAACACATATGAAAGATTTCGTAAGAATCTTAAAATTTTACGACAACGTTTTATTTAAAATGATAAAAGATTTTGTACCTGCTAAATCATCTCTCGATACAGGTATTATAATTAAACCTCACCTTTTAGAACGTAATAAAATTAAATCTCCTTCTATGGGGATTAGTACACTAGAACATGAAGGTCAAATTGATACTGCTTTTACAACAGGATCACATGGAGGAGCATATGGAACCGGTTCAACAGAAACTACCACACAACACTCAATAATAGTTCCAACAAAACTGGGAACAACAGTTAGACCTATAGCTGATGAATCTCCAATGTATAATGGAGAGCTAAGCGGCAGTAACTTAATTATAACTGACGGGGAATTAAATAATCTTAACGTCTTTAAGAAAGATACTCCCCCTCAATTAAGATATAAGCTAACAGTAGTTACACAAGACACAGACACATTAACTACGTTTTATGTATGGCCTGGAGCAGCAACAAATAATGCATCTGGAGCTCAAACAGCCTGTGGTTACGATGCTAGTAGTTTTGGATCTACACCATCCACATTATATCATAACGGGGAAGGAGCATTCCCTATAGACGGAGACTTTGTTTTCTCTGATATTAACGCTACAAACACTTTTGATGGACAAGGAAAATGGTGGAAACTAACAGCATACGGTAAGACCTTATTGATATCTGGTTCCGGAGCAGCACAAGGTAAAGTTTCATATGTTCAAGATTGTAGCGCATATGATAGTACTGCACCTACTGGCTATACTGCTACGTGGGGTATGTCACCAAAACAAATCAA
>Ga0206677_10003850_pt1 | contig 12483 bp, 21 predicted proteins | sample M130m12015metaG_FD_155475 | JGI IMG/M metagenome (GOLD analysis project Ga0206677, IMG submission 155475) | Ammonia-oxidizing marine archaeal communities from Monterey Bay, California, United States - M1 30m 12015 | ecosystem: Environmental > Aquatic > Marine > Intertidal zone | place: USA... | reverse complement strand
GTAGCTGAAACTATCCCAACTTGTTTTACCTTCTTTGCCAATTTTATTCAACATACCAGGTGCATAGTGACAAATGTCTCCCAAGTTCATACGTTCGCCAATTGGGCTACCATATGGGAATGGAATGTTACTACCAGCCAAACGCTTGTTGTCCATTGCTTTATCCATCACATAACCAAAGCGATCGCTTTTGTGTACGTGTTGTGTATACATTGTACCATTTGCTGTTGCCAAAAATGGCGAGGCACAGTCAAACATAACATTAACATCTTCGTTCACATGCTCTCGTAATGCACGTTGGATTGCTGTATAGGCTGTTGCCCATTCCAGTCTACCAATACCCAAGTAGTGTAGTACATCACGTTTACCACGCTCTAGTTGTTGATCATCACGCATCTTAATAAGTGTACGTAGTACAATATTAATATCGTTTTTAGCACTACCACCAAAAGCAAATCCTTCAAGATCATGATGCTTCATAGTTTCATACCAGTGTTCTGCTTCAGCCCAATTACGACCTTGCATAACATTCAAGTATTTTGTTTTATACTGACGATTACGCTTAAACCAATCAACATTAAAGTTAGTAAACTCTAAGCACTGATTAAAACTTGTAATACCAGTACGTCCACTAAATGTAGGATCTGCCGCCAGTGTTGGAATATCCAGGATCATACTATAATCTCCTGTGTGTTCCAACCAGTTTAAGATCTTTTGACGTAAACTATCATCAGTCTTAAAGTTTGCCCAGTCACATTGGATAACACCTTTAATAATCTGGAACCCGCCACTATCGCAAAGCATAAAGCTCTTGTTGCGATCGCGACCTTGTACCATAGCATCTGCTTCGTCAGCTTTATCTAAATTAAGTTGAGCATGTCCAGCTGAATACAATCCCCATTTATAGTTGTAATAAGCATCAGGATTAAGGAAGTTACATCCTTCAATCCCTTGCTCAAACCCTGCTGGAATGCGATCAGCAGGCACTGCGTTGGGGTTAGCCCGCTGTTTTGCAACATAGTTGTTGTAGAATGTACTAATACTAGGCAAAAAGATTGCGTAGTCTTTGTTACTTTCTGTTAAATTTACTTTAGTAGCTGTCATACCCGATCCCTATACTGTGAGTGCAGGAAGGATATAATCGTATTTTGCCATACCACTGTCTACACTAATCTGCAATGCACCACGTTTACTAATTTGCATTACACATGCACCCGACATTCCTAGTTTTAGGATTGCTAATACTTGTGCTAGTGGCCATGCATAGCCTTCAGTAATCTCACCATTTACATTTTGTGCAAATGTACGCTTACCAGTGTAACTACCATCTGCCGCACCTACTGTGACAATGAGATTGCCTTCTTCAGTTTTAACAGTAAAGTTAGGTTCAATACCACCATAAATTCCAGCAACTTGTGTAAGCTCGCTTACTTTTGCTTTAGTGGGTTCAAATGTTACGTCCCAATCAACACCTTTAAACTTTACAGTTTGTAGTGTTTGATCAATAATCTCTTTGCTCATAAAGCGATAGCGGTCAGTATTACTTGCACTATCCTTAAACAACAAATGATCTGGTGCTTGCACACCATTACGCTCACGCTTTACAACTTCTACAGTTGCATCATCGCCTGCATAGTTTGGCAATTTACTTACGCCACTTAGGAACCCTAAGTTGCCTAACCCGAACTCGCCAATAAAGTCGGGCTGTACATTGTGTAATTTTGCTTTAAGAATCACTGTGCGATCACTATCCATTGCATCTAGTGTTGTTTCACTATCTGTACCAGTAACCTTTACGTTTTCAATAAAACCTAATCCTGCTGTGTGTTTAACCACATCTGCAATAACGTCTTTCATATAGACTTCTCCTTTAGTGTATTGTTTATTATTATACATGATATTTAGACCATGTCAAGAAAAAAGACGAAAAACGGCCAAAATTTGGCCGTTTTCCAAGTTGCTACGCTGTAGCTGTCCATGGATACTGGAATGTACCGACATGGATTTTTAGTTTCTTAGGACTACGATCAATACTAAACTTTACAGCAATGTCGTAGGTAATTGCTGTATTACGATTAGTACTTGTAATCTGATACTCTTTAATCTTACCAAACCTACGTAGGTCGCCAAGATATGCGTTAAAAAGATGATACACAGGACCACTTTGTTCTTGTGATAGAACACCGTCCCATGGCTCGATGATTTTCAACAAGTCGTATTTGACATCGTTGATATTTACAAAGTTATTTCGTGCCATAACTTACTTACCCTTTAAATTCTAGAGTTGCACCATTCTCGCCATCCTCAGAAACTGTGATAGTCATATCACGGCCTGGATAACGATTGTTAATTTGTTCCGCCAAATCTTCAGCAATCATTTCACATGATTTATGATTCAGTGACAAAACTTCTTCTACGTCATAAAGACGTTCCATCCAGCGTTTAAACTGAATAAATTCAATATCCCTATCGTCATGGAATACTTCAATCTCCACCTTAAAGTGGAATATATGACGGTGTGGAACACCCAAGAACGATACATCGTCCCAACCGCCGGTTGCTAGTTTAGGGTCATCCAGCGCCGCTGGATATAAGTGTACACCTTCCTTGCGGAAAGTAACCCAAATTTTACTTTTTAGTTTTTGCATCAGTCTTCTCTACTGGATCCTCATCTACAACTGTTAATCCTTTTTCAAGGCGTTGCATTGTTTGTAATAGTTCCCATAGTTTCCAGTCCATGCTCTTAGCAAGTTCTAAAAACTGCTTCTGGATATCATTTGCATCCATTTGTTCGTCTGACACCTCATCTTCAATAAGGCGGATCTTTTTAACCATAATCTTACTCCTGTGAATTGGTTGTTATCATACGTTTGTATTTTACAATTTCGTCATTCAGTTTAACTTTTTGATATTTAAGTTGTTGAATTTCTTCATCTTTTACTCTTTCAGAATAACTTGTTTCAATGCGGTTGTCAAGTAATTTTTTCTTTTTATACAAGCTATCCACATGTCGTTGTGCTTTTTCTGATGTCATCTTACTCATTATATATCCTTATCCAAAATCAAACAAATCACCAAAGGTGTTATTGTCATGAGCACTCTTTAAGTCCCATTTCAATACGCCCAAAAGATTTTCAATCTTCTTGGTAATTATTGCTGTTTCCATTGCATCGTCATCAAAAGGCAAATCCTTAAACCAGTCTGGTATACGCTTTTCATCTGTGGGTATACCAACGCTTGTCATGTTAAGCGGATTTCCTTTTAGTTTACAGACAATAGTTTTCATACCATCTGTAATTTCCATACTATAAGCATCACCATTCATTTTGCGAAGCCTATTGTAATTAATTGCTGCAAGTGCGTGTCCTACGCCACACTTGCCAGTTTTTTCATACTTTGCAGTATGATTAGTTAAGTTGTTAACACGCTTGGGAGTACCCTTTTCCCAACCAGGCTTTTCACGAAACGGCTTTCTGAACTCTTTGATACGTTTGAGTACAGGTTGTTCTTCAACACCAGTAAGCACCATAACTAGTAGCTCATGTAAAAACTCTTGCATAAACTTTGGCGTATCGCTACGCTTCAAGTCCAATCCCATTGCTTTTACCTTGCCAGGTTTACCATCAGTATCTTCACGATAACCTTCGTTATCATATACCAGTATAGCATAACGTTTCTTTTTAATAAAGATACCAGCAACACCAACAATTTCTCTTGCGGCGGCAATAATACTACCAAATTCACTTGGGCAATTATGTGCTTGATTCATATATCCAGGAAACGTTTCGTTAGCCGCTTCACACACTGCTTCATAATATTCAGTTACTTTGTCTTTTGTCCACTCAAGTTCGCCACTATCAATTTGTTGTTTTAAAATAGGATACGCACTAAAGTAAACAGAGTCAGTATCGCCATATATAATACTTTTACCAGTATGATCATATGTGCCTTCAATAACACGATTAACTTCTGCAGCCATATGACGGGCAATGCATCTGCCAGTGAGTGTTGTTGATTGTCCCAGTCGTTGATCAAAGAATCTACATCCAGGATTTAGCAATGCACCGTACAAACTGTTCAAGTTAATCTTTTTAACCAACTGTCGCTTATCCCAAAACGCAAACTTATCAGCATCGACACCTTGTTGCTCTTTGGCATTCTTTTGTAGTATCTTACGTTCTGCGTACCATTGCTCTAGTAAGCCAGGAATAACACCTTTGGTATCATGACGGAATATAGTACCGTTTGCACTAAAGATCCAAGGCTGGCCACTTAGAAAAACCAAGTCATATATTTCAGCACCAGTTGCTTCTAGTGTTGTACCATCCTCAAAATCCAAATATAGCATAGTGTCACGATCCTTGTCCATAACAAGTTCGTATTCTGGACAGGCAAACTTGCCCTCCCATGCCTCTGATACAGTTTTAAAATCATCCAACATTTCACGTGTAAACACATGACGTACTTGTCCAACAATAGTTTCTGTACTCATGTTACCTGCACGTAAGATACTAGGATATAGTGAATTCAAATCCATACTTGCTAGCCATTCATGCATACCTTTTACTGGTGTTGCAACATATGCCCCTGCGGCTTGTGTATTTCCTTCATGGTTACGTTTGTCTGGAACCTGCATGCCACGTGCATGTGCCGCATTAATAATCGCTTGATCTGTTTGTGCAACCGCACCCATTGTTGTTTGTAGTAGCACAGTATTTTCATGTGCAAGTACGTTTGCTAAGTCAATAAACTGTAGTTTCTTTTCTAGTTTTACCAGCAAGTCAACGTCTTGTCTGTTGTAGCCAATAAACTTCTCAAAGTCATTGTTGTACAACTGATCCAGTGTACCTTCATAATCAATCTTTGTTTCGCCTAGTTCATACTCGCCAATGGCATCCAAACTGTAACTGTGCATTTCATGATATGTATACTTGCGATACAATTGCAACATATCCAAATGTACACGCCCTACAGTATCAAACGTTTCCTGTGTTTTACCATAACTAAGGTACTCACGGCGTTTGGGATATTTGTTCCACAAACAAAAACGTCTAGTATGTTCTTTACCCAATTGACGTTTAACACGATTTACCATATATGGAATATCAAAGCCTTCACTGTTCCAACCAGTTATTACGTCAGCATCATCAATAAGATCAAGGAATGTACTAAGTAACTCCTTTTCATCGCTCATTAGCATTGTATCTGGAAACTTTTCACAAATTGCTTGTGCTGTTTCTTGATCCAGTGTTTTGGGAGCAAGTGCTAGACATATTGTGCGATTTAACCAACTAAGATGTACTGCAACTGCGGTTACTGGATTAAAAGGATCTTCTGGAGGCGCAAAGCCCATGTCCTTGTTAAAGTCAACCTCAATATCAAAAAATGCAATGTTTAGTTCTGGTGCATCTGCTTCCAGATAGTTCTCTGCTAAACAGCGAAATACCGGATTCATATCACTTTCATAAAGTTGTTTGTGCGAGTAAAGTTTCTTCTCTCTGGCAAAAGTTTTACCATTAGTACACGCAATGCGGCTCAATGGTTCGTTCCAAATACTTTTAAATTTACCTTTTGCATCAGGATAGTAAAACACATAACGTGCTGGTAACTGTTTGTAAACACGCTTACCTCCAACACGTTCGACAATGTCAATTATGTCTTTATCTCTATCAATAATACCGTCTACGTAACTCATTAATGTCTTGCCTTATACCATTTGTAAAGTCCATACATACTAATACCTAACCAAAATATTTCTAAAGTGATATTAGCAAGCACGGGTTTGTAGTACAAATTAACAAATAGTAATATTGCAACCATAGCATTATTAAAACTGTACCAAAAACCCTTTGCGTCAATTCTATCTGTTTGTAATAACAGGTAAGTGGTTACTAACAATAGTACTCCCATATTACCAAAAATATCACTCCAGTGTAGTGCGTAATAGTCTACCAATATCCCATTGCCTTTCCGAATCCTATTATATTAACACACGCAAAGTATATAGTCAACACTAATGGCCACGCAAGCATACGTCTTTTGTATGCTACGATTGCTGTTACACTACCTATAAAGAATCCAGGATATACTAACCGCATGTCAGGTTCATCTGCACTTAGTGCAAGAGTTAAACTGGCGGCAACAGTGAAAACAAAACTTACCAGCTCATAGTAAAATGCTGTTCGGTCTGTTTCCCAACTGTGCCGCCAAAATTCAATTACTTTGTTCAAAGTGTTCTTCCAACAGTTTCTAGAATTGTTTCCAATTCATCAAAATCGTCTTTTGCTCTACTAAACTCGGCTTTGTATGCAATACTGATTGCTTTGTTAAGTACTGCAGGTTTAATGTCTAATTCTTCAGCAATTGCTGTAACGGTATCTTTAAGCCCTTCACGTAGTGCTTCCATTTCGCCTTTTACTTGAATGCCTTCGTTTACAAGCTGTTTTAGCTTGTTAACATCATCAGATGTAAATGTAGTCATGTTGAGTCATACTCCAGTTGTTGTTAATAATACCACTACTATACAGTAAAATTTACTGTATGTCAACTGTTTATTCTGATTTCCATATAGTCCAAGCACCATATGCAATTGCGGCATATGCGGCTAACTTAGCAAAAGGTCCTGCAATTAATACAATAACACCCACTGCTACAAGAGCGGCACCATCCCATGATGTACGCTCGTCCAATCTATCTTTAATCCAATTTTTCATTATTCTTCTCCCTGATGTTTGTGTTCTTTAATTCTATCACTTAATTTTTTATCTAATCCTTGATGCGATACATCAATGTGTAAGTAAATATCTTCTACATCATTGTCTAACCCATCAATCCAACCCTCAACTACATTGAAACTGTTTTGTATTGTTGTTTGGAACTCGTCCATTTGAGTTGCAAAGGTATCATTAATACGAGTATCCTGGCGGTCTACGTGTGCGCCTAATCCGTCAATACGTTCGTTTGTTTCTAATACTGCTGCAAGTGTTTTATCACTTAGTTCTTGAATATCTTTTTTAAGTTGTGCAACATCGTTGATTAGTGTAACTTCCTTTTCAACTTCAGTTCTTGCTGTAAGCTCTGCCATTTCACTTTCAAGTTGTGTAATTGTTTGCGCTTGTTGTGCAGTCCACCATACAAAAGCACTAACTTGTAGTACAATTGCAATCACAACACCTATACTAAATTTGTTGTTCATTTCCTTTTCTCCAATATGTCTTTAATGACATCTGTTGCTGTGTTAGTAAAGCACCTAGGTGCTACACTATGTATGATTAAAGCAGGCACTAACAATTGTAACTTAACTGCTGTTTTGAGTGCAGTTGCCATATGCTCTAATGGTTTTTGGTTAACTGATTCTAAATGTAACTTGCACTGTTTACTGAACATTGTCGCCAACCATGTCAAACAATGCTGGACCAAAACTGCTCGCGGCCCATCCTAGTGCAACAATAGTTACAACTCCATAGATTAACCATTTAATCTTAAAGTCGTCAACCACCATCTTTAGTGCAATTAACTCATTACCCAATACACGTACGGCTACTTCCATTTTGCCTGTGTTATCTTCTTTATCTGCCATTATCTTTTCCCTTCCAGATGTTTTATACGCTTTTCAAGTTCATCGATCTTTTTTGTAACGTGTGGATACTTTTTGCGCCATGCGTCTTTTGGTTGTTCTAACCAAGTAAGCCCCCAACGCTTAACCAGATAATCTAGTATACGATCTACTTGTGCATAAAACCATAGCCCAATTCTTGTAGTGCTTATGTATGCAATAAAGATTGCACCAAAAATACTACCAGCTAGAGCTGTATAAATCCACAACCTATCAGTTGCCATGCGTTCAATCATTTCCCACATATTACTTCTCCTTTGTGCAGTCTTTACATCTGCAATTATAACAAACCTTTATGGTGTATAAACGACCATCATAATCAGTTTCATCTCTGTGTAGTGGACACCCACAATGTGATGGATGTCCGCAATTTTTACAGCTCATTAGGTTATCCCCATAGCCCTCAGTGTACTTGGTCCAACAATGCCATCAGGTACTAGTCCACGACTGCGTTGCCATGCAATAACTGCTGCTTCTGTGCCTGGTCCAAAGTCACCGTCAGCTTTAGCACCCAGTGCTTTTTGTACTGCTTTTACAGTTTCGCCTTTACTGCCTTTGCGTACTGTACTGTGTACAACTTTAGGTGGTGACCAATGTCCGCCCAATACTTCCAGTGCATGTTTATAATGCTTTTTACGATCTGCAAGTCCAATTGTACCACCGTTAATACGTTTAGTCATACCAGTGATATCTTGCTTGTCAGCGTAACGATTAATTTTATTAGTATCCCAGAACCAACATGCACTCTCTAATGCACCCTTTTTAGTTTTAACATACTTGATTGCTTGTTCAGCGGTAATACTTAAACTACTACCAAACTTAGTATAGTTGTGTCTGCCAGTAAGTTGGATAACACCTCTACCTCTAAATCTCCAGCCATCTCCACTTGCAGTATCGCCATTATCCATACGACTAGCATAGATAACGTTTGCAATTTTTTCTGGCTGTCTGTGATATTCTTTTGCATTGCGGCCAGCTCTTACGAAATACTTTCCAAAAATAGCATCTAATGCTTTACTGCTATAATTTAAGTTTTCCTGAAGTACCCGAAAGTTATTACTTTCGTGAGCGCATTGTGCTATAAATCCTGCTACACGGTTTACAGTATTAATCTCATAAAATGGAAGAATCTCTTCCATAGCTTCAAACCATTCATCAGTTTCAGAGTTTCCTTTTAATAACTCTCTTACTTGGTCTGCATTGAATTCAAAATCAAAACTCATGTTGATTACCTTTCCTGTTATGTATGCAGTTATTTATCTGTAATAGAAGCCAAGGCGTGGGTTTTTAAGTGTTCCGTCAGCATCTTCATAGTTTGGCTTAAAGATCCATTCTTTCATTTCATTATACATCATGTGTTGTTCTTGTTCAGTATCTTGCCAAACTGGCACAATTTCCTTTGCGCCTTTGGGAAAATCAATACCGTGTCTACCGTGTATTTCAATTATATGTCCGCCAATAAATTCAATATTTAAATGGTGTGCAGCCATTGTTGAATCAATCCAATTTGGTAGTTCTTCAACATGGGCACACTTTGGTATTTTATCAAGTAATTTCCAACTGCTAAATCTATATAACTCATTGGGAGTGTTCCAGCCTTGTACAGCATTAATAGCGTATAGTTCAGCTTTACGCCAACTATAATTAACACTTAAATGGTTTCCAGTGAACCGCTCACACCAAAAATACCCAGGAGGTACATCATGGTCTTGATCTGCTTTAATGTATTGCGTGTATGCTGTGGCTCCCATACCACTTAAATTTATAATGGGACGTATAATGTAGTTACCACTTTTTGGTACTGGGCATCCTGCAGGACCTGCATTATATCCTAAACGTAGACTTAAATCTAACTTGTTATAAAGACTACGAAAGGCAGGAATATCCTGCCAGACTCGGTAATCATCCATATCAATCTCCTAAATTAGTTCTTGACGTTTTTAGCCTTACCACGTCTATTACGATTAGGGTCTTTTGCTTTTTTACGTTTGACAGCATTAGCTATGCCTTTCTTGCCGTCCTTTTTTCCATCTTTATTTTTGTCTGCATTACGGAGCTTTGCAGCTGCACTTTTGCTTAGACACTTAGGCTTACCTTCTCCTGGCTTGCTGTCACCGCATTTGCCAATTCGTTCGCCTTTACTATTATAACGATCCCAGCCGCCGCCACCGGCGCCGCCTTTTTTACCTTTACCAAACCAAGCTCGTAGGTCTTCTGAAATCTCTTCGATTAACATTACTTTTTACTATTGCCCCAGTTGGCTGCGCCAACCTTACGGCACTTTACTAATGCGCCACTTGCATATGCACTTGGCCATACTTTATAACGTGCTTTTACTTTACGATAGCAAGCATCTTTTTCACCAGCCGCTTCATCAAACTGTGCTTCTGTCATCATTTCTGTTTCATCTAAATCTGTATGTGGGCTGTTGCCTTCTCCCATAACTTTTTTGCCCAGATCAGTTAGTGTGCCATCTTTGTTATACATTTTAGCAACTAGTTTTTTTTCTTCTGGGCTTAGTGTCTCACTTACTGATTCGTCAAAGTCTGCACGGCTTATAAAGTCCTGAATTACATCTGCATCTAAACTTGTTAATAGTTCGTGCATTACTTTTGGATAACCGTGTTGTTTAATCATGTCGTATACTGGTTGTGTATAATATCCGCCTGCTTCTGTTACATTAACTTCAGGAACATCATTGAATTGGTCTGTGTGTTCGTCTAATTGGTGTAATCTCATTTATTTGCTCCCGATCTTGCTTTTGATACTAGTAAAGAAATCAATTGCTTGTTTTTCAATATCATTTTTTGTTTCTTCAACACCTTCGGCGTGCATGGCAGCCATGTGTTTTTTATACTTTGCAGTACCTTTTTTGTGTGGTGATTTACCTTCACCAACATGTTCTACATCTGCTAACTTTGGTGTAATACCAGCAGTTGATTTCATCCCCCAATGTTTAGCTGCTTTCTTAGCCGCACCATATGATGAATCAGCATGACATTCATGCTTGCCTTTTTTAGCGTGGAAACAAATGTATGGACGTTCTTCTGCTTCCATTTTAACATCAGTTGAATGCATAGTTTTACTATCTAATTTACGCCAATCATCATAACTAATATACATGTCTGATGTTGGGTCATAGTAACTGCCTTCTTTTGGATCATAATAAACTACTTTACCACTGCGGGTTTGGAAAGGACCCTCTAAGCCTGGACGCTCTTGGTATTTGTCTCTATCAATAGACGGCATAACTTCATAACCTTCTTCCATTTCGCCTGATGGTACTGTGGCTGCAATAGATGGCATTGTTTCATCATTAGGTTGTTCACCATGTGGATTAACTGCTTCATACTCCAAGTAATGTTTAACACTGCTCATATCTTCAGCAGCACGAGTAATTTTTGCTTGTACCCAGGGCTCTAAGTTGTCAGTGTCACTAATCATACTGTGTAGTGAGATAGCATATTTTGCTAATTTGTATAATTGGCTTTTTGCCATCCAACCATCTTCATCAGCGTCATCAAGTACGCCTTCATTAATTTGATTTTCCATTGTTTTTTTCCTATTAGATGTGTCTTCTTGTTCCAGATCGTAGACACGTTGTTCTAAGCCATCAACACGTTTTTTCTTAGATGCAAGTTCTTGGTCATGTTCTTCATCATCTCTTTTACTGGCATCTCTAATATCAGCAATAAATCCAAGCACGGCACTTAATGCGTCTGGTGCGTTTGGATACTTTGCTTTAATGTCTGCAGCAACTGATGCAGTCTGTTGATCGTAACCTTCAAGGTCCTTTAGATCAACACTATCAGCTTCTTGTATTTGAGATATTTTCATTCTGATGGAACCCTTTTAATCATTTTACTTGCTGTTTCTTTGGTTTTTTTCTTAGTTTTACCCTGGCGACTTATTGTGCCTGGACCACCGTTCACAAAACCATTTCCATTTCCCATACTAGAGGCAAATGAACCTGAAACTGTTTCTTTTATAATGTCATGTACTTTCATAATGTTATTTATCGGTTTATATTAATTTTGATACGGCTTTGCCAATAGCACGTTCATGTTTTGTTGTGCTTCTTTTAATTTTTGCTTTTTTGGCTCTAACCTCACGTTCAACCTTAGGCTCAAGTTGACTTAGATGTTTTACATTTGGCGCTCCTGCATATACTAATGCATCGTCCTTTGCGACACTGTTCATTGGACCTTCTGTGTCCTCCAGGTCTTCTTTTGAAATAGATTTTTTCATGGATTAACCTCCATTGGTTATACTACTAAATCTGTACTGGTGTTGCGTTTATGTGTTGTTTACCAGTGTAATCATTAATTGCGGCTTTGATTGCATCTTCAGCTAGTACACTACAATGTATCTTAACTGGTGGCAATGCTAGTTCTTCTACTATTTGCGTATTTTTAATTTCCTTTGCTTGTTCTAATGTTCTTCCTTTTAACATTGTTGTTACCATACTTGAACTGGCAATAGCACTACCACATCCGTATGTTTTAAATTTTGCATCCTCTATGATACCACTACTATTTACCTTAATTTGTAAACGCATGACATCGCCACATGCTGGCGCACCTACCATTCCGGTACCTACTCCATCTTCGTTTGGATCAAACTTGCCTACATTACGTGGATTCTCGTAATGGTCTAACACTTTGTCTGAATAAGCCATAAGGCCTCCTATATATTATATTATTTTTTGCCAGCTTTCATATTAGCACACCAGTGATACATCTTTGCCTTCTCACCGCTGGCCTTTTTAGCTTTAGCTCGTAGTTCTGTTACACTACCATTGCAACTGGCACCACTACGTTTTACACGTCCTGGTCTGCTTTTGCCTTTTACTTTACCGTCTGCAAAGT
>Ga0206677_10003845_pt1 | contig 12497 bp, 20 predicted proteins | sample M130m12015metaG_FD_155475 | JGI IMG/M metagenome (GOLD analysis project Ga0206677, IMG submission 155475) | Ammonia-oxidizing marine archaeal communities from Monterey Bay, California, United States - M1 30m 12015 | ecosystem: Environmental > Aquatic > Marine > Intertidal zone | place: USA... | reverse complement strand
CGAAGCCACCAAGGTAGCAAAAGTATTAATGGATCTTAATATCCTTCAGTGGGATGACTTCTTGGGAGCTTGCAGGTTCTCAGAAGGACCAATGGTAAGCATCTGGGCAGACAAGCGTGGAATTTCGAAAGCAGAGGCGAGGAAGGACCTTAAAGAACGCCTACAAGACATCGCCACCAAGAAACCTAAATCACCCGCAATCATTCGAGACAATGGATAGTATAAAGGTTCAGTTTACTGTAAGAGGCATGGCGGCTAAAAGCCTAAGAATGGCTACTCATATGAGTGGGCTAAAAGCTACCGAGTTGGCGAAAAATGCCACAATGTCGGAAGTTCGGAAATGGCTTAAGGTCTCCCCCACAGGAGACATCAACCTCTCCTTTTCGGATAATTCTGAAAATGCCCAAGTCTCCTCCACAGGAGACATTGAGCCTCTTCCTCACGTGGGCGGGCAAGTAGATGATAATTTATTATCTAAAGATAATAGTCTCGAGGAGACTTGCGTGTCTGAAAAAAAGCATTCTCCTCAGCATCAGTTCTTCCAAGGTTTTATTGGTACGATCAACAACAGGAAATTTCCTGAGCGTATCAGTAAGACGATTAAGGACAAGTGGGATGCAATTATCGAGTCGGGGCTGACTTCAAGGGAATTAGGCGAGGCATACAATGCCTATGTCAACGAATGTAAATTAGATGACTCAAAATTTTGTCACCCAAATTCTTGGATTAGTGACAAAGGTTGGGAAAACGAAAGTAAGGAGGTAGCGAATGAGCCAGTCGGACATTATGACTTCTAATCCATCAGTATTCGATGCCTACGATTCGGAGAGAGGACTAATCTCCTCTTGCCGTGACGAAGATGATTTATCCTTTGAGGTTTTTGCAAAAGCGGTAGAGGCGGGAATCACATCGGATTACTTTTCGAATAAGGCATGTAAGCAGTATTGGCACGCTCTATGCCTAGCGGAGAAAGAGGGTGACTTTGGATCAATCGGGGCAATGCTAAGACTTCCCAAGACATTCCAAGAGGAACACCCATATTTCTTTACAGAGGTTCTTACGGCATGCGATACGCCAATTCACGGCAATCGATACATTGAGGGCCTTATTAAGGCTAAATCATTTCGTGACCTCATGGATGTTTCATCCGATTTAGAGATGGAAATTCACGATTCCAACAAGATGACTGATCCAATGTCCCTAGCTATGAAGGCAGAGGCTAAATTGGAAGAGATGATTCGTCCCGAGAGTAAAACCCTTATGGACTCTAAGCAGTTAGCGGATCACACTATCAAGGCGATTGAAAAAGAGCTTAATCAAGGAGGGGCAACTTATGTCCCCCACTTGCCTTGGCTCAGAGATGGATTAAACGGAGGATTTAGGGGTGGGCAACTTGTAGTGGTCGCTGCTCGCCCATCTGTAGGCAAGACCACAATAGCACTTAACTTTGCTTACAATGCGGGACTAGAGGGTAAGAAAACCCTCATATTCTCAATGGAGATGACCGCAGATCAGATGAGCAGAAAATTAGCTACGATCCACGCAGGGAAATCTATGCCGACGAATACAAATAACGCACAAGTCAATCGTGCAAATGCCGATGAATTGATCGAGAATGTAAGGGCGACCAATAACCTTCCGATCTTCGTAGACGAGGCTCACGACATGAATATGGGCAAGGTTAGGGCAATAGCCAAGATCATGAAGCGTAAGAGCGGATTGAACGCTATAGTAATCGATTACCTTGGACTTCTGCGACCAGAAGATAGCTCGCAAGTTAGGGAGCAACAGGTGGCACAGATTTCCAAGGCCTGTAAGGTTTTATCCAAAGAACTCGACATCGTTGTATTCCTAGTCTGTCAGCTGAATCGTGAATCCGCAAAAGGCGGAGGCGAGCCACAACTCCATAACCTTCGGGAATCGGGGCAGATTGAACAGGATGCAGATATTGTTCTATTACTTCACCGAGACCTCCTTGGTGCGGACAAAAAGGATGTAAAGTTAATCGTAGCAAAGAACCGCTTCGGGGGATGCGGACACTCAAATTTCCCCGGCTCTACTGACTCAAGGATTCGTTTTGAAACAGACTCCCAAAGGTTCGTAGAGATTCAACAAGCTAAACTTAACGACGACATCCACGAAGTGGATTTCACAAAAGGTAAACCAAGAATATGAGCGTACAAACAACAAGTAAAATAACATACAAGGAAATCAGTAAGGACGGCACTACAAGTAAGCAATCAAAGGCAATACTCGATGCAGTAAGTCCGACTGGTAGTTCACTCAAAGAAATATCAAAGAAGACAGGCATTGAAATTAATGCAGTTAGTGGTCGGGTTAATGAACTTAAAAAAAGTGGAGTCCTTGAAGTTCTTGAAAAGCGTAAATGCTCAATAACGGGCAGGCTTATATCTCCAGTAATTATTACAGGAAAAAAGAAAAAATATAGAGGGTCGAGGGGTCCAGCGAAAACGAAAAAGATCTGTGAATACGAGGTCTTTGCTACGGGCGTAGATAGAAAAACCTCAGTTAAAACTATAATAAAAGCAAGGGACCCCGATGAAGCGGGTAGAATTGCTCAAATTTTTTGCAAGGTGGCAGGTGTCACCTTCTCACACACCAAAGTAAAAGTATAAATATGAACGGAAAAGCGTTATTCTACATCAACGGAACCTTAGTGGCAGATGCCGAAGAGGTAAAACTCAGCAAGGGAAACCTTGTAAAATTCAGACTCGCATGGAACGAAAAGCGTAAAGGTGAGAGTATTGCCTCTTTCGCAAACTTCGAATCATGGAGTGAGTACAAGAACGAGCATATCATGAACTTCTTTAAGAAGGGCAAGAATGTTAATGTTCGTGGATCAATATCCGAAGACTCTTACGAGGACAAGGATGGTAAGAAGGTTAGAACCTACCGATTTCGATTGGATGACTTTGACCTCCTTGACAACCGCCAGGGCAATGACGAACTTGATCTTTAAGTTCTGTCGTGCTGGTGTCCGTTTTGGATACTCTACTCCCGGAAGGGTGCGTCTTTTATGGCGCACTCTTCTGGTGTGGGGTCGCACATGCAAGGTATATCATCATGGGGGCAAGCAGGCGGTGATGCGGAATCATAAAACTTTGCTAAACTCAAGCAAAGCTCAGTCTCAAGTTCAATTTCCTCCATTCCTAGGTTGACTTCGTGCATTGTAACACTTAATCATGTGTAACAGATGTGGGCAATCATTTTTGGATTAATTTTAATAGCCTTAACGGCATGGCTCTATGTGGGACCTCCCTACGATAATTCGGATAAATCATGAAGCGCAGCGGGCCTTTGAAAAGAAAGACTCCACTAAGGCGTGTCTCCAAGAGTCGATCAAAAGAAATGAAGGTATATTCGACCGAGAGAAACAAGTTCTTGGAGGAGTTACCTATCTGCGAAGTGTGTATGAAGGCGATGTCGACGGATGTTCATCACAAGGCAGGTCGGGGGAAACATTACCTTGATGTCGATACCTGGTTATCAACCTGTAGACCCTGCCATGATAAGATTCACAGAGAGCCGATATGGGCTAGAGAAAAAGGATTTTTAATATGAGTTTAGATTTATCTTACCTAGATGCAGGGGAATCCCCGCATGTCATAAAGAACCACCTTTTACTCGTACCTGCAGAATGGATGCTGGATGCGGAAGTGAGTAAGGACATCGAGGCGACTAAGCCCGTACTGAAGAAATTCGTGGATGATAAAGACTACAGAAATGTAGCCAATCCCAAAGACTTTCCTGTCCTTTCGAAGGTAACGACACATCTACCGGAAGTGTACTCAGTTCCTCTTTTTAGCGACATGTTCTGCGATGTAATGATCGATGAGATTAACCACATCAAGGAGACAACAGGATTTAAGGTCAATGAGGGAGAAGAGAAGGATGTCCAGATTGAGGAGTTTATCCTATCTGAGAATTGTCCTGGTTGGTATCGGTCGATGTTTCAGCTAATATACGCCAAGATTAATCCAGTATTTGATTCTATATTTGGCAGGAGGGTCAATACAGGAGTTATTCAGTTAGCAAACTACAACCCTAAAGAAATCACCCAAACCTCATGGCATCATGACGGTGGTGCTGACATTACCATGGTTGTACCACTAAACACAGGTGGGTACGAAGGTGGTGGCACAGAATTTTGGAGAAAGGGGGAAGTTGATCCCCTACCCAACGGTCATGCCTTAATATTCCCGACATTCAGTAACCTACATAGAGGTCTACCACTAAAGTCGGGAAACAGATACTTATTTGTATTCTGGCTGAAGTTTGCCCAAGTAGAAGAAGAAGAACCCAGTGCTTGAGGTATTACTAATATCAATTTTCCTAATTATAGGACTTGGAGTCCTAGATACACTAATGAACAGATAATATTATGAGCGAAGAAAAAAAAGTAGCGATTGCGGAAGCGGTCATCGATTTAGCAGTTAAACTTGGAGCGGATCAAGACCTTCGTCTTGGTGAGGTGATTGGTCACCTTGAGATCGCCAAGATGGAACTTTATGGACGAAATCTCAGGATGGCGCAGAACGCTCAGAATCCTGCCTCCGAGTCATCCGAAGATGACGGCAAGGTGAAGAAAATGGACGCTTACCAACCCGAAGACGAGGGTAAAGGCGAAAACTAAAGTGTTCACATGAACATTCACCATACCCGTCGAACTCTTCTAGGTCGACCATGTGAATGTTATCTGGGTTTGACAGGCTAGTAAGGAGATACCTCTTAGCCTCCATCCATTCACACTTAAACATTTATGTAGGGCGTAGAGTCGGAGGATGTCTCCGAACAGAGGGTTTTACTCGTGAGGTTGGCGTTTGCCTTGCGAGGTTGTGCCTCGTCATTGATCACCTGCTATTTTTAGAACATCCGACTAAACAAACTGCTTAGTCCACCAAATCTACTAGGTCTAGGAATTGGAGCAGGTTGAGGCTCAGGCATTGGAGCAGGTTCAGGCTCAGGCATTGGAGCAAGTTCAGGCTCAGGCTCAGGCATAACAGCAAGTCGATTACCAGTGTAACTATCATTGGTGCCAAGTTGAGGTCTAAATAGTCCCCCTAATCCCATTCGGGGTCGTGGTGAACTATCGTATCTACCGCCACCGAATCCACCGCCACCGAATAGGTTTCCTAAAGCTCCAAGTAAGTTACGTAATCCCCCGCCACCAAAGCCACCATAATAAGGCTCACGGCGCATGGGTCGTCCAAAAAATCCCTGCCGTTGTGGCATAGGTTGTGGCATAAAGCTACTCCTGTCCTCTGGCTTATAGGTATACTCACCATTGTCAATGGGATCCTCTGGCATATAGGTATACTCACCCTCGTCAATGGCAGGCATATCGGTACGCATGCGATCCTGCTCCATCTGCATCCGCTGATTCATGCGATCCATCCGATTCTGCCGATAAGGGCTCATTGGTTCGCTGTACTGCTCGATAGGATTGGGCATGGATGGTTGCTGGTCATAAAAGTTGCCCCAAAAATCTTTGTCCCGTTGGTAGTTACTATAATACTGATCACGCTCATCCACATCCTGGGTCATGCGATCCGCATTGTAGTCACCCCATTCAAAATCTCTGTATGTTTTAGATGCAGGTGCAGGTTCGGGTTGAGGTGCGGGCTGAGGGGCGCCAAATGTACTATTATTGGGGACATTGTCCATTATCTTTTTCTTTATCCAGCTGGACATACCTCCACCCCTCTCTGGATTGCTCACCCTGGGGGCTAATACTCCACCTGCTGCGCCTAACCCAGATCCATTATCGATAATTTTTTTCTTAAACCAATTACCCAAGCCACCGCCACCAAGAGTCGATGTATTCATGGAGTTCTGTTTAGCTAGTCCAAGTAAATCACCCTTCCTGCCTAACTTACCAAGTATTTGGCTCGCAAAGAAACTACCTAGTCCATAGGACGGAACTTCTGTATCTGTTGGGTTGATTGTATTACTTATTTCGTCTAAAGGATTCATGTTACTTATTAATATATGTTACTCAATGAGTTAGTCAATTGTGTTACTCACTCCATACCTTAGTACATCTACATGATCATCTAATTTATCTACCCTGCTCTCCAGGTGTTGAATTTTCATATCTTGAGTCGCGTCTGCGGGTAATGCTCCAATCTCACCACGCGGCCATTTTATCCTGAATTCCGAGTTCATTTCGACCTCATGTTTTATCCTGGCATTATCATTCTCTAACTCTGATATGCTATTCTTGATGGTCACATAGGAGTAACAAATAAAGCAAACGCCTGAAATTACTTTAATCATGAAGGCTAAATTTGCCTTCACAACTGACTCCTCTCCTACCGCCTCATCACTCACTTCTTTTTGCCTTTAGGCTTTTTCATCCTCTTGCCGATGTTCATACCAGCAGAGAAAGCTTTCTTGCTTTTAATAGCACACGCAGATTTCTTTCCTTTGGATTTTTTCATTTCATTGATTTTTTGCCACGGCACTTCCACTTCTTACGGGAAAGAGCATTAGCGCAGGGTGGTTTCTTGCACTTCTTGATACCCGCACTACGCGCGCAGTAGGAATCGCCCTTCGCCGTTCCCGGTCTAATTCTTGGTCCCCCACCCTTGGCCTTTCCTGCCTGACCAAAGCTACGGCATTTTCCACCTACTCGCTTAGCAAACTTTTTACCCTTCGTGGGCTTACATGCTTTCTTAGCTGGCATTACTTCTTGCCCTTCCTGCACTTGCTGCAACAAGGTTTACTTTTACTTTTACCCTTACTCTTACTGTAGGCTTTAGCATCTGCTTTACCTTTTTTAGTGTACGGGAACTTCTTTCCTTTAATATTTGGCATAATTAAGCTTTCTTGGTTCTTTTGCCCATTCCTACTTTTCGTTTCTGGGCTACTAGTTTTTTCTTATTTTTCCCAACTTGCTTCCAAGTTTTAGGAGTTGATTTAGAAACTTTTTTACTAGGGCGACACTTCTTGACCCCTTTAGTTTTTTTATTACCGCAGGAACGACCCTTCTGATCTGTCCACTTTTCCTTAAACCATCGCTTAAGATTTGAGCCAGCTTTGCCTTTACGAACCCCCATGTCATTTTTTCTTTCCTGCTCTTTTCTTGCGGCACTTAGCTATAGCCCCACTTGCGTAAGCACTAGGGAATACCTTGTAGTTCTTCTTGACCTTATGGTAACAAGCATCCTTTTTTGATTTAGCTTTAGGTTTTTTCTTCATGAGCTATTTCTGTGCTTTTTCATACAAATTCTGTATGTCCTTTCTTCTGTCCTCTACTACCTTGAGTAGGGTTCTTATACGCTCACAACTACGAGCTTCTGAAATTTCTAATTTCCGAACATTATCCTTCAAGGTGTCTAACTCTAACTTATTTTTCTTAAGAAAGAATGCCAGGACAGATAGGGCTACACCCACTCCAGCAAACATATAATGAGTTATTTCCATTGTAACAATTTAATTCGTGTTACATAACTATGCAATCAAAGATTTAAAAGTTTTACGATATGTACTTCTTTGGTCTTTTCTTGCTTAAGTAGGGCTGAGAGTAATACCACTTATTCCAACTTTCGGCTGCGATTTTCGCATCTTCCTTAAGGTCAAAGCTTACACCAATTTCATTCGGGAATCTAGTTCCCTTCGCTAGTCTAGGGCCGACAGGTCCCTCCCCCAAAAGACTTTGGGATCGAACAATCCACCCTAAGTTGCCCAAGTCAGCTCGGACAACAAAGGTTAATTCACTCATCCTGCTCTTTAAGAGCAAGTAAGGTCTCTCTTGTGCTGACGAGCTTCATGATTAAACGAGCTTTATCCTCGTCCAAACGCTTCTGCTTAGACTCGACCATATCAATGTCTTGCCTGATATTATCTATCTGCACTTTCGCTACCTCTTCTTGCGATACTTTCTGTCTCATACTTTTTAATATTTGTGACACACCAGTCGTAAGCTTGATCCAGCTTACCCTCTTCAAAATTTTTAGAAACCTGATCTCCGGATGCATGCATAGAAGCAAACCAAAAAGGATCAGTTTCCTTATGGATCTCAAGTGACAAAGCACCTTGGCACTCACGCCCCTCAATGACTCCATTAAGACCACTCCAACTTACCTCGTAACCTCTACCCATGTTTCCTCCTTGCTGTACGACGATACTTTCTCCTGGGAGACTTCGAGCGTGATGCTTTGGGGGTCGTCTTCGGGAATAACTTGACTAAGCCTAAGAGCATCGACGAGATGCTTGACCCCGCCAACGAGATTGTCCGCGTCGCAAAGCCGTACTCGTTTGCTGACAATGCGGACTCTATGCCTTGGTAAACCGCTTTGTTCATCGCCTGCTTCTCCTTTAACCGATCCCACTGGTTCCATCGGAGTAGAGTATTTAAGGAAGGGGTTCTCCTCTTTACTCTCAAGGTAACTTTCTCCCCCGGATTCATCTACCATCCAAAGTTGTCCCCAAACTTCCCCCTACCCCAGCAATGATCTTTGACCAACGCCTTGTAGGGAGCATAACACCCACACCCCATATCAGACTTCTCAAAGGGTCGGCATGTCTTTCTCGCCTTATCAAATATAGGGCATCTATAACAAATTGTCATACGGGCACGCCACATCTCCTGTGAGTACGGACTCTTCGCAATGGTAAGGGCAGACTTTAATATCGAAAGGTAGTCACGCCATAAAACCTTCGGTCCGAAGGCTACCCTGAGAAACTCACGAAATCTCTTAAACGAGATCATACTATATTAATACCAAGACCACTCTCAGCGACCTGTTGAGTCTTATTCTTATTTAAGTTATTTAGTGCTTTAGTTAAATCCTCCCCATTCTTCTTAACTCCAATATCAGAAATTGCTGCCCCGCCAGTTGCCTGTGCAATAGTGGGTACATTACCACCACCACCACCTGCTGATAAAGCCGGGTCGGATGAGTTTACTAAACCTGTTGATGCTGGTGCCCCTATAGCCCCACCACCTCCAGCTCCACCACCTCCTAATATCCTTGGCTGAACTTGTGGTCCCGCTGCTTGTTGATACTGCCCTGCATTACCTTGCGGGTTTAGCATTCCATAAATTCCTGCACCTGCTTGAAGCATGTTAGCGGCAATTCCCGCTTTGTCCCATCCAGTTAATGCTCCGCCACCAGCTCCACCAGCTCCACCGCCACCACCAAATAAACTACCTAGTCCACCTCCAGCGGGAATTGTCTTACCAAAGCCCCCACCAAGATTCGGAAGGTATCCACCTAGAGCCTTATCTCCTGCATTATATAAATTTGCCATCCAGCCCTGAGATGAACCAATTCCACCAGGCAAAAGACCACCGACTAGTTTGTCAGCTCCTGTGTATAAACTACTAAGTCCACTTCCAAAATTTCCACCTACTATCTGACCAAGGCCACTACCAAGACTGTTTACTGCACCACCAACAACATTACCTACCAGGGGAATCTTAGACACCGCCTGACCTAACTGACTAGCTCCTCCTGCTATGGCTCCACCTACCTTAGTTCCTAGGTTAGCTAAAGCACTCGCCCCCTTGGATAGGCCACTAGTTATAGCACTACCAAGCGAAGCCCAACTATAACTGGGTACCTCTGTGTCAGGTCTAGACATGCTATAACTAGGCACATCAGATCGATTATAAAGTGAATTAAGCCCGTGTCCGTTATTCATAGTTACATATAAATTAGTGTTACATAATAAAATTGTCAATGTTCGGATTTGTTGGGGAGCCTGGAAACTAGAGAAGACGGGTATATATATGCGAGAAACAAAGAACGCGATCCCCCCCAAGGGGGGGTGTAACACTATTCATGTAGTGTGACAGGGATGCCGTAAGTCGTTGATTTTCGGTCATTTAGGCTTATGTCGGCGGTCGTTTGACCCTCGGCACGGTTTTCAACTCTGTTCTTTTTAACTTTTAGTCGCTCCCTTCCGACAATCGAAGGGGAAAGTCCTCCCATCTTAAAGGAGGCTAGGTTTTCATCATCGAAATGAGAGAGACACCTAAGGGCGAGACCAAGTGACAGGTCAGAAAATCCTAAAAGATCTACCCATGCCGAGGGCGAGAAGCTGAGGCTGAGATGAGCAACCTGTGAAAGGGCATCAATAGAGGGAGACGGGTCAATGTTACCAATGACACACTCGATTCCAATGGGCAATTAACAAGGACGATGGGAGCTTAGCCAATCTAGCCAATCGAGTAGCCAACCTGCAGGGCAGGGGTCAGACGAGGAAGTTATAGATCGGAGGGTCAGCCCATCACCCCTAGGGGTAAAATCTTTGCGAAAGCGGTCTATCCTAGCCAAATCAAGGTCGTGTCCCCTGTGTGTTAAACAAGGGGTTCGGTTTGCGTGGGTTTGCAAGTGTCATTTGCAAGCTCCGAAAAAGGGTCGGGTTCACACTAGATCATAATTCATTGCTTAAAGTAGGGACAATTCTGTCGAGGTCGCAACCCCTCATAAATACTGAGCGAGCAACCACTAATAACAAAACAAATATCATGGAAGAACTAAACATCCAATCACTCATTGCCAACGCCGTAGCTCAAGCTATGCAAGCTCAAGTTCAAGCTCCTGCCCCTGCTCCTGCTAGGGACTACTTTGCTGAGGCTGAGGCATTGCGTAAACAAGCTCAAGAACTCAACAAGGTAGCAATCAATGGACTAGCTGTGACAAGCGATGATGCCTATGCCGAGATTCGGCAAAGTAGGGTGTCGGGCATTGCTACTGAGGCAACCAAGACGATCAACAAAGTAGGGGGTACTAGGTACTCTGACGATCAGAAAGCTGACCTCAAGGTCGCAAGGGAAGAACATAAGGAAAAGATCAATGACTCGGAGTTCAAGTCTCAGTTGTCAGCAATCATTGGCTCGGATGATACGGAGCTTGATTCGTACAAGCAAGGGCTTCCTAACAAGGAAGGCAATATCAAGCGCACATTAAGTTGGTACTAGGTTGTACCATTCGTGGGTGGGGGGGTTATCCCCTCGCCCTTTCACATTCAATGAGGAAATTATTATGCACAAATCACCATCATCAGTTTATTCAGCGGTCGCACAACATCGCGACAAGACAAAACAAAAGACATTGGGTAGGAATCATCGGGTGAGGTTTCACCCAAGACGCAAGGCATTACGCAATGTCAAGCGTACGGGTAGACAATTAAACTTCAAGGGCTTGACCCTTGTCGTATGGAATGAGGACATCAATGTCTTGGGTCAACTCGATCCTAAGCTTGCATTCAAGATTGATCAATATGCTTGGGCTAAGAATGACAAGCAAAGAAAGGATTGTAAGGAAGTATTCTGGGGCAATCAAAAGGGTACTATGAAGCGAGACATTCAGCGGTCAGCTGAATTACTTATGGATTTCTACGGTTCTAACACGAATAAACAAGGCAGAGTTATTGTTAGCCGATAAGCTATCACTACTGCTATCACGACCAACTAAGATCGAAACACCCATTGTGGTGTCTATGGGTTATGCTCATACTGATGAGATCATTCATTAGCTTTGGTACTTCATGACCTGCTAGGGTAGCTCTCTAGTGGACAATCATGATGGGACAGATTCGAAGGCGAGCCAAGGACGCTTGGGGAGTCAGGAGACTACGATTGACTAGGATACACTGCCCCTAGCTGATCCCACGCCATTCACTTTTTAGGTACACTGGATCAACTGATTACCTGATCCCCATAACGAGGGAAAGGGAGCGTGCAATGGGCACAGGTGTGCCGACTTTAACAACCAAATAAACCAATGAAAAAACTATTATTACGTCTCGGATTCGTGGAGTTCTATATCTCCATTGGATCCAAAACATTAACAAAGGGTGCATGCCCTAAGCATACGGAGATGTTACGCTCCTATTGGTGTGCAGATGATGCAAGCACGCATAATGTAGGCACGAAGACATGCCTGCACTTAGATGTCGCAGGAGTATTTATTATACTCAAGCGAGCAACAATCAACAACTAACAAGGAGGTATTATGTTTGGATCAGATTACAATTATACAGTTGAGGAACTGGAGGAACTTAATAAAGATAATGGATGTAGCACTCCTCGGACTATGGGCGAGGTATTGGATGCTACGGACATCAAGGACATCAAGGACTTGAAGGACGCTGATGTGTACTTCGTAGTGGACCGGGATGCTGATCCTTCGGTGCAACAGAAGACTCTCATACGCCTAAGCTCACAGCTTAGTAAGCCATTGGAGTATGATTTCAACATCATGACCAAGGAGGCATCTGTCTATAAAATGTATGCTCTTGTAGGGATGGCTTCCTTGTATGGGTACACCGTAAAGGTGCAGAAGGACTATAAGAATGGATCAGTACCTAGGGGGGTAATTATAATATGTGAGGCAGGTGATGACCTCACTGAGGTAGCTTGTACACTAAATGGGTTACCTTCTATGGGGTGTTCATAAGGATTGCCCCCGCGGATAATAAACTAAATTTAACTCAACTCTCCCCTGTAGGAGGCATAGGGTCTC
>Ga0206677_10003842_pt1 | contig 12503 bp, 10 predicted proteins | sample M130m12015metaG_FD_155475 | JGI IMG/M metagenome (GOLD analysis project Ga0206677, IMG submission 155475) | Ammonia-oxidizing marine archaeal communities from Monterey Bay, California, United States - M1 30m 12015 | ecosystem: Environmental > Aquatic > Marine > Intertidal zone | place: USA... | reverse complement strand
ACTCTTCTAGGTAATCTTCTAAGTAGAAAATACCTTCTTGTGTTTTATCTTCTTGTTGTTTCGCTGCCGCTAGCTCTGCCTCTAATTTACTTTTTTGTTCCGGATTTGCGTCTGCTAGATCTTTCTTAATATCAGCAATTTTAGATTGTACAGGTGCAAGATCCTCATCCTTTTCTCTATCAATTTCAGTTTGAATTTTCTTAATATCCTCTTCTAACTTAGGATCGACATCTTTTGAAAGCTCTTTAATAGCTTCATCTGCCTCTTTAGACTTGGCTCCCATTTTCTTAAGCTCATCAGCAGCCTCTTTTGCAGCATCTGATTTACCCTTTTCTTTTGCAATTCTACCCTTTTCTCTTAGGCCTTCTAGCTTTGTTTCGTTAACAATTTTCTTTTTAGTATTAGCATAAAGATCTCCTTCGCTACCACTTGGCATATTCTCCTCATACTTCTTTAGGTCTTCATTAGCATCTTCTAAAGCTTGTTTTGCCTGCTCTTTTACCTCTTCGAATTTTTCACTAAGATCTGACTTCTTCTCTTTAAGTGCTTTAATTGTGGCAATTGCTTTTTGTTTGATTGCATCCTTTTTAGGACCAGCAGCTTCATCCCTAGCACGCTTCATTTTATCAATAGAAGCTTCTATTTTTTTTACTGCATCATATTCTTTAGCAGCAATAATATCTGCATTAGCATTAGAAAGTAAATCTTTATATTTACCTTTTAATAGAGCTATACCCTTTACGAAGTTGGCCTGTTTCTTAACCCATCCTAAGATTGCGTCTAGGCTTTCGTTTAGTGGTCTATTTTCTTGAAAAAAAAAATCTTTATTTACAGTCTCTGTTATTTGCTTTGATAGTGTTTCTAAATTAGTTAGAATTTTATCCACATCTGCAATAATTTCTGCTCGAACCTTATCTCCTGTAGATTTAACAGTTTTATCAACTGATATAGAAGATGTGTTAGCATTACCTAAGGGTGCGACATTTTGGCCTGGGTTTGAAACCTCACCTGCAGCAAACTCTTCAAATAATTTTACTTTATTGGTTTTAATCATTTTTCGATATATGTGTTTGTCTATGTTTTATATATCTAGATGTTTTTGCTTAATTTTTTATATAAAAAAAGGCCCTCAAAAAGAGGGCCTTTAATATAAAGTTACTAATTGTTATTTAGATTATAGTCTAAAAGCGCCAACAGTAAATTTCTCGTATTGAGTTTGTGGGTGGAATCCAGCTTCAACTAATGCGTATCTAGATTTTACAGCTACTTTCGGAGCCATAGTACCTTCAACGATAGCTTGTACTGATTCAGCCATTAAGTAAGGCATGAATACAAGACCTGGACCGTTACCGTCACCTTTTCTACCAACTAATACTTCACCAGAGTCAAATGCAACTGAAGGGTCAGTATAGATGTTAATACCTGCTACAGAACCTAAAGGATAGATTGAACCTGCAACTTGGTTAACAGTGTTAGCCATTGGGTAAGCAACGAAACCTGCTACAGATTGTAAAGCAGATGCCATTTTACCACCTACAACAGCGAAGTTACCTGCACCTCTTCTACCGTTTTGCGCGATTAAGTTCGCAGCAGCAAGGATTGAAGTTAAGATAGCTCTGTGTTGGTCAGCGATAGTTTCACCACCAGATAAAGCACCAGCAGCAGGAATAGTAAATCCTAAACCGTTAGTAGAACCAGCGATTGATCTCATCTTAGTTAAGATGTGGTTGTTGATAGACTGAGTTAATTCGTTAGTTAAAACTGCTTCTACTTGAGCAACAGCGTCAACACCGAATTGTTTTAGATCTTGAACTTGCTCTCTAGTTACAGCAGCAGCTACTTGGAAAGTCTCTGCAGAAACTGATTTAGAGAATAAGCTTAAGCCCATTACTTTGTCTGGAGTTTGTTCCCCAACACCTCTATCAAAAGGAGAACCAGCGTCATCAGCACCAGAGAAACCAGGAATATGGTCTTCTAAAGCTTTTACTAATTCAGCACCAGCATATCTGTCAGTAATAACCTGACCAGCATCTAATGCATCAACGATTCTGATGATTGCTTTACCGTCGATTCTTGAGAAACCAACTCTTACGTCAGTTCCTACTTTATCTGAATTTCCGTCACCATACTTGATGTAAGTTGGAGTTGTTGAACCAGCTACTTTACCACCTTCGTATACGAAGTCTAGGTAAGATAAAAGACCCATTGGTCCAGCCATAGGTACAACAGGTACTAGGTCTAAACCGATTGTTTGAGCAGCAACTTGCATTGCTAAAGGTAATAACGTTGGTGATTTGTCACCTGAACCGTTGTCACCTGCACCACCTTGTGCAGTATTGTTACCTCCTGGGAAGCTTGTTGCTCCCATACCAAAGATGTTACCAGCAGTGCCTAAGGCCATGATGTTTGCATCTTCATAAAGCTTGTGATTGTGGCAGTATTCTGACATCCAAGCTAGCTTTGAGCTTTCGTTAATTCCAGTTGCTTCTTCGATAATCGGAGACCAAGTGTTTCTAACTTCAGCTTCATTAATTAAATTTGCCATTTTGTTAAATTGTTTTTTTAATGGTTTTGTTTAAGCGTTCATTTCTGAACTCGACTTGCTTGGAGTTTCTGCTTCTTACTCCTTTATCGTCGATTAATTATATATCTTTACTTTTTAAATCTTTTCTTTAAGCTCTCAGCGTAGCTAGACACATCGTAAAGTGGCTCGTTCTTCTTCTCAGCTTTAACTGCTGATTCGTTAACAGGAGCTAACTTTTCTAGGTCAACTTTTACCTCTCTTAGATCTCTAGTTTCCCAGAAGTTTCTAACTTGATACTCAGTTTTTAGAGTATGGTATTTTGATTGAGCTTTGATTTGATTTTGTTTAGACTCAGAAAGAGCTTCGAACTTTTCTTTGTACTCTGCAGGAGCTGCAGTGATAAAGAATGGTTCAGCTGTTTTAGCTTCTACAACTGCTTCAGCAGATTCAACGATTGCGTTGATTTCGCCTTCAGTCATAAAACCTCTTTTAGCAACTCTTTGTCTAACTTCAGTTTTAGCATCTTCGTTTAGAGCGTTATATTTATCTTGAGTTGTGCTAGATACAACTTTAAAGAATGATGGATTTTCATTTTCTTTAACTTGTGCAGCCTCAACTAGAGCGTCTAACTTAGATGAAATTTCTTTTTTGTAAGTATCTAAAGCAGATTCTTCAACTTCTTCAGTCTCTTCAACTTCTTCAGTTTCTTCAACTTCTTCAGTTTCTTCAACTTCGTCTTCTTCATTAGTTTCGTCTTCAACTACTTCTTCAGTTTCAGCAACCTCTTCTGCTTCTTCTTCAGTAACTTCGTCTTCAACTACTTCTTCAGCACCTTCGCCAGCTTCGTCTTCTTCTTCAACTTCTTCAGTCTCTTCAACTTCTTCAGTCTCTTCAACTTCTTCAGTCTCTTCAACTTCTTCAGTCTCTTCAACTTCGTCTTCAACTACTTCTTCAGTTTCAGCAACTTCTTCAGTTTCTTCAACCTCTTCTGCTTCTTCTTCAGTAACTTCGTCTTCAACTACTTCTTCAGCACCTTCGCCAGCTTCGTCTTCTTCTTCAACTTCTTCAGTCTCTTCAACTTCACCTTCTTCGTGATGTGCTTCTTCAGTTTCTTCAACTTCTTCAGTTTCTTCAACTTCTTCAGTTTCTTCAACTTCTTCAGTTTCTTCAACTTCCTCAGTTTCTTCAACTTCTTCGCCTTCTTCTTCGACTACTTCTTCAGCACCTTCACCAGCTTCGTCTTCTTCAGCAACTTCTTTAGTTTCTTCAACTTCAGTAGCTTCTGTTTCTTCAACTTCTTCTTCAGCAACCTCTTCAGTTTCTTCAACTTCTTCTTCAGTTACTAAGTTTTCGTTGATTTGAGTAGCAATATATTCTGCATACTCAGAAACGTTCTGTAGATTTTCTTTCAAATACTCTACATAAGATAATAAGTTCTCAGAAGTTTCAGTACCTTCATTATATTGTTCAGCCAAATAGTTAGAAAAATCTTTAACTTTGCCAACAGCTTCAGCTAAATGCTCAGAGTATTGAATACCTTGATCTAATTTTTCTGCTACATTTTCTGTATATGAAATACCTTGATCGGCTTTTTCAGCTACATGCTCTGTATATTGGATTGACTCGTCTAATTTGCCAGCTAAATACTCTACGTATTCTGAGAGAGTATTAACGCGCTCGACGATGTGGTCGTTATGAGACTTTACGTTCTCTAACGTGTTATCTTCGCTATTCGCTCCGATAGACTCTTTAATGCCTTTAATTTCGTTAGCTAAGTACTCAGAATACTTGTGGAAATCTTCAGCCTTTACAAATTCTGCCATGTTTTTATTATTATTTGTTTCTATATTGGTTTCTGTAATTTCTTGTGCTACTTCAGGAGCTTCTGCGCCCTCGCCGTTCATTTCGTAGATCCATAGACCTGAGTTATCATCAAAGCCATAAGATTCATTTACTCTCTTTAACTCAGCATTAGCGAATCCAGGATCTGCTACTAAGTCGTAAGTAAATAATTGCTTGATTTTAACTTTACCGTTAGATTCAACGGCACCAGCTGCTCTAGAAGAGATTTGTAAAGGTACTCCAGCATCAACAAGAGCTTTAGCTTGTCTACCAGCATCAGTATCTAAAAGTCTGATTTTACCTTTAACGTGTTTGTTATCTTTGTCGTAATAAAGTTCTTCAATAATGTGTGAAACATTCTTAAGAGAAACATCAAACTGTTGTGGGTGATCTAACTCACCTAATAGTTTAGAAGATTTAATCTTATCTTGTAATTGCTGAATTTGAGGAACATACTCATCTTCAGTATAGATTCGATTATTTTTATTTTTAGCGTCAATTTCGCCAAAGATACCTTCTAGAATGTACTCTTTGTTTTCACCTTCAGCTACTTTTAACTGAGATGAAGACATTTCTACGATCAATAAGTCGTTTTTGTTTGCCATATCTATGGTTTATCTATTTTTATTATATATCTTGTTGTATTATACAAATATCTTAATATCTTTTAGACGCCTGCTAATGGATCTTCTTCTCCGCCACCAGCATCTGCTTCGGCTTCTTTCTCTTCTTCCTTCTCTTGCTCAGCGTCCTCTGCCGATTTATCTAAATAATATGCTACTAGAACATCCATCTCACCTTCAGCGAAAGCATCTACTCCATACTCTGCATAGAAGTACTCTTTAAATTCGCCCTCTGTTTTAGAAGAAGTAATAACTCCTAATATTTCAGCGGATTTGATTGTAGGGCCAGAATCTAATTTTAAGTCTTCGACATAAATTTTAGAGTCTTCACCTGCCTTCATAGCATCCTCTGCTATAAAATCTTCAAAGGTTTTAATTATTTTAAAATCGTTTTTCATAATTTATATATCTCTTTTTCTGGCGAATCTAGGTTAAAGTGCATTCGGGTCCTCTTTCTCAGGCTCCTCTGCATTATCTTTAGCCTCCTTTGCCTTATAGGCTTTGTTAGCTCTAATCTCGTCGTCAGTTAATTTTAAGTATTTAGTTACTAGATATTCTTGGTCGAAATAGTATTCTTCTTCCATAGTTTCTGGATTAGTTGTCATTAGAGAGTCTCTCATGCTTGCGATAAAGTCTAATCTCAATTGCATGATTTCTTGCTCTTTTAATTCTGCAAATACATTCTCTTCATTATATCTTAAGGCTACTTGAGTTTTAAACTGTGGATCGTCCACAAACTCTGGGTACTTAAGACACATTTGAATATAAAGTGGTTTTACTAATATCTCTTGGAAGACTGATCTTAAACGCTTGATAAATTTACCAAACTTAATCTCATCTCTTACCATACCGTCACCGGCTAGTGCGTAGTCACCACCATCATCTTCATATAAGAATCTATTGTAAGGAATTTTTGAAACCTCTTTTAATTTATCTGAGAAGTATTTAAGTGCTTCGGTGTCTGATAGATCTGGGCCATCACCACCAAGGGTTTCAATTTCTGGTGTTTCTCCATCTTTAGAAGGTAACCAGTATTCTTTAGAGAATTGTAACATTGGCTTACCATCAGTTTGTAATGTTCCTGATTCAAAGTCAAAGTCTACAACTTCTTTATAGTTATTCATTAGCTGTGCCAATGATTGTTTTGCTCTTGTTTTAGATTTACCACCAACAGGTATAATAAACTTCATTCTAAATGAAGCGTTAGTTACTGCCCATACCACTCTGGTGTGTTCCATAATTCTTAGTAAGTTAAAAGATCTTACTAGTCTCTCAACGTAACTTACTCTTGAAGCAGTTGAAAGGGAAGAATATGAAATGTAAATAATTTGAGAATCATAAAGTACTCTCTCCTTTACAGGATCGTCTTTATATTGAATCCATACTTTCTTACCATCATCTTTATTGTAACCTGGCATTAGAGTAATTGGATCGATCTCTTTAAAACCTATAATCTCTTTTTGATCTGGGGAATAAATTATCTCAAACGATAAGTAACCATCAACTAGGAACTTTCTAAAGAAGTACCATGCTGATTGTTCACCATTAAATCCAAAGTAGTGATAGATTTGTCTAAAGTATTTGTTCAGGTCTTTATTAACCTGGTCTGAGACATCAAGTCCCATAATCTCTGGTTGTGCAAAGAAGTTTTTATCATCATATACCACTGCCTCATCACAAAGAATATCTAGAATATCTTCAACCTCATCATTCATTGAGAATCTTCTCAACTCATCTCTCTTACCTGGATAATCAATGTCAAAGAAAGGTACATTCTTCTTCATGTTGATGTCACCCATTGATAGTGCTGCAAACGCACCATAGATGTCATCATTATCTAAACCAAATGGATTCATTTCCTTATAGCCAAATTGGTCTTCCATTGGACCAATAGCTTGGGATTGACGTAGAACCATATCATCATAGCGCATACCAAAAGAACTTAGCGTCTTCAGTGCACCTGAGAGGCTAAATGGTCTTGTGTTAGAACTAAGTGGTCCGTTTCTTTTATCTGCAAATCCTGCCATAATATAGTATTATTTCTGTTTTATATATCTCATTTATTTAGGTGGTTTCTGAAGGCTGCTCTAATCTTACCAACTGATGAGTTGTTTAACTCTAAAAAGTCACATAAGGCTATTCTTGCCCAATGCTCATAAGATACCACCTGTTGTTGTGATTTACGACTAGCTTTATATTGTCTAATCGCAAAATCAAAACCATAACGTTGTAAAAACGCTTTTGCACCTCTATAACTTAATGATAGTGGTGCTTGAGCTCTAGCGTTCTCTGCCTTAACGCCACTAGTCTGCCCATTAATATATTGTTTGTATTGTTCGTATACAAAATCTAAAAGCTGTTCTTTGATAGGTACTGGTAACATGTTTAAATTAATACCCATATCATTACCTGAATCTGATGGGTCTAAAGCTAATACTACTGGATTACTATCCCACCAAAATGCTGAAACTGGATTTTCATATCTAAAAACATATATTTTTCCAGGTTCAAATCTTCGCATCGATCTAGCAACCGATTTTACTCTTATAGATTTAGATGTACTTTGGAACCATTCTTCTGCATCGGATGCAGCCCTTCTCTTTCCGCCAGCTTCTTTACTTAATGCCCTTATGTCTTTTAGTACCTGTCCCATTACTTAAGAGTTTTTTCTGTTAGGACAATAAACCTCCAACCCCTATTTTCACACCATGCATTTGCATAGGCGTATTTGTCTCTGTTCTTAATATATTGTTCAGCTAAAAATTTATATGAATTAAGTGCCTTTTTAGATTTAGTTTTTGGGGGAAGTGGTTTCTTAATCTGGGCTTCTGGTTTTATTTCAACCAACCACTCTACAGGGCCTTCATCGCCCTGGCCCTTTGTCTTCATATAGAAGTCTGGGTAGTACTTATGTTCTTTCTTGTCCATTGTAGACCTGTACTTAATCGTAACAGGCTCGCTGGACCACTTTAATACGTTATCTTTCGTATCACACATAATCATAAACTTTCTTTCCCAAGAGGAACGATAAATGATCGGAGTTGGTCCGATATATCTGTCAGGTTTTTCTGGGTTAAAATAGCCTTGTACAAATCCTGAGTTACCGCTTGGTTTTAAGTTCTTTATTGACATTTATATGTTAAACATTCCGCCTTCCGAGCTACCGTTATTGGTGTTAATCTTATCCATAGAAAGTGTGTTTTTATATTTCTGTGGATGTAGTTTATTCCAACCCTTAGCGTAACCACGCTTTGCTATTTCTGTAAAATATGCAAATGCATTAGTATATTTAGGATTGAAGTTTCTCCAATACTTTAATAGGTCTAAAATAGCAAATTGTAGACAATCATTTTTATCATCTGAATTTAGATATACTAATCTATTTATTGCTCTTTCAGCCAGAAGTATTAACATTTTCTCTGCGTCGGGCGTTAACTTATCCGCCTCTTTTGAGAGAACAATTTGATCGTATAGATCCCTATTGTTTAAGTAATTCTTTTTTCTTGGCACGTTTCGTTCTAATTATTTACTAATTATATGAAAAAAAGCCCATTTGTTTCGAAATGGGCTTTTCTAAATTTAAAATTAAAATTTAAAACAATTATACGTTGTCTTCTTGTGAAATATTAATCTTGTACTTTTCTACTCTGAATGGTTTGTTCTCTATGAATACAGTTAAAATATCATTCTTACCTGCTTGATTAAATTCAACAGCATCAACTTTAACCTGCGCGTCTTCTGGTAAACCGTCAACCTCACCTTTTAAAGATGCATTTACATAACCATCCTCAATACCTAATTGTTCTTCTTCTAAAACCTTTAAATCTGATTGGATTTTTTTAATTTCAGTTTCGATTAAATTATCTGCAGCTTTAATATCTGGTAATGTTCTATCAGCTTCTGCTAATCTACCTCTTTGGTCGAATAGGAAGGATAACATTTCTTTATATAGGTTAATCTTATCATCTTTTACTCTACTAACACTAGCAGCAGCCTCTAATAAATCAGAAAACTGTTCAGTTATATCTGCACCTGTTTCGGTTGCAACATACTCAACAGCAGCATCTGCTAATAGTTGTTGGAATTTATCTAATTTAGTATCTTCGTTTACTCTATAAGTATACACTCTATTTTCTGCTCTCATTGCTAAAACTGTAACTTGACCAGACTTAGATTCTGTTAAGAAATCTAAAACCTTAAAAGTATCAAAGTTTTCTGAAGCTAATTGAAACATCTCTAAGACTGCTTTATCCTGGTATTTAATATAACCAACATTAAAGAATCTTTCTGATAATCTCTCTTCATTACCCATTGTCACTTCAATATTACCTGCAAAGAATTTACCTGATTCTTTGTTATATCTAAAGTTAATTGCAATTGGAGAAGATTTAGCCTCTTCTATTTTAGCTTGAGTAGCATCTAGTTCTTTGGTAACTTCTGTTAGAGCGTCACCCTTTTTACCAGCTAGTTTTAATTCTTTTGCTTTACCTTCTAAAAAGGAAGCAGTTTCATTTAATTCAGATAAAGCATCAAATGCTTCTACAGCACCCTCTTCTACTTTATTTAGAATTTGTTTTCTATTATAGTCATATAAAAAAGAGATGCCTTCGTTAGTAATTTCGAAAGACTTATTAGCAGCAACTAGGCTATTAAATAAATCATTATTCTCATCAACCTTCTCAATATGATTGCCTGTAATTTTAAAGTTAGCACCTGCCGCATGAAATAGGAAACCTTGTCCTTGTTCTAAAATAGGCGATGTTAATTCTTTGTTTATTGAATTTGTCATTTCAAATTATTTATGTTTTCTTATACTATATATCATCCAAATTTCCTTTCACAGTGAAGTTATCACCGAAGAGCGCTGAGTTAGGCTCATCCTTAGGTGGGACGACTATATTACTATTTCCAATTGTAAACATTCTATTCGATTGTTTCTTACGTCTAGATACTCTCTTAATCTGAGTTTCTGTATTCTGTAGATTACCTAAAGTGGCTGCTACTGCTGGATCTGAGCAACTTAAACCATCTTCAACTTTTATCCATTCAATACCGTTTGATTCCCATTTAGCAGGATAATAACTATCATAATAAACATTAGGTGTAAAACCTGGATCGATAAACCCATTTGGATTTTCATAATCACCACATACAGCATTTGCATAATTAGTTCTTGTATACTTTCTATAAGTATCTTCTTCAAAATCAAATGAAGGTATAAACGAATTAATTTCTAAACTAAATGTTATTTTATGGTTTGCTTTATCATCAAATGAATATTCAATTGGACGTTCTTGTGTATAATCTTCTGGCATCATATACTCAGATGAGATTCTATAAGTACCCTCTTCTAAATGTCCAGCATCCACATGATAAAAATTAGCCTTATACATTTTTTTAACAATAGCCTCAGTAACTTTAAATAGATCTAACTGACTTGATACTAAAATCTCAATATCGACTCCTAATACTACTGGAATCATCTCAAACTCAGCGACAAAGCCTTCCATTAGACCCTGCTCATTCATCATCGAGTATTGACCCATATTTCTTTTATTAACTAGCTTAGCAGGGTCTACATTAAATGATGTTAGATTTACAATACCTCTTGGGATTTTATCATAATTACCATCTGCGAATTCACCATCAGGGTCACAGCCTAGCCCATTGACATTAGAGAATAAGAAATTATCTTTCATAAAATTCTCATCACCAGAAACTGCGTAAAAGAAGGGTACATCTACCTCGACTCTCTCATCATTACTAATCTGTCTCCAAAAGCTTAATTTGCTATTGAGGTCTGCTAATAGTCCGACAACAACATGTCTAATAACTGAGTCGTCTTTATTAAATTTTAAATTATATGTAGCCATAGATTATATATCAACCTTTACTGGTAACAAAAATGGCCAATATTTCTATTGGCCATTTTTACTTATTTTGGTTAAGTTCTATTAATAATTAGTGTCGCCACCATCACATACCACACCGGTTTGAGTTGCACTCCATGCAGGAACTGCATCACCGATTGGAGAAGGTGTTACGTCAACTAATCCAGCTTCAGATTGAGCTAAAGAACATATTTCTCTTGTTTGTCCAGCACCAAGTGGTGAAGAAGCTGACGCTGTTGTTGGATTTTCAATATCAGCTTGCTGTAGTGGATAATAGTTATACAGTACAGGATCTCCACTTTCGTTAAGTAGTGTCCAAATTCTACCATTGTAACTTGTAAGTGTAGTTGTAGTTGTAGTTGCCTCAGCTACAAAGTTAGTATAATAATCTAGGTTACTATCTGCCCAAGTTTTCCATGTTGCTGCAGGAGCCTTGTCTTGGGGCATTGACCCGTTATTAAGTACATTTCCGGCGTCTTCATTTAACTGCTTAATATGTTGAATTGCTGCAACAAAAGCATCATTACCAGTTCCAGCTTTAAATCTAATATACGCGTTGCTTTCTTCTAACTGAGGATTGTCCGCATTATCAGGCGGAGGTGTAGGTTGTGTACCTGTTGTTGTAGATAATTGAGGTTGTCCTTCATTATTACAAATTAAATATGCTATGTGCCATGCAAATCCTGCTCTAGCTTCATTTATCCCGTTAATCCAATAAGAATCAGTTAATCCTGAATAGACATTAGATTCTGCTTGTTGATTAGCACGAATTAATCTAGTATTAGGCCCATAGGCTGTATAATTTGAAGGTGCTGAATGAACGGTACCTGTGAAAACAGACCATATTCTTGAATTGGTGTTGGTAGCCATAATTAGTTTTTAATCTTTTTTGTTTTATTATATATCCCCGTTAATCTATACTTTCGATAGTAAACTTAGAGAAGCCATTCTCTCTATATATTTGAATCTTCTTATCAAATATCTCATGAGGTAACACAGAGTGGTTGATTACAAAAGTATTTATCTTATGTTCTTTGATAACTTGATTAAGTATCTTAAGAATATTATAGACTCCATCATGGTCTACAGAAGATAATAACTCATCTAAGAAAAGAAGGTTTAGTTGCGGGAACCTTAGTTTTAGTATTTTAATAATAGCAACAATAACAATAAAGTCTGCCTTCTTACGCTCACCTGTTGAAAGTGTCATTGGATTAATATCTTCACCAAGGTGGTTAATAATACAATTAAACTTTTCATCAAATCTAATATGGAATTGTAGGTGCATGGTTTGAGCCATGGCTGCAATATTAGTATTAAGTCCTGGTAGAATAGTTTTAACTGCTAAATTCTTAACACCATCTTCACCTAATACTTGTTCTACGATTTCCATAAAGTTATAGTCACCATTTAACTGGTCTTTACTTGCAGATTTCTCAGCCTCCTTCTCTTCAAACTCTGTAATAAGTCCTCTTAAGTGATCGAAGTCAGCTCCTTCTGGAGTATCTTTTAACTTCATTAATTCCGCCTTAAGACCACGCATCGTTACTTTATTATCTGAGATCTGACCTTCTAAATCTAGTTTAGCAGTTCTAGCCTTTAAAACTTTATCTTGTAGAGCAT
>Ga0206677_10003840_pt1 | contig 12505 bp, 8 predicted proteins | sample M130m12015metaG_FD_155475 | JGI IMG/M metagenome (GOLD analysis project Ga0206677, IMG submission 155475) | Ammonia-oxidizing marine archaeal communities from Monterey Bay, California, United States - M1 30m 12015 | ecosystem: Environmental > Aquatic > Marine > Intertidal zone | place: USA... | reverse complement strand
ATGTTTAGGCTTACGCAAATCTAGAAGTAATGTTAGATTTGGAACCATTGCCATAGTTAGAACATATACTACTATAATACCGCCTGAAAGAGCAATTCCAACCGTTTCAATTGGCTTCATTGGAGTAAATGTTAGGGATATGAATCCAATGACTGTTGTAACAGCGGATAGGAAAACAGCCCGGCCTGTAGAAGCCAATGATTGTCTGATTTTTTCGTCCTTAGTACCAGTCTCTTCAGCATACCGATTGGTTATGTGCAAACCATATGATACTCCTAAAGCTAATAGAATAGGCCCGACAATAATTACCGTCATCGTAACCTCATAACCAGTATAACCCATTATTCCAAGAGTACAGAAAACCGAACATAATGTTGGCAAACCTGCAATGACTACTACCTTAAAACCCTGCACTGGTCTCCAAGAACCAGTCTGAAGAACATCAGAATGGAAGACGAATAGTCCAAGTGCTACTAGTACAATAGCTAGAGGGAAGATTTGCCAAAACAATTTGAATGAAAACTCTGTCACTGCATTCGTAATTGGAACTGGACCTGTTAGTGTCATGGAAACTCCAAGGTCTTCCCAGTTACACAAATCTGCACCAATAGGTTCGCCGTTTGTATCGTATTCACATGGGCGTTCTTCCTTAGAAATGTTATCAAGAATTTTTTGAGTTTTTTCTATAACTTCTTTAGCAGTCTTGGTTTCATCAACAGCAATAATAATTACAGCTTTATCTAAGAATCCATCATCATCTGTATCTCTTGACAATTTATCTAAACCGGGAGAAGGGCTACCGTCGTCTTCATACATTTCGTTAACAATTGTATTGATAGTGTTCTGTGATGGTATGCTGTAGTTACCCCAAACTGGATCTCCTACATCTAAAACATCTTTTACAAGATCACCAACCGTTTGACCTATACAATTATCGTCATTAGGGGGACAAATTACAGATACTAATTCATCAACAAATGCATCTTGAATTCGAGGTAAACTTGAGTTAACTTCCTTAACCACTGTTGAAAGTGATAGCGCGTAGATTACGTCGTCTGTGGGGTCTGAAAGTCTTGGATTTAATTTACTCTCAACATAAGACATCTCTTGTAAAATTCTCCGATCATCGATGGGTTTCTCTGGGGAATCAATGTAAATAATCATAACATTGGTTGACCAATTTTGTTCAACTTCTTGAATTGTCTCTAAAACTGGCGACCCCTCTGGTAAGTAAACATCTAGATCACCGTTAACATTGAGGGACGGTTCATCTCCTGGCTTCAAAGAGGTTCCATCTACGAAACCTGAGTGATATGCAAAGAAAACCGAAGCAAGAAGACAGATTGTAACCATGAAAATTGGAAATTTGGTCAGAATGCCAGTTGCACCATGTTTTTGCCATTCACGCTGTAATGATTTTGGAGCATCTAAAACAGCATCAAGGGCCTTGCGTGCATCCCAATCTTTAACTCGATTACTGAGTTTTTCTTGGCCATGGCCGACTATACGTGAAAGTCGATTTTGTAGCGGAGACGAGTCATCGCTTGACTTTGAATCATCCTTTGACATGGTGGCCCCCCAGTACCCCGTCGGGTCTAGACCATTTGAAAGCATACCCATCAAGTGTTCAATTTTCGGCTTCCAATCACTTCAAAGGTAGATGCCACGACGCCGGGCCGGACCTGTGAGGATAACGCACTCAGGGCCGGTGAGCAACATGCCATCTCCTAGACTAAACGACAAACGCTGGTCAATCGACCTAGAGAAGAGAATTCAGGAAGAACACTATGCCGATGAGGAAGCATATTCCAAGAGATATGGATTTAATCCAGATTCTGGCAAAGAGATATTCGTAATCGACACACCACCACCTTATCCAAGTGGGACTTGGCACATAGGTGCAGTGGCTCAATACAGCATGATTGATGTCATAGCTAGGTCACAACGATTGTTAGGCAAGGAAGTAAAATTCCCATGGGGAGTTGATCGCAACGGGATAAATGTTGAATTCACTGTTGAGAAAAATACCAAGAAAAAGATGAAGACATATGATAGAGCAGAGTTCCTAAAATTATGCCAGGAGACTATTGAAGAGTTTACTCAATCAATGCGAAACACTGCGCGAAGAGTTGGATTGTCAATGGATTTTGCAAACGAATATCTAACTGATGCACCGAACTATCGAATGGTAACTCAAACAATATTTACTGAATTGTTCAAGAGAGGTGCAATTGTAGAAGATTTAAGACCGAATATTTACGATCCTGTAGAAGGAACAACTATCGCAGATGCTGAAGTTGAAAGATTACAAAGAAGAACCAAACTTGTCGATGTTAAATGGCAAACTGAGGATGGAGAAGAACTGATTATTTCCACCACTAGACCTGAGTTAATTTGTGCTTGTGGAATAGTTGTGGTTCATCCAGATGACAAAAGATACCAACACTTAGTTGGGAAGAAAGCGATGTTACCGTTACCTGTAGAAGGTCGAGAAATTAGTGTGAACATTGCAACCCACCCCTCTGTAAAGAGTGAGTTCGGTTCAGGCATACTGATGGTTTGTTCATTCGGTGACCAGAATGACGTTGCTGTTTTCAGAGAATTAGGCTTAACTCCGTTCCAAGCGATAGACCTTGATGGATGTATGACTGAAATCGCTGGCCCATTCGCGACCATGAAAGTATCAGAAGCACGCAAAGCCGCAATTGAATTACTAGAGTCAGAAGACAAGATTCATCAAATTGTAGAGAAGGAACAGGAAGTCCCTGTATCCGAAAGAGGAAAGAACCCTGTTGAAATTATTTTGTTGAAGGAATGGTATGTTAGGCAGACCCACATGCAAGAAAGGATTGGTGAACTTGCAGAAGATATAGAATTCCACCCCCCTAGAAACAAGCAATTCCTTCTTGACTGGATGGAAAACATCTCAATCGATTGGCCAATAAGTAGGAGAAGGTGGTACCATACTGAGATTCCCATCTGGTATGCAGATAATGGTACCAAGATTATCTGCGCCCCATCAGGAGTTTATGTCCAGCCATGGTGTCAATCACCTCCAGATAATAGCGAAGTATTGGACCGAGAAACAAGAGAAGTTCTAGGAATCTTTTCAGAGATGAAAAATGAACTTAGCGACGTTGTTGGTGAAGAAAAGGTGTTCGACACCTGGATGGATTCTAGTAACTCAAACTTGTTTGTATCCGGTTATTTAAATGACATGGACACATTCGAAAAGGCATTCCCTACGGCTATTAGGCCGCAAGGTAAAGAGATCGTTAGAACATGGCTATACTACACATTATTGAAGAGTGCTCTACTCTTGGATAAACCTGGATTCAAGCACGTATGGATTGACGGATTAGGAATGGACCCATGGGGCAGAAAGATGTCAAAATCACTCGGCAATGGGATAGACGCAGACAGCGTTCTGGAATGTGGAGCCGGAGGAAGAACTGGCTCTTGGAGAGTCAAGGGCCCTGATAAGAGTGTCCAACTTAAGGCCAATAAGATCGGTTCGGAATGTTTCAGGTTATGGAAAGCATGTGATGAACAAGTAGGTGATGATTTCCAAATAAATCCTGAGGAAATTGAGGCTAAATACTTCGGTGTGTTAACAAAATTATTCAATGTTGCAAGATTTGCCAGCCAGTTTGATAATCCTGATGATCTAGACACGGTCCCTGCAGACTTATCAGTGGAAGACAGGTGGATATTAGCTGAATTCGCTAGTACAATGGAAAAGGTGGAAAAAGGTTGGAATGAACTAGATATATACACTGCTACACAGGCATTGAAGACCTTCGGAACAGGAGTCCTCCCTAGCCATTGGCTTGAAATGTCAAAATCTAGGTTATACGATGACGATACTAATGCTGCATGGACAATTCACCGAATTGTAAGAGATTTAATGGCAGCACTATCTCCAGTTTGTCCTTTCTTCACACATCATATCTCTGACACATTATATGGAGAAAGTGCGGTTGATGTCAGAGAGTTCCCTGAGCGTACACCCGAAGATGACGAACTAAGATCATTGACTAATGCTATTGAAGAGTTTAATAGCGCTACTTGGAGAACTAAAAAGGAGTCTGGACTGTCGCTAAACACCCCTATTGCAGGAATAATAATACCTGAAGAACTTATTGAATTTAAATCAATATTGACACAAATGCATAAGTTGGAATGATTACTCATCAAAATCTAATGTAGATTGTCTTGATGCTGGCATTTCTAAATTCCCAAGCCTAAAACCGACTAGACGAATAGGCCTTTCAAGGTCGGTATTCGCAGCAAATAAGCCATGGGCTAGTCGCATGAATACAGTCTCATCGTCCATTGCAACAGGAATTGAGCGACCATGAGTGTGTGTCTCAAAACCTTGATACCTTATTTTGACTTCACCTAATCTTCCTGCAACACCCATGTCTTTAGCTCTGAGAATTACTTTGCTGACCAAAAGTGACAACTGTGCTAAAACATTCTCACAATCTGTTTGGTCTATTTCGAAAGTGTATTCTTTACCAACAGATTTACGACTACGTAGAGGGCTTACATCATCACTAGATTCACCATCAATAACACGCATTAACCATGATGCAAACCTCTCTGAAGTAAACCTTGAAAGTGCTATCTCTCCATTCTCTGCGGCCTCAGAAACGGTAGATATACCCCATTCTGCAAGCCTAGTGGCAGTTTTTGGACCGATACCAGGCACCTCTCTAACAGACCTACCTTCAAAGAATGAAACTATCTCATCAGGTAGGGTTCGATGTATTCCTGCTGGCTTATTTTCCTCACTACCCATCTTTGCCAAAATCCGTGTTGGCCCAATACCAAAGGATGTAGATAGCCCTAATTCGGCCATTATATTGGATTGAAGTTGATGTGTAAGAGCTAAGGCTCGGTCCCAATCTCCAGCACATGATTCGGTAACATCTAGGTATGCCTCATCAATACTCGCTTGCTCAAAACGGTCTGCATACTCCGATAGTATTGCCATAACTTTTCGACTTGCACGAGAATATAGTCCTCGTGTTGATTTCAGATAATGGCCATTACCGTGTGGAGGGCCAGGGCATCTCCTCCAAGCCTCACCAATCGGCATTGCTGAACGAACACCATATTTTCGAGCAGCATAATTGCAAGTTGAAACAATTCCTCGACCCTTTCCTGATTTGGGATCAGAACCAAGAATCAGCGGGACATCTGGGTCGAGATTATGATGAAGAGTTTCAACTGATGCATAAAACGCGTCAAGGTCACAGTGGACAATAATCCTTGACGCCATGATGGTACTCCATAGTCGAAGGTTTTTGAATAACGCGAAACCCATGCTTTGATGAATAAGTACCTCTTGAGAAAATCATGGCTCCAATCAAACCAATACTAAGTGGCGTGGTTGGATTACTCCTACTAGCATCGTTAATCGGCTATTCCGGAGAGAATATTATAGAGAATGTTCCAAAACCTGATGCCGGACTGTGTGGTGTCACTAAGGAGGCATATTCCGATGTACCAGGTTCCGGTGCAATATTGGATATTGATGTGGATGTCACTTGGGACGACAATACTGTTTGGCTAGGAGTAATTGATGTAGACACATACAATTCACTAGAAAAATTAGGAGGTAATAGTGATGGGCAATTAGTTTCTTGTGACAGTAAGATTGATTTTCTTGCAGGTGGACCAGATTCAGGTAAAGATTCCAGATTCAGTTGGGTCCCAGATGGAGATGATTTCCACATAATTATTGGTTCTATGGAAGAAGCTGAAGAAGAGGAAGAGGAAGATGATGGGATTTGGCCGCTTGATGAACAGGTGGAAGGATTTTCATTCATTGATGAATTCAAAGTGACTGTGAACTACGATGCCACTGGTGGATGGGCATCAATAATCCTCTTATTCTTGTTAGAAATCGGGTTGGTATATGCTACGGCAATGGATAGGCGCTAATCAAAGATACTTACCGTTCACTAAAGTACTAGGTTGTTTACCATTCAAACCTGAAATCACAGCATCTGCAATATCAATTCCAACTCTTCTTTGAGCTTCCATTGTTGCTGCTCCAATATGAGGAGTTCCGTGGAAATTCTCATGCTTAACAAGCAGGTTATCATCAGGTAATGGTTCGATTTCGAATACATCCAATGCTGCGCTGGTAATCACACCACTTTCTAGAGCATCTAACAATGCTGATTCATCAATTATTCCACCTCTGGCACAATTAACAATATGATTGCCACAAACGATCCCACCCTGTTTGCCAGGCATCATTTTCATTCTTTTTTCGTCAACTAAGTGATGAGTTTCTTCAGTAAGATTACAGTGTATCGAAATGTGAGTACAGGTCTGAAATAGAGTGTCAACTTTCTTATGCAAATAAGCCCCTTGTGACTTCGCTACTTTAGGTGGAAGATATGGGTCGTAGGTATGAATCTCCATTCCAAGTGTTTGAGCAACTTTTGCGACCCCCTGTGCAATTCTGCCAAATCCTATTAATCCAAGGCACTTACCCGAAAGTTCAGTTCCTTTCATTTGTTTTTTCTCCCACTTACCGTCTCTAAGGCTCCTATCTGCTTTTGCAATATGTCTTAGCGAAGAAAGTAGGTGACCAACTGTTAATTCAACAACAGATTGGGTAGACGAATTTGGTGCATTTACAACCATTATACCGGCTTTACCTGCAGCCTCAAGGTCAATATTATCGACACCAACTCCTGCTCTACCAATGACACTAATATTACTACTAGCTGCAATAATTTCAGCAGATAATTTAGTGGCACTTCTAACAATAATTGCGTCAAATTCATTTAATGCGCCAGACAAAAGTTCGTCTTTTTCTATGAAACCGAGAACGACCTCATGCCCACTCTTTTCTAGTCGCACAACTGCTTCAGGAGCCATGCCGTCGGTAACAGCAATTCGGGCCATTAACTACGTTACAAACTAAGGCCCTCCATGAACATTCTTGAGGGGGAAGCCTTCTCGCTGTAACATGGCCTCATCATTTGACGTTGAGAACTTGCTTTGGGCCATAGGAATTCTAGCATTACCTCTACTACTTGCACTACCTGCAAAGTTGCTGTACCAAACTGTAATTTTGGGAGTTGGCCCTGCTGAAAGAACATACCGAGGTACGGTCCAAAAAATTCTGGATTCGGGTATGCAAGTTGAGCAATTTAGAGGAGTTTTGGATGATGAAGCACGCCGTTTAGGAATAAAGCCAAGTAGAGCTAAACTGAATGAAACTGACCTACTATATCCACTGACGCTTACACATTTTTTGCTAACACCAATGATATTCATTCTACCAATTATTGGAATCATTTCACTACCAATCATCATCCTTGGCATTCCAGTATTGTATGCACTAGAAGTAATTCTCATTCGCCGAAGAGTTCTGATTAATCTGATAAAACTGTTAGAATCTTGGTTTGGTAAACAAGTAATACATATTCCAGATGCAGGATATGAACACTGTAGTAATGATGCTAAAGTGTTGGACGCCTCTAATATTGCCGTCCACTTCCACAAAGTCCCTAGAGTAGTATTCCTGGGTCTGTTTTCTTGGTTGATTATACACTGGACACTCAGATTAGATTCGATAATTGTTGAATTCGTACTCTCCGGTCTATTCTACATCCTATTGCTTGGGATTGTGGGGATTATTGCTACTGCACTGGAATCAAACCTTGTGTTGGTAGATCCTGCAAGAGGAAGAATCATTCCAATTTCAGATTGGTTAGATTCAATGCTTACCCCAATTGTGGGACTCGGATTGCTATTCCTACTTGGTAGAGACTTGATGTCCGAGGCTAGAGACGGGGGGAATACTGTACTGTTTTCCGCTACCGTACTGATGGTATTGTACTGTGCAACAGCCGTTGGAGTCACATTCCAGTGGGGATATACTTGGTGGCACGGTAAATCTGTCAGAAAGCAGTTTGAAACACAAGCCATTGACAAACTAAACCCACAATCATATGATTTGACAAGGAATAGAGGCCGAATTCAGTTGAATGTAAGATGTACTATGGCAGAAAGACTGTCAAGTGATGTTGCGCCAGGTAAGAACTTGACATTCAAAGACTTAGACAATTTACCTTCCGCTCATGAAGGCGTATTGAAAAACCCACAGAATCCGCTTGAATAATCACTCTATCCAAGGGATTTCATCAGGAATCTCTGCGAAGATATTGGCAGGAAGTGCTGTCTTTATTTTGGACACATAACCTAGATTAGCTGAAGTTGATTCTTGCCAATTGGAGTATTCCTCATATGTTTCCATTTTTAGAACCAAATTATTCTCACGATTCCAACCTAAATTTTGCATTTCGGTTTCAGGTGGGTCATGTCCAGTACAAACAAGAACCTCTCCAGCGAACCTTTCGAGAACATCTAATGCTTGCCAGTGCATGTGAGTTCTTCCACTAGGAAGGTCGTCACGGCCAACTCCACCTTCTCCTGTGAAAAGGAAATCACCTGTGAAGATATATCCTTCACATTCGATAATCATAGAATCTCCAGTATGCCCTGGAGCGTGATGGAAATGAAAATCAACTCCACCCATCGTAATCGAGGTCTCTTCATCCACATAAATCGAAACCCCCATTGACGGCGTGTCGTTCCACATAACATACTCGCAGCCAGTCATTTCTGCGAGTTTGAAGCATCCAGTAATGTGGTCTGCATGGGTATGAGTTGCCATGGCATATTGTAATTCCAATTCCTGCTCCTCTAATAATGACAAGTAGTCACCGAGATTGTCCCATACCGGGTCGATTAAAGTTGCTTTATTGCTTTCATCGCATACCACGAGGTAGGTCATGGCCCACATGCTCTCATTCAATTGTTCGACGCGCATGTCAATGGCTAACAGCCAATATACTTCAATTGGTTTACTGGATATCATGAATGGGTTCAAGAACCTCTGACTACACAATCTCATTGAGGCATAGTGATGGAATCGTTAACTTACGCTGTTTTTGGTACTGGAATGATAATTGCATTCTTAATTGGGAAAGGTATGAAAAAAGACGATTCGGTTCAGGTTCGAAGTGAATTACGAGAAATGAACAAAGACACTCGGGACACCATCCAGACAACCGTTGTCACAGTTGTAAAGGAGTTAGGAGAAGAGCAACAAAAACATCTATCCAAAGTCGGAGACAATATTGCAAGTTTGCAGGTTTCAAATGAAAAGAAATTAGATGAAATGAGGGTTGTTGTTGATGAAAAATTGCAAGAAACACTCGATAAGAGAATTACTGAATCCTTCAAAATGGTCGGTGAAAGACTACAATCGGTTCAAACAGGACTAGGTGAAATGAAGAGTTTGGCAACTGATGTTGGTGGTCTAAAGAAGGTCCTTGCGAATGTTTCAACACGAGGTGCGATGGGTGAACTACAAGCAGAACAAGTTTTGGAAGACTTCCTAGATCACTCACAATACTCCAAAAATGTACAAACTAATCCAAATTATAATGGCACTGTAGAATTCGCAATTAGATTGCCAGGAAATGGAGAAAAGTCAATTTGGCTGCCAATTGATTGTAAATTTCCTAGAGAAGATTACGAGATTCTTATCGACGCACAGAACGATGGTGATAAAGAAAAGATTGAGAAATCTACTAAGTCACTCGTAGCCAATATAAAAGGAAAAGCGAAAGACATACGAAGTAAGTATATTTCACCACCAGATACAACAGATTTTGCAATTATGTTCCTAGCAACTGAGGGGCTATATGCTGAAGTGGCAAGACATCCGGGACTAATACAGGAATTGAGGCAGAAGCACAGAATCTCCGTTTGTGGTCCAACAAATTTGATGGCATTTATTGACAGTATGCGAATGGGATTCCGAACACTTGCACTCCAAGAAAAAGCAGTCGAGGTTTGGTCTGTTCTTGGCGATGTCAAAAATGAAATGGAAAAGTTTGGAGGCATTGTACAGAAGGCTCACAAACAAGCAGTTACCGTTGCAAACACCCTTGGGGGTGAAGGTGACGGAATGCAAAGAAGACTTCGTGCCTTGGAAAGAGCACTCAAAGATGTAGAAACACTGGATGCACCAAGTAGTAATGATGCTAAAGTGCTGGAAGATTAAACAGTAAACGCACACACGGATAAAACATGGAGCATCCCAGTGCAGTCATGTATCTCGAGCATGACGGGAAAGTTATGTTGGTCGACTCGGAAGGAGTTGGCCCGCAAGTTCCAGTTATGAACCGAACAGGCGTGACCAAATATCGATTCCCTACAACTACTGAAGTTGAAGAAATGGGGATTGAATGGGATGAGAAAAACTCATTTGACATATTGGGCATCAAAGTCATAAAAGCTCACCCAATAATCGAATGGCCAGAACATTGGGCTTGGAAAGATGAATGCATTAGTGATGATTCAGTACACCCCATTGCTCGTGAGTCAATTTACCGTTCCATTCATCGTCTTGTTTCCAAAGTTATGATTTTGAACGCTGAAGGTAAGGTACTGATGGGTAAAATTGAACGTGGACATTTTGTTGGACATTGGACATTACCCGGAGGATACATGGACCATGACGAACATCCCGCCATAGGATGCGTTAGAGAAACTGTCGAAGAGATGGGAATTGATATTGAATTGAGCAATGATGAACCTATAGTCACTCAACGTATATTCACAGATGAAGGGATTTCATTTGTCTCTTTCACATACAAGGCAGAATGGCTAGGGGATAATTCTCAAATCAAACTCAAAGAAAATGAGATTTCTGATTATGCTTGGCTAACTCCAAAAGAGGCACTTACTAGAGCAGTCTCAGGTTTTGACGCCGCTGCGCTCAGACACCTATGAGTTTCTTTGCAGAATCGAGAGCATCTGGTAAGCCATCAGGATTCGATCCTCCACCCTGTGCGAAAGTAGGCCTACCTCCACCACCACCACGGATGTGAGATGAGATACCCTTCAGAATATCAACTGCATTGAACTTCTCACTTGCAATAGAATCCTCAGTCGTTGCAACCATCAACTTGCCACCACCTTCACGACTCCCAAGTACTGCCAAGGTTGGCTTTGAAGAATCCAATGTTAGTTCCTTTAGCATCTTAGTCATAGTCTTGAGGTCCCCATCTACTTCCATGATTACAATTCGAACGCCATCGACTTCAGCAATGTCGTCTCCTCCGCCAGAAGTTCTAAGTCTGACTATTTCTGCTTCAAGAGATTCTATTTTCTTTCTCTGTTCTTTCCATTCACTGAATATTCGACTTGCTTTAGAAGGCAACTCATCAACTGGAACTTGGAATACTTCAGCCGCTTCTCGAAGAATATCTTCCTGGTTTCGAGCATATCTCATAGCAGCATCACCTGCAACTATGTGCAGTCTTTCAACACCATCTTGGACCGCATTTGATCTTACGACTCGAATCTGCCCGATACGCCCCGGCTCATCGTGATGAGTACCACCACATGCCTGAATATCATGATCTGCGATTCTTAAAATACGGATATCACTTCCTTTAGGAGCACCACCTTGGTACAAATCGAAACCATATTTCCGATCTGCATCTTTTCTATCTAAAGTCATCTTTTCAGTTCGTGATACATTTTGTATTACTTCATTGGCCAAGGATTCAATCTCATCTAAGTCCTGACGTGACAGACGCTTGTGATGAGTGATGTCTAGCCTGGCAGAATCTACAGACTTGTTAGCTCCTGCTTGGTAGATATGTGGCCCTAAGAGCCTGCGAGCTGCACCTCCCACTATGTGAACAGCAGTATGATGGTCCATCAATTGACGTCTTCGCTCCCAATCTAATTCGCCATGGACCATGTCTCCAACTTCAAAAGGACCAGTGGATAAATGGATTACTAAATCCTCAACTTTTCGGGAATCTAAAATAACATGGGAAGCCGAATCACAAGTTAGACTACCATGGTCTCCTTCTTGGCCACCTCCTTCAGGATAGAAGCAAGTACGATCTAATACAATTCCATGAGTTGCACCCTCTGGTACATCATCACCCTTTAATTCTAAACATGCTAGTACACTTGCCTCGAAGTTCTGTTGAGATACGTCTTCGTAGTACAACGGAATTGTGGCAGGTACTGAAGGTAAATTTTCAACAACGGGTTTGGCAGCAACTGCTTTTGCAGCATCCTTAGCCATAGCCGCATGCCTCTCAGCCATTTCTGCATTGAAACCTGTTCTTAGAGTTAGGTTTTTCCAACCTAAATCATTTGCAATATTCATAACTAAATCCGGAGCAATACCATGACTATCGTTTATTGTGAATAGGATTTCATCTGGTAATTCTTCGACCTGTTGCGGTATGTCTTTGATGGCTGTTTTCACAACGTGATTCCCCTTTCGAAGCATTTCATCATAACGTTCTTCTTCACCTTTCAGAATAGTAACAAGACCTTCCTGAGTTTGTTTCATTCTTTCAGCTGAATAATTCACTTCCAGATGGTGCAGAACCAAATCTGCTAAACTAACATCAAGTTCGAGCTCATCACGCAT
>Ga0206677_10003839_pt1 | contig 12506 bp, 6 predicted proteins | sample M130m12015metaG_FD_155475 | JGI IMG/M metagenome (GOLD analysis project Ga0206677, IMG submission 155475) | Ammonia-oxidizing marine archaeal communities from Monterey Bay, California, United States - M1 30m 12015 | ecosystem: Environmental > Aquatic > Marine > Intertidal zone | place: USA... | reverse complement strand
GCTTAAACCTGCGAGGCGGGTGGACGATTTACCTAGGGCTCGTGGTCTAGGGGTTATGACGTCGCCTTCACATGGCGAAGATCGTCGGTTCAATTCCGACCGAGCCCACCATGAAATACTTGGAAATCTCAACGTTCTAAACAATTTGTGCCCCGACAAGGGATATATACCCTAATGGTAGTATGAAGCCCATGGGCGGCGAGGTCATTCGGAACTCCCGTCAACATTGGCTTGACCCTAACAAACAAAGCCCGGAAGATATTGACTTTATTCATGGAAATGCCCATGAGAATGTTCTCAACGGGATAAAACATTACGCAATCGATGATTCGGGTAAAGAAATTCCGGTTTTGCATACTATTGAACCTCAACACTTGGAGCCTCAGAAATTGCAGCAAGGGAAACCTTTGATACTTATCTCCCCGGATATTTTATCCGATAGTAGAGAAAGCAAAGATCATTTAAACTACCACTTAAGAAATGTTTTCCAAAATACATATCCTAATTCTCACTATGGTCATAATGATGCTGTACCTGATGTCTATGTCACTTCAGAAATCACTGAAATCGTGTTCAAGACAATCAAACAGAAAATACAGAATGGAAAATACAATACACTCCTCATATTTCAAACCGGTGGTCTCAATGAAAAAACATCTAAGATCCAAAATTATATTGTTTTAAATGGTGATTCTAATGATAATAAGGTGCAAATCATGCTAACAGATTTCTTGGGAGTTAGACCCAGTAAAGATGAGCCATTTTTTGTGGGTCTCTTCGACAAGACACTCTCTAAAATGTCTTCTAATCGAACGATTGACATCATTAGAGATGGATTTGAGGGGCAAAGGAATGATATCTTCGTGAATTGTAATTTTATTTTACCCACCACCGAGTTCCGACATCACGAAAATTTCAATTTCGAGTTTGCAAGTTCACTGGAATTTATCATCCATCTTTGTAATGAGTTCACATGTACGAAGAGATTGTTAAGTGACTCGCAGAATGAGATTCACGCACGTATCATCGGCGGTGGGACCCTAGGTCCCAAGGTTTCAGCCGCAGCGAACAGTACCTTTCTGTACTATCCTTATTCAAGTGTATTACAGGAAATGCGACCATCCATGCAGATAATTTCAGAATCAAGTCATAGCCATTCAACGAGAATCACAGAAATTGATGAGATTTTGTGTAAATCGTCGGATATTTTGGATTCTCAGAAATGTACCACACTCTACGACATTGGAAAAGGGATCCTAAACCTTGCTCTCAGATACTTAAATTCACTTTCTAAAAACGATTTACTAACAAGAGAGTTTTTTGCTATCAGTGTTGCCATACGGCAATCGTATATTTCAGGCAAAAAATCATTCGACAAGGAAATGACCATTTCTGGTGATGAATTGAAATCAATATATGATCAATACCAAGAATCTGGGATGCCGTTTGGAAAAAATTGCTTCAATCACAGAGGAGGAAACCCAGCTGCCGAAACAAACATCTTGCGTCTCCTCACATCGGTGACAGACCGAAACAATCACGAACATTCTCTGAAGAATAATATTAAGACGGTTGGTCACCTTGCTACCCACTATCTTCATCTTCTTGAAGGAAAGGATAAATCGTACTTCCATAATCTTCACAAGTTTGTTGATAAAATCAAGAAAAGCGAAGATATCCAATCCTTATTCGATGAATATTCTCAGGCCAAGGTACCAGGTCACATGCCTCCTGGTTTAGCCTTAATCTTGGACTCCAAATTTTCGGATATAATTCTCTCTTGGGTAATGTGTTTTGGACATCACAATGCTACTCAAAATGACATTGGGGTGAAGTTCCCTCAACAACCACTTAGTTCTCTGTTCTTTGGAAACTCTGCTCCGAAATTTGTCCCTAAGGATCGTTACACAAAATCTGCGGGAGAACTCTCAAGGTACCTAAAGAAAGTGCTCCAAAAAGAAGAACATCCGCTTGGGAACAAACTCGCATCCCACCCAGCTTTGGCCAGCGGTAATAATTCAGAGAGGAAGTGGCTAAAAGGTTTAAACAAGACACTCGAAGCCCTTCATCCATTAAGGGGGGGTGAATGAGATGGAGTATGATTTTACGGTTTTGAGGAACAATGCTCATGCATCAATTCAGATGCTCCCCGAAAAATTTGCTAAAATTTCAAGGAAAGTGAATGAAACAATAAAAAAAGAGAGTTTTGAACATTTAGAATTCAACACAAATCCTACCTTTAACGATGCCATGGTTGAAGCATTATTGCATCGGAAACCTCCAACACGGCAATTTGTTATCAAAGACCTTGCTTCGTCGGGGAAAACAACCCAACTCATGTCCATGGCCAAAGCACTCATATTGCGGCTAAAAAACGACCGAGGAAGTGGAGAAATTGTGGACAAGGTGGTTCACTATTGTTCTATGCAAAATTACTCGAGTACCCATGCAATGGTTGCATCAGATGATGACTTATGGGACATGATTCTTGAGTGCCATCAAAGCCCTGATTGGGCAAAAGAAGGAAAGAGGATGTCATTTGATGATTTTTCAAAATTACACAAAAAGCGAAATGTCACTCCTATCCTATTAATCGATACATTGGATTTGCTTACATATGGTATGTCTGAGGTACAGGCGTCTCAGATTGCGAGTTGTTGGTCATCACTTGTAAAGAAAATGCACTCTGAAGGATTCTTAGTGGTATGGACTTCGAGGCCTGATGAGTATGAAGAATTGGTGAAACTAAGTGGCTTGGATCAGGATATCCGGGACATAAAACTTCCATATCTTGATTTTTATGAAACGAAAAAACGCATCAGCACTCTCCAAGTAATCACGCCGCAAGGTCAGAAGAGGTTGGAACAAACTGAGGGTTTTCACGAGTTCATGACTACGATGGTGATTACATTTCCAATTCTGTCTCGACTGTTAGAAGATAAATCACGTGATTACAGCCTAAACTTTCTCGAGCACATGATGAAACTTCATACAAAAATGAAAGATTCCTTGACTTTCGATGAAGCTGCCAACCCTGTACTGTGGGTGCGAGATGAAATTGGTAAAGAATTACCTGTTGATGTCTATTATGAATGCCTGACTAAAGGTCTCTTTGATTTCGTTTCCAACACTATCGATGACAGCAACATAACCAGAGAAAGTGTGTCTGATTCGTGGCAGGAGTTTATTGAAATAGGGTTTCTTGAAAAAAGTCTTAATCCACATATTCTTCACGGCGCACGCCTCAAAATACCAAAAGATTACTCTCATTCAAAAATGCCTGAACTGATGGAATATGTAGTGGAAGTAGCTGAGCGTAGGGGTTTGGTGAATATCCAACCGAAATTTATTGAATTTACCCACCAGTTGTATGCAGAGTATTGCATATTCAAGCAAGCATCCAATATGGATCTGCTACATGAGGTTCAAACATTTCCGTCTGTTCGATTACGCTCTATTGGCTCTTTGGAAGGAGCCGTTGTAAATGATGACCTCCAGCACGCTGACTTGTTCAAACAATGGTATCTTCCTTTTTTCTTATTCAATTCTGCTTTGATCAAAAAATCAAGGGACTCATTAAGTGCCGGAGAAGACTGGGCTTGGGTTAATGAAAAATTGAAATCAGTCTACGGCAAAGAAGACAAGGAGAACGAACATGATTTCTTAAATCCGGAAAAAACAGGTTTGGCTAGAAAGATTGAATTTGGTGCTTTGAAAGATAAAATGATTGCGATTAATGGACCGCCTGGAACTGGGAAGTCCAGTTTTGCGAGCAAATGGTTTCACCTTAAGGGGGACGAGTTCGAGCAACTTGGCAGTAAACCCAACGGGACTTTTATTTCATTAAGCGAGAACCTTACTCGTGATTATGTCAATAAATTTGAAGAATATTTCAAAGGAATTTCTCCACCAGTGGAACTCAACAGTATTTCAGTTGATGGTCTTCTTCGTAGATTATCCAACATTCTAAATAATGAATCTAAAACCCAAATGGAATTTAACGGGACCATCTTGTCAGAACGTTACTTCATCGATAAAGTGCGGGATAAAGCCGATAGAGATGTTAGTGATTTCGGTAAAATGGCCCGAAAGAACGGACACCATTCGTTGTGGAATGAGTTCCTAACACAACTTCATGATGCCCGGAGTGGGCTTCGTGTGAGTGATATAGATGAATTCACAGAACATGTTACGAATGATGACACATCCATTTTTTACGAATTGAATTATAAATCTTCAAATAAAGCTGAAGAAGACGCCCAAACATTTTTCAGTAAAATGAAAGAAATATTTCCCAGTGATGAAAAGGGGCTCAAAACTCGTGGAGAGCATGCCGGAATATTAACCGAACTTTTGATGAAACGATTTTATTCGGATTCCGATAATGATGAAATCATTGAACAAATTCTTCCGCTTCGGTCAGATGTTTTAGTTATCGATGAAGTACAGGATTTAGGTACCCAAGTGATCAAATTATGCCTCCTCCTCCATCGCGGTGAAATTGGTCAAGTGATCGTCTTAGGTGACGATGAGCAAACCCTAGATTTAGAGCCTTTTGATTGGGATAGTAGGTTTAAGGAGGTAGGTGAGGGAATTTATGTGGCTTGTGATGAGTACATCACATCGGATTACCACGGTAAAGATCATCTTAACCTGAAACGGTGGAAGCAAGAACATGTTGGCAAAGCAGCAGAAGGCAGGCAACAGTTGAAACATGTTGAACGAAACGTACCATCAATCGTTTACTTTATCAAAGAATCATATATGAAATCTGTATTCAATGACCCTCAACTGAGTCGTCAAAAATCTGGTGCAGCAGTCATCAAGCCTGGTCCTGTTTCTCAAGATAGGCTGAGGCTAATCCTCGGTAAGGAGAAAAAAAGTTTTCACGGAGTTTATCATTTTGAAGACGCCCCTCTCTCAATCGATAACTTCGTAGAACTTGCAAAAGCAGTGTACAACTCGGATGTAGTATTATCAATTATTGCGCCATCTGAAAACATACACAGAAAGCTTGCTGAAATACTTAGTGAGAAGGAAATTAAAGTCTCATTGTGGCATCCAAATTCGATCAAGGGTTTGGAGTACGAAAGGGTGCTAGCCATCTCTCCATGGTCTATTGAAACAAGTTTGTTTAATGATTTAAAAGAAGATACTTGGGAAACTGCGGTTGATCGTTATATCCGACAAGGAGAGGACAATAATAGCCCTTGGAGACACAAATTTGAAAAAATCGCAAAACAGCGTCGTCGTCATGCCAATGTAATGATTTCTCGTCCGAAAAATGTTCTTGTCTTACTGGACCTTGATATGAGCACCGGACTTGAAAATTATAACACTGAAGGCTATGAATTAACCAATACACATCCACCGGACATCAAACAATGGCTCAAAAAAATGGAGGGTGATGTCGCATTAGGAGTTCAAAATAGGGTCCCTATTGACAACATGAGCTCATTGATTGACATGGTGAAGTCAGACAAAGAGAATGCTGCTCAAAACTATGTTTCTGTGCTTGCTGATATGATTGCAAGCGAAAAAGATCACCGCAACATCCAGCTTCAAGCAAGCCATATTGTGAACCTGATGAAGCGGAAAGGAGTAGACCAATCAAATGTCCCCTTTTTGTTAATTGGGAGCTTTATGGGGGCGTTGTCAGAAAAGTGGTCCATATTGGAGGTGTTGTTGTTTAATCATGAATTCCGTTCACGTAAGTTACCGAACCTCAAAGGTGACAACTCGAAAAAATGGAAAGAATCATTGCGTCAAATTCAAAATAAATTCCACATTATTGCGAATAATGCCAATTACGATGATTCTAGAGACTCAGTTACGATACCTGTTAACATCTACCATCGTTTTGAAAAGTTACAAGAAGAATTACGTAGTTGCGTTCAAGATATAGAAGATCATGACATTTCTCAGAATGAAACACGATTGATTAGGGGATTTATAGAGCATCAATTCTTTCCGGAAGCGCTTGAGAGTGATGAAGGCAACTGGATAAGAATTGCGAGTATGTTGAATTTGAAAACAGGTTCATTAATTGCAGACAACAATCAACCCGCTTATGTCCTTGGCATGTTCAAAAATAACTTCTATTCGGATTTTTCAGAAACGCAATTCGAGGATGTAGCAAAACGACGATTGAATGAGTCAGAATCGGTCGGTAAACTAAAAACGAGAAGAGAAAAAATTAACAGGTTGATTCCATATGAAGCAGCGATTAGTTCATTGAAACAACAATACGAAGAAATGGAGCGAGATGAACTCTTTGCCCTCGCAAATGAACGTGGCTGGGAGGGTGCAGAAAAAATCCAATCTACCCGACAAAATGCGACTGAGTTCTTGGTGACTCATGACAAGGAAAAAGAACACATGGAGGTGCTCAAGGGCGATTGGTGGGCTAAGGGTGCTAGAATGCTACGAGCAAACACGATCAAGCCTGCAGATGCAAAGAGTGTCTTGAAACGAATGAAAAAACAGTTTAAAGACCCATCCACAAAAGTAACATCGCTTGAGCAACTTGAGTGCATTTACGAGTTAATCATTAAAACGGCAAAATCTTCTCGTCGGCCAGTCGCACTGGAAATGCTTAAAGATCTTCAGAAGCTTGCAAATATTTCACTTGATATTGAAAGAAGTCTAAGTTTGAACGATTCAAGTTTTGGTGAAAAGTGGGACGGAATCATTGCAGCGGATATACTTCGTCATCGGATGGAGTTGAATCATTTATTGTCTTCAGACAACTTCAAGATCCACAATTATTTCGTCCACGATTTACTCCGCAGAAAAGGTAGAGCTCAAAATCAATTACAAATTGAGTTAGATACAATCGGAAATTTGTCCTTTGTCGTCAGTAAATGCAAATCATTTATTGATCCTACTATGTATGACAAACTGTGTTCCTATTCGAAGAATTCCATTCTACAAGCAGTAATAGATGGTGACTTGGATGATTGGAAATATCTCAATGAAAAGTCAATTGAAAGGTTCCTCAAACAGAACAGCGAGGCCTTGAAAAACGATAAAAACATTTCAATTGATGATATTTTGCACGACGACATAATCGGGCTTCTGCCAGGTGAATTCGGAAAGCATATGCTTGAGGAGCAATTTGAAGATGTATCTCCGATAATAGAAAACGACATGAGAGAAGAGTTCGTAAGCATCACTGTATCGCAATCTTTATTGCGAAATTATTTACTGTTCAAAACCGGATCGGAGTATTTAGAAGATTTTAATTTACCCAGTAAAAACAAAAATTTCTTTTCGGCTATAAGTAACAGTTTATTTGGGTTTGAGAAGAAATACAGTGGCAAAGTCAATTTCCAACATGTCAAAGAATTAATTTTCAATAGCGGGGAGTATCCTGAAATTACTGATTCTGATCCAATTTTAGACATTGGGGAAAAGTTCGACAACAGTCATTTCGTAGAATGGATGGGTCGGCTGGCAAAGGAGAATCCATCATTTGATGCCATTGGCTCTCTCCGGCTCAAGGCTATGGAAGATTTGCAAAGATGGTTGAAAGAATCCAAGAAGAAAGGATCGCCACATGAAGAACTTCGTAGTCGCGATTTAGATTGGATGGTTGAAGCAGATGTGTTCAATACCATCAAACCTGATTCAAATGCTCTGTTGGATTATTATGTCCGTGAACATGTGATGGCACATTCAAAATCACCTAGATTTACTAAATTCAAAGAAGAGTTCATAGATGTGATACGAAAGAATGATTCTCTACTTAGGACGCATTATATGCAGAACCATCCAATAAAATATTATCATTATCGCTTCGGAAACAAGGAAGAAAGTATTAGAATTCCACTAGCATCATACATGGCGATTGAAATATTGGCAGAAGAATTGGAAGTAGAAACCCTTGACTTCATCCTTAAAGTCATCAACCAATATTGGTTGAATACCACAACTAAAACCTTCCACATGTCTACACTTGTTAGGGGCGCAACCAGTGATCTTGGTTGCAATGTGAAATATGTAGAAATGATGGATTCTGAAAAACTTATCTGTTCAAGGGCTGTTTCTAGTCTAATCGATATCGTGCGAGATATCAGTGGCGTTCACCAATCTGCTGAGGCTAGGGACAGAATATTTTGGACTCTCTACCGATGCAACACATACAACGAGCAGGACCAGAATGAGCAGAAGAAATTATTCTCCTTGGTCGAGTTCCTTGACCAAAATGTGAACAAAATCTTGTCCTAAGAATTACCTCAAAGGCTGAAGAAAATCAGTTTTACTAAGAACTTAGTTGTTGGAGAAGGTAGTAACACTTGAGTGGGCTACTTTATTGAACGACCGGCACCCAGTAGCATACATGGGCTTTCTTGACCAGGTCGATTTCGGCGTTTTCAAGGAGAAAACAACATGGCAGGCATTTGGAATCGCCCTCGTCATGTTTGCATCCATTTCCTTTGCAGCCTTATCAATGTTTGACAGCATGGATGAGTTGTTCCAATCCGATGCAGAACCGGCACCAATTCCAAATCTTGTCTTTGAATCTCTCAACCGTTCTGATGTTGAAGCTGGTCTGACCAACGAGACCGGTTGGTTCAACCTTGACGATCATCGTGGGAGTATCATCATATTGGATTTGATGGCCCGAGATTGCAGCAACTGTCACGCCGTGCAGGCTCATCTTGAGGAGAACATGAACGAATGGCAATCGATTGCAGCCGAAAACAACACGTCGCTGAAGATTTTTGCATATGGTGCATGGTACAGTGAATCCATTGAGTACATGAATGAGAGCAAGAAAGAGTACACGGTCCCATTGTATCCAACAGGCTTTGGTTCAACTGAGGCAGCCATTCTTGAAGACGGGTCAACAACTGACCCTGTTCGTCTTTTTACAACGAAAGGTGCAGGACAAATACCAGTTGTCATGATTTTGGACAAAGAAGGGTACATCATTGAGCAACAACCAACGGGAACGCCTGCCGACGGTTGGGCTTCCTTTGAAGGGACCCTCATGACAGCACTTTCTGAAGATACGACCGAGACATTTGATTCAAGAATTGGATGGGAAGAACCCAGCACTTCGATTGCTGCAGTGTTCGCCCTCGGTATGGTCTTGTCCATTCTCGTTTATTTTTCGCCCTGTGCCTTCCCTGTGCTCCCCGGATTTATCTCGTACTATCTTTCACTTGGTGCTAGGGAAGATGAATTAATTGAACAAGGGAAGTTGAAAACAGGCATGCCAAGTTCGTTCAACATTGGCCTTCTTTCAGGACTTGGAATGTGGACCTTCTTCGGCTTCATAGGAATTCTAGCCCTAATCATGGGTGAGTTTTTCGCTTCCTCCGGTATTATCCATACCATCGCAATATTCGTGGCCATTCTTCTCATTGTGCTCGGTTCAATGATGCTACTTGGGGTCACGTCACACGTAATGGGATTCGTTCAGAACTGGGTCGATAAATACAGTACAACAGAGATGGATGAAACCTTCACTCCCCGCCGTAATATGTATCTCTATGGCATTGGATATGCTGCTGCATCAATTGATTGTACGGCAGCCGCCGTTCTCCCCTTCGTCATCTTTTTGGGAACACTCGGTACCACCGCAATCGCATTTGGTGTGGCAGGATTGATGGCTGGCTTACTGATTTTGATGGTGATTGTAACCATGCTGGTTGGCATGGGTCGCCAAGTCATGATCAATTTCTTGCGAAGAGCTACGGGCATGATCAAAATGGTCGGCTCTTGGATGATGATTATGGCCGGAGTTGGACTCACCGTTTATCTCACAAATCCTCAAGCAGTGGGCGCTTTACTTGGTTGAGTTGTTGAACACAAAAGTACCAGCCACCGAGAGCAAGTACCGTTCCAGTTATTGCATCAAAGATGTAATGTTGCTTGATTCCCATGGTCGATAGGGCCAGAAGGCTCCAACATATTCCAATACTAATAGAACTAAATTTGGTCCACTTTCCGTCACCCATCATCCATCTACGCATGACAAGGATGATGAGTAGGCTCTGGAATACATGGAGAGAAGGCCATGAATTGAACGGTGGGTCGGCATCATAAAGGGATTTGAGGAGTGGGTCAAAGAGACCGTCATCAAGGGTGACTTGATCTCGTAGATTCACTTTCACTGGGGTGACAATGAACACAACACAAGCCAGCAATGTTGAGAGTGTGAGGTAGATATGGAACAAAAATCCCTCTATTCTACGTTGCCCCTCTCCAGAACCGTACCAGGCAACGATTGGGAAGTAAAGGTAGAACGAAAAGTAGAACACGATTGTCCAAGGCATGTATGGAATCATATCATCAATGAAATTTTCAGGATTGAAGAGAGAGACACCCCTCCAGGCCGCAATCTGATTCGTGAGAATGTAAGGTACAGCTGCTGTTATGAGGTAAATGGAGAGTAAAAACAATGCAGTTCGGGGCCGTGACCATGAGAGATAGTTTGGAAACCATTTTTCGAGGATCCCCCGTGATACTGTACCGATATCTTTTGTCACGGCTTCACCCTTGTTGTCCTGTTCCACAGTGGGGGCAAACATTCCACTCGGGTTGTACGATTTGCTGGCATGCTGGGCATGGGTGGGGAACTGCAGGGGCGGCTTGTCCACCCTGCTGTCGAAGAAATTCTTGCATGACTTCAGGCGTTAGTGCGCCGTTTTCGGCAGCAAGGCGCATCATGGATTCTTGGAGGTCATTGGAAGTTTTCATTCGTTCCTTTTTCCGTTCTTGGACCTCATTGAACAAGGACATGGCGACAGCAGTCTTATTTTCCATTTTCTTTGCATCAAGGTCGGCTCGGGCTTGGTCTCGTTTCAATTCTGCTTCCCAGACGGCTTCCTGTTTGCGCAATTCATGGAGTTCTTGTTCAACTTCAATCATAACTTGACCTTTTGCCTTTCCTCGTTGAATGTTCATTTCACATTCAATACGTCGTAGAGTGACTGATTCACGGTGAGCAAGTCGTTGAACCTCGGCTTCGGCCTGGGCCCCTTCGGTATCTGTGGCTGCTCTTAGGCTATGCTGGAGTGCAGAAAGACGCTCAAGGTCAGTTTGATGGGTAATCAGCATGGCTCCTAGCATGGTCAATCCCATGGTCTGGAGAAGTGGACGAAGTTCCTTGTCGCTGCGCATTTGGAACCTCTCTTGAAGTTCGAACCCTCTCAGTTGTTGAAGTGATTCAATCGCTGAAAGACTTGGAGCAATTACACGGTGCGAGGCTTCTTGGCCGATGATAAGAGATAGATTGGCACGGTCAAGTACAGGTGGCCTATTGGCAAAGAGATTGAGCAGTTTAGGGAGGTCACCCTTGCGAATTTGTAGCCTAAATTGGGCTACGCCTTTCGCAGTTTGTCCGTCCCCTAATGGGTGAATGAACGGGACGCTGATGTCCATTGGCCCCGTCATCGCAAAGAGCATTCGGCGGTCTTTGGCCTTCCGTCCTAGAAAATCTCCCATAAACCGAGCGAACCCTCCGCCGACGTTGCGAACGACTTCCTCGCTTAGAACATCTCCAATCTTACCGTTTTCAATGAATGCACAGGCTTCGTTAGGATTGAGCGTCACATCACTTGTTTTCCAAGTCTTAATCGTCTCTGTTTTCACTAAACGTGCTATTGTTTCTGGGCTGTCTCTCCATCTAAATGCCGTCATCGTATCCCCTCTAACTGTTGAGTCCATTCAAGAGTGTCGAACGTTCGCTGTAGAATCCTCTGCAGCTTGAAATCATTTGGTGGCACCGTTGAATGGTCGATGTCAGTTCATCGCTTCCTTGTTGTTGTGCCCGTTCAGAATCGTTTGAAAGATTCACCGCGTTTGTAACCATTTCAATCATCTCATGGTCGTGAACAATTAACGCTTTCAAATCCTTATTTGAGATGGTTCGTTGGCCAGAAAAGAATGCATGTTGCGTTCCAGATGAAGACTTGTCAACATCTTCGATGAGTGCATCGATCTCTTGCATGCACGACCGAGCATTGCGAACAATGTTCAGGTTATCCTCATCAACCGAACGGTCGTGAATGTTTTGCATGTGCTGACGCACACGAATCGTGGTGCGGACGATTTCATCTCGGATTTGTTTATCGGTTTCAACCCTTTTTCCTTTTTTGTACCCGCCGTATCCATTGAGAATGATTTGTACAGCGCGAGTGTACTTGATGATATCAGCCGGTGTTCCTATCATCATTCCTCACTATCCACTGCTTGTTCATCCTCCTTCATAGGAGTTGGTATGGTTTGAGATGATGAAAGAAGTTCCTTCCAAGAAATTACCCGGTCAGCCATAATCACTGCCTCTTCTTCATCATGGGTTACATGAATCGTGGTAATACTGCGCGACTTCAACCGCTTTCGTGTATCTCTAGCCAGACGGTGACGTTGTTCCAAGCCAAGAGATGCGAAGGGCTCATCGAGTAACATAACATTGGGTGACTGTAATAATGCCCGTGCAAAAGCAACACGCTGTCCTTCACCCCCCGATAGTGTTGTGATGTTTTTTCCTTCAG
>Ga0206677_10003836_pt1 | contig 12511 bp, 8 predicted proteins | sample M130m12015metaG_FD_155475 | JGI IMG/M metagenome (GOLD analysis project Ga0206677, IMG submission 155475) | Ammonia-oxidizing marine archaeal communities from Monterey Bay, California, United States - M1 30m 12015 | ecosystem: Environmental > Aquatic > Marine > Intertidal zone | place: USA... | reverse complement strand
GCTCGCCGTCACACACCTCATCCATGATCTTTTGCAAAAGCCCACTTTGGTCGCGCTCTAATAACGGGTCCCACTTGCGACCCCAGACGACTTTAATCACCTGCCAACCTGCTCCGCGGAACACACCCTCCAGCTCTTGGATGATTTTACCGTTGCCCCGAACCGGACCATCTAAGCGCTGCAAATTACAGTTCACTACAAAATGTAAATTCCCCAGCCGCTCACGCCCGGCCAAGGCAATCGCACCCAATGACTCCGGTTCGTCACATTCACCGTCACCCATGAAACACCAGATTTTCCGATCGCGATGATCCACCAGACCCCGCTTGCTCTGGTACTTCATCACGTGAGCTTGGTAGATCGCCTGTAGGGGACCTAACCCCATCGATACAGTAGGAAACTGCCAGTAATCGGGCATCAGCCAGGGGTGTGGGTAAGACGACAAGCCACTCCCCCCGACCTCACGGCGAAAATTCTCTAACTGCGCTTCGCTGAGGACGCCCTCTAAATACGAACGGGCATACATACCCGGTGCACTGTGACCTTGGTAGTACACCAGATCGCCGGGGTGCCCATTCGCCGTGCCTCGGAAAAAATGATTCACCCCCACGTCATACAACGTCGCGCTAGACGAAAAACTCGAGATATGCCCGCCCAGTCCATCCTCGTTATCGTTGGCACGCATGACCATGGCGAGCGCATTCCATCGGACCAAGGAGCGGATACGACGCTCCATAAACAGATCCCCCGGCAAAGGGCGCTCGTCTTCGGGAGAAATCGTATTGCGAAAGGGCGTGGTGATGGCGCTGGGCAAAGGCACCCGCGCTGACTCAGCGTGTTCGGACAACTGTTTAATCAGCTCTCCGGTCGCCTGCGGACCGTTATGGCGCAGGACCGCGTCCAGCGATTCGGTCCACTCCTCGAGCTCAAATGCGTCCAACTGCGACATGACTGCTCCCACCTCATCACGATGATCATCTTAAAGCAGGCGCCGAGCTCCATTAAGTTCTATAAGCCCTATAAGTTCTATTAAAGAACTATTCAATACGCCTCTCGCAAAGATCAGCGTATCAATATTAGTCCAATAGCGATATAAAGTTCTATTATGGAATGTTATTTTCATCACCGGGCCAATCAGCCCACTTCAGTCACCCAATAACAATCCCAGTGGCACAAGCTGCAGCCCCTGCAAAAGCGGGATGCGTCTCCCAATGTGGGAGGGAACGCACATAACAGTGATCGAGGCGCGGTTGTCTTAACGCCGGCAGGCAGTCAGGGTAAGTATTATCGGAACCGCAGGTTCTGGCGTCCGAGATCTTCGAGAGACTGTGCGCCCATGAGCTTCATATCTCGTACCAGCTCACTGTGCATGTTAGTGAGCGCTCGCTCCACGCCTTGTCGACCCGCCCCCGCCAGGGCGTAAAGATACCATCGCCCCCCCGAACAGGCTTTAGCGCCCAGGGAAAGCGCCTTCAATACGTGAGTGCCTCGTTGAATACCGCCGTCGCAAATGACATCAATATCGCTTCCCACGGCGTCGATGATCTCGGCCAGCTGATCAAAAGGGGCTCTGCTGCCATCAAGCTGCCGACCCCCGTGATTAGATACCATAATGGCATCCGCTCCGATCGAAACCGCTTTACGAGCATCCTCCACCGACATAATGCCCTTTAGGCAGAACGCTTTGCCCCAGCGCTCGCGCACCGCAGCCGCGGCGTCCCAATCCATGGACTGGTCTAACATCGTTGAAAAATAATCAGACACCGAAATGCTGACATTCGACCCCTCGGCGATGTGGTTTTGCAGATTCGATAAGGCAAAAGGCTCTCTGAGTAGATAGTTCAGTGTCCAACTGGGGTGCGTTGCAAAGCTTAATAAGCTCGCTGGCGTCAGCCGAGGTGGAGAGGTAAAACCGGTCCATAGATCCCGCTCACGATTTCCCCCAACAATCGTGTCAACGGTGAGGGCAAGCGCGTCAAAGTTGGCCTCCTTACAGCGATCAATCATGTCCCAAGTCAGTGCCTTGTCTTTGTGGTAGTACAGCTGAAACACTTTTGGCGACTTGATGGTCTCCCCGATCTCCTCTATGCCCACCGTCGCTAATGAAGAGATACCAAATAGGGTGTTAAAGGCCTCCGCTGCACGACCGACCGCTCGCTCGCCGTCATGATGGAACAGCCTTTGTAATGCCGTGGGTGAGAGAAAAAGCGGCATATCAATCGGGATACCCATGACCGTGGTCGACAAATCAACGGTATCGACGCCAGTCAGCACGTTGGGCACTAAGTCGCAGCTTTCATAGGCAGTCGTATTACGCCGGTAGGTCACCTCATCGTCGGCGGCGCCGTCGATGTAGTGAAAGATAGGGCCCGGCAGACGCGCCTTGGCGAGCTTGCGAAACTGGTGGGTGTTGTAACAATCAGCGAGCTTGATACCCATTGGTTTCCTCTCGAGCTTAGTCTAATGGCTGTAACGGCATACTCTCGTGGAAAGCCTCGATGCTGTCTATCACCGTCGCCCCCTCAATCACCGCAAAAGGTGAATCGCTCCAACGCTCGCCGCGCAGCTGGATCAGAATACGGCTTGGCTTGGGCGCTAGCACCGTCTCCCGGTAATAAGCGCGCACATCGTCTATCGTCACGGCGTCCACCGCTGCAATCATCTGCTGGCGACTACCAAACTCGTATCGCTCCCGATTCCAGTCTGATAAAAAGGGCCCCGCCTCATCAGCGAGGTTCGTCGGTGGCTCCGTTAATGCGGTCAACACACCCGACTTCAAATTGGCAAACTGATCAGCGCTCAGTGCTTCAAGCGTCTCGCCATACTCTTGTGCAAAGGCTTCAAACCGCGCCAACATCTCGACCGGACCTTTGACCGGCGTCTGAATGTAAAACCCGATCATCGGGTGGTCTTGCAAGGTCGTCGTAATCCCTCCCGCGGCGTAACCTAACTGCTCTTCAGTGCGCAGCGTATCGAACACGCGATTGCGCAGATGACGCGCCAAAACGCGACCTGCCGCCTCGCGTGCGACACTCGCCTCGGGTGCCGCGTACAACAGCATCATACCCAGATCGTCTACCGGCAAGTCGGTATTGTAAGCAACCGTTTTGGCTGACTCCGGCGCGTAGAATCGCTTGCGAACGTAATCTGAGGCACTCTCAGATCTAGCTGGCAGACCCTCGCGAATGCGCTGCGCCATCGTCTCCGCAAACGCGTTGTCATAGTTGCCGAATAAATACACCCTAACTAATGCATCCTCTAATAACTCATCTACGAATGCGGCAAATTTTGACGGCGTAATTTGGCGCGCTGCCTCACGCAACGACGCCTCGTCATAAAAACCGGTCTGCGTCAGACCTGACAAGGTCCGGCCTAATTGGCTGACCGGCATCTCGCGCTTGCGATTTTGCAGCCCCCGCAAGAAACGATCTAGCGCCTGAGTCAAGGCTTGCTCATCAGGGCTCACCCGCAGGGCAGCCAACGCGGCAGCAAGCAGCTCCGGTTGCTTATCGGTAAAGCCAGAAACCGAAATACGAAGCCCCTCGTCTAACTGCAAGCTAAGCCCCATCCCAGCGATACCCGCCTCGGTAATCAACGCGGTTTCATTCAGGTTGTACAAGTCTGCCCACAGCACCATCATCACCGCCGCATCGACTCGCTGCTGCCGCACGGGAGAATTCAGATATAGCTGCGTGTAGCCTCTTGGTAATTGCGCGAAAGCCTCGCTGCCTTGCAACCAGACACTCAAGCCAGGCTCATCAATCACCCGTTGCGGCTCGCTCAGGGTGGATACAATCGCGAACTGCTCGGGCAACAGACTGTTCTGAGCGGGAAGCGCCAACTCATAAGGCGCGACGCGTTCTAGCAGTGTTTCCGGCGCCGGCGTCTCGAGCGGCTCGACAGCATACTGACCCTCGTAAAAAGTGAGGGTTTCAGACACCTCTTGCGCCTGGTCGATGGCCCAAACCTGCAACCGCTCTGGCACTAACTGCGCCAGCACGGCCTCGACCGCAGCCTCGTCAAAACCAACGAAACGATACGGTGCCTCGATGGCCTGTCGCGATGGGTAAGTTTGCATCGCCCGCGTGAGCTGATGTGAATAGGAGAAATCGTCCATTTTTTCAAGAAATCGAAACCGGTTGGACAGCGAAGTACCGAACTCCTCGGCATAACGATCATCAATGCCCTCGGCGCGCAGCATTGCTAAATACCCGAGCAACATCGTAGTAATGTCGTCACGATGAGCCAGTCCTTCAGGGGTCAGCTGCACTGAAAAAGTAAACAACCCATAGTTACCGTATCGCGACGGGTCTGCGCTGACCATCAGTGCGCTCGCCCATCCCAATTCGCGCAATCGGACCGCGGGCGTATCAGGCATTTCGGAACCCAGCACGTAGGAGAGGTATTCGCTCGGCTTGGTGTCGTAAAGATGGGTATTGTTGTCGATAATAAAATCGAGCCGCAGCTCCCGCGTATCGTCCTGAGGGCGATAGCGAACCTGCTTAGCGCCCACTTCCTCGAAATCAATTGGCGCGGTAATGTCTGGCTGAGCCACCCCTTTATTCGGGATGTCGGCAAAATAGGCCTCCGCTAGGGCGGCCATCTCGTCTAAGGGACGTTCGCTGATGAGCGATGCCTTCATCAGGTTGGCACTGTAGTAGCGCTGAAAGAACGCAACCGTTGCGGCGTGAAGCCCCCCTTCTGACTTATCGGCGAGTGACTCTAGGTTGCCAATTTGAAAGCGGTTAGCGGGGTGCGCGCCCAGCAATTTTCGCGCCAGTCGATACTCGATGCGGAAGTCCTGCTCTCGGCGCATGGACCACTCTGCGTTGACCGCATTTTTTTCCTTGTCGATATACGTCGGGTCGAGCAGCGGATCAGTGAAGAAGCTAGAGAATCGATCTAGACCCTCCGGAAAGGCATCGTTCTCTACCGTCATCATGTAATTGGTAATATCGAGCCCGGTATAGGCATTAGACATGCCACCGTGCTCTGCAGTGAACGCCATAAAGCCATCAGGGTCTGGGTATTGGGCTGAACCCATGAAGAGCATGTGCTCGAGATAGTGCGCCATCCCCGGATAATCGTCGGGGTCCGCCGCCGCGCCCAAGCCAACGCTCAACGCCGCTGCTGATTTCTCGACCGTCGGGTCAGACACCAACATGACTTCTAAACCATTAGCCAGCTCGACCAAAGCGTAGGCGCGATCATCATTAGGGCTAATCACCACTCCGGTCTCTCGCTCGTCGGCGTCCGGGGTGGATTCGCCACAACTCCCCAATGACGCCATCAAGATCAGCACCACGCCGACCCAAAAGCCGCTCGACAGTGCCGAATGAACAAAAGATGGCGCCTTGGAGCGCAATACGATATCGGAGTAACCACGCATGAGATTTAAACTCTTATGTCAGTGAGTGAAAAAGCGAACAGTGTCAGATTGCCTACAGCAGCCGCGCCGTCAGGTACCAGGCGTCACATCCCGGGCTGGCCAGGCAGAGATAATGGCATTCACCAAGGTCGCTAACGGTATGGCAAAGAAGACACCCCATACCCCCCACAAGCCGCCAAAAAACAGTACCGCAATGACGATCGCTACGGGATGTAAGTCAACTGCCTCGGAAAACAATAGCGGCACCAGCACATTGCCATCTAGGATTTGAATCACCGCATAAGCGCCGAAGACCCAGTAAAAATCCGGCGTCACACCGAATTGAAAATAAGCCACGACGAGAACCGGAATTGTCACCAAGGTTGCTCCGATGTAGGGCACGATTACCGACAGCCCCACCAGCAATCCCAACAGTGCCGCATAATTTAGCGAAAAGATCGCGAAAACGACGTAAGTGGCAGCACCCACGATCACGACCTCAATGCCCTTTCCGCGGGCATAGTTCGCAAACTGCTGATTCAGCTCGCGCCATATGCTGTCCAATAACGGCCGCTTTTTAGGCAAAAACCCTGCAAACCAATTAATTAACTGCTCTCGGTCTTTGAGAAAGAAAAATACCATCAGGGGGATCAAGATCACGTAGACAATCGTCGCCAATACACTGGGAATTGAACTCAGCCCCTTGGTCACCAATAGCTGGCCAATCGACGCCATCTCTGTCTGAATCACAGCCGTCAGCTCATTCACCTGCTGCTGCGTGAACAAGACGGGATACTCCTCGGGCAGGGTCACCAACGCCCGCCTTCCGACCTCGATCATAGCCGGCGCCTCGCGCACCAGCGCCATTAATTGTCGCCACACCAATGGCGCCAAACCGAGCAAAAAAGCAAAGAATCCACTGAGAAAGAGCAGTGTTGAAACGCCCACGCTGACTTCTGCCGGCAAACCCCGGTGACGCAAAAAATTGGCCACGCCCTGCATCAAGTAAGCGAGCACAACGGCCACAAAGACGGGCGCCAGAATGTCGCCAAAAATCAGCAGTACAGTCAAAGCAGCGGATAACAGCACCAAGAGGATAACGGCCTCCTCCTCGCTGAAATAACGCTGGTACCATCGCGTGAGTACTTCTTTCACTTGAATCAAACTCCTCGAGTTACGCTTTGATAATCATCAATCTCAGCACGTCGTCCGGCAGTCGCTCGCAGCTCACCTGGTGTCCTGCTAAGCGCGCAAAACTTTCAAAGTCTCTCTCCGAGCCCGCATCAGTGCTTAACACTTCAAGGGCACCCCCGACCGGGATATCACGCAGGGCTCGCTTAGCCAGTAATAACGGCATCGGACAGCGTTCACCTCGGGCATCGACCGAATCAAGCGGCAAAGAGGGGTCAGACATAGCGTGTGGCCAGATCGTTTGGGGTACGAGTATATCGTTTATTCACAGATGCAGTTTGAGAAGCCCGCATTTTCACACTCATAGTCACCTCCCGACACACCCGCAAGTGAGCTAGAGTATCGCCATGACTCGGCCACCCCTCATCATCGCCCAAGTAACCCTGCTGCTGAGTGTGATTACCCTCAGCCTGCTGACACGCGTGAACGCAAGCACTGAAGATCTCAAAATCCCCAATTTGGGTGAATCGAGCACCAGCTTGTTTTCCGCCGACTATGAGTACGAGATCGGGCGGATGTGGCTCCGCAGCTTTCGAGGACAAGCTCCGTTGGTCAACGACCCCCTATTACACAGCTACCTCGAAAATCTGACCTTTGAATTAGCACAACACAGTGACCTGCAAGATCGGCGTATCGAACTGGTCATTGTTGATAATCCGTCGATCAACGCGTTCGCGGTGCCCGGTGGGGTGATGGGTGTTCACAACGGGCTCTTCTTATACGCAGAGACGGAAGATGAGTTTGCGACGGTGATGGCCCATGAAATTGCGCACCTGAGCCAACGGCATTTTTCTCGCCGGATGGAGCTGGCCGCACAACAAGGGCCTATGCAACTCGCAGGACTATTGGCCGGTATCTTATTGGCTGCGACCGTCGGTACCGACGCCGGGCTTGCGGCGATGACAACGGCTCAAGGGCTCGCTCAAGACGAGCAGTTACGCTACAGCCGATCGAACGAAGCCGAGGCTGATCGAGTCGGTCTCAGAACCCTGTATGAGGCGGGCATGGACCCTTATGCCGCCCCGCAAATGTTTGAGCGGATGCTCGCCGCCACCCGTTACAGCTCGACCAATCGGGTACCCGAATTTATGCGGACTCATCCACTATCAGAGAGGCGAATCGCCGATACCCGAACGCGCGCCATGCAATACCCCAAACGCATCCGCCCTGTCAGCCTCGACTTTCAGCTCATGCGAGCGCGGGTTGAGGTGCACTCTGCTCAAACTCCGGAAGAGGCGGTGGCAAGCTTTCGCGCGGCGCTTCAGGGTCAAACACGTTCAACCGAAGCCACCACCTATGGATTGGTCCTCGCGTTGACGGCAGCAGGCCGACCCAATGAAGCAGCGCTATCACTCGATAGTATCTGGTCGGAGAACACGGATCGTATCGAGTATGTGATCGCGGATGCAGAAATTGACTTGGCGCGGGGCAATCCACAACGCGCTGTCGCCACGCTCGAGCAGCGCCTTGAGTTATCACCCGGCAACCATCCCCTCACCATGGCTTACGCCGACGCTTTGCACCAAGCAGGGTCGCCCCACCTCGCTGAGGCGGCATTAGTTGAGCAATCCCGACGCGTCAGTAATGACCCTGGGCTTTGGTATCTGTTGGCAGAAGTACAAGGCTTAGCCGGCAATATTATTGGCTTGCATCGCTCTAGAGCTGAATATTTTATTATGATCAACGCTCTGGACGCCGCCGAAAAACAATTGGGCTACGCACAGGCACTGACGGACCGCGATTTCACCACCTCATCGCTGATCAACGAGCGCCTGCGGGATATTCAGTCCATGCGAGCAGAAATGGATCGAGGCTAGTCACCACCTCGTGCCAAGCGACGTTATGGCTTGAGCGTCTCCGCAAAAGCGAGCATTCGTTCGAGAGGCCGCATCGCCGCCGTAGCGATATCAGCGGGCACATGAATCTCATTGTCATCCCGATCAAAGACTGACGCCATCGACTCCAGATCATTCATGGCCATCCAGGGGCAGTTAGCGCAACTGCGACAAGTAGCGCCCTTTCCCGCTGTAGGCGCGATAAGGAAATGCTTATCGGGTGCCGCCTGCTGTAATTTATAAAAAATGCCCTGGTCTGTGGCCACAATGAACGTGCTATGCGGTAACGACTGAGCGGCGCGGATAATCTGTGTGGTGGAACCCACATGGTCCGCTAACGCAATGACATTGGCCGGTGACTCTGGGTGCACCAAAACCGCCGCGTCAGGATGCACTTGCTTGAGGTCAAGAATACCTCGCGCTTTAAACTCCTCGTGCACGATACACGCGCCATCCCAAAGCAAGACGTCAGCGCCAGACTCTCGCTGCACGTAATCGCCCAAGTGTCTGTCTGGCGCCCAAATAATAGGCTTATCTTGAGCGGCCAGATGCTCTGCAACATCCAAGGCAATGCTCGACGTGACCACCCAGTCAGCGCGCGCTTTTACCGCCGCCGAAGTGTTGGCATACACCACCACCTCCCGCTCCGGATGGGCATCACAAAAACGCGAAAACGCATCGATTGGGCAACCTTCATCGAGGGAACAAGTGGCTTCAAGAGTGGGCATGAGTACCCGTTTGCTGGGCGTCAAAATTTTGGCGGTTTCTCCCATAAATCGAACACCCGCCACGATCAATGTTTCCGCAGGGTGATCGCGGCCAAAACGCGCCATCTCCAGTGAATCTGACACACAGCCCCCCGTGGCCTCGGCGAGCGCTTGAATTTCAGGGGCAGTGTAATAATGCGCCACGATCACCGCGTTATGCGCTTTCAGGTGGCCCCGAATCGTGGACTCGAGTGCGGCCCGACGCGCTTCTGATAGCGCGCCAGTTTGCCTGCGATCCAAATGGGACTGCACTTGCGTGCGAATCTCAGCGAGTTTTTCTTGGGCTATTGACATGGGAAACGACGTGTTAATACCTTTGAGAACACTAGCATATTCTTGGCGCAACGGCCCCAATCAACGACCGTGGAATAACGGCGCCCGCTTTTCTCGCTGAGCGCGAATCCCCTCTTGTAAATCCTCCGAGTCAGCACAGTGCTTGGCACACGCCTCGGCATCAGTCCGCACGTACGTGCCGACTTCGATCTGTCGAATTAAATCGAGCATTGTGCTGACGGATAGCGGCGCCAGCTTCAACAACGTTTCGGCATAAGCCTGAGCCGCTGCTCGCACCTCGTCGGCACTGTGAACCGAATCCAATAATTGGTTCGCTAGTAGTTGTTCCGATGAAAACGTTTCCGCCGCCACCAATAACCGTTTACACAAATTAGGGCCGAGTCGCCGTGTGAGTCGCTCAATACCCTCTACCGGATAACACAGCCCAATCGCCGCGGCAGGAATGCGCAGGAGCATGCCGGTGCGTCCAATCCGAAAATCACAACTCAGTGCCAATTCAGCCCCACCGCCGAATACATTACCCGTGAGGACTGCAATCGTAGGAATCGGCAGTGCGGCGATTCGATTGGTCACGGACTGAAAGCGATCGCCACTGATCACCCCTTCAAGAATTTGCGATAAATCCGCGCCTGCACAAAAAATACGGTCATCAGAGGACGTAATCAGCAGCACTCGTGTCGCCGGCTCCAGCGCATCCAGCGCAGCGTCAATCGCTGCCAGTTCGGTCGCGCCGAGCGCATTGCGCCGTGCAGGATTATCAAAAGAGAGCGTCGCAATACCCTGCTCTTGCACAAACGAAATCGTATCGGACACGGTCACTTCCCTTTTACGTTTACCAGAGGATAGAGTGTGGCACAGCCGCCCTAACAGGCCCAATAGCAGCGCTTTGGGTCGCCCACTGTGGCAAAGTCGCATAGACAGGGCCGCTAAAAATACTTAAAGTTCAAATTATCGAATATTGAGAATGCACTGAGCCGTTTTGGCATTCAGTCTCAAAGGATTTTCTTGGACCACACGGCAATTACGAATCACTCCCCGTTCAGTCGCGGGCTCCAACGAGAGACAAAGCGGGCCGCTGTTTTATCCTGCGCAGCCAAGCTCCTCAACACCAAAGGCGCCCGATCCACCACCCTGACTGATATTGCGAGTCGACTGGGCCTGACCAAAACCAGCCTGTATTACTACGTGTCCAACAAAGAAGACCTCATCTACCAATGCTATCAGGCCAACATGCAACAGGCCCATGATCAGCTCGATTTGGCAGCGCAACAACACACAGCGCCACTCGCCTGCCTACTCGCATTTTTAGAAAGCCAAATTGCTACCACCCTCCGATCTCTTGACGGTGAGGGCGATTTTTATGCCGCACCACTCGAGTTTGCGTCACTCAAAGCCGAGCATCGCACTGTATTAGAAGCAGCGTATCGTCGACTCTTGGGACGGCTCATCGACTTATTAAAGCGCGGGATTGAGTCGGGTGACATCAGACCTTGCGACCCGATCGTGACGATTCGCGCCATGATTGGGGCCATGGACTGGTCGTTTTATTGGCTCTACGAAATGCCTCGTGACGAGGCCGAACAAGTGATTGATGTGGTCCGCGACCTGCTCACGCATGGACTGTTAAACCCCAGCAGCGATTATCGCCCTGGCCAACAAGCCGACCTGGCGATTTTTTCAGAACAAGAGCCTGCCTTTGACCGGGATACGCAAAACCGCTTAAAGCAGGAAGCATTTTTGAAGGCCGGCACCCGCTGTTTTAATCAAAAAGGATTCAGCGGCACCTCATTAGATGAAATCGTCGAGCAGCTCAACGTCTCCAAGGGGGCGTTTTATTATCACTTTGCGAATAAAGAAGCCCTGCTCACACAGTGTTATGACTACACGCTAGATCAATTAGAACGAGTTATCTCCCACGTCGAGCACATCGATGCGTCACCTGCCGCCCGCCTCGATGTCTCGATGCGGCTTATTTTTAGCTTACAAAACTCCGAGCAGGGACCGCTGATCCACTTTAACTCGATTACGGCATTACCTCCCGATGTGCGGCGGCGGTTGCTCGATCGACTGAACGCCGTTCACACAACACTGGAAACCTTCATCACCGCGGCAACGGCGGCCTCCCAATTTCGAGCGCTGCCAGCAGGTATCGTCATTCAATTGCTCACCGGCACCCTCAATGCTGCGATCGACCTCAACGAATGGCAAGCCATCGATTCCATTGACCAAAGCGCCGTTGATTACTGCGCGCTTTTTTTCCATGGGCTGGCGCCCACTGCCGCCCCATAAGGACCTTTTTGTGAACAGTTTTACCGACGTACTCGCACACATTACTCCGCGGCAAACCGATGAGTATGCGTTTGTGGGCGACAGTCTGCTCCCTCAGCAACGTATTTTTGGGGGGCAAGTTGTGGCTCAGTGCCTGATGGCCGCCAACCAAACGGTGCCGGCGTCTCTGGAGGCGCATAGCTTGCACGCTTACTTTTTGCGCGCAGGTGACCCTCACGAACCCATTCAGTTTGAAGTTGACCCCATTCGCAATGGCCGCTCCTTCGCGACGCGACGCGTTGTCGCCCGCCAACACAATCAGGCGATCTTCAATACGTCGATCAGTTACCACATTGAAGAAGAAGGCGTGTCTCACTGCTTCGACATGCCTCAGCTGGCAGCGCCGCGGCCAGAGGCAGACGATCTGTCAGGCTTTAGAGGTGCGACAACGCGGCCGGGCGACCCTAACTTGATCGATTTGTATCAAATCCAGCGACAACGGATCACCGAATATCGCGCAGAAGCGCAAGCCCCCGCGGGGCAGTCTTGGTTGCGCGCCGTTGGGCCCCTCCCCGAGGATAAAGGGGTGCATCAAGCCGCACTCGCCATGATTTCTGATATCTCGCTGCTCAGCACTGTCTTTTACCCCCACCCGCATCAAAATCCGATGAAACATTTTATGGCCGCGAGTCTTGATCACGCCATCTGGTTTCATCACCACGGAAAAATGGATGAGTGGGTGCTCTATGACTGTGACACACCGCGAGCAGGTGGCAGCCGTGGCTATA
>Ga0206677_10003834_pt1 | contig 12518 bp, 11 predicted proteins | sample M130m12015metaG_FD_155475 | JGI IMG/M metagenome (GOLD analysis project Ga0206677, IMG submission 155475) | Ammonia-oxidizing marine archaeal communities from Monterey Bay, California, United States - M1 30m 12015 | ecosystem: Environmental > Aquatic > Marine > Intertidal zone | place: USA... | reverse complement strand
GGTTGACCCATAGGTGATTCAGGTTTCATAGTCCATACTTTATTGATAGCTACTAACGTATTAGTATAAGGAGAGTTCTCTTTTCTAGATAATAAGATCTTTTGATTAAGGTTATTACCAAACTGAGTAGACATAGCTCCTGCATTCCATTCATTATTATTCTTATTAGAACGTATTGAAAGATCACAAGGAACAGAACCTATACTATCCCAAAAGAAACACATATCATAAGGTAGGTTACCTTTTGCTTGTTCATCCATAAGGTCAGCCATATGTACTGCTACTTCTTCTATAGAATTTAAAGTACCTCTATCTGCATAAAGAAAATGACCTTCGTAGTCTATAACATTACCTTTATCATCTAAAACTTCATCAAACTGTAAACCCATTTCCTTAGCATGCTCCCAAGACCATTTCATCTCTGTAATGATCAGTACTGGTAGTATACCTAATTTTTGAGCATTTACTGCTGCTTCAAGTAAAGCAGTTGTTTTACCGGTATCACTATGACCTCTTAAAAGAGTAATATGTCCTGTTGGAATACCTGGTAATGAAGTGATGTCTTGGAATGCCTTAGATAAAGGTATCCATCCTTGTTCTTTGAACTTTACAGAAGAGTTTGAATATCCTTTCTTCTTTTTAAAGTTGCCTAAGTTAAACGACTTGCGTACAGCAGCGGTCGCTTTCTTTATAGTTTCTTCTTTTGCCATATCTATGATTCGAATAAGTCGTCAAATTTACTAACTGTGTCTTTGTTGCCAGCCGTAGCTGTTTCCAAAGTAAAGTCTGTCTTTTGTTGACCTAAGCTTTCTGGCAGTGATGTATCTGTATTACTATCTTCTGAAGTACCTAATGTAGCTTTCTTAAGTTGTTTCTTAATAAACTCATAATCGTAAGCTTTATATACTTCTAACGGTTTTGGTTGCTCTTTTAACCAAGTCTCTACAGATGTATTATCATCAGATAATGGAGTCTGTTTTGGTTTAATTCTTATCTCTGTTTTAGGATAAGGGCTTTGAGAGTTTTTAGGAGTCATTTCAACTACCATATCCCATCCGTTGATTGGATCTGTATAGTCACCTATATCTTCATCTTTAGCTAGTTTAAGTAAAGAGTCATAGATAGTGATACCGAAGTTCCATAATCTAACTCCTTTATCTTCTTCTCCTCTAACTACTACTGGTGCTAATATTCTTGTTTTAGGTGAATACTTTCTTGCTTCGTCAAAGTTATCATCTCCTCCTAATTTTCTTAACTCCTTAACAAACTCCTCTACAGGGTCTTGCTTACCAAAATTTGATAATGCAGGAATAGGAAAATCAAAATTATAATGAAACTTCATCTCTGTGAATGGATACGTAGGATCCACTACTGATGGTACTAATCTAACCACCTGTTTACCTTCTTGGGGTCTCCAAAAAATTGTTGTGTAGTCAATCTTTTCTGTAGGTTGACTGTTTTTGTTGAACGCACTAATACGGTCGTTCACTTTACTAAAATCGAGTGCCATATAACTAATTTTTATTTATAACTTTTATTATACTATAATATAAGAACTTTTTTTCAGTTCTCCAACTCTATTATCTTATAAAGTTTTGTATTAACCCTTTTTAGTTCAGGTCCCTTAGTAAGTAAAATACAGTTTTTATAGTCTGACCAATTTATTCTGTATGAAGTATCTAATTGACCACCATTTAACTCTTTAATAAGAGTATTTAGTGCATTTATAGTATACAGTGTATTGGATTCTTTTTTTCGATGTACTAAGATAGTGTTATCCAGAAATGTGCCTATATTCCCAAAATCAACATTATAAGTACATATATACTCATTTTGAGATTTAGAATACAAGACGAAAATTTTATTGTAAATAATCTTATACCTTTCCTGTACCTCTTCTAGAACAGATTCTAATGTCTCTTCTGTAGCAAAAGTACAGAACAATTTGTTGCTCATATCTTCGTTAAAGTGGATTGGTTCAATATCGTAATCGAAACTTGCTTTTGTAACTTCATTTATCATATATAAATATCTTTTTGTTCTATAAACTTAAATCTTTTGAGTATTTTAATTTAGTTGGGTAATTCCCACCTGTTTCTAATATCTCTTTTAACCTATCTAGTGTTTCCTCACCATCCTCTTTATAAAAATCGAATAATAGTGCATCATAGGTGTAAAGAACTAACTTAGATTTTTTATCTTTTAAAAATCTTAAGACTTCTTTAATAACCAGAATATTTCTTGATGTTTCTAAACTTTGCATCACATAATTCATTAATTTCTGTGGGTGCATATCTTTTAATTTACCTGTAAAAGGCTTTTCACTAATCGGAGCTAAAACTTCTCCGTTATCTTTAAAACTTTTCCATAACTTTTTGATATACTCATCAATCTTTGTAAAAATTTCAAGGTGAGCCCATTCTTCAGGTATCTTTCCGTAAATTGCGTGAAAGTTAATTTGTTTTGCTTGTACATATTCCTCTTCTGTAATTTCCTCTTTGCCAAAGTACTGTTTAGCTAGTTGCTTATGAGCTGATTCGTCTGTAAGGTTATAACCAATCTGTTCACAAAGTAGGCGAAGGTGATAACCATCAAAATCAAGCTCAAGAAAAACGTCCCCTTTCGGATGGAAACATTTCCTATGTTCTGAGCTTTTAGGTATAGCAGCGAAGTTAACGCTATTAAAAGCATTAGTAGGTCTAGATGTAGCATTGTATAAATTATATGAAGTAAGTATTGTATTGTCTATAACATTATATAAAGGGTCTTTAGGTTTAAACATTTCATTAAATGCATCGTAATAGATACCCAACCCTGACTGTTCTAATAGAAAAAATACATTTGTAGCAATATTATTATAAAAATCAAAATTATCCGGTATTTTTATTTCAATATACTGTTCAATAGATTTATATCGTTTTTCATATTTTTCGAATAATTTAGATAGTGGTATAAGACTATTGATATTTTTAAAATTAGAATATCTGTTGTAATAGTAGTTAACAATTGAAATATTATCACTTACTTCTAATCTATCATACTCTGTCATAGAGTATAATAAAGAAATATCTATTGCAGACTGTAAATTAAAGTGGTATAGAAGTTCTTTCTTATTTAATGTATAGAGTTCTTTACAGGATAAAAGAAGTTGTAAGACACGTTCTTTATCTACATTCATTCCTTCATCGTGATTCACTGGTATAATAAATCCTCTCTTACTTTTAAGAGGTCTAATATAAACTGCAACTGTTGATGTTAACTTTGGATGGTAATTATCATTAGAGGATATAACCTCTACATAAAACCCTAATTTCGACAACCGTTGTAAGTTTTCTAACTTACTTTCTTTTTCTACAATATAAAACACTTCTACAACCTTTTACTAAAAGATAAGTAAAATATATAAGAGTACCAACTAATAGTCAGATCTTCTCAATGTACCTCCTGTGGTATCTTGGGTAGGATCAGATACAGAAGTAGAATTAGTACTTGAATAATTCTCTTGTGAAGTTAGTTCATTAGGTTTTTCTGTTGAAGTGCCAATATAATCTAACTGGTAATGTTGTGCATTTACATGTTTTGCTCCAGCCATTGGTCCTAAAGTAGGGTGTATGTGGTATGGTCCATTATAAGGTATAACAGTACCTTTCAACACAAATTGACCTATTTTTGTTTGTAAATTTGTTGCAGGACTTGCACCTAATCTATCATTTTGAGTAACTAAGTTTCCTTGAACGTTAAGGGATAAAGTATTTTCAGTAAATTGAGAAGCATCATTCAGTATATTACCTATTCCGGGTAATGCTATCTCTGCCTCTAGTATTGTTTGTTGATTTATACTTTTCGTACCTTTAGCTGAGTAACCTTTAATTTCTATATCATCAGTAGATCCTGTTACTTTCCAATTTAACTTGTGAAATTTTCTATAAGGTTTGTTTTCCTTTTGTTGCCTAATATAGGCTTTTTTATCTAACTCTGCGACTTTACCTGATGGAATATCTTTTACAAAGAATCTCGTAATATCTCCTTTTTCGTAATCTTTCTTAGAAGGTTTAATATACCTATTAAAAAACTTTTTATCAGTTTCTTCTTCTGAAGGTTTATCGGGTACAAATAAAAGTGGTTCAGGATTAGCTGTCATTCCTTTACCTTTAAAGAATTGGCCTAAATGGTTTTGAAAAAAAGCACCTAAAAATAAAGCACCAGAAAGTATATCTAGTAATTTACCTCCTAGTTTCTTACCTTTTTTCTTTTTATGTTCTGGTAAATATAAAGGTATCATTAGTTTGGTTTTAATTTACCGGTTATACTAGTTTTCCACATTGAATCAGAAGAATCTAACGAATGTTCAACCCCAAATATAATAAACTTTGTATTACCAAATCTTGTAGGTAGTAAATGTTCTGGTATGCTAAAACATTCTAAATTTTTCCATCCACCCATACCCATAAGTTCAAAATCAATACTCACAGGTATTGGCATATACCTACCTAGTGATTTGCCGCCTATAAGGGATTGTGCATATTTTTGAGAACTATCTAATATTTTTTCAAACTCATTACCTTCACCTGCATTCCAAGCATCGTAAAGTTCTTGAATAATAGTTTTAATATCAGCATTACCTTGTAAAGATTCTGCTTCGGTGTCTTTTTCATCATTAATATCTTTTGTTAGCTCTACATCATTAAGATAAGCAGTACCTATAAGAGCATCGTGAGCATTTTTTCCTAAGGTATTGTAGTATTCGATACCTGCTTGTGTTTTACCACCGCTGCCCTTTTTACCTGCACCACCTAACATAGCTGCTACCTGTATATTATTACTAATATCACTATTAATGCTAACGTTAGTAACTGTGGTAGATAGACCGGAAAGGTTTAAAACTTCTGCATTCTTTTGACCAATACCTGATTTATCATATATTTCTAATTCATCAAAGTAGTCTCCATTAGGTCTAGGAGCTGTTGCTATCTCAAAAGAATTTATATTCCCCATATATTTTTGTATCTCATCTAAAAGTAAATCTACCCAATCTGTCATTCCTATTTCATCAGCTTTTTTAGGGTTGTTAGCTATAAAATTAGAATTTACTTTTTTAATTAAAGCAGTCGATACGTTAATATCTAATATATTTCTATTACCTTTTTCATTAACGTTTATTAAGTCTTGTCCTCTTCGAGTATCTCCAGGAAAATTTGGATTCTCTTTTGTTGAAACGTTAAACCCCTTTGTTACTCCTGATGCTTTTCTAGACAATTGCACCATACCTGGGTTATGTGAGTACATAAATTTATATCCTCTCCAACTATTACTATTCATACTCCACCTAACTAGGTTACCGTCTTTAGTACGTGGCATAGCATATACATTAAATAGCGCTAACCAAAATCTTAACGGAAGAAATGCTACAAATTGATTTTCAACTTTATCTAAACCTTGTGCAGCCTGAGCTTCAGTTACTGCTCCTTGTACTTGTAATAGAGAAACGTGTGCGTCATAGTAACTAACCCATTCACCGGATATATCGCTAAGGTTAACATTTGGGCTGTCAAATAAAGTTCTTAAATTTATTTTACCTTGTTGACCGTTATGCCTTTCAATACCTGTGCATATTAAGTCAACTATGTTGTTAAGTCCTTTAGTAACATCTCCTTCTGGTTCTCCTTCTTTTTTGGCTATTTTAAAGTTACTTACATTATTATTTACGTTCGGTATGGATAAACTATCGGTTACACCGTTATGAGATGTAATCTGTATGGTACAATCATATGAACCATCTATGTTAAAGGTAAAACTAAAATTAGATACGTACCCTACTATTCCTTCATAACTATAGTTCTTTTCGTCAGTTATATCAGCAATTTTTTTTCTTATGGTATTTAAACCAATACCTTCAACGTATAACTCTTTTTCATTTATTATATCACCTAATCCCATCTGCTTTACAGTACCGTCTTTAGATACGTATGTTGAATGGCCAAATTCTACTACAACAGTAGCACCAAAGTGCATATAAACTCTGTTAAGTAGGTCCAAATCTTCAACTGAATTAGCTTTAAACCCAACAGTTGTCTTACGTATGGCTCCATGACCACCAATAACCTGAGAATTTATATTAGTAATACCTGGCATAGGTCTAAACCCAAATACATCTGTTTGGTAATAAGCTGCTTCAGAATTGTCTAAGTTTTTATCCGCTTCTCTATCTATACCAGATCTACTGGTAAGTCCTATACCTGCTGTTAAAGCTGCTTTTTTAGAAAGTTCAAAAGTATCATCTACTTTAACTAGTGACCTAACAACAGCAAAAGAAGAACGAGCATGAGTAAAAGATAAGGTATCAGGAGTTTTAACATCACTTGATATCTTTTCTTCTCTTAACTTTAGAGCATCTACTAATGTTCTAGGTATGGAATTTCCTATTGGCATTATCTAACTTTGTTTACCCTGTTATACTCACTTACAGCAGCAGATGGATTGGCTGGTATGCGTAATTGAATTCCAGGTTCAACAGCTAGACTGTCTTTTTTAGAATTATTAGCTGCTGCTATAATCCACCATAACTTACTATCTTTATAAAACTGCAACGCTAAAGTATCGTACCTATCACCGCCGGTTGTAATAATATATGTATCATTTGCAGTTGCAGGTATAGCAGGGTAAATAGAATTAATCCTATACCTTCTACCCTCTTCGGATTTTAATTTTATGTTGTTTAAATATCTATCTGCCATTATGAAATTGTATTAACAGATTTTACCGGTGGTCTTGAACCGTTACCAATAAAAAACTTAGTTCCACCATCATCGAGTTCACCATTAAACTCTGGGTTAAATGAATGTATAGGTGTAAACTCACAAGTTACATCTAACAAATGAGGTACTTTTAAGTTACCACTTATTTCCCATGGATAATCAGTATTCCAAGTTAAAGTGACTGATGTTAAAAATCCATTTTGTTCTCTTAAGTAATCACCTATGGTTAATTTAAGTAAAGTTCCTCGCATAAATAATCCATCTTGTCCATAAGTTGGAGCTGTTCCTCCTACTAAAAGATTAAGTTTTTCATATATAGGATTTAATTGTTGTCTTGAAAATGCTGCTGCTTTGAAACCAAAACTAAAAGTTCTGCCAAATCCACTATAGTTATAAAATTCTTCTGCCCTACCTACATATTTTATACCTGACCAGGTAGCAGTGTAACTATCTGACATACTATCTAGTAATGCTCTAAAGTATAAAAATTTATCTGTATCTCCTTCTCCTGGTGTGTAAAAATTAAAAACGAAAGGTATCATATCCTGATCTTCAACTCCTAAAGCTTCATTTAAAACTTTTTGAGCTTGTAGTTCATCAACATTACCATTATAATATGAATTACTACTTAATAAGTCACTTTTACCAAATTTTTCTCCAAATTTTTCGTGGTTTTTACTCTTACCACTTGATAAATATTTTTCTTTATCTTCTATATCTTGATCAAAAGCTTTTCTTCTAATTTGTGTAGTTGATACTGCTTTTTCTACTTTTCCAGATTTATCAACTGATTTAGTTTCACTATATTTTATTTCTTTAGTACCTTGATCTGCTCCAAATTCTGTATACAAAGGGTTTTTAACTGTATCTTTCGATACTTCTTTAACTCCTCCTAAAACTTCTTTACCTGCATGGTAATTAGCACTTTGAGCTCCTATATCTGTAGCAATCTGTGAGACTGCTGCTACTGCTTTATCTAAAAAACTTTCAGGTCCATCACTTGTTACCTGTGAATCTTGTTGTGCTTGAGATGCATTAAGATATGAATTTGCTACTGAAGGATTAATACCATGGTAACCAGTGCCCGCTTTTGCAGCATTTGCTGATAAAAATAATCCAGTACCTACTGTTGATTTTACTGCTTGACCTACTCCTGCTAATACTGCACCTGCTAAAGTACCACCTTTTCCCAGTTTATCACTAAATGCATTACCTATCTTAGCACTTTGAAGTAAAGATTGATTAGCTGCAAATTTTATACCTGGTGCTTTCGTTAGAATAGTACTTAATCTTCTAACATCGTCTGTTCTTGCATTGAACTGAGTAACTTTGTTGCCCATCTTATGACGCACAGCAGGTTTACTCGCTCCATACTTTAGAGAAGTTAAGTCAGTTTGAAGATCTGATAAAGCCATTTATTACTCTGGTTTGTTATCTAAATACTTTTCAGGTGTTTTACCGTCTAAGTCATGTACTGAATGATCAGCTTTTAATGATGCTGGTTTACCTTGAGCATGTAGCTCAGAAGTATTTAATGCACCTGCTCTTAGGTCAGGAGTTGCTCCTTTTAACCCTAAGTTAGAATTTAATTGATTTTTAAGTATTCCCATTTTATTGATTTTAATTATAAATATTATAGTTTATATGATGCAAGCTGTAAAGTTGTTCCTACTTTTCTTCCATCCATCACAACATCTCCACCTTTTCTTACTTCTTGTATTAATGTTTCTAATAATGCTTCTACGTTACCACCTAATTTAGTACCACCTGCCATTGAGATAGTATCTTTTTGTAAAGGTTTAATAACGAAGTCCGTTACTGGTATCTCTTGTGTACCTGCTGGTGCATCAACAGTTTGTTGTAATTCATTTAATTTGTTTGCTCTACTAATGTCTCTTGCTACTAATGCTGCATCTGCTGCTAATGAAGCAGCTGTACCTATTCCCGGTATAGTACTAGCTGCACCAGAAGCTAACTCTAAAGCAGCTCCTGCAAAGTCACCAGATAATGCTCTTTGTAAACCAAATCCAACACCTGCTAGTAATCCTACTCCTGGTATCTTTTTAAGTATTGACTTACCTAATGCTTTTGCTCCTATCTTACCTGCTTGTTTAGCTACACTTTTACCACCTGTTTTAGCCAGACCTGCTGTACCAGCTTTTACTGCAGATGTTGCAGCTGCTCCATATACTTTTTTACCGGTAGCTTTCATTATAGCACCAGCTCCTTTTGCCCCTGCTTGTTTAGCTAAAGATTGTGTACCTTTCTTTGTGAAGATGTTTTTTAATGTATCAAAAGATTTCTGAATTAAACCTCCTTTACCCATAGTAACGTACATAGGGTTCATTCTAGAACCTCTACCAAGTAACATCTTACCTAGTACACCTACACCACCTGCAATTGCTAAGTTTCTTGTACCATTTTCACCAAATAAACTACTGATGAATTGAAAGATAGGATTCTCAGCTAGTCCTTTTAGTTTATCCGGAATGCTTGATATAAAGTTAACAGCATTACCAAAGAACTTTCCTATATTTTCTGCTCCTTTTGCAATTTCTGCTGCAGTTGGTACCATAGATGCTAAGTTCTTACCACCCTCTTTTGTCCCTTTAAAAGCAGCTAAAAACCCTTCTTTAATCCTTTCAACTATATTATCAGTGTTACTTAATAATTTTCTAACTTGTGTTAAAGGGCCTTTTACTAAACTGCCAAAAATATCTTTTAATCTTGTTGCAATGTCATTTATAGTTTCACCAATAGTACGATTTTCATCTAAAGCTTTCAATCTAGCTTCTTCTGGCTGCATTCCTTCAGCTATCAATTGATTACGTCTAGCAGTTAACTTATTGTTAATTTCTGCATCTTTTAATTGATCAGCTAGTTCATCAGTGCTTAGACCCATTGCCTTAGCTAATGATTGTTGAGCTAATACATTCATATTACTGAACTCTTCTAAGGACCCTACTTGCTTAAGCATTTCCTTAGCTGCTCCTAAATGATCTCCTTGAAATGCTAACTGACGTGCATTATTAAGATTGATTGACTTACCTGTTAGTACCTGAGCTTCCATTTCAGCTGCAATACTACTTTCGAAGTCTAATGTACTATCTGCCATTGATCTAGCAGTATCTAAGGTAATACCTAATCTTTTTGCTTCTCCTACTGCTCTAGCAATAGCTACTGGGTTATTTCCTAGGTTGGTAGCTATCTGTCCAGTTGTATTTACAGCATCTTCAAATAATTCTTTTGTTTGGAATATAGTATCATTTGTTGCCAAGATAGAATCGTACATTGATTCTGATGACTTACCTAATAAGGTAGATGCCTTATATGCATTTACTAATGCTTCGCCTTGCATTCCTGCAAACTCTGCTAAATAAACTTGATCTTCTAATTGTTGGCCGGTTAACTTAACGTTAGTACCTAAAGACTTAGATATTTCTAACTGTGCTCCTATCAGCCTATCCATACTGACGCCCATTTCATCAGAAGCTACTGCTTGTGCTTTTAGTTCAAACGTTAGTTTGGTAGCTGACTCATTTGATAGTCCTAAGTTCTTACCTACTTTAGCTACAGCATGATCTAAATGTGTAAATGATTTAACTAATGCAGTACCTAAAGAAACAAGTAGTGTTAAAGGGTCTGTAAATATAGCTTTAAGTGCACCTCCTAATGAGACAGATAGTCCCTCAATCATTGTTGCAGTTTTAGGAAAACGTTTTTGGAATTTAGTAAGACTTTCGTCGTTTTCATGTATTTTAACTGCAAGTTTTTTTGCTGCTACTGCTCCTTTGTCAAAATGCTCTGCTAAATTACCAAATCCTAATTTCGAAACAAGTTTACCTGTACCTTTTAAAGTAGCACCAGTTATACCTAAACTTTTATTGATTGAATCTACTCTTCCGAGTACTTTTCCAAACGCATCATCTTTATCTCTTGCTAGATTTATATCATCATTTGAAGCTGAAATTGCGTTATCAATTCTTTTAAGTTCTTCTTCTTTATTTTTTAAAGCCTTTCCTGATAAATCTCCTCTTTGAATATCTGCTTTTACCAGCTCTTTTTGACTATGTAACTGTCTATTAAAAGTTTTTAATTTTTTAAATTCTAAATCAGCTTTTTCTTTTAATTTTACTACATCTTTACGGTTAACTGATACTAGATCTAATGATACTTCTGATAATTGTTCGGCTATACTGTTAATCTTTCTGTATGATCTAGCTACTTTAGTGGTAGCTTTGTCCATTCTACCAAATTCTTCAGTAATTGCAGAAGATAAATCTTTGAATTCAGTAACTCCGTCTTTTAGGTTACGTATAGATGCACGAACAGATTTAGTTTGTTCTTCGACAGCTTTCATTGCAGATTCAATACCACCTGCACTTTTTATAATCTCCTGCAACTCCCTATTATCATAAGGGCTAGGGATTTTCTTACCATCAAGTCTGTTGCGAATTGCTTCTTCTTCTCTTAGTAATTTAAGTTTCTGTTCAAGTTCTTTGTTAGTCGCCATACTACAGTCTTATATCTTATAAATAGTGATGAATGAAGTTATGGCCTCTTTACTGTGTAGGAAGGTTGCTTGCCAGTCTTAGCTGCTTGTTTAGCATCATTAACCCAGGAAGGTGTAGTAGAATCACGTTTAGGTTTAGATTTATTCTTACTATTAACTTCCTCGTAATGGTCTTGTAGTTTTCTGAAAGTAAAGTTTCTTAACCATATAGGCATGTTATAAACTGTTTCAAAGTCATAACCACCTTTACCGTTAAATACTATTTCGTGAATTTGGGTAAATACGGAATTTCTATAAGCCGAAGTCAGGCCAAAGAAAGTTAGCATTGATCGGAATCGTGAGGTCCTCCACTACCCCATCTTCGAACTCGTGAGAGACCGTTGTGTCTATTCCTGGCACAATTGATGCATAATATTCTCTTAACGCTCTAGCGTCTTTAGCTAAAAATCCATTATCGATAAAATCTCTTACAACAGGTTTTTCTTCTTCCCCATTAATAGAAGTAATCATATACTTCATTCTAGTAGAAAGATCTTTACTAGCATTAGGTGATACTTTTTTCAAACCGTCTATCTCTCTTTGTATGTCCTTTTCGTCTTTTTGAGTAAGTAACCTAAATGTAATTGTATTGTCTGTATGTGGGAGTTTAAATGAGAAACTGTTCTTTCTATCTATTACTAACGATTCATCTAACTCTTTATTCTTAAGTGTGGTTAAATCAACTACAATTTTTTCTCCTGCATAGTTAAAGTCATAATCTTTACCGTATCCTAATATTCTAGATGCTATAAGTAGTGCATCTTTATCTCCAATAAGTATATCGTTAAAGTTAACTTTTGAAACTATTAAAGACTCTAATAACTTATCTACTACTATACCTTTATTAATATAGTTCTGATTAGTTAATATATCTTCTTCTTTAGCAGTCATATACTTCATTTCGATAGTACCGCTAGCTAAAGGTGAATCTTTCGGGTATAATAACCCTTTTGATGGTAAATCTACCTGTTCGGTAGGTAATTTAAAATTTGTGCTCATAAATCTTATTATGTATAACTAGTATTTTATATAAATATATGAACTTTTAAAATGGGAACCAACTAATATATAGGAAAAAAAAACCCTCCGTAAGGAAGGTTCTTATTTGAATGTGTAGTGTAGCGGTATTTAGAAGTTCAACACGCAGTAGTCCATTGCTACAGTCATTGAAAGCTCTACTGTTTCATCAGTAGCCCAGTTAAATCCTCCTT
>Ga0206677_10003833_pt1 | contig 12520 bp, 8 predicted proteins | sample M130m12015metaG_FD_155475 | JGI IMG/M metagenome (GOLD analysis project Ga0206677, IMG submission 155475) | Ammonia-oxidizing marine archaeal communities from Monterey Bay, California, United States - M1 30m 12015 | ecosystem: Environmental > Aquatic > Marine > Intertidal zone | place: USA... | reverse complement strand
CGATTTGTGCGATAAAGGAATGGCCATTGACATTGAAAATAACTTCCAACCGGAATATTGTGTTTCAAAAGACAAAACCAGTCTAGTCAAAGAGCTTAAAGCAGCTGCGAAGAAAGTGGATAAAGTGTGGCTCGCTTCGGATGAGGACCGCGAAGGAGAAGCTATCGCATGGCACCTTTACGAAAGTTTGGGCCTAAAGGATGGAAATACGGAACGCATCGTATTTAACGAGATTACCAAAACAGCCATCCTTCGTGCAGTTGAGAATCCTAGAAAGATTAACAAAGAATTGGTCGATGCCCAACAAGCACGCCGCGTTTTAGACCGACTGGTAGGTTATGAACTGAGCCCCGTACTTTGGAAAAGTATTCAGCGCGGTTTAAGTGCAGGACGTGTTCAAAGTGTAGCCGTTCGCTTAATCGTAGAGAAAGAAAGAGAAATTGAGGGCCATGAGGTAACCTCAAGCTATAAAGTCAGCGGAATTTTCAGCGATGGAAAAATCAGCTTTAAAGCCGATGTAAGTTCCAATTTCAAAACGCAAGAAGAAGCAAAAGTCTTTTTGAACGGTTGTGTTGGCGCAACATATGAAGTAGAGAGTGTTGAAATGCGTCCAGGTAAACGCAGCCCTGCAGCACCTTTTACAACCTCAACGTTGCAACAAGAAGCGAGCAGAAAACTAGGCTTTAGTGTAAGTCAAACAATGACACTTGCGCAACGCCTCTATGAAGCGGGACACATCACTTACATGAGAACGGATAGCTTTAATTTGAGTAACGATGCGATTGCAGGTATCGCGGCACATGTTGAGCAGAGTTATGGTCCAGAATACCATCAAGTACGTAAGTTTGCTACGAAAAATAAAGGCGCTCAAGAGGCGCACGAAGCTATTCGTCCTACCAACTTTGCAAAGAGTATGGCTGGTGGAGATGACCGCCAGAAAAAACTTTATGACCTGATCTACAAACGCACCATTGCCTCACAAATGGCTGATGCGAAATTGGAAAACACTACTATCAAACTTTTCAATCAGGGACACCGTGATGCGCAGCGCTTTACTGCACGTGGTCAGGTGATCAAATTTGACGGTTTCATTCGAGTATATCAAGAAGGTACGGATGACGAGAGCACGGATGAATTAGACGGTCAACTGCCGGCTGTAAAAGAAGGGAACACTTTAACTTCAAAAGAAATTACTGCGACCGAACGCTTCACTAAGCATACACCTCGTTATACGGAAGCCTCTTTAGTAAAGAAATTAGAAGAGCTTGGCATTGGTCGTCCATCTACTTATGCACCGACCATTTCTACCATTCAAAAGCGAAACTATGTCATCAAGGACAGTCTTGAGGGCAATAAGCGTGAATACCATGTATTAAGTGCAACGGGCGAAGGAGTTACTGCTCGTGTAGATACTGAAACCTATGGAGCTGATAAGAATAAATTGTTCCCTACAGACATCGGTCGCGTGGTAACGGATTTCTTACTCGAGCACTATGGCTTGATCATGGATTACCAATTCACTGCAAAAGCAGAAGCCAACTTCGATACCGTGGCTGCTGGGAAAATCGGCTGGCAAGACAGCATTAAGGAGTTTTACGGCGAATTCCATCCACTTATTGAAAATGCACCTGAAAATGCGCGTGCAAGTCGAGTTTTAGGCGAGGAGCCGGGCACTGGTGAACCAGTTTATGTCAAACTTGCGCGCTACGGGTTTGTATTCCAATTCGGTGATGGTGATGAAGAAACCAAACCACGTTTCAAGAAGCTCCCTCATGGTGTTGGTTTTTATGATGCCACCCTAGAAATGGCATTGCGCAAGGAAATTCTTCCACGTATCGTCGGTGATTATAAGGATCTTGAAGTAAAAGCAAACGTTGGTCGCTATGGCCCGTACGTTATGTGGAATAAGAAATTCTACAGCCTTACAGAAGACGCGCCCGAAACAGTAAGTCTTGAAAAGGCGGTAGCGGTAATTGAAGAAAAAGAGGCTGGTGCAGCGAACAACACGATTGCTGAATTTACTGAAGAGCCATTGATTCAAGTCCTTAAAGGGCGCTATGGACCGTACATCAAATCTGGAGGAAAGAATTTTAAGATTCCTAAAGACACTGATCCGGAAACTTTAGACCGCGCCGCTTGTGAAGAACTTATCAAAGCAGGCCCTACAAAGCGTCGGGCAAAGCGCAAATAAGGTTCTAAATTGGTCGGGTAAATGATTTGCCCGTGGAACATCTCAGCCCTGTACCTGAAAGTGTTATCGATGCACTTCCCGTTTTAGACGCCAATCAGTTGGGACGAAGCATTCGTCGCCACACTGAAATGGAGGGTCTACCCGACCTAGATGGCATTAAAGTAGCCATTGTTGGGGTTCAAGAAGATCGCAGAGCTTATCGCAATGTAGGTTGTGATGGTGCTGCCGATGCTATACGACCATTCCTATACCAGTTGTACAAAGGAAAATGGGACTACGGTATAGCCGACTTGGGTAATCTTTACAAGGGCGAACGTCATACAGACACATTACTTTCACTCAAGGAAATCGCTCAAGAATTACTCCAGAGGCAGATTATATTGATCACTATCGGCGGCTCCCAGGAACTTACCTACGCGAATTACCGCGGTTATGATTCGCTGGAACAAACCGTTAATATTGTCAGCGTTGATGCCCGACTTGACGTCGGCTCAGAAGGGCGCGATTTAGACCACCAGAGCTACGTTTCCCATCTCGTACTCCAAGAACCCCACAATCTCTATAACTTCACCAACCTTGGCTACCAGACTTATTTTAACAGCCCGGAAGAAATTAGACTCATAGACAAACTTTTTTTCGAAGCAGTCCGACTAGGTCAAATACAAAATCAAATAGCACGTACAGAGCCCTTCTTGCGCGACGCCGACTTAGTCAGTATCGATATGAGCGCAGTGCGTCAAAGTTATAATCCAGGAACATTTTACACTTCGCCACATGGATTAAGCGGTGCGGATTTGTGTGCGATCACACGTTATGCGGGTATGAGTGATCGACTAACCCAGTTGGGACTTTTTGAATACAATCCAAGGCTCGATCGAAATGGTCAAAGCGCACACCTTTGTGCCCATGCCTTGTGGTATTTTTTCGAAGGTGTATCACTGCGCTTTGGTGATTATCCTATCGGCTCGCGCCTCAATTATGAAAAATACACGGTTTTGGTAGACGACGAGGATGAAGTTCACTTTCATAAAAGTCCTGCGAGCGGACGCTGGTGGATAGAAATTCCAAAAGGAGGGCCAGATTCCAACAGAAGTACTCTAGTGCCCTGTGATTATGAAGATTATACAGAAGCATTGAATGGAAAAATACCCTCGAGATGGTGGAAGGCGCAGCAAAAAGCGTGATAACTAACCGATAAATGTGTCGTTCGCAAAGGAATTTTTCTATCTTTAGCGGCAACTGAAAATATGTTTGCGCAAAACCACATGAAAAAAACCCGTATCGCCCTGTTTGCAATACTCTGCACCTCAGCCCTTTGGGCTCAGCAAGATGTGCAGTTCACTCAGTTTGCAAACAATAAAATCTTCTACAATCCAGGCGTTACTGGAGCAGGAGACGCCATTTGTCTCTCCGCAGCACACCGTTCGCAGTGGGTGGGATTCGACAATGCGCCTACCACACAGAACTTTTCTTCGAATATCCCGTTGAATTTTCTGCATGGAGGACTAGCTCTGAATTTTACGAACGATATGATTGGTTATTTCCAGGACATTACTGTTGGCGTAGGTTACGGTTACCAAATGGATCTTGCGGGAGGTACACTCGGTTTAGGGCTTCGCGCTGACTTCAGAAATAAAAACGTTACATCAGGCGTTTGGGCACCGCCTCAAACCATGAATGACCCGTCTTTAGTTGCTTTGGGCGGCACCTCGATGGCGACTGATTTATCTTTCGGCGCTTATTACCAGCAAGAAACTTGGTACGCAGGTTTAAGCAGTACTCGTTTACTTGAGACTAAAGATATCTTAAATGCCACAGGAGGTAGCGCAAATGCACAAATCCGTGGACAACGTCATTATTACTTGATGGGAGGCTATAATCTTGATTTAGAAAACGGAATTGTACTTCAACCCGCGGTTATGGTGAAAACGGATTTAGTAACCACCCAGCTAGATATAAACGCAGCTGCAACTTATAATAATGAGATTTGGGGAGGCGTTACCTATCGTGTATATGATGCATTAGCTATCATGGCCGGTTATCAAATCACTAAAGATTTACGTGCAACGTACTCTTATGATCTTACGACCTCTTCGCTTGCAAATTCGAGTAGTGGTTCGCATGAAATCATGATGAGTTACTGTTTTACAATAGAAATACCACCTAAAGAAAAAGGTAGTTACAGAAACCCTATATTTTTGTAATATAGCGGCTTGCTTAAAAAATGAATAAAGTAGAAATACATAGATTTATGAAAAAGTTCCTCTTAGGGATGGCGTCTATAGCACTTCTAGCCTCCTGTGGTAGCAGTGATCATGGCGAATTGGTCGGTGTTCAAAACCGTCCTACCTGGTACCCTAGCGAGCCCTACGGTATGGTGTACATTCCACAAGGATCATTCACTATGGGTAACCATGATGAAGATGTTCCTTACTCGTACACAGCCCCTGCGAAGGTGGTAAGCGTACCCCCATTCTACATGGACCAAACTGAGGTTACGAATAACGAATACCGTCAATTCGTGCGTTGGGTGCGTGATTCCATAACTCGTACGCGTCTAGCTGAAGGTTTGGTAGAAGACTTTGAGTACACAGATTTAGCAGAAATGGAAGATCCGACGTTTTTCCAAGAGTATGTAGCATTGAACTATCCAGACAGCATGATGCGCCGTTTGGATTGGGACCCTTACCTCGAGTGGGATAAAGACCGCTACCCATCTGCAGAATACACGGAAGTGATTGAAAGTATGTACCTCGCTCCTGAAGAGCAATGGTTGGGTTACCGCCACATTGACACACGTCAATTGAACTACACCTATTTCTGGATCAACAAGCAGAAAGCAGCGAGCAAACTCAACCGTGTTGAATTTGACTATAAAGATCAGGACGGTGATGGTGAATTGTTTGGATACCGTGACTACGTAAAAGATACCCAAGCGGAGAGCAATCGTGCTTCTTTCTTTGAGAAGGAAACCATTAATGTTTACCCAGATACATTAGTATGGGTTCATGATTTCACATACAGCTTCAACGAGCCGATGCACGATAAATACTTCTGGCACCCTGCTTATGACGAATATCCCGTGGTAGGTGTTAGTTGGAGACAAGCACGTGCATTTGCCAACTGGAGAAGTAAATACCGCAGAGATTATCTCAAACGTGCGGGTGAGCTAATGGAACACGACTTCCGTCTTCCGACAGAAGCAGAATGGGAGTATGCAGCCCGTGGCGGTGAAGAACTAACTACTTTCCCTTGGGGTGGTCCTTATGCGACGAACAGCGCAGGTTGTTACCTTGCTAACTTTAAACCACGTCGTGGTAATTTAACAGCAGATGGTGGTTTCTACCCTGTAAAAACTACAGCATACTCTCCTAACGGATACAACCTGTATTGCATGTCCGGAAACGTGAGCGAATGGACTTCAACTGCTTTTGACGTTCAGTCCTTCGCTTTTGCGAGCGATGTAGCACCTGAGTTACAATACAATGCATTCGAGGATGAAACTGAAACGATGAAACGCAAAGTGATTCGCGGCGGTTCTTGGAAAGATGTTGCGTACTTCATGCAGCTCGGTGCAAGAGATTATGAATACCAGGATACTGCAAAAAGCTATGTTGGTTTTCGTACCGTACAAAGTTTTATCGGTCGCGACCTTAAAGATTTTTAAAATAACCCTATCACTAAATATCACAACTATAACTATTGAATTATGGCACTAATTGATGTAAACGGTAAGAGATTTAAGAATTTTATGGCAAAATTGTACGGTATTGGTGCAGCTGTAGTAATTCTCGGAGCCCTATTTAAAATTATGCACTGGGAAGGTGCTAATTACATGCTTGTTCTTGGTCTTGGAACAGAGGCAGTGATTTTCTTTTTCTCGGCCTTTGAGAAGCCAGCCACTGAATACGATTGGTCATTAGTCTATCCTGAACTAGCTACTAACAATGATGCTGAGCGTTCGTTGAGCGTTGTAGATCAATTGGATAATGCGTTACAAGACGGCGGTATCGATTCTGCGTTGATAGAACGTCTAGGCGAAGGCATGCGTTCCTTGAGCGAGACGGCAGGCTCATTATCCGGTACTGTTGACGCCGCTGGTGCGACAGCAGCGTACAGCGAGCAACTGAACAGTGCTGCCAGTAATATGGAAAATCTTAATGCGCTGTATGCGGTTCAACTCGAGAACGCGACTGCGCAGGTAGAACGTCAAAACGATGTTATGGAAAAATTGAGCGGCGCTTCTACAAACGCAGAAGGTCTTGCATCGCAACTCCAAAACTTGCAAGGCAACCTTGAGTCACTTAACAGTGTCTATGGTGGAATGCTTACGGCTATGGGGAAATAATTGGGTAACGAATAACTATCCTAGTTAACTAACCCTAAACAAACAGAATAACATGGCAGGAGGAAATTTATCACCACGTCAGAAAATGATCAACATGATGTATCTCGTGTTGACTGCGCTTTTGGCCCTTAACGTTTCACGTGAGGTCATGGATGCGTTCTATGAGGTCATGATTGGTCAAGAAGCATCCATTGAAACTATAGAAGATCAGAACGCTTCTTTGTACGCAGCTTTCAAAAGAGCAGCGGACGAAAACGAAGTTAAAGCAGGACCTTGGCGAGATAAGGCACTGGCAGTAAAAGCTAAGTCAGACAATCTTTATAATTCTATTGAAACTATGAAAGCTGAGCTCATAGAGCGCGGTGGTGGTGAAGATGAAGAGGTACCTGGTAAGCCTAAAAAAATGGATGACCGCGAAGCCGCAGCCAACTACTTTCTAGTGGAGCAGCGCGGGAGTGAATTGAAGGCTGCGATGGCGGATTTCAGAGACTACTTAGTTACTGAAGCTGATGAAAACCAATCATTGGTGTCTGCACTCAAGAATTCGTTTGACCTGAGCGACCGTATGGAAGATGGTGCTGCAGAGAGCTGGGAGCAATCTAAATTTGAGCAGTACCCCCTTATTTCTGTTATGACCTTCCTTACCAGTATGCAAAGCGATATTCGTACCGCTGAAGCGAACGTTATCGGTTTCTTACACGAAAACATTGATGCTTCGGATATCAAAGTTACCGGTGTACGCGCCGTAGTCATGCCTAAGTCGAAATTCGTTACTCAAGGTGATGAATATGAAGCGGAAATTTTCCTTGCCGCTTTTGATGATACAAAAGATCCAGAATTCTTGATCAATGGTGAAGCATTGGATCCTGAGAGCGTTAGCGGTGGTGTTGCAACGATAAAATTCCCCGCCACCCGCACGGGAACCATCGAGTGGAACGGTAAAATATTGTTAGAGGCTAACGGCGAAACGAAGGAATATGAGATTTCGGAATCGTACAACGTTGCCCCTCCAAGTGTCGTTATCTCTCCAACCAAAATGAATGTTCTTTACCGTGGCGTAGATAATCCACTAGAAATTTCTGTTCCTGGCGTTGATCCGGCCAATATAGTAGTGAACGGTCGAGGTGTCAAAAAATCTGGTCAGAATTACACTGCTGATGTCACCAGAAACTCAGGTGGTACCATGCAGATATCCGTCGGTGTTCGTGACGCGGAGGGAAAAGTAAAGTCAATGGGGAAGAAAACATTTCGTGTTAAAAATCTTCCTGACGCTAACGGAACTATTCTAGGTTTTTCGGAGGGGGTAAGAAGCGGAAGCTTTATTAAAAACAATACGATAAATGCAGAATTTAAAGACTTTGATTTTGAGCTAGACCTCAAAGTTTTAAGCTTTGAAATTGTCATTCCTCCATTTGCGCCAATACCATGTAGAGGTAATCGACTTACAAGTGATGCTAAATCGGCACTAGATAAAGCTAAACCAGGTGTTTCAATAGTTATTAGAAACATCAAGGCTACGACTGCCAAGGGTTTAAAACCCAGCGTCAATTCTATGATATTTGATTTGAACTAATTATGACAAATTTCAAACTCTTTTTGTGCGCGCTTAGCTTCTTTGCCTTTTCAGGAGGAACTCTGCATGCGCAAGTACTTGATCCCTCAGACGATGGCATCATTCCAGAGGCGACTAAGCACTTTAGAAACAATCGCGTAGTTCCTTATCCTCATTTGCGCCAAGACGACATGCTTTGGTCAGAGCGTCACTGGGAGAGAATAGATTTACGTGAAAAGATCAATCTTTCATTGTATTATCCCATAAAGCCAATGCCGGATCGCAAAGCTTTGTGGAATGTGCTCTTAGATGGCATACTTGTTGAAAATACAATCTCTGAAATATTCCGTGATGACCGCTTTGAACTTCCTTTAACTGTTGAGGAAGTAAGAAAGCAAATCGAGCAGTATGATAGTATTCCGGATCCAAATGACCCGTTTGGGCCTCCTGCTTACATTGATACCATAACGATCAAAGCAAACAGTGTGATTGCTTACCATCTTAAAAGCGATTGGTATTTCGATAAACAACGAGGTGAGCTAAAGAATAGAATTATAGGAATTTCCCCAGAAGTAAGAGATCCTAGAAATCCTTCTTTGACATACAATCCATTTTGGATTTGGTTCCCCGACGCACGCTACGCTATGGCAACATCTGTGGCTTACAACGAAAAGAATAACAACCAGCGTCTGACCTTTGATCAAATTATGCATTTTCGCAAATTCAATGCTGTAATCACAAAAATGGATAACGTTTACGACCGGACCATTGCAGATTACAAACGCAATAGTGCAATGAGTCAGCTACTTGAGGCTGCGGCTATTAAAGAGGATTTGAGAAATAAGGAGCACGACATGTGGACCTTCTAATCGAATCTAATTACAAGCAAAACACAGAAACTCCTGCTACCTTTGTAGCGGGAGTTTTGCTTTTATGAAATACGTAGATTATATCGTTGTTGGCGGAGGTATATCCGGCTCCGTATTGAGCTATACTTTAATGAAGTATGGCGCGAGCGTGCATGTGTTTGACTTACCTAAGGAGAATCAAAGTTCAGTAGTCGCATCAGGCCTCTGGAACCCTGTCGTTTTAAAACGCATGAAGAAAGTATGGAAGGCCGATGAAATGATGGAAACGCTTCAAAGAGTTTATCCAGCAATGGAAAATTGGACGGGGAAGAAATTTTACCACCCGCTGCCTATACGAAGAGTCTTCCATAGTGCTGGTGAGCAAAATCAATGGATAGCGCATTCAGATCATCCCTCCTTCTCCCCTTACCTAAACGAAAGTATTTCGAGCCTTCCAGAACACATTATTGCCGCGCATGGCTCGGGAATAATGAAACAGACCGGGCGGATTAAGGTCAAGGCCATGCTGGCAGCCGTTAGAGCGACCTTAAAAGCCAGTGGCAACTTCACTGAAGAGAAGTTTAACTGGAGCCAACTAGAATCGCATGGGGATGGCGTTAAGTACGGTTCGCTCGGTGCACACGCTGTTATCTCCTGCGAAGGCGCGCAGACCGCTTTACGTGAAAGTAAATTGGAGGTTACTGGCTTTGCGCCCGTTAAAGGGGAAGTCATCACCGTTAAATTGGAAAAAGATTTAGGTAAGGAGTGCATTCATCAAGGTCACTTTATGATCGGCGAAGGAAACCATGAAGCGCTTGTCGGTGCCACCTATGCGTGGGAAGGATTCCGTGATGGTCCCAGCTCAATAAAACGAGCTGAACTTGAGGAACATGTTCGGAAGGTTTGGGATGGATCCTTTGAAACCCTTACGCACAAGGCCGGTGTGCGTCCCGCTGTTAAAGATCGTAAACCGCTGATCGGGCCGCATCCAAAAGAGAAAAACGTTTGGATTTTTAATGGAATGGGTAGTCGAGCCATATTAATGACGCCCTATTTAGCCGAGAATCTTGCAGAACATTTCATGTACGGTACACCTTTGCTCGAAGAATGTCAACCACAGCGAATGGTAAAGTAATGAGCAATCCCAATCGGGACCGCTTGACTTAGCGGTAGCTCCATCTGGTGCTATTTACCTTCTTCATGAGTCTTTTCCCAATTTTTAATGGCCGCTTGATCATAGTGAACAAACAGTGAGAGCCAGGTAGTACGGGCAATTCGAAAGAGCAAAGGACCAAGAAGTACGAGAATGACACCCAATGCAGTAATGGTGGGCCACATGCTCCAGTCCATCCAAATACCTAAAATGACGTATACCGCGACGAATAAGGCTACGGTGTACCCGTAACTGACGTACATAGCGCCATAATAGAAGTTAGGCTCCGGCTCGAAATTTTGATTGCACGCACTACAGCGTTCATTGATTTCGGAAAATCGTTTGAGGTTATATGGGTTCTTATTGGGATAAATAGCACCTTCCATACAGTGCGGACACTTGGATTGGGTAATGGCGTAGAGTTTGGTTCCTTTTAACATTTGGATTTATTCTGAAATGCAGGGTAAAATTAGGTGTTGTCGCGTAGTCATTTGATACTTTTGTCACAATGATTTTAGCAGTTAACAAAGCATCTCTTTTCTTCGGTGGCCGCGCCATTTTCGATGAAGTAAGTTTCCAAATTAATCCCGGAGACCGCATAGGTCTAGTGGGACGTAATGGCGCCGGAAAATCCACCTTGCTTAAACTCATAGCCGGTGATTACTCACTGGACGGTGGAGCCATGAGCAAAGCCAAAGAAACTCGGATTGGGTTCTTACGGCAAGATTTAAAGATGGACATGGACAAAAGCATCATGGACATCGCCCGCAGTGCATTTGACGAAATCACTCGAATTAACGTTCGAATTGAGGAAATCAATACGGCCTTCGAAGTTCGTACCGATTATGAAAGCGATTCGTACAGCGCCCTTATCGACGAATTAAGTGAACTTAGTGAGCGCTTTGGCTTACTAGGTGGCGATAGCTTAGATGCCGATATTGAGTTGGTTTTGAAAGGGCTAGGCTTTGAACCTGAGGTTTTTGAAAATCCGCTCCACACTTTTTCGGGTGGATGGCGTATGCGCGCAGAATTGGCCCGTTTACTCCTTCAAAAGCCTGATCTATTGTTGCTTGATGAGCCTACGAACCACTTAGATATTGAAAGCATCATGTGGCTTGAGCAGCATTTGAGTGAGAGCAATCAGACACTGCTTGTGGTGAGTCATGATAGAACGTTTCTGGATCATGTGACGAATCGCACCATCGAAGTGATGATGGGGAAAATCTATGATTTTAATGCGCCGTATACCCGCTACTTGACATTGCGAGCAGATTTACGCGAAAAGCAATTAGCGACTGCGAAGAACCAGGAGCGAGAGATTAAGCAAACCGAAGAATTGATTGAACGCTTCAGAGCGAAGGCGAGTAAAGCGTCTTTTGCGCAGAGTTTGATTAAAAAATTGGAGCGCATGGAGCGCATGGAGGTAGATCAAGAAGATTCTTCCGCAATGCATTTCAGATTTCTACCTGCGCCGCGAAGTGGTAAGGTCGTGGCGAAGGCGGAAGGCGTAGGTAAAAGCTATGACGACAAATTAGTCTTAAAGGGAGTCGATTTAGAAATCGAACGCGGCGATCGCGTCGCCTTTGTTGGGCAGAACGGTCAAGGTAAGAGTACATTGGTGAAGGCTTTATTGAAAGAGATATCTTCTGAGGGAACTTTAGAATTGGGTCACAATGTATTGGTGGGTTATTTCGCTCAGGATCAAGCAGACGAGCTCGACGGCAATAAAACTGCCCTGCAAACTATTGAAGATGCCTCGCCAGAAGAAATGCGCAAGCATGCCCGCAGCATGCTAGGGTCGTTTATGTTTCGTGGAGAGGATGTTGAGAAGAAGGTAAAGGTACTCAGTGGAGGTGAACGCGGTAGATTAGCGCTTTGTAAGCTTCTACTCAAGCCTATTAACTTTTTGGTAATGGATGAACCTACGAACCACTTAGACATGAACAGTAAAGATGTTTTAAAAAACAGTTTACTGAGCTTTAACGGAACACTGCTGGTAGTGAGCCACGATCGTGAGTTTTTAGAAGGTCTGGTAACTAAAACGATAGAATTCCGGGACCACAAAGTAAAGACACTGCTCGGTGGAATAGAATATTATCTGGAATACCGCAAAATGGAAACGATGCGCGAAGTCGAGGCAAAATCGGCTAAAGCCAAGAAACAGAAAGCGAAAAAAAACGCACCAGACGATAATGGACTTTCGTACAATGATCGGAAGAAATTTGAAAAGGAATTGCGCAGTGAAACGCGTAACTTAGAAGCTATAGAACAAGCTGTTGAAGAGTTAGAAGAAGCCATAAAGGATTGGGACGTACAACTAGCCGATCCCATCGCCTGTAAAGAATTAATGGCAGATCAAGACTTTTATCCTAAATACGAACAAAAGAAGGCTGCACTTTCAGCTAAAATGGAAGAATGGGAAGCATGC